>Ga0164242_10002052_pt1 | contig 23461 bp, 19 predicted proteins | sample OricomgcompostMG_FD_108783 | JGI IMG/M metagenome (GOLD analysis project Ga0164242, IMG submission 108783) | Miracle-Growth compost microbial communities from Emeryville, California, USA - Original compost - Miracle growth compost (MG) ... | reverse complement strand
GGCGGGGTGCGTCAGATCCGCGGCGGGCGGGCCTCGTAGGCGGTGGAGAGCACCACGGTGGTGCGGGTGGAGACGCCGGCGAGGCTGCGGATGCGGCTGAGCAGGTGCTCCAGCTCGATGGGGGCGGCGACACGCACCTTGAGGATGTAGTTCTCGTCGCCGGCGACGCTGTGGCACGCCTCGATCTCGGGCACCTCGGCCAGCCGCTCGGCGATGTCGTCGGGCGCGCTGGGGTCGAAGGGCTTGACGGAGATGAACGCGGTCAGCGACAGGCCGACGGCCTCGGGGTCGATGACCGCCGCGTAGCCGCGGATCACACCGCGCTGCTCCAGCCGCCGCACCCGCTGGTGGACGGCGGAGGTGGACAGGCCGGTGGCCTTGCCCAGGTCGGTGTAGCTCATCCGCCCGTCGGCGACGAGCAGCTCCACGATGCGACGGTCCAACTCCTCCACAGCGTGACCATACCGGTCCGAAGCCTCCGCCGGTACGCCCTGTCCCAGTTCACCGGCGTTCCCCCCCCCCGGCCGGGGCCGCCGCCGGGTCAGGGTCCGGGGCCGGGATGGCGGGTCAGCCCGACAGGACGCGGTCGAGGTAGGCGTTGCGGAAGACACCGCGGGGGTCCATGGCCGCCGCCAGCTCGCGGAAGGCGTCCATGCGCGGGTAGAGGGCGCGCAGCGCGGCGGGCCCTGTGGTGAAGAGCTTGCCCCAGTGCGGGCGGGCGGAGCAGGGCGCGAGCGCGGCCTCGATCCGGCGCAGCACGGGCACGACGGCGGCCTCGTCCTTGACCCAGGTGAAGTGCAGGGCCACGGTCTCGCGGCCCTGGGCGGGGCTGAGCCACAGCCGGTCGGCGGCCACCGTACGGACCTCGCAGACCAGCAGCACGGGGGCGATGGCCTCGCGCAGGCCCGACAGCGCCCGCAGCGCGGCGGCGGCGTGCTCGCGCGGCACCAGGTACTCGGCCTGCAGCTCCTCACCGTTGCTGGGCGTGAAGTCGGGGCGGAAGTGCGGCAGCCGCTCGTGCCAGGGCCCGGGGGTGCCGTCCTGGGGGGTGCAGTGCACCGGGTCGACGCCCGGCACCGGGTGCAGCGGGCCGGCGGCGGGCCCGGTCCAGGGCAGGTCGGGTTCGGGGGCGCCGTCGAGCTGTTTGAGCCACACCTGGCCGAACCGCTCGGCGCGCCAGTCGGTGAAGAGGCTGACGCTGTGGGCGGCGCCGGTGACGGCGTCGAAGTGGTCGACGGCGTCGGCGAGGGACAGCCCGGTGCGCACCCGCTGGCGGACCTGGAAGGAGGGCACGACGTCGAGGGTGAGGTGGGTGGCGATGCCGAGGGCACCGAGGGCGACCACGGCGCCGCCGAACGTGTCGCCGTCGGCCTCGCGGGTCAGGGTGACCGTGTCGCCGCCGGCGGTGACGTACTCGATGCCGCGCACCGCGGTGGCCAGCGAGCCGTTGGTGTTGCCCGAGCCGTGGGTGCCGGTGGCGACCGAGCCCGCCACGGAGATGTGCGGCAGGGAGGCCATGTTGGCCAGGGCGAATCCGCGGGCTTCGAGGGCGGTGGCGAGCTCGGCGTAGCGCACGCCGGCGGCGACGCGGACGGTGGACGCCGCGGAGTCCACGTCGATCTCGGGCGGCAGCGCCGACAGCTCCACCAGGTCGCCCTCGGTGTCGGCGACGGTGTTGAAGGAGTGGCCGCTGCCGAGAGCCTTGACCCTGCTGCTTCCGGCCACCACGGAGCGCAGTTCGTCGAGGGTGGCGGGGCGGTGGGCGCGCGCCGCGCCGAAGGTGAGGTTGCCCGCCCAGTTGCTCCGCATGGTCAGCCCCAATTCCGCCCGGTCCCGGTGCCCCGCGCCAACCTCCCTGGTCGGACGCGTCCTCGACCCTATACGCGGGCCCGGTCCCGGTCGGTGCCGGGCCTGGGCGGGGCGCGCCGGCGGACGCGGGGGCGCGTCCCCCGCGCGCCGTACGGGTGTGACGAAGGCCACACCGGGGGTGCCCCCTGCGTACGGGGTGGCGTGATTACCCGTGGAGCACGCCGGGAAATCCTCGCTATGGCCGAGCGCGGACTGCCGCCGGCCCGGCCCGACGGAGGGCACGACCCAAGGGGGAACGCAGCATGCGTAACCATGTGCGCCACAGCCGCGGTGAGCGGACCCAGCCGGCCTTCGCGGAGGGCCACGAACGCGGCTGGACCGCTTCCGCCGCCGTCCGCCGGAGGTCCGGCACGCGGCCCGGACGGGACGCCGTGGCCCTCGCGCCGGCGCCCGCTGCCGATGAACTGCTCGACGGCGCCGAGGAGTTCGACGTAGAGGAGGCCGACGGCCCGTACCGGGCGGCCGGTTCGGCAGGCGCGGACGCCGAGAACGCCGACGACGCCGGGGACACCGACGATCTCGACGACGCCGACGACGCCGAGGACCTCGACGACGGGGCGGACGCCCTGCGGATGACCTGCCCGGACTGCGGCCGGCCGATCGCCGTGCTGGCCGGCGGCGAGCGCCTCCCGGAGCACGCCGTGTGCCCCACTCCCTGGGACCCGTTCGGCCTGACGGTCTGCGCCGGCTCGGGCCGCGCGCTCGCCGAGGCGCTGCCCCCGGCCGTGGAGGTGCTGCCGGTCGCCCGCCGTGAGGGCGCGGACCTCGGCACGCTGCTGGCGCTGCCGGCCGGGCTGGACTGGCGGACGCAGCCGTTCTCGCACGTCGGCGGCCCGGGCTCGCGTCCGATCCGGCTGCCCGCGCCGCCCGCGCCCGCCGCCCACCTGGCCGCCTGACCCCTGCCCGGCTTCCGCCCCTCGCGAGCGGCCCGACGGGCCGGTCGCGGGGGGCGCCTTCGCGGCGGCCGGCCGGAGCCGGCCGCCGGGCTGGTCAGCGCCGGCCCTCCGGGCCGAGCAGCGAGCGGGCGACCACCATCCGCTGGATCTGGTTGGTGCCCTCCACGATCTGGAGCACCTTCGCCTCGCGCAGGTACCGCTCGACGGGGAAGTCGGCGGTGTAGCCGTACCCGCCGAGGACCTGTACGGCGTCGGTGGTGACCCGCATCGCGGTGTCGGTGCAGAACAGCTTGGCCATGGCGGCCTGGCTGCCGAAGGGCCGTCCGGCGTCGCGCAGCCGGGCCGCCGCCAGGTAGAGCGCCCGGCCGGCCTCCACCGCGGTCGCCATGTCGGCGAGCATGAACCGCAGCCCCTGGAAGTCGCCGATGGCGCGGCCGAACTGGCGCCGCTCCCCGGCGTACTCGACGGCCGCGCCAAGGGCCGCGCGGGCCACGCCGATCGCACAGGCGGCGATGCCGAGCCGGCCGGCGTCCAGGGCGGCCAGCGCTATGGCGAAGCCCTGCCCCTCCTCGCCGATCCGCCGGCTGTCGTCGACCAGGACGCCGTCGAAGTGCACCTGGGCGGTGGGCGAGCCCTTCAGGCCCATCTTCCGCTCGGGTGCGGCGGCGCTGAGGCCGGGCGCGTCGCCCGGGACGAGGAAGGCCGACACACCGTGGGCCCCGGGGCCGCCGGTGCGGGCCAGCACGGTGTAGAAGTCGGCGATGCCGCCGTGGGTGATCCAGGCCTTGGTGCCCTCGATGGTCCACTGCTCCCCGGAGCGCTCGGCCCGGGTGTGCATGCTGGCCGCGTCCGAGCCGGAGGCGGGCTCGGACAGGCAGTAGGCGCCGAGCAGTTCGCCGCCGAGCATGGCGGGCAGGTGGTCGGTGCGCTGCTGTTTGGTGCCGGAGCCGGCGAGCGCGTGGCAGGCCAGGGTGTGGACGCTGACGCCCAGGCCCACGGTCAGCCGGGCCGCCGCCAGCTCCTCCAGGACCCGCAGGTAGACCTCGTAGGGCTGGCCGCCGCCGCCGTACTCCTCGCTGTACGGCAGGCCGAGCAGGCCGGCGCGGCCGATCAGGCGGAAGGTGTCGCGCGGGAAGCGCCCCTCGTCCTCCTCGGCGCCCGCCGCTGGGGCGATCTCGCGGCGGGCGAGGTCGCGGGTGAGCGCGAGCAGTTCGCGGGCCTCGTCGGTGGGCAGGTCGGCGAACGGGTCGGGCTGCCGGGCGTCCGGCTTCTGGCCGTGCTGCGGCATGGCGGCACATCCTCCCTCGTGCGGGTGGGCGTCGGTCCGGGCGCCGTGGTGGGCGGCCGTCCGTGGGTGTGTCCCCGGCTCACGGACCGGCCCATCCGGGTCGCGGTATGGGTGATCGACGAGTCCGGCGGATGGAGTATGCCCGATAAAGACGCCGCCGTCACCGGTTTCCGGCCGATTGCGTGAACGATCGTTCGCAGCCCCTCACCGGCGCGGCGGCCGGGCGTGCGGGAACCCGGCCGGCCCGCCCGCGGGCCACTTCTGCGGGCGGACGGTCCGCCGGGGCGTCCCGGGGGATGTCCACCGGGCCCGTGCGGTGCTCTTCGCGCGGCCTCAGCCGGCCTGGGCCAGGACGAGGCTGGCCAGCCGGTCCGGCGGCCCGGGGCGGCCGTAGTACCAGCCCTGGGCGGTGTCGCAGCCCAGCTGCCGCAACTGCTCGGCCTGGCTGCCGGTCTCGACGCCCTCGACGGTGACCGACAGGCCCAGGCCGTGGGCCAGAGAGACGATGCCCTCGACGATGGTCAGGTCGGCCGGGTCGGCGGGCGGGCGGCGCATGCCGCGGCTGAAGGCGCGGTCGAGCTTGAGCACGCTGACCGGCAGCCGGCGCAGCGAGGACAGGTTGGAGTAGCCGGTACCGAAGTCGTCCAGCGCTATCTCGACGCCCAGGTCGGCAATCTGCCGCAGCGGTTTGAGCGCGGCCGGCTCGGCGCCGATCAGCGCGCTCTCGGTGACCTCCAGGCACAGCGTCTGCGGGGGCAGGCCGGTCTCGTCCAGTACCCGGGCGACCTCGGCGGCCAGGTCGCCCTGGTGGAGCTGGATGGGCGAGAGGTTGACGTTGACCTTGCGCCCGCCGGCGGGACCGTGCTCGTCGTGCCACAGCCGGGCCTGCCGGGCGGCCTCCAGCAGCACCCAGCGGCCCAGCGGGACGATCTGGCCGGTCCGCTCGGCCAGCGGGATGAACTGGTCGGGGCCGAGCACCCCGTGCACCGGGTGGCACCAGCGCACCAGGGCCTCGGCGCCGTGCACCCGGCCGTCGCGCAGCCCGATCAGCGGCTGGTACTCGATGAAGAACTCGCCGCGCTCCAGCGCACCGGGCAGCCGGTTGGTCAGACCGTGGCGGGTGATGACGCGGGCGTCGGCGTCCGGGTCGGCCAGTTCGTGGCGGTTGCCGCCGAGTTCCTTGGCCCGGTACATCGTGATGTCGGCGCTGCGCAGCACGTCGGCGGCCGCGCGCCCGGCCACCGGTCCGTAGACGATGCCGATGCTGGCGTGCACGGGCAGCTCCCGGCCGTCGATGTCCAGCGGCTCGGCCAGCGCCGCCAGTATCCGGTCGGCGAGGCCGGTGACGGCGTCCTGGCCGGGCGGGTCGGTGTAGAGGGCGACGAACTCGTCGCCGCCGATGCGTGCGACGAGCTGGTCGGTGTCGGTCAGGCAGCCGCCGAGCCGCTCCGCGACGGCCACCAGCAGCCGGTCGCCGACGGCGTGGCCGAGGCTGTCGTTGACCGCCTTGAAGCCGTCCAGGTCGAGGTAGCACACGCCGATCCGGCGGTCGCCGGTGTCGGCGAGGGCCTGGCCGAGGCGTTCGAAGAACAGGGCGCGGTTGGGCAGCCCGGTCAGTTCGTCGTGGGTGGCCTGGTGCCGCAGCCGCTCCAGCAGGGAGCGGCGTTCGGTGACGTCCTCCAGGAGCGCGAGCTGGTACTGGGGGCGGCCGGCGGGGTCGCGCAGCAACGACACCCGCAGGTTCCCCCACAGCACCGAGCCGTCGGCGCGCGGGAAGGCCTTGTCGACGTGGTAGCTGTCGCGCTCCCCGCGGACGAGTTCGGCGTTGAGCACGGCGTACTCGGCCGGGTTGTCGGGGTGCGCGAGGTCGGCGACGTTGCGGCCGCACAGATGGTGCTCGCCGCCGAACATCCGGGCGAGGGCGTCGTTGACCTCCAGGATCCTGCCGTCGACGCCGGCGATGCCGATGCCGACGGCGGCGCCCTCGAAGACGGCGCGGAAGCGGGCCTCGCTCGCGGCCAGGGCCCGCTCGGCCTCGGACTGGGCGGCGAGCGCGGCCCGGGAGATGGCCTCCTGCTCGGCCAGGGTGCGCTCGCGCAGCGCCTGGGCGAAGCCGTAGGCCACGCAGTGCTGGAGCCGCGCGCAGCGGGCTCGGGCGTCCTCGGGGCTCAACTGCGGGTCGGGCGGGCAGTAGAGCACCAGGTAGGCGTCGATGACGCCGAGGATGCTCGGCAGCGCGTCCGGCTCGGTGCAGTGCGCGTCGACGAGCGCGGCGCCGACCGGGACGGCGACGCGGGGCTCGAAGGGGGTGGCGCCGAGCGCGTCGCGCAGGACGCCGGCGAGCGGCACGAGGTGGGCCTCGAACTCCTCGCGGGTCATGGAGGTGGCGGTGGAGCGGTAGACCGCCCGGCTCCAGATCGCCGCGAACCGGCGCAGGGCGTCGTACGGTTCGCGCTCGGCCGCGGGCTGCGCGGGGCCGCCGCCGGCCGGGCTGGTCACCGCTTGATCCCCACTCCGGCCAGGCCGGTGAGGACGATTGGGTCGTCCACTTCCGGGTTCTCGCTGTCCGGGCGCCAGTAGGGCAGCGGCACGATGCCGGGGTCGACGATGTCGAAGCCCTCGAAGAACGGCTCCAGTTGGGCGACGCTGCGCAGGATCAGCGGGGTCGCGGTGCGCTGGTAGACCTGCTGGACGTTGCGCTGCCCCGACAGGATGGTGTCCTGGGAGGCGGTGCCGTGGGTGATGAGCATCATACTGCCGGGGGCCAGGGCGTCGCGCAGGGTGGCGATGATCTCGGCGGGCTTGTCGGCGTCACCGAGGAAGTGGACGACGGCCACCAGCATCAGCGCGACGGGCCGGCCCAGGTCGAGCAGCGCCCTGGTCTCGGGGGCCTCCAGAACGGAGACCGGGTCGCGCAGGTCGGCGGCGGCGATGGTGGCGTCGGGGTTGTCGCGCAGGACGGCGAGGCTGTGCTGGACGGCGACCGGGTCGTTGTCGACGTAGACCACCCGGGCGCCCGGGTGGCGTGCCTGGGCGACCTCGTGGACGTTGCCGAAGGTGGGGATGCCGGAGCCGATGTCGAGGAACTGTGTGATGCCGCGGTCCACCGCGAGGTTGACCGCCCGGCGCATCACCGCGCGGTTGGCCTGGCCGACCTTGGGGATGCCGGGCAGGGCGGCCAGCGCGACCTTGGCCGCTTCGCGGTCGACCTCGAAGTTGTGCGACCCGCCGAGGAAGTAGTCGTAGATCCGCGACACGCTCGGGACGTTGAGGTCGATGCCCTGCGGGGCCCATGAGGGGCGGTCGGTCACGTAGCTCTCCAGGTCGTGGACGGAAACGGGCCGCGGCGGACCCCGGGCGGGGCGGCCGCGCGGCATCCGGCACCAGGGTGGCACCGAGCCGGGTCCCGGGAGGTGCCAGGGTGGCGCATGGGGTGGCGCGTCATCATCAGGCTACTGATCACGTGTTCGCAGCGAAACCGGGAACTGGAGATCGGCAGTCCGTTTTGGACAACAACCACCGGCATGTGCAGGTGCGGATTCGCGCAGCGGCACGAAGGCGCCGAAATACGCGGGCTCGCGGCGCAATTGCGCCGCGAGCCCTTTCCGGATCGGTTGCCTGTTTCCGGCTGAACTATTCCCGGGCCCGTCCCGACCGCCGCCGCTGCGCGGCGAACTGGCGGCCGACCAGGCGCTTCTCCAACCATCGGGGGTTTTCCGGCGGTTGAGCGCCCCTCAGGGGCGGTGCGTACGGAAGTCCGCCGGCAAATGCACGGGGCGGATGCGTGGTCTCAGCAGGCGCCTTCGTCCTTCCACACGCCCCATTCGCCCGTGGTACCCGGGGTTTCGTTCGTGGTCCACCACTGGGCCAGCCACTTGTGGCCGCCGTAGGAGACCTCGTCGCCGCCGACATAGACGGCCGAGGCGCTCCAGGCGGGCACTCCGGCGCACCCGGAGCCGGTGGTGGGCGGCGTGGTCGGCGGCGTGGTCGGCGGGTTGCTGGGCGGGGTGGCACCGGCGAACTCGACCGAGTACTTGGCGAAGTCCCAGTCGTTCTGCGGCACCGAGCTGCACGTGCCGGAGGTGGTGCCGTTGTTGTCGGGCGGGCTGCACTGCCGGTCGCGGTTGAGGGACCAGAAGGTGAAGCGGCCCATGCCGTGGCTGGTGGCGTAGTCCAGCACCGTCTGGAAGTCGGACTGGTAGAAGTACTCGCCGGAGTCGCTGCGGCCGTTCATGCCGGAGAAGCCCTCGTGGGCGTAGGCGGTGGCGGCGTCCCAGCCGAAGGTGGACTGGAGGATGCCGTTGAAGGCGGTGAGCGCGGCGGTCTGGGAGGCGGCGCCGCTGAAGCCGCCGTCGAACGGCATGATGGAGAAGTTGTTCGGCGTGAAGCCGATCGACTTGGCCTCGTCCAGCATCTGGGTGCCGAACCAGCCGGTGCCGGCCGCGGTGCCCGCGGTGGTGACGGAGATGTAGAGGCCCGGGTTGTCCTGCTGGAGGATCTTCGCGGCGCCCAGCTCGTTGGCCACCGCGGCGGTGTTCTCGTACTCCGGCTCCTCCAGGTCGAAGTCCATCGCCTTGAGCTGGTACTTGTCGACGACCTGCTGGTAGGCCGCGGCGGTGTCGGCGGCCGTGGAGCAGGCCTGGCCGAGCTTGGTGCCGCCGTAGCCGCCGATGGACACCGACACGTCGCCGCCCTTGGCGCGGATGGCGGAGATGGTGGAGGCCACCGAGGTGTCGGACGAAACGGCGTCGGTGCCGCCCCAGGTGGGCGTGCAGCCGCCCCCGCTGGGGGCCAGGATGAAGGCGAGCTGGAACGCCTTGAGCCCGGTGGCGTCCATGATGGCGGTGGCGCTGGGCGGGTCGTTGTCCAGCGGCATCAGGTAGGGGGCGGCTGCGTACCAGTTGCTGCTGAGTGCGGTTCCGGCCGCGGGCGTGGCGGAGCTGCCCGAGCCGGCCGCGGCGGCGGTGCCGAGACCGGCCACGGCGAGCGCCGCGGCGGCCAGCCCGGTCCCGAGGGCCTTGAGACGATTCACGTCGACCTCCTGTGGGGAACGTGCCAGCAGCGTGAACCGGGTGGCGGGAACACGTCAATACGTTGGTCCAGACCTTTGGGTCAACCCACAAGATCGGTCTCGCCCACTCCCCGGCCGTCCCCCCGTCACCGAAGCGCCGTCCGTCCGCCTGCCGCGCACCGCGGTGGGCCGTACGGCAAGGGCCCCGCCCCGCGCGGGATTCGCGCGGTGACGGGGCCCTTGCGGCCGGGGCGGACGCGGGTGTCAGGCCTTGACGCCCACCGCGGCGAGCGCCCGGCGCTGGCCCGGGCTGGGCTTGACCGGGAAGTACAGGTAGACCACGCCGCCGGAGCCGGAGCCGGTCCCGCCGGTCGCGGTGATCCGCTGCGTGCGCAGCCACACCGTCTCGAACTGGGCCCGCTTGTACACGTGGCGCACGGCGTCGTCGTCCGGGCTGGCCGGGTCGTTGGCGATGACGTCGCCGTCGGCGGTGAACCCGATGATGCACATCAGGTGGCCCGAGGTGCTGTAGCCGGCGCCGTCCAGCTCGGAGGCCAGGAACGACTGCGACGTTATGACCGGGATGCCGGCCTTGACCAGCACCTCGATGTCGTTGAGCGAGTGGAGCTGCGTGATGACGCCCTGCAGGTCCTTGTACGTCGCCGCGTAGGCCGCGTTGAACGGCCAGTTGCCGCAGCCCTCGTACTGGTAGTCGTAGGTGTAGCGGGCACCCTGGTCGACCTGCGGGTCGATGTAGCTCGGGTCGACCCAGGCCAGCTGGGCCGCCGTCGGGCCGCGGCCCCAGTACTCGATGACCATCGTCGAGGAGGTCGGGCTGCACCAGGCCTCGCCGCCGTTGTCGTACTGCGGGTACTGGCCGGCGTGCACGTCCTGGGAGTAGCGCGGCACCGGCAGTTCGACGGCGCCCTTCAGGCCCGGGGTCGAGGCGGGCACGGTGAAGCGGTCGGGGATGTTCGAGGCGAACGCGCCCAGCCGCCACACGGTGGGCGTGTCGTGGCTGCCCGGCGCGCGGAACAGGGTCAGCCGCAGCCGGTAGGAGGCCAGCAGCTTGCCCGCGCTCGGGTCGTCGACCGCGAAGGTGTCGGTGTAGATGCTGCTGGTGTCGTCGCCCTGGCCGTCGACCGAGGTGCGGCGGATGTCGTCGTCGGTGTCGCCGGCCGTCCAACGGCCCATGACGTACGCGGGCGTGGCGGTGCCGTCGGTGTAGGTGCCCAGCAGCTCCACCTGGATCCAGGTGCCGGTGGGGGTGTGGGCGTTCCAGGACGAGACCAGCTCGGTGGCCGAGAACGGCAGCCGGCGCACCGGCGAGGTCCACGACGCGTACTCGTAGGTCGTGGTCTTGCCGGTGTGCGGGTCGGCGTAGTCCAGCGTGCCGGTGGCGCGGGCGATCCGCACTCCCGGGCGCGCCCCCGGCACCGGGACGGTGCCCTTGTGGGTGCCGAACAGCCAGTCCGGGTACGACGTCCAGGCGTGGTAGTCGACGGGCGCGTCGTCGGCGGCGCTGCTGCCGCCGCCCTTGCCGGCGGCCGGGGCGGTGGTGCTCCCGCCCGTCCTCGTGGTGCCGCCTGCCGTGGCCGGGGCCGCCGTGGCGCTCTGCGCGGCCGCACCGGCCGCGGCGGTGGCGGCTGCGGCGAGCGCGGCGGTCAGCACGGCGCGCCGGGGCGCGTTTCTGCTCATGTGCGTGTACCTCGGTTCCCCTTGACGTGAACGGGAAAAGGCCCGGCGATCCGAATCGGACAACGGCGGGTCGACCCACTATTGCCGGTCGGATGCCGTTTCCACCAGGGCTGTTGTGTTCACAGCCGTATCAACATTGGTCGAGACCACTGGAGGCGGCAGGGCGCTCAGGCCGGCAGCACGACCAGGTCGCGGCCGGTGAGGTTGAGCCGTTCCCCGGCGTCCTCGGTCACCACCGCGATGTCCTCGATCCGGGCGCCGAACCGGCCGGGGAGGTAGATGCCCGGCTCGACGGAGAACGCCATGCCCGGCTCCAGCACCCGGGGGCTGCCGGCCACGATGTAGGGCTCCTCGTGCGTCTCCAGGCCGATGCCGTGGCCGGTGCGGTGGATGAAGTGCTCGCCGTAACCGGCCTCGGTGATGCGGTCGCGGCCGATCAGGTCCAGCTCCTCCGCGGTGATGCCCGGCCGGACCGCGTCGGTCTGCGCGGCCTGGGCGGCCTGGAGCACCTCGTACAGTTCCCGGAACGCGGCCGACGGCTCGCCGACGGCGTAGGTGCGGGTGGAGTCCGAGCAGTAGCCGTCCGGGGTGGTGCCGCCGATGTCGACGACCACCGGGTCGCCGGCCCGCACCACCCGGTCGGAGACCTCGTGGTGCGGGCTGGCGCCGTTGGGCCCGGACCCGACGATGACGAAGTCCACCGTCGCGTGCCCGGCGGCCAGGATGGCGTCGGCGATGTCGCGGGCGATCTCCCGCTCGGTGCGGCCCGGCCGCAGCCACTCCCCGATCCTGCGGTGCACCCGGTCGATGGCTGCCCCGGCCCGGCGCAGCGCCTCGACCTCGGCGGGCGACTTGCGCATCCGCAGGCCCGACAGCACGTCCCCGGCCAGGCTCGCCTGGGCGTGCGGCAGCGCGTCCTGGAAGGCGAGCAGCTTCTCGGCCCACATGTGGTTGTCCACCGCGAACCGGGCGGTCCGGGGCGGCAGCCGCCGCGCCACCTGCTCGTACGCGTCGTCGGTCTCGGCGAACCCGATGATCTCGATGCCGAGCCGGCCGGCCGGGGACGCCTCGGCGGCGGGCTTCTCCAGCGCGGGCACCACCAGGAAGGGGTCGGCCTCGGCGGGCACCACCAGGCACGTCAGCCGCTCCAGCGGCAGCGCCTGGTAGCCCGTCAGGTAGCGCAGATCCGCCCCCGGCGTCACCAGCAGGGCGTCGAGCCCCGCGTCCCGCGCGGCCTCCCGGGCCCGCGCCACCCGCTCGGGCGGGTAGAGGCCGCCCCCGTGCTCCGTCGCATCGCTCATCCGCCCCACGGTAGACGGGCCGGGGCCGCGCGGGCAGGCGCCCCGCCGGACCGCGTCCACGGCCGGGGCGAGCCCCGACGCGGCGTCAGGAGGCCGAGCGGGGTCGAGTCCGGCGGGGAGGGCCGGGCGGCCGCGTCGTGCGGCCGGGCGGGAGGGGCGTGCGCGTAGGGTCGGGCCGTGACGCACCCGGACGAGTTGACGTTGGACGGCATGGCGATGGCCGTGCTGCGGGCGCGCCCGCGCTGCGGGGCCGCCCGGGTGGTGGCGGTGGACGGCCACGCGGGGGCGGGCAAGACCACGCTCGCGGCCCGGCTCGCCGAGGAGCTGGGCGGCGCCCCGGTGGTGCACACCGACGACCTTGCCACCCACGACGAGCCGTTCGGCTGGGTCGGGCGGCTGACCGGGCAGGTGCTGGTGCCGCTGGCCGAGGGGCGGCAGGCGGCCCACGACGTCTACGACTGGCACGCGCGCGCCTTCACCGGCGTCCGCGAGGTGCCGCCCGAGCCCGTGGTACTGCTGGAGGGCGTCGGCTCGGGGCAGGCGGCGCTGCGGCCGTACCTCGCGCTGGTGCTGTGGCTGGAGGTCCCGCCGAACGAGGCCCGGGTGCGCGGGCGGCGGCGGGACGGCCCGGAGCTGGACCGCTTCTGGACGGGGTGGACGCGGGCGGAGGACGAGCACTTCGCCGCCGACCCGACCAGGCCCTTCGCCGACCTGCTGGTCCGTCAGGACCACCCCTCCCCGGGCGGCTACGCGGCGGTGCCGGGCCCGGGGACCCGCACCGGGGGGTGACCGAGGGTGACCGTCCGTGGCGGGACGGAGTTCCCGCTGGACGGGACACCGTCGGCCGGGACGGCCCCGGTCGGTCCCCCCGTCCCGGCGCCGGACCGGCCCCCGGAACCGTGGTGATCGATCGCTCATCGGCTTGACCACGGCGGTATCGAGCAATTACGTTTTCAACTAGCGGCGGAAACGCCGCGCTCGAGCACGAAGCCCCCGGTTGTTCCCCCGTGACCGGGGGCTTCGTCCTGCCCGCGCCCGACCGACCGGCCGCTTCACCCACGGTGACCGTCCGATCCCGCCCCGCGCCCTCCGGGAGGGCGCACCCGGCCTGGGGGGCGCGGCCTGGGGCGGCCCCGAACCCCCTCGCGCCGCCCCGGCGCGCCCTTCGGTGTCGCAGGCAACGCGGGTACGATGCGCGAGGGGGCGGCCGCGGCACCTGGGGAGGTGCTGTCGCTCCCTCAACTCCTTGCCGCCGACGGCGGGTTGGAGGGAGTGAGACGGCGAGGCAGGGGGGAGGACAGGGTGGGGCTGGTGGGGACTTGATGGACTACGGATCGGACCGCCCGGGCTCACCAGCCGACCTGGCCTGGCTGCGCGGGGTGGACGCCTACACCGTGGGCGCCTACGTGCAGGCCGAGGAGGAGTTCCGGACGGCGGTCCGGTTGGACCCCGGCATGGCCGACGCCTGGCTGGGCCTGCACGCGCTGCGCGCCGACACCGCCACCGCGCTGCTCCAGATGTACCGCCACCGCGACCGCTTCGGCGGGCAGCGCGCCGCCCACCGCCGCACCCTCAACTCCTGGTACTGGCTCGGCTGGTGGGTACAGCCGGTGCTGGAGACCAGCCGGGACCTGCTGCTGGCGCACGCCTCGCACTGGCTGGACGGCCGGCACGTCGCCGAGCTCGACCAGGCGCTGGCCGACTGCCCGCCCATCGACACGGACCCGCAGGTGCGCTTCCTGCACGCCTGCCGCGCGTACCTGGTCAAGGACTGGGAGCAGCTGGTGCGGCACACCGAGCCGCTGCTCGGAGACCCCCTGCTCGGCATCGAGGCGGGGCTGTTCGGCGGCATGGCCCGGGTGCGGCTGGAGATGTGCGGGCAGGCCGAACCGCTGCTGGCCGCCGCCTTGATGCGCTGCCGCAGCGAGCAGCCCCAGCGCAAGGAGCTGCGGTACTGGCTGGCCCGCGCCTACGAGGGCACCGGCCGTACGGCCGCCGCCCTGCCGCTGTACCGGGCCGTGCACCGGGTGGACCCGGCGTTCATGGACACCGCCGCGCGGCTGGCCGCGATCCACGAGGGCGATGACGGACTCGACGAGGGCGCGGGGCTGGCGGCGGTGTCGCTGGCCGGCGGGCAGAGCGTGCCGGAGGCCGCCGACGGGGCGGAACCGGCCCCGGCCGAGGCCGCCGCGGACTTCACCGGCGAGTTCCCGGCGGACCTCGGCGCCGGCACCGCCCCCGGCTACCCGGCCGACTACGCGGCCGGCTACGCCGCCGAGTTCGCCGCCGACCCGCTGCTCGGCGGCCCCGATCCGGACGAGCAGCTGCCGGCGGCCGGTTCGCCGGTGGACCGCGCCCGGGGCCGGGGCGCCCCGGGGGACGTCCCGGGCGTGCCGCTCGGCGGCTCCGACCCGGCGCTGCTGGCGCAGGCGCTGGCCGAACTCGACCGCATGGTGGGCCTGGAGCCGGTGAAGCGGCAGGTGCGGGCGCTGTCCGCGCAGCTGCGGATGGCCGGGCTCCGGGCCGGCGAGGGTCTGCCGGTGCAGCCGCCGAAACGGCACTTCGTCTTCTCCGGTCCTTCCGGCACCGGCAAGACGACGGTGGCCCGCATCCTGGGCCGGGTCTTCTACGCGCTCGGCCTGCTCGGCGGGGACCACCTGGTGGAAGCGCAGCGCTCCGACCTGGTCGGTGAGTACCTGGGCCAGACGGCCGTGAAGGCCAACGAGCTCATCGACTCGGCGCTGGGCGGCGTGCTCTTCGTGGACGAGGCGTACGCGCTGTCCAACTCGGGTTACAGCAAGGGCGACGCGTACGGCGACGAGGCGCTGCAGGTGCTGCTGAAGCGGGCCGAGGACAACCGGGACCGGCTGGTGGTGATCCTCGCCGGCTATCCCGAGGGCATGGACCGGCTGCTGGCGGCCAACCCGGGCCTCGGCTCGCGCTTCACCACCCGGGTGGACTTCCCCAGCTACCGGCCGGACGAGCTGACCCGGATCGGCGAGGTCCTCGCCGGGGAGAACGGCGACCACTGGGACGAGGAGGCGCTGGAGGAGCTGGCCGCGATCAGCGCCCACGTGGTGGACCAGGGCTGGATCGACGAGCTCGGCAACGGCCGCCTGCTGCGCACCCTGTACGAGAAGAGCTGCGCCTACCGGGACCTGCGGCTGTCGGAGTACCCGCAGCCGCCGACCCGCGAGGAGCTGGCCACGCTGCGGCTGCCGGACCTGATGCAGGCGTACGGCGAGGTGCTGTCCGGCCGCGGCCCGGGCGCCCCGCCGCCGCCCGAGCCGGGCGAGTGACCGCGGGAGCGGCCCGTCGGCCGGCCGTGGCTGTCCGCGGCCGGCCGACGGCGCTCGACACGCGCTCTGCTCAGCGCACCAGCTCGCCGGCGGAGGGGCCCGACACGCCGTCCTGGCCGGCGGCACCGTCCGGCGGTCCCGCCGCGGACGGGGCCGCGGTCGGTTCGGGGTCGGCGGCGGGCTGCGGCACCGCGGACGAGGCGGGGCGGGCGCCCTCGGGCTCCGGCTCGGGCGACCCGTCGCGGTGCGCGGGGTCGCGCACCTGGCCGACCAGCATCTCCAGCACGTCCTCCATCGCCACCAGGCCGAGCACCCGGCCGTCGGCGCCGGTGACCGTGGCCAGGTGGGTGGCGGCGCGGCGCATCGCGGTGAGGGCGTCGTCGAGCGGCAGGTCGGCGCGGAGCGTGGCCATCCGCCGCCACAGCCGCCGCGGCACCGGCCGGTCCCGGTCCTCCGCGTCGAGCATGTCCTTGACGTGCAGGTAGCCGAGGTAGCCGGGCCCGGCGTCGGGGTCCGCCACCGGGAAGCGGGAGTAGCCGGTGCGCACGGTCAGCTCCTCGACCTCCCGGGCGGTGGCCGACGGGGTGAGGGTGACCAGCTGGTCGGGGCGGAGCAGCACCTCCGTGACCGGGCGCGAGCCCAGCTCCAGGGCGTCCTCCAGCCGCTCCTGCTCGTCGGGGTCGAGCAGCCCGGCGGCGCGGGCGTCCTCCACCAGGACGGTCAGCTCGTCGCTGGTGAAGACCGCCTCGACCTCGTCCTTCGGCTCGACGTGGAAGAGCCGCAGCACGAGCCGGGCGCAGGCGCCGAGCACCGCGATGACCGGGCGGAACACCCGGGCGAAGCCGACCAGGCCCGGCGCGAGCTTCAGCGCGGCCTTCTCCGGGTCGGCCATCGCCAGGTTCTTCGGCACCATCTCGCCGATCACCAGGTGCAGCGAGACCACCAGGGCCAGCGCGAGCACGTAGCCGATCGGGTGGACCAGGCCGCCGGGCACGTGGGCCGCGGCGAACACCGGCTCCACCAGACGGGCGACGGTGGGCTCGGCGACGGCGCCGAGGGTCAGCGAGCAGACGGTGACACCGAACTGCGCGGCCGCCATCATCTGCGGCAGGTGCTCCAGCCCGTACAGCACGGTGCGGGCGGCGCGCTGCCCGGCGGCGAGCGGTTCGATCTGGCTGCGGCGGACCGACACCAGGGCGAACTCGGCGCCGACGAAGAAGCCGTTGCCGAGGATCAGCAGGGCGGCGAAGAGGAGTTGCAGGAGGCTCATCGAACGCCCTCCTCCCCCGCCGGGGCCTGGGTACGCACGATCCGCACCCGGGCCGCCCGGTGGTGGTCGACCTCCTCGACCCGCAGCCGCCAGCCGGGCAGTCCGGCCTCGTCGCCGGGCGCGGGGATCCGTCCGAGAAGGTCGGCGACCAGGCCGGCCACCGTCTCGTAGGGGCCCTCGGGCGCGGCCAGTCCGATCCGCTCCAGGGTGTCCACCCGGGTGCCGCCGTCGGCGGACCACGAGGGGGCGCCGCCCTCGGCCGCGGCGGGAGCCAGCTCGGGCACGTCGGCGGCGTCGTGCTCGTCGCGCACCTCGCCGACGATCTCCTCGACGATGTCCTCCAGGGTCACCAGGCCCGCGGTGCCGCCGTACTCGTCGACGACGACGGCGATCGGCTGCTGGCTGCGCAGCAGGCCGAGCAGCTGCCGTACGGGCAGGCTCTCGGGCACCAGCAGCGGCGCCACCGCGAGCGCGCCCACCGGGGTGCGGGGGCGCTCCTCGGCGGGGACGGCGAGGGCGTCCTTGAGGTGGACCATGCCGGTGATGTCGTCGACCCGCTCGTCGTAGACGGGGAAGCGGGACAGGCCGGTGGCGCGGGTGAGGTTGAGGACGTCGGCGGCGGTGGCGGTGTCCTCCAGGGCGCTGACCCGCACCCTGGGCGTCATCACGTTCTCGGCGGTCAGCTCGCCCAGGGACAGGGTGCGCACGAACAGGTCGGCGGTGTCCGGCTCCAGCGCGCCGGCCAGCGCCGAGTGCCGGGCCAGGGAGACCAGTTCGGTGGGGGTGCGGGCGGAGGCCAGCTCGTCGGCCGGCTCGACGCCCAGGGCCCGCACCAGCCGGTTGGAGGCGCGGTTGAGCAGGTCGATGAGGGGCCGGAAGGCCCGCGAGAAGGCGCGCTGGGGGCCGGCCACCATGCGGGCGACGGCCAGCGGGCGGGAGACCGCCCAGTTCTTCGGCACCAGCTCGCCGACGACCATCTGGACCGCGGAGGCGGCCGTCATGCCGACCACGACCGCCACGCCCCCGGCGGCGCCACGGGGCAGCCCGGCGGCGCGCACGGGCCCGGTGAGCAGGTCGCCGAGGGCGGGCTCGGCCAGCATCCCGACGACCAGGGAGGTGATGGTGATCCCGAGCTGCGTGCCGGACAGCTGGAAGGACAGCCGCTTCACGGCGGCGACCACGCTGCGGGCCCGCCGGTCGCCGGCCGCCGCGGCCCGCTCGGCGGCCGACCGCTCGACGGTGACCAGGCCGAACTCGGCGGCGACGAAGAAGCCGTTGGCGAGGATCAGGATGAAGGCTGCGACGAGCAGCAGCAGTGGCGTGCTCATCGGGCCGCCGCCCCCCTGCGCGGTGCGGGAAGGGCGGCGCGGGTACTACCGGACGGTTCGTCCATCGGGGTGTGGTTGTCACTCCTCGGGTGGGTGGGATGCCCGCGACGGGCGCGGGCCGCCCGCGCTCGGCGGGCGGTCGGCGGCGCACCTCGGCACCGCTTCGCTCCAGGGTAGTCATTGCGGCCGCGGTGGCGAAGGGACGGCGGCCGGTGCCGCCGGCGCGGCGCGCCGGGCGGGTGCGCGCAGGCGGGGTGCCCGGGAGCACGCGGGCGGATCAGCGGCCGGGGTGCTCGGGCCCCTGCGCGACGCCGAGGACGTCGACGAGGTCGCGTAGCCGCGCGGCGTCCCGCAGGGCCTGCCGGCGGGCGAGGCCGGGCTGGATGCCCATGGCGGGCAGCACCGTGCCGTCGGCCAGGTCGAGCCGCACCCAGGCGTCGCCCTGGCCGAGGTTGACCCGCAGCACCTCGGCCCAGGCGAGCCGGCGCCGGCGCGTGAGGTTCACCACAGTCAGCCCGTCCCGGTCGGCGACCACCTTCGGGCGGCTGAGCACGACCAGCAGGCCCGACAGGACCACCGCCGAGACCACCACCCCGACCCGCTGGCCGGCGCCCCAGGGCTGCGCCCCGTCGTGCGGCACCAGCACGGCCAGGGCGCACAGCACCACGAGCACCCCGGCGGCCAGGGTCAGCAGCACCACCCGGGTCAGCACCGGCCGGAAGGTCGCCGGCAGCCCGGCCAGGGCGGCGGCCGTCCCGCGGTCCGCGCCGGGCCGTCCCGGGCCGGCGCCGGCGTCCGCGGGGGTCACAGCCGGGCGGCGTGGATGCCGGTGGTGAGAATGGCCCGGGCGCCGAGCTCGTACAGCGCGTCCATGACCTGCTGGGCCTCCGCGGTGGGCACCATGGCCCGTACGGCGACCCAGCCCTCGTGGTGCAGAGGCGAGACGGTGGGCGACTCCAGGCCGGGGGTGAGGGCGACGGCCTTCTCGACGTTCTCGGCCCGGATGTCGTAGTCCATCATCACGTAGCGGCGGGCCACCAGGACGCCCTGGAGGCGGCGCAGGAACTGCTGCACCTTGGGGTCGTCCGGGTCGGCGCCGGTACGGCGGACCACCACCGCCTCGGACTCCATGATCGGCTCGCCGAACGGCTCCAGGCCGGCGTTGCGCAGGCTGGTGCCGGTCTCCACCACGTCGGCGATGACCTGGGCCACCCCGAGCTGGATCGCGGTCTCGACGGCCCCGTCGAGGTGGACCACGGCCGCGTCCACCCCGTTGTCGGCCAGGTGCCTGGCGACGACGCCCTCGTAGGAGGTGGCGACCGTCTGCCCGGCCAGGTCGGTGACGCTCCCGGCGGTGCCGGGGCGGGCGGCGTAGCGGAACGTGGAGCGGGCGAAGCCGAGCTGGAGGATCTCCTCGGCGTCGGCGCCGGAGTCCAGCAGCAGGTCGCGGCCGGTGATGCCGATGTCGAGGCGGCCGGAGCTGACGTAGATGGCGATGTCGCGCGGGCGCAGGTAGAAGAACTCCACGTCGTTGGCCCTGTCGACCAGGACGAGTTCCTTGGACTCCTTGCGCTGGCGGTACCCGGCCTCATGGAGCATGGCCGTCGCGGGTCCGGAGAGCGAGCCCTTGTTGGGGACGGCGATGCGCAGCATGGGGCGAGTTCCTTCTCTGGGGAGGAGCCGGTCGGGGTGTTCGGTGGCGGTGCGGTCGCGTCACAGCGTGCCAGGGACGGCCACGGACTGTCGCGGGCTTTCGCCGGCCCGCGTGGACGCGCTCAGGAGCGCTTCGGTGGTGCCGGTGCCGGGTCGGCGTGGACGCGCCGCGCCGGCCGGGGGCGCGGTGGCGCCCGGCCGGCCCGGGCATCGGCGGGAGGCGGCGGGCCGGCCGGGTGCGGCCGGCCCGCTCACAGATGGGCGTAGACGTCCGCGAGGGAGATCCCCCGGGCCACCATCATCACCTGAACGTGGTACAGGAGTTGCGAGATCTCCTCGGCGGTGGCGTCGGCGCCCTCGTACTCGGCGGCCATCCACACCTCGGCGGCCTCCTCGACCACCTTCTTGCCGATGGCGTGGACGCCCTTGCCGACCAGCTCGGCGGTGCGGGAGATGGCGGGGTCGCCGGTGGCAGCCTTCTGCCGGAGCTCGTCGAAGAGCTCCTCGAATGTCTTGTTGGCCATGGTGGTCCTAGCCTACGGTGCCGCGACCGCGGCTCATCGCCAGGGCTCGGACACCGAACGCAGGGTGGCTGCGGTGGCGACGGCGGCGGTGACGGCCTCGTGGCCCTTGTCCTCGCTGGAACCGGGCAGTCCGGCCCGGTCCAGGGCCTGTTCCTCGGTGTCGCAGGTGAGCACGCCGAAGCCCACGGGCACGCCGGTGTCGACCGCCACCTGGGTCAGGCCGGCGGTGACGCCCTGGGAGACGTACTCGAAGTGCGGGGTGCCGCCGCGGATGACCACGCCGAGCGCGACGATCGCGTCGTAGCCGCGGCCGGCCAGCACCTTGGCGACGACGGGGAGTTCGAAGCTGCCGGGCACCCTCAGCAGGGTCGGCTCCTCGATGCCGAGCTCGCGCAGCGCCCGCACGGCCCCGTCGACGAGGCCGTCCATGACCTTGGTGTGCCACTGCGCCGCGACGACCGCGACCCGCAGGTCGCCGCAGTTCTTCACGGTCAGCTCGGGGGCGCCCTTACCACTCACGGTTCAGTCCTCGGTGCTTTCTCTTCGGAAGGTGCTGGGATTGCCGGGGGTGCTCGGAAGTGCTCGATGTGTTCAAGATGCTCGGGGTCCGTCGGGGTCCGTCGGGGTGCTCGGGGTGCTCGGGTGCCCCGCGGGTTCCGGGGGCCGGCGGTGCGCCGGCCCCCGGAGGTGTCAGCGGGCCGCCGCGTCCAGCCAGGGCAGGTCGTGGCCCATCCGGTCCCGCTTGGTGCGCAGGTAGCGCAGGTTGTGCTCGCCGGCCTGGACGGGCATCGGCTCGCGGCCGAGCACCTCGAGGCCGAGGCGGACCAGCGCCCCGGTCTTGTCCGGGTTGTTGGTCATCAGCCGCAGCGAGCGCACCCCGAGGTCGGCCAGGATGCGGGCGGCGGCGCCGTAGTCGCGGGCGTCGGCGGGCAGGCCGAGTTCCAGGTTGGCGTCGAGCGTGTCGCGGCCGCGCTCCTGGAGCTCGTAGGCGCGCAGCTTCGACATCAGGCCGATGCCGCGCCCCTCGTGGCCGCGCAGGTAGACGACCACGCCGCGGCCCTCCTCGCCGATCCGGCGCAGCGCGGCCTGGAGCTGCGGGCCGCAGTCGCAGCGCAGCGAGCCGAACACGTCGCCGGTCAGGCACTCGGAGTGGACCCGCACCAGGACGTCCCGGCCGTCGCCGATGTCGCCGGCGACCAGGGCGACGTGTTCCACGCCGTCCTCGGTGCCGCGGTAGCCGTAGGCGCGGAAGTCGCCGTGGGCGGTGGGCAGGGCGGTGCTGGCCTCGCGGCGGACGGCCGGGACGGTGTCGCGGCGGTAGGCGATGAGGTCGGCGATGGAGATCACGGTGAGCCCGTGCTTGCGGGCGAAGGGCACCAGGTCGGGCAGCCGGGCCATGGTGCCGTCCTCGAGGGCGATCTCCACGATCGCCGCGGCCGGCCGCAGCCCGGCGAGGCGGGCCAGGTCGACCCCCGCCTCGGTGTGCCCGGGCCGCACCAGCACCCCGCCGGGCCGGGCGCGCAGCGGGAAGACATGTCCGGGCCGGACGAAGTCGCCCGCCGTGGCGGACGGTTCGGACAGCAGCCGGATGGTGGCGGCCCGGTCGGCGGCGGAGATGCCGGTGCTGACGCCGTGCTCGGCGGAGGCGTCCACGGAGACGGTGAAGGCGGTCTTCATCGACTCGGTGTTGTCCCGCACCATCTGCGGCAGGTCGAGCCGGTCGAGGTCGCCGCCGGCCATCGGTACGCAGATCAGGCCGCGGCACTCGTTCATCATGAACGCGACGATCTCCGGGGTGGCCTTCTCGGCGGCGACGACGAGGTCGCCCTCGTTCTCCCGGTCGGCGTCGTCGACGACCACGACCGGGCGGCCGGCCGCGATGTCGGCGATGGCGCGCTCGATCGGGTCGAGCACGAACTCCTCGGCCGGGCCGGGTCCGACGGCCGCCAGGGCGGGGGCGGACTGCTGCCCGTCGGGGGCGGTCGCGATGCTCACGACACGGCTCCTTCCTCGACGTCGGCCGCGGCCGTGGTGGCCGGCCGCGCCTCGTGCCGGACGCGCACGGACTGCGGGGCGGGACCGCTCGGCGCCCGGCCCTGCCGCCACCAGGCGGCCATGCCGGCGACCACCAGCACGAAGTAGACGATGTAGACCAGGCCGGAGAACGGCAGCCCGCTGCGGAAGTTGAGCGGCACGCCGACCACGTCGACGGCCAGCCAGGCGACCCAGAACTCCACCCAGCCGCGGGCCTGGGCGTACATCGCGGCGAGGGTGCCGACGAAGATGTAGGCGTCGGGCCACGGGTTCCACGAAAGCGCCGGCCAGGCCAGGAAGACGCCGGCGACGGCGGCGGTGCCGGCGCCGGTGGCCAGCACCAGGACGGCCCGCTCGCGCCAGGTGGCGAACCGGATGCCGACCTTGGCGCCGCCGGTGCTGCCGCGCCGCCACCGGTACCAGCCCCACACGGCGACGGTGATGACGACGAGCTGCTTGCCGACGCCGCCGCCGAGGTGGGCGCCCCAGAAGGCGGCCACCAGCACGACGCCCGAAAGGAGCTGGACCGGCCAGGTCAGCATCGCCCGCCGCCAGCCCAGGGCGAGGGCCGCCAGGCCCAGCAGGTTGCCGATCAGGTCGGACCAGACGACGTGCTGGTCGAAGGCGGTGAACGCCTGCGAGTTGAGCCAGTGGACGACGCTCACCGCGCCTCCCCCGTCCCCGCCAGCCGGTCGCCGAGCATCCGCTCGACGTACTTGGCGATCACGTCGACCTCCAGGTTGACCGGTGCGCCCGGCTGCTTGAAGCCGAGCGTGGTGGCCGCGAGGGTGGCCGGGATCAGGCTGACGGTGAACGCGTCCGAGCCCGCCTCGACCACGGTCAGGCTCACCCCGTCGACGGTGATGGAGCCCTTCTCCACGACGTAGCGGGCGAGTTCGGCCGGCAGCGCCACCTTGACGATCTCCCAGTGCTCGGCCGGGGTGCGCTGCAGGATGGTGCCGGTGCCGTCGACGTGGCCCTGTACCAGGTGCCCGCCGAGCCGGCCGCCGAGCGCGGTGGGCCGCTCCAGGTTGACGCGCGAGCCCGGTGCGAGGGCGTCCAGGCTGGAGCGCTTGAGCGTCTCGGCCATCACGTCGGCGGTGAACGCGCCGCCGTCGAGCAGCTCGACGACGGTCAGGCAGACGCCGTTGACGGCGATCGAGTCGCCGTGCCGCGCGTCCTTGGTCACGACGGGGCCGCGCACGGTGAAGCGGGCGGCGTCGGTCAGTTCCTCGACTGCGGTGATCTCGCCCAGCTCTTCGACGATTCCGGTGAACACGTCAGCTCTCC
>Ga0164242_10002051_pt1 | contig 23469 bp, 23 predicted proteins | sample OricomgcompostMG_FD_108783 | JGI IMG/M metagenome (GOLD analysis project Ga0164242, IMG submission 108783) | Miracle-Growth compost microbial communities from Emeryville, California, USA - Original compost - Miracle growth compost (MG) ... | reverse complement strand
CTCCCGTTCCTGCTGCGCTGCGACCGCACCGTCCAGCTCCGCGACGGGCGCCTCGTCCCAGACGGCGGCTGACAGGTCGCCGGCTCCGTGCGGGCGCCGACGCCGAAGTCCGCGATCAGCCTGTTCGTCCAGGCCGGGATCGCCTCATCGGACCCGATCTGCGGGATGGCGCCGGCTCAGGACGGGGGGTACGCCCTCAGCCGGGCTCGGTCGGGTCGACGCCGGCAAGCCTGATCAGGCCGAGAAGTCCATCGCAGACGTGCTCGACGTACAGGCAGAAGGTCTGGCCGGGACGGGCGGTGTCCTGCGCCCACTGCAGCACCTCCAGCATGTCCGTGGCGTCGAGGATCCGGTACTCCTCAGCGGCGTAGCCCATCTGCGCGGCCGCCATACCGGGAGCTGCTGGTCGTCGGCTCCAGAAGTACACCCGATAGATCGGCTGATCGATCTCCCAGGCCGTGTCGCGAGGGTCGATCAGCTCTGCGGTCAGCACCGTCCCACCCTAGGGCGCAGCGCACCGTGCGCTTGACACAGCCGCGGCCCCAGAAGACTTTAAGTAAGCCTGATGGGATTCCGAGAGGCCGAGGGGCCTCGCTGCGACGCACCGGGTGGCCGCTGCGCGACAGGAGGTGGGCTGATGCTGCGGATGGTGTGGCGGCAGCTGACCCATCGGGCCGGACGGAGCCTGGCGCTGGGTCTGGCGGTGTTGGTGGCCGGCACGGGGTTCACAGTGTTGACCGCGTCATCCAAGGCGTCGACCTTGGCGACAACCAGCCTGGCCGAGAAGCAGGCGCGTACCTCCTACGACATCCTGGTCCGCCCGAAGGGCAGCAGGTCTGCGCTGGAGCGGGCGGAGTCGGTGGTCCAGCCGGGGTTCCTGACCGGGGATTACGGCGGCATCACATTGGCGCAGTGGCACACGATCCAGCAGCTGTCGGGGGTGCAGGTGGCGGCGCCCGTCGCGGTGGTGGGGTATGTGTACCCCACCATGCTGGTCCCCGTCTCGATCAAGAAGGCTTGGTCGGGTGACGGGGACGCGGTCGCCCGTGTGGATGTGACGTGGTCGTGGGACAACGGGTTGACCCAGGTCAAGCAGGTGCCCGACTTCGCGTATGTGACCTCGCGGCGACTGCGGCCGAACTGGAACGTGCCCGTCGACACCGGTGGGGCCTGGCGGGTCGCCGGTATGAGGCACGGGATCTGCCGAGAGCTCATCGACTCGGACACGCGCCCGGAGACGCGAGACTCCCAGCTGTTGTGCTTCTCCCGTACGGGGGGTGGCGACGGCAGCCAGCTCGCTTACAAGGCGCGCAAGATCCAAGGCGCCTTGTTGGTGACCTATCCGCTCCCGTACGTGGTGGCGGCGGTCGATCCGGCGAGTGAGGACGCGCTGGTGGGCCTGGACCAGACCCGGACCTCTGGTCGCTCTCTGCAGGGCGCTACGACCCGGGACCCGAAGGCCTCGACGGGGGAGGCGCTGCCGTCGCTGATCGCCGATGGCGTGCAGACCCAGGAGACCGCGACAGTGACCGTCTCGCAGCTGGGGAGCGCGGCGGTGAAGCTCGTACACGCCAACAGAAATCCCAACAAACTTCGCCGCTTGCCGGGCGCGCAGGTCTCCCAACAGGTGATCACCGCTCAGCAGGCCCAGCAGGCGTTGATGCAGCAGTTCGCGACGGTCACGCGGCACGGCGATCACTGGCCCGAGCTGCCGGGGCAGTTCACCGAGGTCGGTCAGGTCACGCTGCCCAGCGTCGACACTCAGGCCAGCCCGCCGCGCGTCGAGCAGACACGTCCGAGCCAGCACTACTCGGGGAGCATGCGGGACCACCTGCAGTTCCAGGCACCGGCCAGCGACGACCTGGCGTCGCGACGGATCACGACCTCCGAGCAGCCCTACGACCCCATGCATGGCATCGACCTGCCGGAGCCGACGACGCTGAACGTGATCGGCACCTTCGACGCCGCCAAGCTGGATGGGCTGGGTGATCTGACCGATCAGATCCTGGCCGGCTACGACGCCGCGTCGACGACCGGCGCCGATGCACGGTCGCGGCGTCTCCTGGGCGACCAGCCGCTGCGGCCCTCGCCGTACCTGGGTGGGTTCGTGCAGCCGCCACCGATGATGATCACTACCCTCGACGCGCTTCCGCAGGTCACCGACGGATGGGAGAACAGCAACGAGTCGGCGCCGATCTCGGCGATCCGCGTCCGCGTCTCCGGGGTGAGCGGCGTCGACGCCACCTCGCGTGAACGGGTGCGCCTGGCGGCGCAGCGCATCCAGGCAAAGACCGGTCTCGACGTCGACATCGTCGACGGATCCTCGCCGTCCAAGCAGACGCTGGTTCTTCCTGCCGGGAGCCACGGCCGGCCGACGCTCTCGCTGGTCCAGTGGTGGGTGAAGAAAGGCGTGGCGCTCGCCGTCATCAGCGCCGTGGACAAGAAGTCGCTGGTCCTGTTCGTCCTGGTGCTGCTGATCAGCGCGCTCTCGGTGGCCAACGCCGCGGTCTCCTCGGTCCGCTCCCGGCGCGGTGAACTGGGGGTCTTGGCGTGTCTGGGGTGGAGACCGCGACATCTGTTCCGCGTGGTGCTCACCGAGATCGCCGTCATCGGCCTGTCCGCGGGCGTCGTCTCGGGCGTGCTGTCGTACGCCGTGGGCCGACTGATCCATCCACCGGTCTCGCTCGAGCGCGCAGCCCTCGCCGTCCCGGCCGGGCTGCTGGTGGCGCTGGTGGCCGGCATGGTGCCGGCCCTCCTGGCGGCGCGCGCCGACCCGATGGACGCGGTCGAGCCGGCGGTGAGCGAGCCCAGGAAGGCCCGCCAGCCCCGCAGCCTCCTCGCCCTGGCCCGAACCGGCCTCGGACGGGTCAAGGCCCGCACCGCCCTCGCCGCGGTCGGGCTTGGGGTCGCCGTGCTGGTCTTCACCGTGCTGATGGCGATCACGCTCGCCTTCCAGGGCGCCGTGGTCGGCAGTGTGCTGGGTGACGCCGTCGCCATCCAGGCCCGGGGCGCCGACTACGCCGCCACCGGCGCCTCACTCCTGCTGGCATTCCTCGGCGTCGCCAACGTGATCTACCTCAACGTCCGCGACCGCGGACCCGAGCTGGCCACACTCCGCGCGGTCGGCTGGACCGAACGCCACCTAGCACGGCTGGTCATCACCGAGGGCATGCTCGTCGGCGCGCTCGGTGCCACGCCCGGTGCCGTCATGGGGCTGCTGATCGCTGCTGGGCTGACCGGGACGATCGCCCTCTCCTTCGTCGTGGGTGCGATGATCGCGTGGGCCGTCGCCGTCCTGCTGGCGGCACTCGCAGCGGCGGCCGCCACCCGCCTCGTCGTACGTCTCCCGACCACCCTGCTGCTCACGGAGTGAGGATGAGAAGACCACGTAGATCCCGCAGCGCGGAACCCGTGCCCACGGCCGGGCCCGCACAGGCGACCGGCGGCAGCGGCGCGCTGATCGAGGTCCGAGGCCTGACCAAGACCTTCGCGACCCTCGATGCGACCATCACCGCCGCCGACAACCTCAGCCTCGACATCGCCGAGGGCAGCATCACCGCGCTGGTCGGGCCTTCGGGGTCGGGCAAGTCCACTCTCCTCCACCTCATCGGCGCCCTGGAGAGCCCCGACAGCGGCACGATCAGCGTCGCCGGGCAGGACATCACCGGACTGCCGGGGAAGCGGCTCGCTGCCTATCGCCGTACCGTCGGCTTCGTCTTCCAGCGCTTCAACCTGCTGCCCACCCTCACCGTGCTCGACAACGTCGCCGTGCCAGCGCTTCCCTACCGCACCGACTTCGACCCGTATCAGCGTGGGCGGGACCTGCTCGCCGCCGTCGGCCTGGACGGCCGAGAGAACACCCTGGCGACAAGGCTCTCCGGTGGCCAGCAGCAGCGCGTCGCCATCGCTCGCGCCCTGCTCAACCAGCCCCGGCTGGTCCTCGCCGACGAGCCCACCGGGAACCTCGACAGTTCGACGGGAGAGGAGATCATCCGGCTGCTCTTCGACCTCCGCGACAGCCACGACACCACCCTCGTCATCGCCACCCACGACAACGAACTCGCCAAGCGCTGCGACCGCACCGTCCAGCTCCGCGACGGGCGCCTCGTCCCCGGCGGCAGTTGACAGCACGCCCGATCCAGATGAGCGTTCATCCGGTCGGTGGTTGAGGTGCGAGCGGAGCGAGCCTCGAAACCACCTGTCGCTCTCGAAACCGCCTTTCGTCCGGGGCGGGTCAGCGGACCGGCAGCAGCGCCGTGACCGTCATCTCCGGGCCGTGGTCGCACGCCACCGGCGCCGGGTCGCCGTGCGAGGCATGGTGGCCGGCGAAGCAGAGCCGCAGCTCGCCGCCTGCTCCGGTGACCAGCGCGTCGACCAGGGAGAGGCCGAGGCCGGCGCCGGGTCGGGCGCGGGCGTCGTCGGCGCGGGCGAAGCGCTGGGTGGCACTCGCCAGCAGCTCGGCCGACATGCCGGGGCCGGCGTCGCCGACGGTCAGCCGCACCCAGTCGGGCGAGGGCAGGTCGAGAACGATCCGGTACGGCGCAACGCCGTGCACGCGAGCGTTGTCGAGGAGGTTGGTCAGGATCCGCTCGACCTCCAGGTCCGTCATCGCGACAGCCGTATCGCCGCCGGTGAGTTCCACCGTGGTCTCGGTCGGCGAGGTGGTCCCGGCGAGCATGCGCGCCTCCACGACCCGGCTCACGACGTGCGCCACCTCGACTCGATCATCCGGGTGACCGGCGCCGTCGCCAGCAGCTGCACTCGCCGTCCCGAGCTGCAGCAACCCCTCCGCCAGCTGCGCCAGCCGGTCGAGGTCGATCTGCAGCTCGTCGAGGACCCGCTCGTGCTCCTCGACGGACCGCGGTCGCCGTCGCGCGAGCTGCAGCCGGCTCGACAGCAGCGTGATCGGGGTGCGCAGCTCGTGGCTGGCCTCGCTGACGAACTGCCGTTCGCGGTCCAGCGCCCGCTCCAGCGTGCTGAGCATGGCGTTGAACGTGTGTCCGAGCCGGGTGACCTCGTCGTCGCGGCCGGCCGGCACGTCCAACCGCAGGTCGTGCGCGCCCGCGGCGATCTCGGCGGCCCGCCGCCGGTAGCGCTCGACCGGCCGCAGCGCTGCCCGCGCGAGCCGGTCGCCCACGAATGCCGTCACCACGAGCGCTCCGAGCCCGGCGAGCGCCAGCTGGGCCAGCAGCTCGCGCAGTGCCTCGTCGCGGTGGTCGCGGCGTACTCCGACCATCAGGTAGTGGGTGCCGACGCGACTCACCTGCAGCCGGTACGGCGCGGGCGAGGCGGGCAGCATGTCACCGATCTCGAATGTGCTCGCTGCGCCACCGACCCGGGCGAGCTGGCGCGCGCTGACCATCGCATCCCCCGCCGCCGGGCCGCCGTGGTCGATCACCGCACCCGATGGCGAGAGCACCTGCCAGGCGACCCCGGTCGCGTCGGCCGCGTTCCGGCTGCGGACCGTGCCGTCGGCGCCGACCAGCGGCTTCAGGGTGGTGGCTGCCTGCGCGAGCTCGGTGTCGAGGCCGCGGTCGAGCGCATAGTCGACCCGCCAGTAGACGAACACGCCAGCCCCCAGCAGCACGACGAGCATCGCCGCCGAGAACCCGGCGACCAGTCGCGCCCGCAGCGGCAGCCTGGACAGTCGAGCCCGCAGCGGCGTGCGCGTCGGCGTGGCGCTCACCGTTCTGCCGGTACGTCGAGGCGGTAACCCACCCCGCGCAGGGTCTTGATCGTGTCGGTGCCGAACGGCCGGTCGATCTTGGCCCGGATCCCCGCGAGGTGTACGTCGATGACGTTGCTGCGCAGGTCCGTCTCGCCGTCCCACACCTCGTCGAGGATGGCCAGCCGGGTGACGACCTGGCCGGCGCTGGCCGCGAGGAGGTGCAGGATGTCGAACTCCCGGGCCGACAGCGTGATCTCCAGACCGCCGCGGGTCACGCGTCGCGCGACCGGGTCGACCACCAGGTCGCCGACGTTGATCGGTGCCTCACCAGCGATGCTGCTGCGCCGATAGAGCGCCCGCAGCCGGGCGAGCAGCTCGTCGAGGTCGAACGGCTTGGGCAGGTAGTCGTCGGCGCCGGCGTCCAGGCCCTCGATCCGGTCGCGTACCTCGCCGCGCGCGGTCAGCATCAGGATCGGGGTGGCCACGCCGATGTCGCGCAGCCGGCGGGCCACGGTGACGCCGTCCATGCCGGGGAGCATCCAGTCCAGGAGCGCGACGTCATACCCGCCGCCGGTGAGCACGGACTGGTAGGCGCTCTTGCCGTCGTGCACCACGTCCGCCTGCCACCCGGCCTCCCTCAGTGACTCCTCGAGCAGGGCTGCGAGCCGCAAGTCGTCCTCGGCCACCAGGATCCTCATCCCGACTCTCCTTCACGCTGCCAGGTGCCAGCCCTCGTACGTCGTCTGCTCAACGTAGTGTTCCTGCGGGTGCTTCTGTGCTGCCGCGGAGTCCAGGCGCCACGATCCGAGGCTGTTGCCGGCCACTACGAGGCGGCGTGGTGCCTCCGTCCTAGAGACGGAGCGGGGCGGTGAGCGTCGCCATCGCGTCACCGCGCCGGCGCCGGGCGGGCACGGCGGAGGAGCCGCAGGACACGTCCCAAGGCATGTCCCACGGCGCGCGGCGGCCGCGGCCGGCCGTGTCGACGCACGACATGGCCCACCCCCAGCGCGGCGACCAGGATCGCTGCCATCGTGATGCCTACACCGGAGAGCAGGTGCGCGACCGTGTGCCAGCTGTTCCCGGCGAGGTAGCCCGCCAGCACCATCAGGCCGCCCCACAGCACCGCGCCGGCGACGTTGAAGGCGGCGAAGGTCCGGTAGCGCATCCGGGCCATGCCCGTGAGACCGGGGATGAGCACGCGCAGCGCGACGGTGAACCGACCGACGAACACCGTCCAGCCGCCGCGCCGGGCCAGCGCCGCCTCGGCTCGGTCGAGGTGCTCGGCCTTCACGAACCGACCCAGTGTCGAGTCCAGGATCCGGCGCCCCCAACGGCGTCCGACCCAATAGCCCATCGTGTCGCCGGCGATCGCGCCGCCGACGCCGGCGGCGAGCACGGCCGCGAGCGACACGTGCCCCTGACCGGCCATGACGCCGCCGAGCAGCAGCGCCGTCTCGCCCGGAAAGACGAAACCGACGAACGCCGAGGCCTCCAACGCCGGCAGCCCGAAGACCGCCAGCAGCACCAGCCAGGCCGGCATTCCGAGCAGGTGCTCCAGCAGCCCGCTCACGACACTGCCTCAGCGCTGGTCAGGAAGACCCGGAAGGGGGTGCGCTCCAAGACCCGGATCAGCCACCGCAGCAGCGGCCGGACCAGGAGGTAGGAGAGCACGCAGACGCCGGCCCCGACGAGCAGGCCCGCGGCGACGTCGAGCGGGAAGTGCGCACCGACGTACACCCGGGCGAGAGCCATCAGCACTGCCAGCGCGGCCGCCAGGAAGCCGAGCCGCCGGTCGGCCAGCAGGACGCCGGCGGCGACCGCTCCGGCCATCACCGCGTGATCGCTGGGGAAGGAGTAGTCGGTGCTGCGCGAGACCAGGACCAGGGCGTGGGGGAGCACGGTGTAGGGACGCGGCTCGGCCACTGCCGCGCCGATGAGCTGGTTCACGCCGATGGCGATCAGCGCCCCGACCGGCGCCCATAGCGCGGCCGCCATCCGACGCGGGTCCCCAGCGCCGCGCGCCCGCCACCACGACCACAGCAGCAGTACGGCGAAGAGCGCGACGCCGTCCTCGGCGTACACCCGCGCGGGGGCATGCAGCCATGGTGTGTGCTGGGCGACGTGGTTGACCGCACGGAACCAGCGCTCATCGGTGTGTGCCCAGACGACTGCGCCTGCGCCGTTCTGCACCTGCATCGGTCCCTCCGTCCTACGGCGGAGAGATCCACCGTCGGACCGGACGGTAGGTGGCTCTTGATGAAGCGACGATGAAGCCGCCGACCCGCCGCAGCGCCGAGCCGGCCATGAACGCGCCTCCCCTGATCGCGACCGCCGTCGTGCCACTGCGGACGCGGATTGTCGGCCAGGAGGACCCTGGAGTCATGTCGCTCCCGATCCGGCCCGTCGTCCGCCCGATGGCGGCAACCGACTTCGAGCAGGTACGCCGCATCTACGCCCTCGGCATCGCCACCCGCAACGCGACCTTCGAGACCGAGGTCCCGGAGGCTGACGCGCTCGACACGAAGTGGATCCGAGGTCAGCGCTGGGTCGTCACGCTCGACGGTGCCGTTGCCGGCTGGGCCGCGATGACCGCGGTCTCCACCCGGGAGTGCTACCGCGGCGTCGCGGAGACCTCGATCTACATCGACACCGCCGTCTCCGGCCGTGGCCTGGGCCGCCAGCTCCTTGCGCACCAGATCGAGGCCGCACTCGCCGGTGGCTTCTGGACCCTGCAGACCGCGATCTTCCCGGAGAACCAGGCCAGTCTCGCGTTGCACCACAGGGCCGGCTTCCGCGATGTCGGGCGCCGCGAGCGGATCGCCCAGCTCGACGGCGTCTGGCGCGACACGATCCTGCTGGAGCTGCGTGCCGGTGGGACGATGCCATCGTGACCTCACCCGCCCGCCGGCCCGATCCGCACGCCGGCCCGCAGCATGCCGGGCGCGGCCACGCCCCGCATGTGCACGGGGTCGGCGCCGGCACGGGCCAGCGTCGGCTCGCGGCGGCGCTGGCGCTGCTGCTCGCCTACCTGGTCGCCGAGGTAGTGGTCGCGGTCCTGACCAACTCGCTGGCGCTGCTCTCCGACGCCGGGCACCTGCTCACCGATGCGGGCGCGATCGGCGCTGCGCTGTGGGCGATCCGGCTGGCGGCGAGACCCGCCCGCGACGCGTGGACCTTCGGCTGGAAGCGGGCCGAGATCATCTCGGCGCTCGGCAACGGCGTGACCATGCTGGTCATCGCCGCGGTCGTGGCGGTGGAGGCGGTCCGGCGGCTGGTCGACAGCCATCCCGATGTCCACGCCGGTCCGGTGCTGGCCGTCGCGCTGGTCGGGATCGTGGTCAACGTCGCCGTCGCCTGGCTGTTGGCGGGAGCGCATCGCGGCAGCCTCAACATCGACGGCGCCTACCAGCACATCCTGACCGACCTCTACGGCATTATCGGCACTGTCCTCGCCGCCATCGTCATCATCACCACCGGTTGGATGAAGGCCGACGCCATCGCCTCCCTCGCCGTGGCCGTGCTGATGCTTCGTGCCGGCTGGGCGCTGCTGCGTGATTCGGTGCGGATCCTGCTCGAGGCAGCACCCGCCGGCACCTCGCTGGAGGAGATCCGCCGTCATCTGCTGGCCTCGCCGTACGTGCTCGACGTACACGACCTGCATGTGTGGACCGTGACCTCCGACCTGGCCAGCCTCTCGGCCCACCTCGTCATCGACGACGCGTGCTTCATCGACGGGCACGCGCCGCAGATCCTGGACCTGGTCCAGGAGTGCTTGGACGGGCACTTCGACGTCGAGCACTCGACCTTCCAGCTGGAGCCGCGCTCGCACGCCGAGCACGAGCACGGCGCCCACGCCTAGGGCCCGCCTCGATGCCGATCATGTCCGCCCTCGAGTCCGCCTTCTGTCGGAGCGCGCCGTGGCGTGGCTTCGCGCGCCGGGCTGTGCTGCCGTGGGCCCTCCACGGACGGAGCCTGACGGGTGACGTCCTCGAGATCGGTGCCGGGAGCGGGGCGATGGCGGTGGGAGCGGTCACCGCGTTCCCCGGGACGCGCTTCACCGTCACCGACGTCGACGAGGCCATGGTGCGAGCGACAGCTGCCCGGCTTGAGGGCCACCCGAAGGTCACCGTGCGGCGGGCCGACGTCGGCGCGCTGCCGTTCCCGGCCGCGAGCTTCGACGTGGTGACGTCGTACTTGATGCTGCACCACGTCGTCTCCTGGGAGTCGGCGCTCGACGAGCTACGACGGGTGCTGCGTCCGGGTGGGCTGCTGCTCGGCTACGACCTCACCGACACCGCGCTCGCCCGGGTGGTCCACCGATGGGACGGGTCGCCGCACCGGCTGATCCGGGCCGCCGACCTGCGCCGTGCTCTTCTCGGCGCGAGCTTCGATGAGATCGAGATCGAGCTCAGTGCGGCCGGGCACCTGATGCGCTTCGGCGCGCACGCGGTGTCCTGACCGCATCTCACCAGCCGGTGGTGGCGGCTTGAAGGCCGAGGCTGACGACGGTGACGCTCGCCCACAGGATGGCGCCCAGCAGCAGCGGCCGGGCGCCGGTACGCCGAAGCATGCCGACGTCGGTGCTCAGCCCGATCCCGGCCAGGGCGATGCTGATCAGGAACGTCGAGATCGTGGCGACGGGCCCGGCGGCGCCATGGGGCACCCCGCCGGTGGTGTTGACGCCGGCCATGACGAGGAAGCCGACCAGGAACCACGGCACGAGCCGCACCGTCCTGCCCATCGTCAGCCGCTCGCGCGATGGCCCGGCTCCGGTCCTGACCGGGTGGCGCCGTTCGGCCAGGACCGCCAGCAGCAGGGCGGCGGGGATGATCATCAAGGTGCGGACGAGCTTGACCACGACGGCGTAGTCGGCGGCCGAGCGACCGTAGGCGGAGGCGGCGGCGACGACCGAGGAGGTGTCGTTGACCGCGGTCCCGGCGAAGAGGCCGAAGGCGTGCTGGCTCAGTCCGAGCGCGTGACCGATCGCCGGGAAGACGAGCACGGCGGTGATGTTGAAGACGAAGATCGTCGAGACGGCATAGGCGACGTCCGCGCTGGCGGCGCCGATCGCGGGTGCGATGGCAGCGATCGCCGAGGCGCCGCAGATGCCGGTGCCGCAGCCGATCAGGGCCTGCAGGTCGCCCTCGATCCGGAGCGCCCGCCCGATCACGCGGGCGAGGGCGAGGCAGACGAGGAGGGTGCCGAGCATCACCGGGAGCGATCGGGCTCCGACGCTGACGACCTGGTGGAGCGAGAGCCGCAGGCCGAGGACCACCACGGCGAGCTGCAGCACCCGCTGGCCGGCGAAGGCGAGCCCGGGCGTCAGGCGGGCGCTCGGTCGACGGACGGTGGCGATGCCCGCGCCCAGTACGACGGCGGGCACCGCACTGCCGATGACCGGCACCGCCCGCCCGATCACCGTACTGACCAGGGCGAGCGCCACCGCTGCGGCCAGGCCCGGTACGGGCCGACCCAAGGCTCCCGCCCTGCGGTCGGGGCTCGTCGCCGTCATCATGGCGCCAGCCTGACGCGTGGCTACACGGGCCACTAGGGCTCGATCTGCTGTGAGGGCACAGGACAGCCCTGTGAGGCGTCGGGTTGCTGAGCTGCCGCTCGGGCGCGCGTCAGCGCCACCGCCGCAAGAACGATTGCCCACCCGGCGACGACGTCGAGGATCCAATGGTTGGCGATGTCGGTGACGGTCGCGGCGGTCACCGATAGGCGACGTACGGGGCGGCCACAAGCAGCAGCGCGGTTATCGTGCCTCAGGGATCCAGCGGGGCGACGGCAGCGGAGCGGTGACTACGTCCACCGAGATCTCGGTCATCTGGTCGGTGGCCGAGTGCATCGAGCCGGTCGGCTCTGGGACCGTGGGTCCTCCTGTTGCTGTGAGATCACATGGCTTCTTTGATGCCGCGGCGGATGAGCCAGACGTTGACCGGCCAGGCGGTGGCGAAGCCGAAACACATGCCGATCTGCATCCCGAACCAGTAGACCGGGCTGTCGGGACGCAGGCTGCCCGGGAAGATGACCAAGGCCTGCAGTGCCATCCATCCGAACAGTCCGACCTCGAAGGCGGTGAGCGAGAGGATGTCGGCCTTCGCGGCCGCCACGATGCCTCGCCGGAATCCAAGGCCACGCATGGGCGCGATGGCGAAGTATTGAAAGGCCAGCCCCAGCAGGACAGCCAGAACGTAGTCGCCGATCATCTCGGGGAACAACGCCTTCCCGGCGATGGTGAGACCGAGAGCGAAGATGAGCCACTCGGCGATGATGTCGCCCAGGGTGCAACCTGCGCCACAGTGGCTCACCCCGAGGGCGGTGCTGGCCCAACCGGGCTGGGATGGCGCCTCCTCCAGGCCTTGCTCCTGGAGCCAGGACTCACTGCGTGGACGGCCGTACCGGCGATAGGCCGCCAGTCCGAGCGGACCCGTGTACAGGCAGGTGACGGGCCATACCCACTCCATCACGCGCATACGTTGGCGATGGCCGCGCACCACGATGTCCCGTAGAACCGCGGCGCCGCAACCGACGCCAGTGGCGAGGGCTATCCAGGCGACGACGTCGAGCCATAGAGGTGGTTCCGGCACGTGTCTTCCTTCCAGCAGCTTGGTGTGAGCGAGTTGTCGACCGGTCAGTCGTGGACCAACAGCCCGACGAGATCGCCCTCGCGCAGAGCCACGTCCGGCCTAGCCTCGCGGTAGCGGCCTTCACGCGTGAGGGAAACGGGGACGTAACCATCGGGCCACGCCACCTGGCCCAGTCGCTGGCCTGCGTGTCGCGCAGTCGCCTCCACCTCGAGGACGTGATGTCCTGGCAAGGTGCTCCGCCCGGGCTCGGACTCGTCGCCCTCGGGGAGGACCGCTCGTACGGCGAGACGGTCTGCGACGGCACGGAGCACGCTGCGGCCGGTCGCCCAGCCGACGATGTAGCGGCCGTTCTCGGAGACGACGGGCACGGCGTCTCGGCCCTCGGTCTGGAGGTGGCGTAGCACTTCGGTGGCCGACTCGGACGAGAAGACGGTGTGCGGCGCTCGACGCTCCACGACGGTGTCGCTCAACCCTGCGGAGGGGCGCTCGCGTGGGACCTCGGTGGGCTGATGCAGGACCTGCATGACGTCCTGGGCGGTGAGGCCGACGAAGGCTCGCCATGGTGCGGTGCGCTCGATGTCCTGTCCGCGGCGCAGCAGCTTGGTGGTGTAGATCGTGCCGTAGCTGACGCTGCGGGCGACGACGGTGGCGATGCCGACGGTGAGCATGATCGGCAGGGTGAGGGCGTAGTCGCCGGTCATCTCGACCACGCTGGCCAGCGCCGTGAGAGGTGCCCGGGTGGAGGACCCGAAGACCCCGGCCATTCCCACTGCGGCATAGAGGGCGGGAGAGCCTGCGGAGGTGCCGAAGAGATGCTGGACGCCGACGCCGTACAGCATGCCGGTCATGAGGCCGACGAAGAGCGAGGGGGCGAAGACACCGCCGGAGCCGCCGAACCCGAGCGTGAGGCTGGTGGCCAGGATCTTCCCCACCAGCAACACGAGGAGGAACCAGGCGGCATATCCGCCGTCGAGGGCCTTGAACATGACCGGGTAGCCGACTCCGAAGAGCTGCGGCACAGCGAGCAGCACGAGGCCGACCAGAAGGCCCCCGGCGATCGGGCGGGCCCACTCCGGCTTGTCCCGCCACAGGTCGTCGCAGAGGTCCTCGATGGCGTAGAGGACGACCCGGAAAGCCTGACCCACGAAGGCGGCGATCACCGCCAGCAGCGCGACCAGTGCGTAGGTCGCTGAGTGGTGCAGTGCTGCGTGCACCGGGAACTGCTCGAGGAATGCATGGTTGCCCAGGACCGGGATCGCGACCGCGTCGGCGACCATGGCCGAAAGCATGACCGCGAACAGCGCCTCTCCGGCCAGCTCGCGCAGAATGATCTCCACCGCGAAGAAGACGCCGGTGATGGGCGCGTTGAAGGTGGCGGCGATGCCGCCCCCGGCGCCACAGGCGACCAGGACGCGCAGCCGGCTGTCAGGAGTACGCACCCACTGTCCGAGGGTGGAGGCCATCGCGGAACCGATCTGCACGATCGGCCCCTCGCGGCCGACGCTTCCGCCGGTCCCGATGGTCAGCGCCGAGGCCAATGCCTTGACGACCGCGACCTGCGGCCGGATCCGTCCCCCCTTCTCGGCCACGGCGACCATGACTTCCGGGACGCCGTGTCCCCGAGCCTCTCGGGCGTACCGATAGACCAGCGGTCCGTACAGCATGCCGCCGACGGCCGGGATGAGGACGTAGAACGACAGGCCGAGCCAAGGAAGGTGCGCGCTGACGGCATGACCGGCCTGGCCGAACTCGGCTCGGCCCGTCGTCAGCCAGGTGATGCCGTTCACCAGCTCGCGAAAGACGATCGCGCCGAGGCCTGCTCCCACGCCAACGGCCAGCGCGAGCACGAACAGCCCAGGGCGAGAGCTGCGCAGGAAGAGCCCCATTCCACCGGGCCAGCGCTTGGGAGACCTCGCGATCGGTGCGGTCCGGACAGCGACAGACATCAGTGCAGGTTCTCCTCGAGCGCGGTCTCAGGTGGGGGGTACAGGCGGATCCTATGCAAGGATGCAAATATTGCAGAAATGCACATGATGGCGGAGCTTGTAGCATCGCTCGTTCGAGCCGAACGTGGTTGCGCCATCGAGGGGCGCTGCCCAAGCTTCGAGGATGGAGGAGGAGCGCATGGGCGAGGACATCGAGCCCGGCGGCGATCCATTGGTCGAGGCCGTTGACGCCACCGTCGTGGCCTCACGTGCGCTGCTCGGCATGGTGGCCCGCTCGGTGAGCACGGCGCTCGAGCTGGTTACGCTGCCCCAGTTCCGGATCATGGTCGTGATTGCTTCCGAGGGACCGCTACGGGTGACGACGCTGGCGCAGCGCATGGGCGCGGTTCCATCCACGTTCAGCCGCACGCTCGACCGAATGGTCGCCAACGGCTGGCTCAGCCGCACCGAGAACCCGGACAGTCGTCGTGAGGTCCTGGTGCATCTCACCGACAGGGGCCGGCACTTGGTCAACGAGGTCACCGAGCGACGCCGGTCGGAGATCCGCGCCGCCTTGGAGCGGCTGTCTCCGGATGCGCGCGCGGGCGTGATGGCCGCGCTCCAGACCTTCGGTGATGCAGCCGGCGAGCCTTCCGCAGCGGATCTCCTCGTCCTCGGGCTGTGAACCGCTGTCCTTGAGATGGACTAACCCCAGGCTGCGAAGCCCTTGACGGGCCCGGCCAGGAGGCCGAGATCAGCTCTGCTCGGTGACGAACTGCCCAGCGCCGCTGCCGGCGAGCCACTGGCTCCAGGACAGGTTGTAGCCGGCGTACCCGTTGTCGCCGTCGGCCTTGCCGCGCGGGGAGCCGGTGACGGTGACCGGGTCGCCCTCCTTGACGAGGTTGTAGTACCACTCCGCGTCGGCGTAGGAGAGGTGGACGCAGCCGTGTGATCCGTAGCTGTGGCCGGGCTGCGGGTCCCCGGTGGAGTAGTGCAGGAAGGTGCCCGACCAGGTGATCCGCACGTCCCACGGGAGGGTGAGGTCGTAGTAGTCCGGATCGTTCTTCTTGCAGGCGATGCCCACGCTGCAGGAGGTCATCCGGATCGTGCGCGACTTGTTGACCACGGCCATGGTGCCGTCCCAGGAGGGCCAGTCGGGACTGCCGGCGTCGCTGGGCATCGTCCGCAGGACCTTGCCGTCACGGGTCACCACGGTCTTGTGCCGCCGCACGTAGACGTGGGTGCGGACGTCGTCGCCGACGGTGAACGTGCGGGTGTAGCTGTGGGTGCCGTAGCGCCCGTTGCCGTCGCCGACGTGGTTGAGGGCGGCGGTCAGGGCGACGGTCGTCCCAGGCGTCCAGTACGTCTTCGGCCGGAAGTCGACGCGCCGGTCGCTGAACCAGTGCCAGGCACCGGTGACAGGAGTCGAGGTGGAGACCTTGAGGTGCTTCTCGATCTGCTTGTGGGCCGAGGTGGCGACCGGGTCGGTGAAGACGATCGAGATCGGCATCGCCACGCCCACCGTCGTACCGCTCAGCGGCGCGATGCTCTGCAGCTGCATCGGCGGGCCGGTCGGATAGTGCTTCTTCGGCTTGGGCGAGGCGGTCGGCGACGTCGCCGCGGATGACGCCCCGCCCCGATGATGCTTCCCGCTCGACGGGGCCGCGGGGGAGGGCCCGGCGTCGGGGCTCGAGCCGATCCCGGAGCATCCGGCCGAGGTCAGCAGGAACGCCGCGACGACCATCGCAGCACCGGCACGCACACTCCTCATGCCCCCATTGAACCCAGCGGCTGCAAAAGCGCCCAATCGCGCTCCGGCGTGCGGCGTCGGGGTCAGGCGTGTCGGGCGCTGGTCGGCCGGCCTCCGGGGCGCAGCTCGTGCCGGTACGGCGGGTCCGCGCCCGGTCGCGACACCGTGACGGCGGCGGCGCGCACCGCGTGACCGAGCACCTCCTGAGGCCGGCGGCCGGGATCGTCCCAGAGCGCGTCGATCAGCGCTGCCGCGAACGTGTCGCCGGCACCGGTCGTGTCCACCGCCAGTGCGGGCGCGGCGGCCATCCGGACGGCGTCGCCGGTCGCACTGAACCACCGTGCCCCGCCGGCGCCCTCGGTGACCACCACCGTCGGTATGCCGAGGTCGAGGAGATGCCGTGCGGCGCCTTCGACGTCGTGCTCGGGATACAGCGCACGCAGGTCCTCGTCGCTCGCCTTCACCAGCGTCGCCCGTCGCGCGACCTCCTCGACCCGGGCCACGACGTCCGGGCCGCTGCCGGTGATCGAGGGTCGGGCGTTGACGTCATAGGAGACGAACGTGGCCGGCGGCAGCTCCGTCAGGAGTGCGAGTACGTCGTCCGCACCCGGCCGCAGCACCGCCCCGAGGGAGCAGACGTGCACCACGCCCGGCGGCGTGACGTCGAACGCGGGCAGCCGCCACTCGATGTCGAACTCATAGCTCGCCGAGCCGTCCGCACCGAGCGTCGCGCGGGCGGTCGACGTCCGGGCGAGCACGTGTGGATCGCCCGCGAGCCGGACGCCGGCGGTGGCCAGGTGTTCGACGATCATCCGGCCACGGTCGTCGTCGGCGAGCGCCGTCGCGAGCCGGACCAGTCGGCCCAGCCGGGCGAGGGCGACGGCCACATTGGCAGCGCTGCCGCCGGCGTACTGCGTCGTCGTACCGTCGGGACCGGAGACGACGTCGAGCAGTGCCTCCCCCACGACGAGGGCGTGCGCTGCCTGCATGGAGCGATCCTGCCAGGTGGTGCGGGGACCGCAGCGCTCCCGATTGGGCATCGCCTCGACCCGTGGGATATGTTTCTCTCGTTCCCGCCGCGAAGGCCTCGCGGTGCGGAGCGCCAAGGCCCCGTAGCGCAGTTGGTTAGCGCGCCGCCCTGTCACGGCGGAGGCCGCGGGTTCAAGTCCCGTCGGGGTCGCCGGTCGACGAAGCCGCATCCAGGTGGATGCGGCTTCGTCGCATTTCTGCGCTGATGTTGTCGTGGTGGGGTAACACGCTGTCGCCGGGGGTAACACGTCGTCCGCTCGGGTAGACGGTCGATGCATCGACCGTCTACCCGGTGTAACAGCGTGTTACCCCAGCCGACAGCGTGTTACCCCGCGCGCGCAACCACAGCCCCGTTAGGTTGCCGACGTGGTCGACGTGAGCCGGGAGCGCTTCGAGGAGCTGGTCGAGGACGCGCTCGACGAGATCCCCGACGAATTCGCTGCGCTGGTGCACAACCTGGCGGTCCTGGTCGAGGAGGAGCCGCCAGCGGGGGAGGGCGACCTGCTCGGCCTGTACGACGGCAGCACCCTCGGTCTGGATGCGGCCGGCCACCTGCCCGACCGGATCTTCCTCTTCCGCGGCCCGCTGATGGCCTACTGCGCGACCGAGGCGGACCTCGTCCGCGAGGTCCGGGTCACGGTCGTGCACGAGCTCGCCCACCACTTCGGCATCGGCGATGCCAGGCTCCGCGAGCTCGGCTGGGACTGAGCTTGCAACGCGGCCGCGTTGCAAGCGGGCGCGGCGCCTCAGAGGGTGCCGAGCTCCCAGCCCGCCGAGACCGCGAGCAACCCGAGCGCCAGCGAGATCACCACGTTGCCCAATGCGGGCCACCAGCGACCCGCCTCGGCCAGCCGCACCGTCTCGAAGGAGAATGTCGAGAACGTCGTCAGCGCGCCACAGAGCCCGGTGCCGAACAGTGTCAGCACCCACGCCGGCGCCGTCGAGACCGAGACCAGGCCGGCCGTCAGGCCGAGGATCAACGAGCCGACGACGTTCACCGTGATCGTGCCCCACGGCAGCACCGACCTGTGCCGCGACTGCACCACCACGTCGGTCAGATAGCGCACCGGCGCACCGATCGCGCCGCCGAGCAGCACCAGCAGGACCGTCATCGGTCGGCTCCCGCCGTGAGCGGCGCTGCGAGTCGTCGTCCCAGCGCCAGACCGGCGAGTACGGCGAGGAGGCCGCAGGCGACAGTGACCCCGACGTACACGAGTGCCTCACCGGGGTGTCCGGAGGCGACCAGCCCACGCGCGTCGAGCTCATAGGTGGAGAAGGTGGTGTAGCCGCCCAGGACGCCCACCCCCAGGAACGGCCGGACGTAGCGGGTGTGCGACCAGACGCTCAGGACCAGCGCCATCAGCAGGCCGAGCAGGAACGCACCGCTCAGGTTCGTCCACAGCGTCGACCAGGCGAACGTGCCGGCGGCGTGTGGCTCCACCGTGGCCACCCCGAAGCGTGCGAGTGCGCCGGTCGCGCCGCCGATCGCGATCGCCGGCACCAGGTGGGCGTGCTCGCGCAGCACCTGCCACGGATGGGGGGAGGGACGTACGGCGAGATCGACCTCGGGGTCGACCGCGATGTCGTAGGCGAGCTCGTCCCCGGGCTCCCCGGGCTCGCTGGACTTCCCGGGCTCGCTGGGGCGCTCGGACGGGCTCATCACGGCGTACGTCTCCTACCTGGATGTGAACTGCTTCGTCAGGTAGGGACTGTTGGCGACCGTCGGTCGCGGTTGTCGGCGAGCCCCACCGCCATCGGCGCGAACTCTAGCGCACAGCCGTCAGCGCACCGCGCGAAGAGCCGACGGGCCGGTGTCGGGCTCGATCCACGGCTGTGGCTCGGCGCCGGCGGCCTGCCGGATGTACTCGCCGAGGAACCAGCGCTGGAACTCCCGCTGCTCCTCGGTGCGAGCCAGCGAGAGCAGCCGCTCCTGGCGACAGAACTCGTCGGCGACGTCGAGCAGGTCGACGAAGTTGCGCAGGGTGACGGCGGCCTCCCGCGGCATCGTGACAGCGAGATCGGCGACGTCGACCTGCTGCGAGAGCGCACCCTCCATGTCGGAGAGACCGATGCCGGCGCGCAGCTGCTGCTCGAGCGTGCCGAACAGGTCGGAGAGGGCCTTGGCCAGCGGGTAGTCGGACTCGTGCGCGATGGCCAGCAACCGCACCTCGCGGCGCAGCTCGCGGAAGTGTTGCTGGAAGCCGACATAGAGACGCAGCGGTACGCCGAGGATCCGCACCTCGACCGGGTCCTCGACCTCGTGGGCCAGGTCGCCGGGGGCCGGGGTGTTGATCACGCCCGCGACGCCCTCGTCCTCGGCCATCTCAGCGGCCGGCGCGAACCAGACGACCTTGCCGTCCTGCTCGATCTCCGCCCCCCAGGCGTCGGAGCTGCGTGCGACGATCGAGAGCCCGCGGCCGAAGGTGAGCAGCAGGTCGTCGTCGGGATCGAGGCCGAGCGGTCCGGGGAGGATGGGCCCGTCGATGGAGGCGTCACGCACTTCGACGCGGGGATGCTCGCGGGTGCCGCGGACGCGGACCTGGATCGGGTCGGCGCCGTGCAGCACGGCATTGGTGACGAGCTCGGAGACACCGAGCTCGGCGCACTCCAGCAGATCCGACCGGTCGATGTCCAGGCAGGTCTGCACCACCCAGCGCCTCGCGTCCTGGACGCCGCGTGGCCCGCGAGCCAGGGTCAGCGCGGGGCGAGTGAGGGGCACGGTTCATCCTCCTGCATGCTGGGCACGAGTGGTTCGGCGGCCTCCTACCCGTCGGCCGCGCGGTCCAAACTTCAACCGCGGGTTCATTCCCGATGCGCGGGTGACCAGCGAGATGGGTACCCCGAGTGGAGCACGCGGCGCGCACGCGCCAGAATAGGCGTTGAACGATCCAAGGGGTCGGCTTCTGAGGAGAGGATCCGCATGACCGCCAGTCAGGCAGGCAAGCACAAGGTCGTCATCATCGGTTCAGGCTTCGGTGGCCTGTTCAGCGCAAAGGCCCTGCGGCACGCTGACGTCGAGGTCACCATGATCGCGAAGACGACCCACCACCTCTTCCAGCCGCTGCTCTACCAGGTCGCCACCGGCATCCTGTCGCAGGGCGAGATCGCGCCCGCCACCCGCGACGTCCTGCACCGGCAGAAGAACGCCTCGGTCATCCTCGGCGAGGTCACCGACATCGACATGACGGCGAAGACGGTCACCAGCGAGGTGCTCGGCCGCACCACCGTCACCAGCTACGACTCGCTGATCGTCGCCGCCGGCGCGGGCCAGTCCTACTTCGGCAACGACCAGTTCGCCGAGTTCGCGCCCGGCATGAAGTCGATCGACGACGCGCTCGAGCTGCGCGGCCGCATCTTCGGCGCCTTCGAGCTCGCCGAGATCGGCGCCGCCCGCGGTGAGAACGTCGATCACCTGCTCACCTTCGTCGTGGTCGGTGCCGGCCCCACCGGCGTGGAGATGGCCGGTCAGATCGCGGAGCTCGCGCGGCGTACTCTCCGCCAGGACTTCCGCCACATCAACAGCCGCAAGGCCCGCGTGGTCCTCGTCGACGCCGCGCCCCAGGTGCTCCCGCCGTTCGGCGAGAAGCTCGGCGGCTGGTCGCAGAAGTCACTGGAGAGGACCGGCGTCGAGGTCGTCCTCGGTGGCATGGTGACAGCGGTCGACGAGCGCGGCCTCGAGATCAAGTTCAAGGACGGCTCGGTCAAGCGGATCGAGGCCGTGGCGAAGATCTGGGCGGCCGGCGTACAGGCCTCGCCGCTGGGCAAGATCCTCTCCGAGCAGACCGGCGCCGAGCTCGACCGGGCCGGCCGGATCGCCGTCAACGACGACCTGACGCTGCCGGGCCACCCGGAGGTCTTCGTCGTCGGCGACATGATCAGCCTCAAGCACCTGCCCGGTGTCGCGCAGGTCGCGATGCAGGGCGGCAAGTTCGCCGCCAAGGCGATCAAGGCCGACCTCGCGGGACAGCCCCGGCCGAAGGAGTTCAAGTACTTCGACAAGGGCTCGATGGCCACCATCAGCCGCTTCAACGCCGTCGCCACCGTCGGCAAGCTGCACTTCACCGGCTTCATCGCCTGGATGATGTGGCTGGTCGTCCACCTCGCCTACCTCACCGGCTTCCGCAACCGCCTCACCGCGACCGTCCACTGGTTCACCTCGTTCGTCGGCCGCGACCGCAGCGAGCGGACCACGACGATGCAGCAGGTCTTCGGCCGGCAGGCCTTGGAGAAGGTCGACGGCGGTGCCAGCGGTCTGGTGTCGGACCCCGGCGAGATGGACGCGCTGCTCGAGGAGCGTCGCGCCGAGCTCGAGAAGCAGGCAGTCGAGGAGGCCCGGCTCACCGACGAGCACGAGCGCGGCGTCGCGGCGGGCTGAGCCCCGATGTCCGCACGGACGCCCCGGTTGCGTTGGCAGCCGGGGCGTCCGTCGTCTTCGGGCGCGGCTCAGACCTCGGGACGGAAGTGGCGCAGCACCCGGGTGAACTCGGTCGGGTCCACCATCGAGGAGTCGACGACATAGGGACTCATCGACCGCCGCCGGAAGAGCACCTTCCACTTCCGATCGCCGGGCTCGCCGTACATCTCGATGGGCGTATGCGTGGAGGCCAGGTCGAAGAGAGCCCTGCTGCCGTTGCGCACGATCTCCAGTTCGCTGCCGTGCAGCGTCAGCCGCGCCGGGGCGCTGCTGGCGCGGGTCCCCCAGATGACGGCGGTGACGAGTGCGGCGACAGCGGTGACGCCGTAGCTCAGATAGGTCCGGTCGCTCCACGCCCACACCGCGGCGAGCGCGGTCAGGGCGAGGAAGATGAGCAGCATCAGCCCGAGGACCAGCTTTCCGCCGGACCGGGGCTTGAAGAAGATCGTGTGGGGGATCGCCGGCGCCTGGTCCGGTACGCCGCGGGCGGCGGTCGACTCATCGACTGCCAGCGGCTCCTCGGCCGTGGCGTTGCCAGCGGGTGGCTCCCCGGCGTCGCCGGTGTCGCCGGCGCCCCGGGAGGCGGCAGATTCGGCGGAGGTGATGGACTCGGGTGGCAGAGCGGGATCCGGCTGCAGTGCCGCCAGCACGCTCGCCGCAGCGACGAGGTGGTCGGGCAGGCCGGTGACTGCCGCGGGATCGGTGGCGGCGAGATGGGACGGCCTCCTGCGCTGCCCGGGCGGGGTGCTGGTCGCGGCGCGCTCCTCGGGGACCGGCAGCGGCGGGAAGCCTGGTTCGGGCGCGACCGGCGGCTGGACCACCGGCTCCGGCGCAGGCGCCGGCTGCTCGGGCGTCGGCTCGGGCGGCTCGGGCGTGGCCTCGGGCAGAAGGACGTCGGGGGCGGCCTCCGGCGCACGCTGCTCGCGGTGGGCGAGCCACTGATCGAAGAGATCAGTCGCCGGCTTGCGCTCCCCGGTGTCGGTCATGCGGCCAGCCTAGGCCCCGCACGGCTACCCCGCCGGGACCGCAGGATCCCGCCGAGGACGTCACGCGTACCCCGTGTCGGGCTCGAACCGACGACCCGCGGATTAAAAGTCCGCTGCTCTAACCAACTGAGCTAACGGGGCGGGGTTAGACAATCACGTTGAGGAAACCATGGGAAATCCAACCATGTGGTTCGGCGCTGCCGGGGAAGGCTCCGTTCGCCAGTGTGGCGCCGCGGCGGCTGCAGGAGCTGCATACCTAGACTGTCTGGGTATAGTCGCTGCATGGGTACGAACCTCATCCGCGGTCACCTGGAGGGCTTGCTGCTGGCGGTCCTGCTGGGTGGCCCGGGTCATGGATACGCGGTGAGCGAGCGGCTGGCGGTTCGCAGCGGCGGCGTGCTGACCGTGCCGGACGGCTCGCTCTATCCGGCGCTGCAGCGACTGGAGCGCGCCGGGCTCGTGGCCAGCTCCTGGGCCATGGCAGAGGGCCGTCGGCGACGGGTCTATGAGCTGACCGCCTCGGGGCGACAGCAGGCGGACGCGTCGGCTCGGGAGTGGCGGTCCTTCTCGGGGGCCGTCGACCAGGTGCTCGGCGGTCTGGCATGAACGCGGTGGACCGGTACCTGGACGAGCTCGGCGCGGTGCTCCGCGTGCGGGGGCGGCGACGGAGGAGGTTCGTCCAGGAGTGCCGCGACCACCTGGTTGACGCCAGCGCGGCGTACGGGGCCGACGTCGCGGTACGCCGGTTCGGGACGGCCGCGGACGTCGCCCGAGGCTTCGAGGTCGAGGTCGCCGTAGGTCGAGCGCGAGCAGCGACAGTGCTCGTCACCGCAGCAGTGCTCGCCGTGGGCGCCTCGACGCTGGTCATGGTGAATGCGGCCGCCCCGAACGTGTCGGCGCCCATCGCCTGGAGGGTGGTCTTCTTCGCCGCCGCGCAGTCCGCCGCGGTGGCCATGGTCCTTGCCTTGCTGCGAGCCGCCGCGATGCGGTCCGAGGCCGGTACGCCGGCCGAGGTCGCGCTGCTGTGTCGCCGCGGCTGGCTGGCGCTGGGGTCTGCCGCGCTCACCATGTTCGCCGCCGGCGGCGGCGTCCCGGGTCAGGCAGCCG
>Ga0164242_10002050_pt1 | contig 23471 bp, 24 predicted proteins | sample OricomgcompostMG_FD_108783 | JGI IMG/M metagenome (GOLD analysis project Ga0164242, IMG submission 108783) | Miracle-Growth compost microbial communities from Emeryville, California, USA - Original compost - Miracle growth compost (MG) ... | reverse complement strand
TCGGTGAGGAACCGGTCGAGCGGGCGGGGGCGGGGAGGTGGTGAAGGGCGTCAAGGAGTGCGCACGGCCCCCAGGGCCGAAGCACGACAGCCCGAACCAGCTCACCGCACCCGCCCGCGAACCTGACCGCGACACGTCACCGTCGGTGAACCGAGCGTCACCGTCGGCGAACACAGCGTCACCGTCGGCGAACACGGCGTCACCGTCGGCGAGCGCGACGTCACCGTGGGCGGGCGTCAGCTCGCCGAGCGGTGTGCGGCCGAGAACCCGGTCGGGGAGGTGGCGGCCTCCTCGACGCGGACGACGTGCATGACGGCGTTGATGAGCGCCAGGTGGGTGAACGCCTGCGGGAAGTTCCCCAGGTGCCGGCCGTTGCGGGTGTCGATCTCCTCGGCGTACAGGCCGAGGGGGCTGGCGAACGACAGCAGCCGCTCGCACAGGGCGCGCGCCCGGTCGACCTCGCCGATCTCGACGAGCGCGGACACGAGCCAGAACGAGCAGATCGTGAACGTGCCCTCCTCGCCGGACAGCCCGTCGTCGGTCTCGTCGGTGCGGTACCGCAGGACGAGGCCTTCCTCGGTGAGCTCGTCGGCGATCGCGAGGACGGTGTTCCGGACGCGTTCGTCGTCGGGCGGGAGGAAGCGCAGCAGCGGCATGAGGAGCAGGGACGCGTCGAGCGCCGTCGTGCCGTAGTGCTGGGTGAACACGCCGCGGTCGTCGAGGCCGTGGGCGCAGATGTCGGCGTGGATCTCGTCGGCGATCTTCGACCACTGGGACGCGAAGTCGTGCTCGTCGTAGAGCTCGGCGAGGCGAGCCCCGCGGTCGAGCGCGACCCAGCAGAACAGCTTGGACGACGTGAAGTGCTGCGGCGCCCCGCGCACCTCCCAGATGCCGTGGTCGGGCTCGTGCCAGTGCTTGATGGCCTCCTCGACCTGTTGCTTGAGGACGGGCCACAGCGACTCGGGGAGCTGCTCGCGGGACTTGGCGTGCAGGTAGACCGAGTCGAGGACGGCGCCCCAGACGTCGTGCTGGGTCTGCAGGTAGGCGTCGTTCCCGACGCGGACGGGTCGCGCCCCCTCGTACCCGTGGAGGTGGTCGAGCTCGTGCTCGTCGAGCCGGTGCTCCCCGCCGACGCCGTACATGACCTGGAGCGGCTGGTCGTCGCGGCACACGTCGTGCACGAACGCGAAGAAGTCGTTGGCCTCGCGGTCGAAGCCGAGGGTGTAGAGGCCCCAGAGGGCGAACGTCGAGTCGCGGATCCACGCGTACCGGTAGTCCCAGTTGCGCTCGCCGCCGGGGGTCTCGGGCAGCGACATCGTCGCCGCGGCGAGCAGCGCGCCCGTCGGGGCGTAGGTGAGGCCCTTGAGCGTGAGCGCGGACTGCTGCAGGTAGGAGCGCCAGGGGTGGTCGGGGAAGACGCCCTGGGTGAGCCACTCGCGCCAGTACCGCTCGGTGCGCTGCATCGCGCGCAGCGCCTCCTCCCAGTCCGACGGCGCGGGGAGCCCGGACCAGGACATCGCGACGTAGGCGTGCTCGCCCGCGCGCAGGCGGGTGCGCGCCTGGACGCGGCGGTCCTCGACGCCGAGGCGCAGGCTGCTCGTGATGTGGAGGTCGGGGTTGGGCCCGTCGCCGCGGCGCGCGACGAGGCGGTTGTAGCCCTCGCCCTCGTACTCCCACTGGCAGGCGCGGCGTCCGTAGTCGGGCATCGGCTCGCACACGACGTCGAGCTCGACGGTGCCGTTCACGCAGATCACGGTGCGGAGCAGGATGTGCTCGGCGTCGTGGTCGGTGGGCGTGCGGCGGTGGGTCTGCGAGCGCTCGTCGACGTTGTGCCAGGGGCCCATGACCATGGCGTCCCGCACGACGAGCCAGCCGGTCGTCGTCTGCCACGTGGTCTCGAGGACGAGCGTGCCGGGCAGGTAGCGGCGCGCGACGGGCACGCCGACCCCGTAGGGCCCCACGCGGAAGGAGCCCGTGCCGCGGTCGAGCACGGACGAGAAGATGCTGGGCGAGTCCGGCCGGGGCACGCACATCCACTCGACGGCGCCGCTCGGTGCGACCAGGGCGTTGGCCTCGCAGTCCGACAGGAACGCGTAGTCCGCGATCGAGGGGAAGGGGCTGCGCCCGTCCCGCACCGGGCGGTAGGGCTGGTCGCTCGCCTCGAGGTGCAGCCCGTGCGCCGGGACGTACGCGGGGGGCCGCGCGGCGTCGTCGGGGGCGGCGGCCGAGGTCGGCTCGAGCGTGCTCAGGTGCGTCGGGGTCGTGGCCTCGGGGGCGTCGGGTGCGTCGGGGGTGGAGCTCATGACGCCAGCGTGCTCCTTCGGGCCCGCTCGACGCCAGTTCCCGCCCCCTCCGTTCACCTCCTCCTGACGTCATGCTCACCCGGGCGTCGCAGCCGGCCGCCCGGGCTCGGCGCCGTCGGCCGGTCAGCGGGCCGCCGCCCGGCTAGCGTGGGGCCATGCGCTACGTGGAGCACGTGTCCGAGCTGGTCGGGAACACCCCGCTCGTCCGGCTGACGCACCTGACGGAAGGACTCGACGCGACGATCCTCGCGAAGGTCGAGTACGTGAACCCCGGCGGTTCGGTCAAGGACCGGATCGCCCTCAAGATCATCGAGGCCGCGGAGGAGTCCGGCGCGCTGCGGCCCGGCGGGACCATCGTCGAGCCGACCAGCGGCAACACCGGCGTGGGCCTCGCGCTCGTCGCGCAGCGCAAGGGCTACCGCTGCGTGTTCGTGTGCCCGGACAAGGTCTCGCAGGACAAGCGCGACGTCCTGCGCGCGTACGGGGCGGAGGTCGTCGTGACCCCCACGTCCGTCGCGCCCGACTCCCCGGACTCCTACTACTCCGTGTCCGACCGGCTGGTCCGCGAGATCCCCGGCGCCTACAAGCCCGACCAGTACTCCAACCCGAACGGCCCGGCGTCGCACTACGCCTCGACGGGCCCCGAGATCTGGGCCGACACGGACGGCCGCGTCACGCACTTCGTGGCCGGCGTCGGGACGGGCGGGACGATCACGGGGACCGGCCGGTACCTGCGCGAGGTCTCGGCGTCGCGCGACGCCGCCGACGGCGGCGAGGTCCGCGTGGTGGGCGCCGACCCCGAGGGCTCGGTCTACTCGGGCGGGACGGGCCGCCCCTACCTCGTCGAGGGCGTGGGGGAGGACTTCTGGCCGTCCGCCTACGACCCGGCGGTGCCGCACGAGGTGATCGCGGTCTCCGACGCCGAGTCGTTCGAGATGACGCGGCGCCTCGCGCACGAGGAGGCGCTGCTCGTCGGCGGGTCGTCGGGCATGGCGGTCGTCGCGGCGCTGCGGGTCGCCGAGCGGCTCCAGCGCGAGGACCCCGAGGCCGCGAAGCGCGCGGTGATCGTCGTGCTGCTGCCCGACGGCGGCCGGGGCTACCTGTCCAAGGTCTTCGACGACGCGTGGATGCGCTCGTACGGGTTCCTCCCGGCGGCGTCGGGCGTGACCGTGGGCGACGTCCTGCGGGGCAAGAGCGGCGAGATGCCGGCGCTCGTGCACACGCACCCCCACGAGACGGTGCGCGACGCGATCGACATCCTCCGCGAGTACGGCGTGTCCCAGATGCCCGTCGTCTCGGTCGAGCCGCCCGTGGTGCTCGGCGAGGTCGCGGGCGCCGTGACCGAGCGCGACCTGCTGGACGTCGTCTTCGCGGGGCACGCCTCGCTCGCGGACCGCGTCGAGACCCACATGGGGCCGCCGCTTCCCCTCGTGGGCAGCGGCGAGAGCGTCGAGTCCCTGCGCGCGGCGCTCGAGCACGACGACGCCGTGATGGTCGTCGACGACGGCAAGCCCGTGGGCGTGCTCACGCGCCACGACCTGCTGGGCTTCCTGGGGTCCTGACGACGGCTGCGGCGAGCAGCCACGCGGCGAGCCCGGCGAGGACGCCGTGCGCGACCCGGACGGGCTCACCCGCGAAGAACTGGGGCAGGAACAGGACGAGCGCGGCCGCGAGGGGCACGGCGGCCCAGCGCGCCGCGCCGTCCTGCGCCGTCCACCACGCGACGGCGAGCAGGACGCCCGACGCGGCCAGCAGGACGAGACCCGAGGCGAACATCGTGGCGGCGACCGGCTGGAGCCGGACGTCCTCGATCGCGTCGAGGAACGTCGGGTCCCAGGCGGTCGCCGCGCGCCCGGCGAGCTCGTGGATCGCGAAGATCTCGGCTCCGAAGTAGGGCAGGACGAGAGCCGCCCCGGCGCCGCCGGTGACCACCGCGGCCCGGGCGGCGCGCCCGGCGGGCAGGAGGCGCGCGACGAGCGCCGTGGCCCACGGCCAGACAGCGATCGCGGCCGCGCCGCACAGGTGCGCGACGATCCAGCGGTCCGACGCCATGGCGCGTGCGAGCTCGGGCGTCGCGACGGCCTCGTTCGGCCACGGCCGCAGCGCGGGGAACAGGAGGACGAGCGCGCCGACGGCGGCGAGCGCGCTCGCCGCGCCGCGGCGGCCGGGGGTGGGCAGCGGGCGGACGACGGGGACCGCGCCGGCGGGCGCGGCACGAGGTGCGGAGACGGGGCGGGAGTCGGGGTGGCGAGTGCTCATAGCCGAAAAGCTAATGGAGATAGCCAAAGCTGGCAAGGGGTCTTTCCGACGTGAGGGATCGCCCGCGCGCGCCCGGCGTCGATAGCCTGGACCGATGACCCCCGAGACGAGCCCCGGCGCCCACCACGACTGGTCCGGTGCCGGCTTCGCGACCCGCGCCATCCATGCGGGGCAGGACCCCGACCCCATGACGGGCGCCGTCGTCCCGCCGATCTACGCGACGTCGACGTACAAGCAGGACGGCGTCGGCGGCCTGCGCGGCGGCTACGAGTACTCGCGCTCCGCCAATCCCACGCGCACCGCGCTCGAGACGGCGCTCGCGGCCGCGGAGGGCGGCACGGCCGGCTTCGCGTTCGCGTCGGGCCTCGCGGCCGAGGACGCGCTCCTGCGCGCCGCGCTGCGCCCGGGCGACCACGTCGTCATCCCCGACGACGCCTACGGCGGCACGTACCGCCTGGTCGCCCGCGTCTTCGGTGCGTGGGGCGTCGAGCACACCGCTGCGGACCTCGCGGACCTCGACGCCGTCCGCGCGGCCGTCCAGCCCGGGCGCACCCGTGCGATCTGGGTCGAGACCCCCACGAACCCGCTGCTCGGGATCAGCGACATCGCCGCGCTCGCGGAGCTCGCGCACGACGCCGACGCGCTGCTCGTCGTCGACAACACGTTCGCGACCCCCTACCTCCAGACGCCGCTCGCGCTCGGCGCGGACGTCGTCGTGCACTCGACCACCAAGTACGTGGGCGGGCACAGCGACGTCGTCGGGGGAGCGCTCGTCGTGGGGCCGCGCGTGGGGCACGGGGGCGCCGTGGAGGCGCCGGTCGCGCTCCCGGGCGGGCGGCAGGCGCCCGACGGCGGCACGTCGCTCGCGGACGCGGTGCGGTTCCACCAGAACGCCTCGGGCGCGGTGGCCGGGCCCTTCGACGCGTGGCTCACGCTCCGCGGGCTCAAGACCCTCGGCGTCCGGATGGACCGGCACACCGCGAACGCGGCCGCGGTCGCGACGTTCCTCGACGAGCACCCGCGCGTGACCGAGGTGCTCTACCCGGGGCTCGCGTCGCACCCGGGCCACGAGCTCGCCGCCGGCCAGATGCGCGGGTTCGGCGGCATGGTGTCGTTCCGGGTCGGGTCGGAGGCCGCCGCGCTCGACGTGGTCGGGCGCACCCGCGTGTTCACGCTCGCCGAGTCGCTCGGCGGGGTGGAGTCGCTCATCGAGCACCCGGGCCGCATGACGCACGCCTCGGTCGCGGGGTCCGCGCTCGAGGTCCCCGCCGACCTCGTCCGCGTGTCCGTGGGCATCGAGGACGCGGCCGACCTGCTCGCCGACCTCGACCAGGCCCTCGCGTGACCGAGGAGGCGCCGGGCGCGGGGCCGCGCGTCGCGGTCGAGTACTGCACGCAGTGCCGGTGGATGCTGCGGGCCTCCTGGGTCGCGCAGGAGCTGCTCACGACGTTCGGCACCCGGCTCGGCGAGGTCGCGCTCGTGCCCGGCACGGGCGGGGTGTTCCGCGTGACCGTGCGCCCGGGCGCGCCCGACGACGCCCCCGAGCACGTGGTGTGGGACCGGGCCGTCGAGGGCGCGTTCCCCGAGCTGCCCCAGCTCAAGGCGAGGCTGCGCGACGTCGTGGCCCCCGACCTCGCGCTGGGGCACACCGACCGCGCGGCGCGGCGCGCGGAGGCCGGGACCGAGGGCTGAACCGGGCCGGGCGTCGTCGGGCGGGGAGGGTCAGCTCTCGCCGCGCTGGCGGGCCGCGATCCGCTCCTCCTCCTCGAGGACCTTGCGGTGCGTCTCGCGCTCGGCGACCAGCCAGAGCGGTGGGTCGGCGCGGAGCTCGTCGATGTCGGCGGTCGTCAGCGGCTCGGTGATGCCGCCGCGGGCGAGGCCCGCGATCGACACGCCCAGGCGCCCCGCGACGACCGGCCGCGGGTGCGGGCCCTCGCGGCGCAGCGTCTCGAGCCAGGCCGGCGGGTTGCGCTCGAGCTCCGTGAGCTCGTCGCGCGTGATCGCGCCGTTCCGGAACTCCTCCGGCGCGGCCGGCAGGTAGATCCCGAGCTTCTTGGCCGCGGTCGCGGGCTTCATGCGGTGAGACGACGGGCGCGCGGCGGGGCTGGAGCTCATGCCGCAAGCGTACCGAGCCGCGGCGGTCCCGGCGGTGGAGCGCCGGGCGGCGGTCGATAGCCTGGTCCCGTGGACGACCAGCAGCAGGACGACGTGGCCGGGGCGCGGCAGGACGACGGCGCGCCCGACGGCGGCGACGCGCCCGCGTCGTTCCGGCTGGGCTACGTGCCCGGCGCGACCCCCGGCAAGTGGGCGCGGACCTGGACGGACCGGCGCCCGGACCTCCCGCTGGACCTCGTCCCCGTCCCTGCGGACGACGCCGCGGACCTGCTCCGCGGCGGTGCGGTCGACGCCGCGCTCCTGCGCCTGCCGACCGAACGGGACGGGCTGCACGTGATCCCGCTCTACGAGGAGGTCGCGGTCGTCGTCGTGGCCAAGGACCACCTCCTCGCGGCGCTCGAGGAGGGCGAGCGGGTCCCGCTCGACGACCTGGCCGACGAGGTCCTGCTCCAGCCGGCCGACGACGTGCTCGACTGGCCGGACGGACGCGTGCCGGGCAGGCGCCCGTTCGAGCAGCCGACCACGACCGGGCTCGCGGTCGAGCTCGTGGCGGCGGGGATCGGGGTGCTCGTGGTCCCGCAGTCGCTCGCGCGGCTGCACCACCGCAAGGACCTCACCTACCGGCTGCTCGACGGCGCGCCGTCCGCCCCGGTCGCCCTCGCCTGGCCCGTGGACCGGACGACCGACGACGTCGACGACTTCGTGGGGATCGTCCGGGGGCGCACCGCCAACTCGTCGCGCGGGCGCCGCGGCGAGGCCGAGGAGCCCGCACCGAAGGCGCGCTCCGACAAGCGGCAGCAGCCCGGCGCGGCGCCCGGTGCGCGCGGAGGCGGCGCTCGTGGGGCGGCCCGCGGCCGGGGCGGCAAGCCCGCCGGGCGGCGTCCGGGTGGGTCGCGGCGCAAGCCGCGCTGAGCGACGCGCCGCGACGGCCCTGGGCCGGGCGGCCCGAGCGGGGGAGAGTGGGCGCATGGGACGCCGTGACGCGTACCGCGCGGAGCTGACCGCGCTGCTCGCCGACGAGGGCGCGGAGGCGGTGCGCGCCTACCTCGCCCCGCGCTCCGGCCTACCCGGCCCGCGGGGGAACCTCGAGCTCCTGGCCGCCTTCGGCGACGTGGCGCCGGCGTCGCTGGTCCGGGCGCTCGCCCGCTCCGACGACGAGTACGAGCGCGCGTGCGGGGTCGCGGGGCTGGGGCGGCTGCTCGTCGAGGCGCCGGACGGCGGCCCGGACGCGCGGACGCTCCTCGCGGACCTGCGGGAGTCCGCCGCCTCGGAGGGCTGGCGCGAGCGTGAGGCCGTGGCGATGGCGCTGCAGCGCCTCGGCGACGCGGACCCCGCGCGCCTGCGCGACGTCGTCGCGAGCTGGTCGACCGGCCCCGAGCCGCTCGTCGCACGGGCCGCCGTCGCCGGGATCTGCGAGCCTCGGCTGCTGAGCGACCCGGCGACCGCGCAGGCCGCGATCGACGCGTGCCGGGAGGCGACGGCTCTCCTCGCCGGGGTCCCGCCCGAGCGCCGCCGGGAGCCCGCGGTGCGGACGCTGCGCCAGGCGCTCGGCTACTGCTGGAGCGTGGCCGTCGCCGGCGCGCCCGAGGCCGGGCTGCCCGTGTTCGAGGAGCTGGGACCGCCCGCTGCCGACGACCGGGACCTCGACTGGGTCGTGCGCACCAACCTCCGCAAGGCGCGGCTGCAGCGCGTCCTCGTCGCAGCGGAGCGCGCGATCGAGTGAGCCGGCCCGCCGGCGCGGTGGCCGCGGTCGGCCGCGCCGGCACGGAGCGTGCGTGGTACGTTCCGCGCGGTCCGACGCCTCGTCGGGTCGGGGATCCGGAGGTGGCCGTGGGGGCGTTCACGAAGCGTGTCGGCCGGTGGGCGCGCGCCTACCCGGCCCGGCTGGGGACGGTCGCGTCCGCGCTGGCCCTCGTGTTCGCGTGCGTCGCGCAGGCGCCGAGCCTGATCCCCCGCGGCGGGATCGTCCAGGGTGTCCTCACCGGTTTCGCTGCGCTCTCCGGCTACGCCATCGGCGCGGTCCTCGGCTGGCTGGTCCGCTCGCTCGACGTGCGCCGCAAGCTCGCTCCCGTCCGGCGTCCCGTGCGCCGCGTCCTCGTCGTGCTCGCGCCGGTCGCACTCGTGGTGAGCGTCGTCGCCGGGGCGGCCTGGGACCAGGACGTGCGCGCCGCGCTCGGGATGCCGGCGACATCGTCCTGGGGGTACGTGCTCGTCCCGTTCCTGGCCGTCGTGGTCGCCGTGCCGCTCCTGGCGCTCGCCCGGTGGCTGCGGAACGTGACCCGCCGCCTCGCCCGGCTCGTGGGGCGGGTCGTGCCCGCGACGGTCGCCCGGGCGGTCGCGGTCGTCGTCGTCGGCGCCCTCGCGTGGGGTGTCTTCTCGGGCGTCATCTGGGACGGGGTGCTGAGCGCGCTCAACGCGTCGTTCGCCGCGGCCAACGCCTCCTACGACCCGGGCGTCGACCGGCCGACGGCGTCCGAGCGGTCGGGCTCGCCGTCGTCGCTCGAGTCCTGGGACGACCTGGGCCGGGAAGGGCGGCGCTTCGTGACGGGCGGGCCGACGACGACGCAGCTCGCCTCGTTCGAGGGCGCCCTCCCGTCGAGGACGGGCGTCGACGCGAGCGCGGTGCGCGAGCCGATCCGGGTGTACGCGGGCATGGACGACGACGTCGCGGACACCGCGGCCCAGGTCGTCGCCGAGCTCGACCGCACCCGGGCGTGGGACCGGCAGTACCTGCTCGTCGTCACGACGACCGGCTCGGGCTGGGTCGACTGGAGCATGGCGGACTCGTTCGAGCTGCTGCACGGCGGCGACACCGCGATCGCGGCGATGCAGTACTCCAACCTGCCGAGCTGGCTGAGCTTCATCGGCGACCGCGAGCACCCCGCCGACGCCGGCCGCGCGCTGTTCGACGCGGTCTTCGCGCGCTGGTCGCAGCTCCCCGCGGACCACCGGCCGAAGCTCCAGGTCGCGGGCATCTCGCTCGGCTCGTTCGGGATGCAGGCGGCGTTCTCCGGCCCGCAGGACGTGGCGAGCCGCACCGACGGAGCGCTGTTCGTCGGCACCCCGAGCTTCACGCCGACGTGGCGCGAGGTGACGGACGGCCGTGACGCGGGGACCCCCGAGGTGGCCCCCGTCGTCGACGGCGGGCGGCAGGTCCGGTTCCTCACGGGCCCCGCGGGCAGCGACGGTGACCCTCTCGCCCTGGCGGCCGCGTGGCCCGGGCCCCGCGTCGTGTACGCGCAGCACGCGTCGGACGGCGTGACCTGGTGGTCGCCCGACACGATCTGGGACCGTCCGGACTGGCTGGCCGAGCCCCGGGGCCGGGGCGTCGTCGACGCGACGCGCTGGTTCCCGGTCGTGACGTTCGAGCAGCTCACGAGCGACCTGTTCTTCGCCGCCGGGAGCGACGTCCCGATGGGCGCGGGCCACCAGTTCGAGCTCGAGTACGCCCAGGGCTTCGCCGCGCTCGACGCCCCCGAGGGCTGGACGGCGGACGACACCGCGTTCCTGCAGCGCGTCGTCCAGCAGCGCGAACCCCGCTTCTGACCTGCGGCTGCGGCGCGTGCTAGCGTGCGCGCACGTCCGGTGCGCGCGCCCGGCGCAGGGAGCCGGCCACGGCCGGCAGGCAGGGGGACCCGGATGCTGGTGCTCGACGACCTCAGCGACTTCGGCGGCGGGACCGAGGGCGACCAGAGCCCGTTGCTTCCGTCCGCCTGCGACGCGATCTTCAGCGCCGTGCTGGCCGTGATGGTGCTCGCGGTCGTCGTGATCGTGGTGCTCGCCGTGCTCCGCGCGGTACGCCTGCGGAAGGCCGGGATCGACCCGCTCTCGACCGAGGGGGAGGTCGCGGCGCACGTGCTGCGCGGCGACCTGCCCGCGACGCCGCCCCCGGGAGCCCCGGCCGCGGGCGCGACGACGGTGTCCTTCGGCCCGGCGCGACTCGTGGGCGGGACAGCCACCCCCGCCGCGCCGAGCGCCCGGACGCTCGAGGAGCGCCTCGCCGAGCTCGACGACCTCGCGCGCCGCGGCGTGATCAGCGCCGACGAGCGCGCGGCGGCCCGCCGCGACCTCCTCGCCCGCGGCTGACGCGCACGCGGCGACGGCCCCGCAGCGGCGCGCGTTCTCGCTGCCGTGCGGGCCCCACCACGGGCCGTAGTGTGATCCCGTGAGTGCCACCTCTGCCCCTCCGCCCGGGCCCGACGAGCCCGGGACCGTGCCGCCGTCGGTGCGCGCCGCCGCGTCCTGGTCGTGGCGGCTGCTCGCCATCACGGGCGCGCTGATCGTCATCGGGTACCTGGCGGTCGTCTTCAAGACGATCGTGGTGCCCGTCGCCATCGCGCTCATGCTCACGGTGCTGCTCACGCCCGTGGTGCGGTTCTTCGAGACGCGGCTGCGCTTCTCGCGCGCGCTCGCGTGCGCCGCCGCGCTGATCGGGCTCGTCGTCCTGGTGCTCGCGCTCGTCGCCGCCGCGGGCGGGTCGATCGCGTCCGGGTTCGCCGACCTCAAGGACCAGGCGCAGGAGGGCTTCGACCAGTTCATGGACTGGCTGCGCACCGGCCCGCTGAACCTCGACGCGAACGACATCACCCGCTACGTCAACACCCTGACGAAGTCGCTGTCGTCCAACACGAGCACCTGGGTGTCGGGCGCGCTCGGCGCCGCGGTGACGGTCGGGCACGTGGCGGCCGGCACGCTCATCGCGCTCTTCTGCACGTTCTTCTTCCTGCACGACGGCCGGACCATCTGGGGCTGGGTCGTCGGCCTCCTCCCGGTCCGCTCCCGCGACCGCGTGCACCAGGCGGGCCGGCGCGGGATCGTCACGCTCGCCGCCTACACGCGCACGCAGATCCTCGTGGCCTTCGTGGACGCCGTCGGCATCGGGCTCGGCGCGTTCATCCTCCGCGTGCCGCTGGCGCTGCCGCTCGCGATCCTCGTGTTCGTCGGCTCGTTCGTCCCGATCGTCGGTGCGGTCGTCACCGGCGCCGTCGCGGTCGCCGTGGCGCTGGTCGCGAACGGCTGGGTGTCCGCGCTCGTCATGCTCGGCGTCGTGCTCCTCGTGCAGCAGATCGAGGGCCACGTGCTCCAGCCGTTCCTCATGGGCCACGCCGTGTCCCTGCACCCGGTCGCCGTGCTGCTCTCCGTCGCAGCGGCCTCGTTCGTCGGGGGCATCGTCGGCGCGCTGTTCGCGGTGCCGCTGGTCGCCGTCCTCAACACCGTGACGCTGTACCTGCACGGCCACGACAAGTTCCCCGAGCTCGGCACCGACGACCACCTGACGATCCGCGGGCGGGACACCGCCGCGGACGACGTCGACGCCGCCCGGATCCCGCCCATGGTCGCGCGCGCCGAGCGCGACCTGCCCCGCGGCACCGCCGGACCGGACCGCGGCGAGAGCCCCGACGCCCCGTCGGTCGACGGCGGGACGACGACGTCGTGACCACGGCCGCCGGCGTCCCCGCGGTCACGCTCGACGACGTCCGGGCTGCCGCCGAGCTGCTCGACGGCGTCGTCCGCCGCACCCCGGTCCTCGCCTCCCGCGCCCTGTCCGACGCCTCCGGGGTGCGCGTGCTGCTCAAGGCCGAGAACCTGCAGCGCGCCGGGTCGTTCAAGGTCCGCGGCGCCTACGTGCGCATGGCGCGCCTGTCCGAGGACGAGAAGGCGCGCGGCGTCGTCGCGGCGAGCGCCGGCAACCACGCGCAGGGCGTCGCGCTCGCGGCCCGGCTGCTCGGGCTCCGCGCCGTCGTCTACATGCCGGTCGACGCCGCGCTCCCGAAGGTCGCCGCGACGCGGGACTACGGCGCCGAGGTCCGGCTCGTCGGGGCGTCCGTCGACGAGGCGCTCGTCGAGGCGCGTGCGGAGTCCGAGCGGACCGGCGCCGTCCTCATCCACCCGTTCGACCATGCCGACGTCGTCGCCGGGCAGGGCACGCTCGCGCTCGAGCTGCTCGACCAGGTGCCCGACGTGCGCACCGTCCTCGTCCCCGCCGGCGGCGGTGGGCTCGTCGCCGGGATCGCGACGGTGCTCGCCGAGGTCGCGCCCGAGGTGCGGGTCGTCGCGGTCCAGACCCAGCGCGTCCCCGCGTTCGCGGAGTCGCTGCGCGCCGGCGAGCCGGTGTCGGTGCCGGTCAAGCCGACGATGGCGGACGGCATCGCGGTCGGGCGGCCCGGCGACGTGCCCTTCGCGGTGCTCCGGCGGCTCGGGGTCGAGGTGCGGGAGGTCTCCGAGGAGGACCTGTCGCACGCGCTGCTGCTCGTCGTGGAGCGGTCGAAGCTCGTCGTCGAGCCCGCCGGGGCCGCCGGCGTGGCCGCGCTCCTCGCGGGCGGCCCGGGAGCGGGGGAGCCGTTCGAGGGGCCCGTGGTCGCGGTGCTGTCGGGAGGCAACATCGACCCCCTCGTGCTGCTCCGCGTCATCCGCCACGGCATGGTGGCCGCGGGGCGCTACCTCAAGATGCGCGTCATGCTCGACGACCGCCCGGGTTCGCTCGCGAACCTGCTGGGCGAGCTCGCCGGGCTCGGCGGGAACATCATGCACATCGACCACACGCGCACCGACGTGGGCCTCGGGCTCAACGACGTGTGGGTGCCGATGCAGATCGAGACCAAGGGGCCCGAGCACTGCGACGCGATCGTGTCGCGGCTGCGGGAGGTCGGGTACCGGGTCGTCCGGGACTGACGGCTCGCGGTCGCGCTCAGCGTTCGGTCGCGGTGCGCGCGACGCGCTCGAGGGGAGCGAGCGCGTCCGCGACGGCGCGCAGCTCGTCCGCGTCGAGGTCGGCGATGAGCTCGCCGACGATGCCCGCGCGCTCGGTCCGCACGTCCTGGACGACCTGGCGCCCGTCCTCGGTGAGGTGCAGGAGGACGGAGCGCGCGTCGTCGGGCGAGGCGCTGCGCTCGAGGAGCCCGCGGGACTCGAGCAGCGCGACGATCCGGGTCATCGCGGGTGCCCCGACGCGCTCGATGCGGGCCAGGTCGCTCGGCCGGAGCGGCCCGAGCCGCTCGACGCTCGCGAGCGTCGAGAAGTGGCCGGCGGACAGGTCGCCGTGGGTCGGGCGGATGCGCCGCGCGACGCGTCCGACGACGACCGCGAGGCGGCCGGCGACGTCCGTCGGGTCCGGGGTGGTGCTCACGCGGGCGATCTTCCCACGCGACGGTCGTCGTCGCCGACTCCGGCGCGGCCCGCGGACACGGCGGCCTCCTCCGCCTCCGGGGGGACGGCCGCCGCGACGGACGGGCCCTGGGCCGCGTCGGCCTCCGCCTCGGGCGCGCCGAGAGCCGCGGTGCCGCTGCCGTCGTCGTGCACGTAGCGCTTGCCGCGGAACAGCGACGCGACCGCGCCGACGAGCGACATGGCGGCGGCGACGCTGAACACGACGACGAGGCCGTGGTGGAACGCGTCGGAGATGAGCTGCGGGAAGAACTCCTTGCCGACGAGCGCGTCCTGGTCGGCCTGGGGGAGCTGGGACAGCGTGTCGGGGCCGAGCAGCGACTGGATCGGGTTGTAGCCGAGGAACGCGGCGAACAGGCTGCCGACGGGCGGGAGCTGGGCGATCTGGTCGGCGACCTGGGTGGGCACGTGGTGCGCGGTGAGGCCGGTGCGGAGCGCGTCGGGGAGGGTCGAGGCGAGGCCCACGACCATGAGCGAGAAGAACACGCCGATCGACAGCGACGAGCCTGCGTTCTGCACGGTGCCCGCCACGCCCGACGCCGCGCCGCGCTCGCTCGCCGGGACCGCGTTCATGATCGCGGACCGGTTCGGGGCGCCGAACATGCCCGACCCGATGCCCGACAGGAGCGTGATGATCGCGAACTGCCAGTACTCGAAGTTCACCGGAAGGAAGATGAGGGCGACGAACGTCGCCGCGACGAGCAGCAGCCCGCCCGACGCGAACCCGCGGGCGCCGAAGCGGTCGGACAGGGTCCCCGAGAGGGGCCCGGCGAGCAGGAACCCGATGGTGATGGGCAGCAGGTAGATGCCGGCCCACAGCGGCGTGTCCTCGTAGTTGAAGCCGTGGCGGGGGAGCCAGATGCCCTGGAGCCAGATGATGAGCATGAACTGCAGGCCGCCGCGGCCGATCGACGCGAGGAGGCCCGCGAGGTTGCCCATCGAGAACGCGCGGATGCGGAACAGGCGCATGTCGAGCATCGGGGCGGTCACACGGAGCTCGACGAGCACGAACACGACGAGCAGGACGATCCCGCCGATGATCGCGGTGAGGACCCACGGGTTCGTCCAGCCGGTCGGGTGGCCGCCGTAGGGCTGGATGCCGTAGGTGATGCCGGTCAGCAGCGCCGTGAGGCCGAGCGCGAACGTCACGTTCCCTGCCCAGTCGAGGCGGCCCGGGTTCTTCTGGCCCGTCTCGTGCAGCGACCGGTACGACCAGATCGTCCCGATGATGCCGATCGGCACGCTCACCCAGAACACCGCGCGCCAGTCGACGACCGCGAGCAGGCCGCCGACCAGCAGCCCGATGAACGAGCCGGCGATCGCCGCGACCTGGTTGATGCCGAGGGCCATCCCGCGGCGGTCCGCGGGGAAGGCGTCGGTGATGATCGCCGTCGAGTTGGCGAACAGCATCGCTCCGCCGACGCCCTGGACGATGCGCCAGACGATCAGCCACATCGCGCCGTGCCCGCCGTGGAACGGGTCGAAGGACAGCGCGATCGAACCGACCGTGAACACCACGAAGCCCAGGTTGTAGATCCGGACGCGCCCGAACATGTCGCCGAGCCGCCCGAAGCTCGTCACGAGCACGGCCGTCACGAGCATGTAGCCCATGAGGATCCACAGCAGGTAGCTGACGTTGCCCGCCTGGAGCGGGTCGAGGTCGATGCCCTTGAAGATCGCGGGCAGCGAGATCAGCACGATCGAGGCGTTGATGGTCGCCATGAGCATGCCGAGCGTGGTGTTGGACAGCGCGACCCACTTGTAGCGGGGGTGGTCCTTGGGCAGGAAGAGCGAGCGCGAGTTCACGAGTCTCCGGGGGAGCGACGACGAGGCGCGACGGCGGGGGCGCCAAGATGCTTGCGATATGCCAAGCAGTTTACGCCCGCCCCGACGCGACCGGAGGGGACGTCCGGATCGTGGTCCTTCCCGCGTGCGACGACGGCCGGTGAGCGGTCACGATCGGCGCCTTCGCGCGACGGTCGGTGCAGATCGTGACGCTTCACCGAGTCGGGCCCGCCGGTCGGGGCCTGTCACGCCGGTGCGCTGACGATCCGAGGGCGCTCCAGCACGCGGGGTGCCGGTGGGATTCGGGACGGGTCCGGGTAGCCCTGGAGGGCGAACGCCTCACGCAGTCGCTCGTACGTCACCCACCACCGCGTCCCGACGTCGGTCGCGTACACGACCACCGATCGCCACCCGTAGCGCTCCATCGCCTCCCGGCGCGCGACGTCGCTGCTGAGCCGTCGGCGCGACACATGAGTCTCGCCGTCGTACTCGATCGCGACCCTCGCCTGGGGCCAGCACAGGTCGGGGCGCGCGATCCATGCTCCGTCAGGACCGACGAGGTCGGCTCCGACGACCGGCCGGGGAAAGCCAGACGCGATCGCACGGAGGCGAGTCCGGGTCTCCATGGCCGAGTCCACGAACGTGCTCGCGTCGGCCAGAGCACGGCGGAGCCGGACGACCCCTCGGTCACCCGCGACGGACCGCACGATCGCCACGAGATCCGACGGCTGCACGCCGTAGCGCGGCACGTCGGTGAGGGGATGGCACGAGAGGAGAGCGTCCGTGAGGACGACCAGCTCCTCATGGGCGGGGTCCACGCCCGCGACCGGCGGGTGGTCGGCTGCGAGGTCGACGGTCGCGAGATCTCGCCAGGTCCGGCCGGGAGTCGTGACCGGGACGCCCTTCGTGAGTGTGGCGTCCGCGGCGCCGAGGCCGCGGTGAGGTACCACCCGTGGCGTCCGTAGGACCCGGTGAGGTCCGGCACTGGCCACGTGGAGCTCCCGTCCCTTCTCGGCGGCCGCGCTGACCGGCAGCTTCCACAGACGTGCCGCCGTCAGGTGGGAGAAGGCGGAGGTCTCGGGCAAGAGGAGGGCGACGGCGCGGCACACCGCGACGAGGTCGTCCGCGAGGGTGGCGTCCATGCGGACGCCCGGCACGGGTGCGTGCAGCGCCTTGGAGCGCAGTGCGCCGGGCGGGATGCCGTCAGCGACGACGTCCCTGACGCGGAAGGGCAGGACGGGAAGGTCGGTTCGTGGGCGTGGCCGTCGGGTGGGCATCGGCCCAGCGTCGACGCACCGGCGTCCCGCGGGTGGGGTCGGGTCGATGCTGTGGACGGCGAGTGCCCCTGTGGGCGACTCTCGTCGGTGCCACGAGGCGTCGTGAGCGGTCACGATCTGCAGCCTCACGCGCGGATCCGTGCAGATCGTGCCCTCTCACCCCGACGCGACGGCGACCGGCGCGGGGTGCCCTCCGCCGTCGGGCCGGGGATCGCCAGCCGGGCGGACGGGGCGCGCGCACGACGACGCCCGGCCACCCTCTGTGCGGAGGATGCCGGGCGTCGTGGTGGGTCGTGCGCGGTGCTCAGCCCTGGAAGGGCTTGGCGTCGACGATCTCGACCGGGATCTCGTTGCCGTTGGGCGCGGTGTAGGTCGTCGAGTCGCCGACCGACTTGCCGTTGATCGCGGCGCCGAGCGCGGAGCCCGGCGAGAACACGTCGATGTCCGTGGTGCCGGCGATCTCGCGCGACCCGAGGAGGAACACCATCTCGTCGCCCGCGACCTTGGCGGTGACGAGCATGCCGGGCTCGACGGTGCCGTCGTCGGGCGGCGTGCCGATCTGCGCGGTGCGGAGCTTCTCGGTGAGCTCGCGGATGCGGGCCTCGTTCTTCGCCTGCTCCTCGCGGGCGGCGTGGTAGCCGCCGTTCTCCTTGAGGTCGCCCTCGTCGCGCGCGGCGGCGATGCGCTCCGCGATCTCGGTGCGCGCTGCGGTCGAGAGGTGCTCGAGCTCGGCCTGGAGCCTGTCGTGGGCCTCCTGGGTCAGCCAGGTGACGGAGGTGTCGGTCACGGTTCGCTCCTTCCTACGAGAGCGTGTCGTCGCGGGGTCGCCGCGAGGTGATGAGAATCACGCGTGCAGCTCTGACGGCTCGTGGCCGCGCAGCACCCGGGACCGGAGCGGAGGCTCGGGGAACCGGACTGTCGCGGCACGGGCGCCGACGGGAGCGGCACGCGCTGAATTGCCAAGGATATCAAATCGGGCGCCGCTGGAGCGGATCTCGGGCCGCGGGGTGTCGGCGCGGGCGGTGCGCACCCGGCCGCGCGGGGGCCGCGGTCAGCCGGCGGCGCGGCAGGAGTCGGCGACGCCGGTCACCGCGCGCTCGGCGGTCGCGACGGTGGCCGTGTACTGCATGACCTGCTGGTCCGCGGCGGGGATCTTCACGTCCTTGCTCCCCACCTGCGCGTGCGCGTCGTTCAGGGCCTCGAGCGTGCACACCACCGGGGTGCCGGGCTTGGTGGTCACGCTGAACGTGATGGACACGCTCTGCGCGTCCTTCACCGAGTACCCGTACGTCTCGACGCTCACGCCCGTGCCCTGAGCGAGCCCGAACCAGACGAGCACCCCGATCGCCGCAGCCACCACGACGGACAGCGCGGCGATGGTGACGGTCCGGCGTCGTCCGCGCCGAGCGGGCGCAGGGCCGTACCGCCCCGGGGGGAGCGTGGTGGCGGTCATGGACCCATTGTCTCCGACTATCCTCGACGGTGTTCCCAGGTGGGTCCGTCCCGCCAGCCTGCCCGGGCCCCGGCGCGTCGTCGGGAGCCCGCCGTCCTTTGGAGCCGCACGTGTCCGTCGCACCCGAGAGCGGTGGCGCCACCGAGCGCCTGCGCCTCATGGCCGTGCACGCCCATCCCGACGACGAGTCCAGCAAGGGCGCCGCGACCACGGCCCGTTACGCCGCGGAGGGCGTCGAGGTCCTCGTGGTGAGCTGCACCGGCGGCGAGCGCGGCGACGTGCTCAACCCGTCGTTCGGCGCCGGCCCGACGACGCTCGAGGGCATGCGCGACCTGCGCCGCTCCGAGATGGCGCGGGCGCGCGAGGCGCTCGGCGTCGAGCAGCACTGGCTGGGCTTCGTCGACTCGGGGCTGCCCGAGGGCGACCCGCTCCCGCCGCTGCCCGAGGGCTCGTTCGGCCTGCAGCCGGTCGACGTCGCCGCCCGGCCCCTGGTCGAGCTGGTGCGCCGCTTCCGGCCGCACGTCATGACGACGTACGACCCGAGCGGCGGCTACCCGCACCCGGACCACATCATGTGCCACAAGGTCGCGTTCGAGGCGTTCCAGAAGGCCGGCGACCCCTCGTGCTACCCGGGTGCCGGCGCGCCCTGGGAGGTCTTCAAGCTGTACTACAACCACGACTTCTCGCTCGCGCGCATGCGCACCGTCCACGAGGCCATGGAGGGCCTCGGCCTGGTTTCGCCGTTCGGCGACTGGATCGAGTCGCGCGCCGCGCGCGAGATCCCCGAGCGCCCGGTGACGACGCGCATCGAGGTGTCGTCCTACTTCCCGCAGCGCGACGCCGCGCTCGTCGCCCACGCGAGCCAGATCGACCCCGAGGGGTTCTTCTTCGCGGTGCCGCGCGACCTCGAGGCCGACGTGTGGCCGTGGGAGGAGTACGAGCTCGCGGAGTCCCGCGTCCCGACGACGCTGCCCGAGGACGACCTGTTCGCGGGCGTGCGCGACCTCGTCGGGGTCGCCGGGGACGCGACCACCAGGACGGGAGAGCAGGCATGACCGGGCACCTGACCGCGGTGGCGTGGCGCGTCGCGACGGCGGTCACGCCGGCGCCGGACAACGACCTCGAGACCACGGGTGGCGGCGGCAAGGACAGCTTCGCGTTCTTCGTGGTGTCGGTGCTGCTCGCGCTCGCGTGCATCGCGATCGGCCTGCTCATGGCGCGCCAGCTCCGGCGGATGAACCGCAACTACGCGCGCAAGGTCGAGGACGGCGAGCTCGAGCCCGAGCACGACCGTCCGGCGTCGGGCATCGCGACCGCGCAGAACCCCGAGGGCTGGCGGGGCCCGGACTCGTCCGGGCGGCGCGGCGGCCCGGGGTCTCCCGGCGACGCCTCAGACGGCCCGGGCGACGGCTCCTGACGTGCCCGAGGTCCCTGCCGCGCCCGAGGACCGGCCCGCGCCCGTCGCGCTCCGGCTGACGCTCGCGCAGGTCGCCTCGACGCGCGACGGCGCCACGAACCTCGCGCTGGTGCGCGAGGCGGTGCGCCGCGCCGCCGACGACGGCGCGCACGTCGTCGTGCTCCCCGAGTACGCCTCCGCGTTCGACCCGCACGGCCCCGACCCGGAGCTCGCGGAGCCGCTCGACGGCCGGTTCGTCGAAGGGCTGCGCGCCGCAGCACAGGACGCCGGGGTGGCGGTGGTCGCCGGGACCACGGTGCCCGGCGCGGACCCCGCGCGGGCCGTGAACGTCGTCGTCGGCGTCGGGTCGGACGGTGCGCTCGTCGGCGCGTACCGGAAGGTGCACCTCTACGACGCGTTCGGGCAGCGGGAGTCGGACCGGCTCGAGGCCGGGGCGCCCACCGCGCCGCCGCTCGTGCTCGACCGCACCGCGTGGGCGCCCGACAGCACGACCCGGTCCCCGGGTCTGTTCGCCGGGGTCCTCACGTGCTACGACCTGCGCTTTCCCGAGTCGGCCCGCCGCCTCGTGGACGCGGGCGCCGACGTCCTCCTCGTCCCGGCGGCGTGGGCGGCGCCGTCGAGCCCCGCACGCGCGGCCGAGCGCGAGCTCAAGGCCGACCACTGGCGCACGCTGCTGCGCGCGCGGGCGATCGAGAACACGACGTTCGTCGTCGGGGTCGGTCAGTGCGGTCCCGGGGTGCTGGGGCGCTCGCTCGTCGTCGGGCCTGACGGCGCCGTCCTCGCCGAGCTTGGTGAGGAACCCGGGGCCGTGACCGTGGAGCTCGACCCCCGGCGCCTGGGCGAGGTCCGCGCGGCGAACCCGTCGCTGGTGAACCGGCGCTACGTCGTCGTCCCGCGGTAGCGGAAGGTCGGGCGCGGCCCTCCGCCCTCGCCCTCCTGGGAGGCGCTCTAGGCGGCGACGGCGACGATCGTGATCGCGGTGGCGTGGCAGGCGAAGCCCACGACCGTGAGCGCGTGGAAGACCTCGTGGAAGCCGAACCACCGGGGGCTGGGGTTCGGGCGCTTCGTCCCGTAGACCACGGCCCCGAGCGTGTAGGCGAGGCCGCCCGCGGCGACGAGCCAGACGACCGCCGGCCCGCCGGTGCGCCAGAACTGGGGGAAGAACCCGACGGCGACCCAGCCGAGCGCCACGTAGATCGGGACGTAGACCCAGCGGGGTGCGCTCAGCCAGAAGACCCGCGCCAGCAGGCCCAGCACCGCCCCGGACCAGACGATCCAGAGCAGCATGACGGCCGTGCCGTGCGGCAGGAGCATCACGGCCAGCGGGGTGTAGGTGCCCGCGATGATGAGGAAGATGTTGGAGTGGTCGGCCCGCCGCAGCGCCGCGGTGACGCGCGGCGACCAGGTGCCGCGGTGGTACACCGCGGAGGTGCCGAACAGGAGGCACGCGCTCAGCCCGAAGACGGCGCACGACCACCGCGGGGCTCCGGCGGGCGCGAGGCACACGACCACGATCGACACGGCGAGCACGAGCGGGAACGCGCCCGCGTGGATCCAGCCGCGCAGACGGGGCTTGACGATCCGGGCGACGTTGCCGGCGGCGTCGGAGACGGCTCCGGTCACCGCCTCGAGGCGGAGCGGGGCGGTGGACGCGCGGACGGGGTCGACGGGGTGGGCCACAGGGCCTCCTGGGGTCGGGCGGCGCTCGGACGGCGGACCGGTGCGGTCAACCTACGCCATCGTAAGTTACGCCTCCGTAGGTGGTCTAGCCGCACGGGGGAGCGTGTTGCCTCGGGTACCGTGTCACCCGGGTGTGAGCGACATGCGACCCGGGCCTCGCGCAGGTCCCGGACGACCGGCGAGGAGGGCCCGTGCGGCTGCCGAACGTGCTGTACGGGGTGTACGAGCGGCGTCTGGCGCGGTCGCTGCCCGCCGGCACCATGCCGCGGCACGTGGGCGTGATCCTCGACGGCAACCGGCGCTGGGCGCGGTCGTTCGGCGAGCCCGCAGCGACCGGCCACCGGCGCGGCGCCGACAAGATCGAGGAGTTCCTCGGCTGGTCGGAGGAGCTGGGCATCGAGGTCGTGACGCTGTGGATGCTGTCCACGGACAACCTGGGCCGCCCGGCGAGCGAGCTCCAGGACCTCCTCGAGATCATCAACGACGCCGTCCAGGAGCTCGCCGAGACGGGCGAGCGCACGGGCCGCTGGCGCCTGCGGGTCATGGGCCGCCTCGACCTGCTGCCCGCGAGCACCGCCGACGCCCTGCGCGAGGCCGAGGCCCGCACGGCGCACGTCGACGACGGGCTCCAGGTCAACGTCGCGATCGGCTACGGCGGGCGGCACGAGATCGCCGACGCCGTCCGCGACCTGCTGCGCAGCCGCGCCGCCGAGGGGGCCACGCTCGAGGAGGTCGCCGACGACCTCGACGTCGAGCACATCCAGGCCCACCTGTACACGAAGGGCCAGCCCGACCCCGAGCTCCTCATCCGCACGTCGGGGGAGCAGCGGCTGTCCGGCTTCCTGCTGTGGCAGTCGGCGCAGTCGGAGTTCTACTTCTGCGAGGCGTACTGGCCCGACTTCCGGCGGGTCGACTACCTCCGCGCGCTGCGCGCCTACTCGACGCGCGAGCGTCGGCTCGGGAAGTAGCCGTGACGCCCGCCGAGCGTCGCGCGGTCGAGGCCTGGGAGTCCCTCTTCCGGGCCCAGGTCGCGGTGCTCCGGCGGCTCGGCGCCGACGACATCTGGCACGACGTCTCGTTCCGCGAGTACGACGTCCTCTTCACCCTCCGGTCCCGGCCGGGCCACGCGGCGCGGCTGCGCGACCTCGCCGCGCACAGCCTGCTCAGCCAGCCGTCGCTGTCGCGCATGGTCGACCGGCTCGAGGCGCGCGGGCTGGTCGCGCGCGAGGTGGTGCCCGGGGACGCGCGCGGCACGCTGGTCGTGCTCACGGAGGAGGGCGTGCGCGTCCAGGGCGAGGTCGGGCGCCGGCACGCCGAGGCGATCGCGGCCTACGTCGGCGGTGCGCTCGGCGACGACGACCTCGACGCGCTCCGCGACCTCACCGGCCGGCTGCGCGACGCGCAGGGGGAGATCCCGGACGTCCGGCGCGACCGGGGCCGCTGACCGACCCGCGTCGTCGTGGCCCTGCCGGCGGCCGGCCCGGAGGGGTCGCGCGCGCCGTCCTGCGGGGCGTCGTCCGCTCGCCCCCGACGAGTAGGCTGATCGCTCGTCATCGGACCGGGGAGGTCGGCGTGGACTATGGCGACAAGCTCTTCTGGCTCTCGGTCGTGATCCAGCGCAAGTACGCGGAGATCTGCGCCGAGTTCGACCTCACCCCCGCGCAGGCCACGCTGCTCTGCGCGGTCAGGAACGAGCCGCGGCGGATGGCTGATCTCGCCGCGTCGCTGGGGATGACCAAGAACGCCTTGAGCCAGCTGGTCGACCGTACCGCGCGCCGCGAGCTGGTCGACCGCGCGGGCTCGGCGCAGGACCGACGGGTCGTCATGCTCCGTGCGACGCCCGAGGGCAAGGTGCTCGGCGACGCCGTGTACGCGGAGATCTGCGCGCGCCTGCCCGAGATCGCGAGCGGGCTCGACGCCGACGACCAGCGCGACCTCGAGCGCGTGGCCACGGCCGTCGTCGACACCTCGGAGCTCGCCTGGTCCTCCTCGGAGCGACCCGTCGCGTCCTGAGGCCC
>Ga0164242_10002049_pt1 | contig 23472 bp, 23 predicted proteins | sample OricomgcompostMG_FD_108783 | JGI IMG/M metagenome (GOLD analysis project Ga0164242, IMG submission 108783) | Miracle-Growth compost microbial communities from Emeryville, California, USA - Original compost - Miracle growth compost (MG) ... | reverse complement strand
GGAGGCGGGCATGGAGACGATCATGGCCAGCCAGAGGGTGGCCTCGAACATGATGCCCTGCACCCACCAGCGCAGCGGCACGTTCAGGCGCTCGTCATACGCAGGGGTGCTCACAGGGGGAGAGTTTTTCATCCCACTGTCGGCGGCGCGCGATAGGGTCCGCCGCGTGCCTGAATCGACTGTCGACCCCAGCACCGGCCCGTCCGTTGACATCGCCATCCTCCGCCTTGATCCAGATATGCCGGCCCCAGCCTATGCGCACCCTGGTGACGCCGGCGCCGACCTGGTCACAACGGTCGATGTGACCCTCGCCCCAGGGGAGCGCGCGTTGGTCCCCACCGGCACAGCGATCGCGCTGCCGCACGGCTACGTCGCGCTGGTGCATCCGCGCTCCGGCCTCGCAGCCCGGCACGGACTCTCGATCGTGAACACGCCCGGCACCGTGGATGCGGGCTACCGTGGCGAGATCAAGGTGTTGCTGATCAACCTCGATCTGCACGACCCGATCGTGCTGCGGCGCGGCGATCGGGTCGCCCAGCTGGTCATCCAGCGGGTCGAGACCGCCCGCTTCGTGGAGGTGGACGTGCTGCCTGACTCGGTCCGGGGTGCGGGAGGCTACGGTTCTACCGGAGGGTTCTCGCAGGACTGAGCCTGTGGGACAGACGTCAGAGAGAGCAGTGCGTTGAAGTTCCGTCGCAAGTCCAAGGTCGAGGACCAGGTCGAGACCACCGAGGTGGCCCCCGCCGCCGCCCAGGCGAGCCCGGCGGAGCTCACCATGGACGCCGGCGAGCAGAGTGCCGCCGCGGCTCCGGCGGCCGGCCCGCGGGGTCCGTTCGATGCCGACGCGATGCCCCCAGATGCCCCTGAGGTCAGCCGGGTCGATCTCGGCTCCCTGCAGATCCCGGCAGTCGACGGACTCGAGCTGCGCCTCCAGGTCGACGAGAGCAGTGGCGAGATCGCCGCCGTACTACTGACGGGTGAGGAGGGCGCGATCGAGCTGCGCGCCTTCGCGGCGCCGCGCAACGGCGACCTGTGGGGCGAGGTGCTGCCGCAGCTTGCCGCGGATGTCGAGCAGCGCGGAGGCCAGGTCGGACAGCGCGAGGGCAACTTCGGCCCTGAGCTCGTCTGCCAGCTCGGCGTCACCCTCCCCGACGGCGAGGAGGGCGTGCAGCCCTCGCGCATCCTGGGCATCAACGGTCCGCGCTGGCTGCTGCGGGTCACCTTCCTCGGTCGGCCGGCGGTCGAGCCGGAGATCGGCGAGGCTTGGGAGCAGGTGCTCCACCACGTCGTCGTCAGCCGAGGCAAGACGGCCATGCCCAAGGGCGAGGCGCTGCCGATCGTGCTGCCCCCTGACGCCCAGCAGGTAGTCGAGGCGTGATCGCATGAGCAAGGGCCGGCTTCGCCAGACGCTGAGCAACTGGGCCAACAACGAGGACCAGCACGCGCGCGACCTCCAGGAGGAGTACGCCGCGGCCAGCGTCACGCCGATCGTCGACGCTCCGGACCGCGAGCTGGTGCGCCTGCGCGGCACGCTGCGCACCGTCACGCTGCGTCCCCGCGGCGGCGTACCTGCACTTGAGGCGGAGCTCTTCGACGGCTCCGACGTGATCACCGTGGTCTGGCTCGGCCGTCGTCGTATCGCCGGCATCACGCCGGGGCGCTCGCTCCAGGTCCAGGGCCGGATCGGCCGCCATGATGGCATCCGGACGATGTACAACCCGCGCTACGAGCTCATGCCGTGACCGGCGCCATGGCGAACGAGGATCCGGCGGCCCCCGCTGACCACCACGTTGGCGTCGAGACAGTCGAAGCGGTCGTCCGCCGCCAGATGTCGGCCTCGCTCGGCGGCCGCCGCGGCATGCTCGAGGCCGGTCTGCCCGGGCTGGCCTTCACCGCTGCCTGGCTGATCGTGAAGGACATCCGGGTGGCACTCATCGCGGGTGCGGCGATCGCAGCCGTCGCCCTGGTGCTCCGGCTGGTGCAGCGCTCCACGATCCAGTACGTCGCCAATGCCGTCGTCGGCATCGCCATCGGCTGGCTGGTGGTCCACATCGCCAAGGGGATGGGCGGCAGCCAGGAGGACCAGGCACTTGCCTTCTTCGTGCCGGGCGTCGTCATCACCGGCGTCTACACGGTGGTGCTCGTCGTCAGCTGTCTCATCCGCTGGCCGGCGATCGGGTTCATGGTCGGCAGCGTGGCGGGTGACCCGCTGGAATGGCATGAGGACCGACAGGTCGTCTCACTGTGCACCCGCCTGACGTGGCTGTTCCTTGCTCCAGGAGCGTTGCTCGCGGTGGTCGAGGGGATAGTGATCCTGCTCGGGTACGGCGGAGCGATGCACAAGGACGCAGCGGTATTGGTGCTGGGCATCATCCGGCTCGGGGTCGGCTGGCCGCTTCGGCTGGTGGCGTGGGGCGCCATGGTGTGGATGTTGGCGCGCAACGCCACGCCGTTGGAGAGCACCGCTCCGAAGCTGCACGACTGAGCGAATCCCGAGCCGTCGCAAATTCCCGAGCGGAGCGAGGGAATTTGCGACGGCTCGGCGGGATCAGCCTCCGTGGCTGCTGGGGGCCAGCAGGCGCTCGAGGGTGTCCTCGGCCTCGGCGGGAACGACGAAGAGCAACTCGTCGCCGGCCTCGACCGGCTCCTCCGGGGTGGGGATGTAGACGTTGCGGTCGCGCAGGATCGTGACGAGCGCGCAGTTCTCCGGGAGCGGAATGAGCCCGACGGGCTTGCCGACGTAGGGGCTGTCCGCGGGCAGCGTCAGCTCGACGAGGTTGGCCTGGCCCTGCCGGAAGGAGAAAAGCCGCACCAGGTCTCCGACGGTGACGGCCTCCTCGACCAGCGCCGACATGATCCGCGGAGTCGAGACGTTGATGTCGACGCCCCACGCTTCGGTGAAGAGCCACTCGTTGTTGGGATGGTTGACCCGGCCGACCGTGCGCGGAACCCCGAACTCGGTCTTGGCCAGCAGCGAGGTGACCAGGTTGACCTTGTCGTCACCGGTGGCGGCGATGACGACGTCGCAGCGCTCCATCCGGGCCTCCTCGAGCGAGGACAGCTCGCATGAGTCGGCGAGCAGCCACTCGGCGTCGGGGACGCGCTCGGGGCGGATCGAGTTGGGGTCCTTGTCGATGAGCAGGATCTCGTGACCGTTGGCGATGAGCTCGCGGGCGATCGAACGACCGACAGCTCCGGCTCCGGCAATGGCGACTCTCATGACCGCTTCAGTCCTCCGGACCGTTCTTGATGGCCTTGTATGCGTGGCCGGCGTTCTCCTCGCGCATCACGAGGTGGAGCACGTCACCCTCCTGAATGACGCTCTCGCGGACGGGTAGGACGCCCTCCCCGAGCCGGTCGATCCAGGCGATGCGGGTGCGCGCCTGCTCCTGGAAGTGGATGGTCCGCTGGCCGATCCAGACTTCCGGTGCGGGCACCGAGTCCAACCGGATCGTGCCGGACATGTCACGGAAGTCTGGCTCGGCGCCCTGTGGCAGCAGCCGGCGCAGAACCTGGTCGGACGTCCACTTCACCGTCGCGACAGTGGTGATGCCCAACCGCTGGTAGACCTCGGCGCGGCCGGGGTCGTAGATCCGGGCGACGACATTGCGGATGCCGAACGTCTCGCGCGCGACGCGGGCGGCGATGATGTTGGAGTTGTCACCGCTGGAGACGGCCGCGAAGGCGTCTGCACGGCGGATGCCGGCCTTCTCCAGGACCTCCTGGTCGAAGCCGATGCCGGTGACCTTGTCGCCGTTGAAGGCTGGGCCTAGGCGGCGGAAGGCGTCCGGCTCGCTGTCGATCACCGACACGGTGTGGTTGCGGTCCTCGAGGCTGCGGGCGAGCGTGGATCCCACGCGGCCGCAGCCCATGATCACGACATGCACGTCGCTAACCGTATCCGCACCGGGCCTCGCTGTGACCATCCGTCCGACGGGACCTGTTTCAGCCGTGCGTCCCTCAGCACCGACGATGTCGGACAGATGCCCTAGCCTTCTTCGTCGTGGGCATGGGCGACGTCTCGAAACGGATTCTGCTGGGCCGCAAGCTGCGCAGCTCGCAGTTGGGCGAGACCCTGCTGCCGAAGCGCATCGCGCTCCCGGTCTTCGCCAGTGACGCGCTCTCGTCGGTCGCCTACGCGCCGGATGAGGTCTTCATCATGCTCTCGATCGCCGGTGCTTCGGCGTACGTCTGGTCCTGGAAGATCGCGATCGCCGTCGCAGCGGTGATGGCGGCGGTCATCGCCTCCTATCGCCAGACCGTCCATGCCTATCCGAGCGGCGGCGGCGACTACGAGGTCGCGACAGTGAACCTGGGGCGCAACGCCGGTACGACGGTGGCGTGCGCTCTGCTCGTCGACTACATGCTCACCGTCGCGGTCTCCATCTCCTCGGGCGCCAACTACGTCAGCGCCGCCATCCCGGCCCTCCAGGGCCATGAGGTCCTGCTGGCGGTCGTCTTGGTGGTCATCTTGACCGCGATGAACCTGCGTGGCATCAGGGAGGCTGGATCCGCGTTCGCTGTTCCGACGTACGCCTTCATGGTCGCGATCATCGGCACCGCGATCGTCGGCGTCGTCCGGCTGGCGGCGGGCAGCCTTCCGCACGTGGAGAGTGCCAAGTACGACGTGGTGCCCAAGGAGGGCCACGGCGGCCATCTCGCCGGCATCGCGCTCATCTTCCTGCTGATGCGCGCCTTCTCGTCCGGCTGTGCAGCCCTGACGGGCGTGGAGGCCATCTCCAACGGCGTGCCGGCGTTCCGGCGGCCCAAGTCGAAGAACGCCGCGACCACCCTGCTGATGCTGGGCTGCATCGCGATCACGATGATGTTGAGCATCATCATCCTGGCAAAGAAGATGGGGCTGCGCTTCGTCGATCCGAGCGACATGCACCGGCTCACTTTGAACGGCAAGCCGCTCGGCGACGACCACACCCAGAACGCCGTGATCGCGCAGGTGTCGAAGGCGCTTTGGGACTTCTTCCCGCCGGGCTTCTACCTCGTGGTCGCGGTGACCGGCCTGATCCTGGTCCTCGCGGCCAACACCGCCTTCAACGGCTTCCCGGTCCTGGGGTCGATCCTGGCCCGCGACGGCTTCGCACCCCGGGCGCTGGCCTCGCGCGGCGACCGGCTCGCCTACAGCAACGGCATCGTCTTCCTGGCGGTGATGGCGACGGTCCTGATCGTGGCGTTCGATGCGCAGACGACCCGGCTGATCCAGCTCTACATCGTGGGCGTCTTCGTCTCCTTCAACCTCAGCCAACTCGGCATGATCCGGCATTGGACGCGCGAGTTGAAGAACGTCACCGATGCGTCGACCCGTCGGCGGATCATCCGTTCGCGCGTGATCAACACCGTGGGCCTGTGCTTCACCGCCGTCGTCCTGGTCGTCGTCCTGATCACCAAGTTCCTCGCCGGCGCGTGGATCACGATCCTGGCGATGTGCTTCTTCTTCCTCGTCATGAAGAGCATCCGTGGCCACTACGACAAGGTCGAGGAGGAGCTCGCGGCCGACGAGGAGGACAAGGTCATGCCGACCCGTGTCCATGCCATCGTGCTCGTCGCCAAGCTGCACAAGCCGACCTTGCGCGCCCTGGCCTTCGCCCAGGCGAGCCGGCCCAACGTGCTCGAGGCGGTCACCGTCTCGATCGACGACGAGAGCACCAACGCCCTGCTTGAGGAGTGGGACGACCGCAACTTCCCGATGCCGCTCAAGGTGTTGCACTCGCCCTACCGCGAGCTGATCCGGCCGGTCGTCGACTACGCGACAGCGATCAAGAAGTCGAACCCCCGTGGCGTGGTCGCCGTCTACATCCCCGAGTACGTCGTAGGTCGCTGGTGGGAGCAGTTCCTCCACAACCAGACCGCCCTCCGACTCAAGGGGCGCCTGCTGTTCGCGCCCGGTGTCATGGTCATCTCGGTGCCCTATCAGCTGCGCTCCTCGGCGCAGCGGGCCAAGGAGCTGCGCGAGTCGATCTGGGTGGCACCGAGCGACCTTCGCGCCGGCCGCGCGATGGACTCCCGCAGCAACCGCCAGGTCCGCAAGTGACGGCCGGCCGCGGCCGGCGCCAGGGTCGACGCGGCGGTGCGCGTTCCAAACAGGCGCGCGGTCGCTCGCGGGTCGGCGAGCGGTACGACGTTGTCGCCGGTCCGATCGCGCACGGCGGGCACGTCGTCGCCAGGGTGACCACCGGAGCCGACGAGACGCGGGTCGTCTTCGTACGGCATGCGCTCCCGGGGGAGCGGGTCACCGTGGAGATCACCGAGGGCGGTGACGGTGACCGGTTCTGGCGCGGCGACGCCATCGCCGTACTGGAAGCCTCCCCGGACCGGGTGCAGGCTCCATGCCCCTTCTCCGGGCCCGGCCGCTGCGGCGGCTGCGACTTCCAGCACGTCGCGCTGGCGGCGCAGCGGGAGCTCAAGGCCACGGTGGTGCGCGAGCAGCTCGTCCGGCTGGCGCGGCTGGAAGCGACCGATCCACTGGTGGCCGGCCTGAGGGTCGAGGCGGTGCCCGGCGACGTCGAGGGACTGCGCTGGCGCACCCGCCAGCGCTACGTCCGCTCGGGCGAGGTCGGTCCGGGCAAGGGGATGCGCAAGTACCGTTCCCACGAGATCATCCCGGTCGACGACTGCCTGATCGCCCGCTCCGACGCCCGCGAGCCGATTCCCGGCACGGTGACGGAGACGGTCGAGGCCGCCGGTACGACGCATGTCTTCGACGTGGCCGGCGACGGATTCTGGCAGGTGCATCCGGGCGCGCCTACCGCGCTGGTCGAAGCGGTGCTCGATGGCCTCGACCCGCGACCGGGGGAGTCGGTGCTCGACCTCTACGCGGGAGTCGGCCTGTTCGCCGCCTTCCTGGCCGACCGGGTCGGCGACGCCGGGCGCGTGGTTGCGATCGAGGGTGACGCGGCCGCTTCGGCGTACTCGCAGGAGAACGTGCCGCCCGCGCAGGTCAGCGCCGGCGACGTCGTGACGGTGCTCGACTCCTCCTATCCCGGGCGGTTCGACCTGGTCGTGCTCGACCCGCCGCGTGAGGGCGCTCGCCGGCCAGTGGTGGAGGCGATCGCGGCGCGCGAGCCGCGCGCGGTGGCCTACGTCGCCTGTGATCCCGCCGCGCTCGCCCGTGACGTCGCGATCTTCGCTGAGCACGGCTACCGGCTGTCCGGTCTGCGCGGCTTCGACCTCTTCCCGATGACTTCCCACGTTGAGGTTGTTGCCAAATTGATGCGGAGTGACGCTGACCTGCGCTGATGTGGTCCATGCCTGGGCGCCGTTCGGTAGATGCAGCAGGCGTGAGGGCTCGGATTGGGTTCACCTTCAAGCGCGGGGTCGGGTCCTTGCATCGGGAGGGCATTGGCACGCGCGACGACAATCGCGACGGCATGACGTACCTGTGGGCGTACGGTCGTGCCCGTGTCAGATCTCTTTGGGCAGGGCAGTTATCGCGTGCGTCTCGACTGGGGCGTCGTCGGCGCGCGGGCCTGTCTGGCGGACGTGTGCGTCATCGTCGATGTCCTGAGCTTCTCCACCGCGGTGACCGTGGCGGTCGAGCGGGGGATGCAGGTTCTGCCATTCGCCTGGAAAGGCGCCCAGGCGGATGAGTTCGCCCTCGAGAACGACGCCGTGCTAGCGGTCGGGCGCCTCGAGGCGACCAAGGACGGCGCCGTAGCGGCGCCGTCTCTCTCGCCGGCTAGCCTGATGGAGTGTGAGCCGGCCGACCGGCTTGTGCTGCCGTCGCCCAACGGATCGACCATCGCCGCAGCTCTTCGTGAGGCTGGTGCCTTGGTGTTGATCGGCTGCTTGCGGAATGCCGAAGCGGTCGGCGAGCGAGTTGCTGACGAGGTTGCTCGGGGGCGTTCGGTCGCGGTGATTGCAGCCGGCGAGCGATGGAGTAGTGACGACTCGCTACGTCCGGCACTCGAGGATCTCCTCGGTGCTGGCGCAGTCATCTCGAGACTGTTGACGGTGGCGCCAGAGGTGAGCGTCAGTCCCGAGGCGCAGGCGGCTGCTCGGTTGTTCGGAGCGAGCGAGCACGTCCTTGAGTCCTGGCTATCGGAGAGCGTCGGTGGTCGAGAACTGGCGAATCGTGGGTTCGAGGCCGATGTGACCGTGGCGAGCGACCTGAACGCGTCGCCCGTGGTCCCTGAGATGGTCAAGGGTGCGTTCGTTAGTCAGTCCTGAAGAGGACGCTTTCACAATCCTTTAAGTTCTTCTAGGGTTGTGTGCATGGGATTGGTAAGTGTTGCACAGGCCGCGGAGCTGCTCGGCGTCAGCGTGCCCCGGATCCATCAGCGGATCGCGGACGGTTCGCTGGCCGCCGAGCGGATCGGATCCCAATGGGCGGTCGACGAGCGTTCGCTCCTGCAGATGCAGGAGCGGAGCAAGGCGGGGCGCCCGCTTTCGACCTCGTCCGCATGGGCCGTCATCGCGGCCTCGGAGAGCGATTGCGACCGGTTGCGCTCGAGCGGATCGGCAGCCTCTGCCCGCGCCCGGCTACAGCTGAAACGCCTGCTCGAACCTGCCGCTGAGCCCTCTGTTGGGGAGGAGGAGGTTCGTGAGCTGGCCGTGTCGCTTCGGTTGCTGTTCCGCAATCGTGCGGAGCGGCGTTTGCTTCGCGCAGTGCCCGCGGACCTCGCCGACCTCAGGACGGACGAACGATGGGCCGCGTCGGTCGACCTGGGTTCGAGCGGCATCGCCTCCGGCGATGTCGAGGGATACCTCGCTGGCTCGGATGTCGACCGCCTGGTGAAGGACTACCTCCTCGTGGATGCGGACCGTGACGCCAACGTCGTACTCCATGTCATTCCCGACGGACAGTTTCCGTTCCCCGACTCACGCCTCCGACTCGCGGCCGATCTCGCCGAGCATCGCGGGCCACGCGAGGAGGCGCGGGCGGCGGAGCTGCTGCATGAGCTCGCGTTGGCGCGGAAGGTGGAGGAGCGCTGATCGTCCTGCCCGCAATGCCGCCCGAGCAGACCGCGTCCTGGTTGGGTCTGCTCGACCTTCACGAGCGACTCCCGGACGGCTGGACTCTGATCGGTGGGCAACTCGTGCATCTGCACTGCGCCGAGCGAGGTCAGTTCCCGATCCGAGCGACGAACGATGCGGACACGGTCATTGATGTACGCGCTGACCCGAAGATGCTCGCCACCTTCACCGGGGTCCTGACCGATCTCGGGTTCGCCTCAGCCGGCGTCTCGGCGGAGGGGCTCCAGCATCGCTGGGTCCGGGGCGACGGATCGATCGACGTCCTCCTGCCGGACGGGATCGGCGAGCGCGCGAGCCTGCGCCATGGCGTCACAGGAAGTCCGACCCTCCCGACAGCCGGTGGTACCCAAGCACTGCAGCGCAGCGAGACCGTTGCGGTGACGGTCGCTGGCCGCGAAGGCTCTGTCCGCCGTCCCAACCTCGTCGGCGCTCTCATCGGCAAGGCAGCCGCGCTCAGTAACGCAGGCGACCCCGGTCTCGGCCGTCATCGGCGCGACTTCGTCATCCTCGCCGGGCTGCTCACCGCCCGCGACTTTCGCGGCGAGGAGCTCACGAAGAAGGATCGCCAGCGACTACGGGCGATGGTCGCCGCCGTCAGGAAGGACCGCGCACTCCTGCTTGACGTCCCGGATGCCGAGTCCTCGCTCGACCGGCTCGTCACCGCTGGGGAGTTGTAGTCATGTCCGGTCGTCTGGCTGATCGCCGCTCGACCGAATGCTGCGGTTCTTTGCGACTCTCGGCGCTCGCCAGCCCCGGAGGGCTCGGAATGGGCTCGGTTTGATTCGCAAACGTTCGCAACGTCGCTCGGGCACCCACAAGTGTTGAGAGCGGTATTTCTGCAGGTCAAAGGCCGGATTGGGCAGTCGGGTGCAGTCCATCGCAAAGGACCGCATCCACGCTCAGCCCCATTGACCTGTTCCCGATGACGCACCACGTCGAATGCGTTGCTTTGCTGACGAAAACCGGCCCTGACCTGCGGTGATGCAAAAATCGGAACTCGTGGCATGGGCCAGGAGATCCGCCTTATGGCTACGGGAGGCACTGAGGCAGCGGGGTTTCCGTTGATGGCCTCGTCGAAGACGGCAACGTCGAAGGCGCGGACTAGGACGTTGCGGATGCGCTTGCGCATGTCAGCGCTCGCGCCCGAGTTGTCGAGCGCCCGTTGGATGACCACGGGCCTCATGTGCTGGATCTCGTGGGCCCCGATCGGGAACTCGTTCTTGTCTTTCTCGAGCACCCAGCGCAGGTGATAGCGATGAGCCTCGAGTGTCTCCCGGTTAGGGGCAGCGCCTGCGAGAGCCTGGGGCGTTCGTCCGTTTTCCGTTCCGCCTTCTCGAATCACAGATCGAGCAGGTGCTGAACCGAGTCCTCTGGCTGGATGAGGGCGTCGCTGAAGGTGCCGGTGTGCCTGGTGAGAACGCCTTCAGGTACTTGAGTCGCCCGCCAGACCTGATTGCCCGCGGGCCGTAGCCAGGTCGACGCACGCGCCAGGTCAGCAATGTGGCCTGTGGCACGCCGAGGTAGCCGCATGCGTCGTCGGCGTTGAGGAACGGGTCGTTGACCATCGGGAGGGCGGGGCGCAGGCGCTCTCGCGCAGTCCGGATGGCCGGGAGGTCAGCCGCGCGGGCTGCCTTCCGGCCGGCGTGCGGCCGGCGTGCGGCCGGTGTGCGGCCGGTGTGCGGCCGGTGTGCGGCCGGTGTGCGGCCGTCGAGTGGCCGTCGAGTGGAGTTGGAGTACTGACTCAGAAGAGGCATTGACTGATCGCGGGCTCGCTCGAGCAGCGGAACATCAATTCTCCGTCGCAAGTCACGTGCTCTGGTGGCGTCCCGCCGAGGTGGGGATATCCCCACTCCGGAGTAGGGGGCGGGCCGCGCCCGGCTGGGCGGGGCACCCCAGGGACTTCGCGTCTCGGGGCTGGAACCGTTGAGGTGTGACCAGAGAACTGATTGAGAAGGCGCCACGCACTGCGGCCGTACGGCTGGTGCAGGCCTGCGCTCGGGGCGCTCAGCGGCGTCCGAAGACCATCATCGCGGCGTGGTTGGTGTTCGTCGTTGCGTGCCTCGCGTTGGGCAGCATGGCGGGTACGCGTTCGCTGACTGAGGCCGAATCCGGTGTCGGTCAGTCGGCGCAGGCCGATCAACTGATCGCGAAAGCAGGCCTGCGCGACCCGGCCGTCGAAAACGTCCTCGTCCAGTCGAAGACCGCTTCCGCTACCACGGCGGCGGTGGCTGATCTCGCGGGGCGAGCTGGCGGCCTCGCGACGGTCGCGCAGGTGATCACCTCGACGCAGGAACCCGTCCTATCGGTGGCCGGAGGGCGCACCGAATTGGTCCAGGTGACGTTGGCCGGCAGTCCCGATGATGCGGCCGACAACGTCGACCCATTGATCAGCGCCGTCGCCGCGGTCTCCCGTTCGCACTCCGGCGTGACTCTGCAGGAAGTCGGACCTGGCACGGAGAACAAGGCGATCAACGACATGGTCGGCGACGGCCTGCACAAGGCCGAGATGATCTCCCTGCCGATCACGTTGATCATCCTAGTGCTCGCGTTCGGTGCCCTCGTAGCCGCATCGGTACCCTTGATCCTCGGACTGACGGCGGTCGCGGCAGCGACCGGCGCGATGGGTCTGATCTCCCATATCGCCCCTAACAGCTCCTCGACCTCGGCCATCGTCGTGCTCATCGGGCTGGCGGTGGGGGTGGACTACTCCCTGTTCTACATCCGCCGGGAGCGGGAGGAGCGCCGGCGAGGCCTTGGTGAGGCTCGTCTGCACGGTCGCCCGACGAACGACTCCGCGCTGGAGGCCGCCGCCGCGTCGGTCGGCCGAGCGATCCTGGTCTCCGGCATGACGGTCATGGTCGCGCTGGCTGGTCTGTTCATCACTGGGGCGGGCGACTTCATCTCGATTGCGCTCGGCACGATCACCGTGGTCGGTATCGCGGTGATCGGCTCGCTGACGGTGCTGCCCGCCGTACTCGCCCTTCTCGGTGACCGCGTGGACCGTGGGCGGTTTCCGGGTTGGCGTCGGCGCGAGGCTCGTCGGGCACGCAACGCCGCTACCGCAGATCACCAGCCGACCGGTGTCTGGGCACGCCTGGCCCGCTGGGTGACGGCCTCTCCGAAGGCCGCGCTGATTGCCGCCGGGTGTCTGCTCGCCACGCTCGCGATCCCACTCTTCGGGATGCACACCGCCAGCCTGCAGATTGCCGACCTGCCGCAGGACCTGCCGGTTGTCAAGGCCGCTACGGCGATCGAGAGCGCGTTCCCGGGTGCACCGGACAACGCCCAGCTCGTCGTCCGCGGCCACGGACTCAACACCGCAGCCGCAAAGCATGAGTTGGTGGCGCTGGGGAATCGGGCTCGCGCCGTCACCGGTGGCCACGGTGCGGTCAGCGTGGAGATGTCCGCCGACGGCACGCTCGGTCGTGTCGACATACCCATGCCGCAACGGTCCCTGAGCGAGCAGAAGACGGTCGTGACCGCGTTGCGCCACGACGTCGCCCCGAGTGCGACCCGGGTCGGTGGCGTGGACTCCTCAGCGCTGGTCACCGGCAGTGCGGCCTCCGACCTGGACTATTCGGCGCGGATGAACCTTGTCACACCGATCGTGATCGCGATGGTGCTGCTGCTCGGCTTCGTGCTGCTCACGATCACCTTCCGGGCGCCGTGGCTGGCTGCCGCGATGATGGGGCTGAGCCTGCTTTCGGTCGGCGCCGCGTATGGCATCCTGGTCGCCGTCTTCCAGCATTCCTGGGCCCAGTCGTGGCTCGGCTTCCACGCGACCGGACACATCACCAACTGGCTGCCTTTGTTCATGTTCGTGGTTCTCTTCGGCCTCTCGATGGACTACACCATGCTGGTCCTCGAGCGGATCCGCGAGGCACGCGCGCGTGGGCTGAGCCCACGCGAGGCGGCAGCCGAAGGCGTGGGTGCCACCGCCGGAACGGTCACCAGCGCTGCGTTCGTGATGGTCGCCGTCTTCTCGATCTTCGCCACGCTCGATCTGGTCACCTTCAAGCAACTCGGTGTCGGACTTGCCGCGGCGGTGCTGATCGACGCCACGCTCGTGCGCGGGATCGCCCTACCAGCGCTGGTCAGCGTGCTCGGCACGCGAGGGTGGCCGATCCGCGGCGTCGACCGGGACACCACCCTGGCGCCGTGCAAGGATTCTGCGGTGAACGCGGGGGCCTTGTGATCAACGAGACGGCCGCTCAGCGCACCTCGGCCCTGGCCCCCGCACTCGCGGGGGCCACGGCCATTGCTCTGATCACGACGGTCATCTGGGCGGTGAGTGGCGGCGGGTACTTCTGGCCAGCCTGGGTGATCTTGGGCTGCGCGAGCTTCGTGGCTCCATTCGCCTGGTGGCACGCCCTCGGGGGGCTACCACTCTCCCTACCTCGCACGCGCGTGCTGTGGGTGACCAACGTCCTCGGTGCCCTGATCGTCGTACAGCTACTCGTCTGGGCCTTCGTCGGGGCTCGCGGGACGTGGGTCTTCTGGCCGGTCTTCGCCCTGCTGCTTCTCGCAGCCGGGTACGCCGCGGTCGACCTGCGCGAGCATCTGCCGTTCATGCAGACGCGGACCTTGCAGGCTCGAGTAGACACACTCAGCCGCACGCGGCGCGGGGCGCTCGATGTGCAGGCGGCCGAGCTCCGTCGTATCGAGCGTGACCTGCACGACGGAGCGCAGGCTCGGCTGATCGCGCTGTCCATGCAGCTCGGCCGGGCAGAGAACAAGGTGGCTGACCGCCCCGAGGCAGCCGAGCTCATCCACAGCGCGATCGGCGAGCTCAACACTGCTGTGGCAGAGCTGCGTGACCTGGCCCGCGGGATTGCACCGCCGGTGCTCGCGGACCGAGGTCTGGTCGCCGCGATCGAGACGCTCGCCGAGCGGTCAGGTGCGCTGCTGCAGGCGAGTGGCTCCGAAGCCGATCGGCTGCCGCCCGCGATTGAGAGCGCCGCCTACTTCATCATCGGCGAGGCACTGGCAAACGCAGGCAAGCACGCCCCGGGAGCCGCCGTGACGGTGCGGATCGACCGCGACCGCACCACACTGCGCATCGACGTCCTCGACGACGGGCCCGGCGGTGCAGATCCGTCCGGCCACGGCTTGTCCGGCCTGCGGGCACGGGCCGAGGCGCTGGACGGCACCTTCACGGTGAGCTCGCCGGCCGGCGGCCCCACCCGGATCAAGGCGGAGCTGCCATGCGAGTCGTGATCGTCGAGGACAACGCCCTGCTGCGGGAGGGACTGGTAGCGCTGCTCCGCGATGAGGAGATAGAGATCGTCGCCGCGCTTGACCGGGCCGAACCTCTAGCGGACGTTGTCACCGAGCGCAGCCCCGACCTGGTCATCCTCGACGTACGCCTGCCGCCCACCTTCACCGATGAGGGCATCAGGGCGGCGCTGGCCGTCCGCTCCGCCCACTCGGATCTTGGCACGCTGATCCTGTCGACGTACGTCGAGCCGGTCTACACCGCGGAGCTGCTGGACTCGCCGGGCGGTGGGTTGGGCTACCTGCTCAAGGAGCGAGTCAGCGACGTGGCCGGGTTCGTGGATGCCGTTCGCCGTGTGGCGACGGGCGGGACGGCGCTGGACCGCGAGGTGGTCAGCGCGCTGGTCGGCGGCCGACGCACCAGCGGACTGAGCGCGATGACCCCTCGAGAGCGCGAGACGCTGGAGCTCATGGCGGAGGGACGCACCAATGCCGGTATCGCCAAGGCGATGGTCATCACCCTCGGGGCGGTCGAGAAGCACATCTCCAACATCTTCGCGAAACTCAACCTGCCCGACACCGGCGACGATCACAGGCGCGTACTAGCGGTCCTGGCCTATCTGCGCGACGGATCGTCCTAGCACCGGTGGCAGGGGGCGTGGTGGGTCCTGACTCCTGAACGTTGCGGCACCGTGACTGCGCGAAGCGGCGCGGAGGCTAGCTGCGACCGTTTTGGCCTGCGAGGTGGAGTGTCAACGCAGGTTGCGCGGGTGAGGGCTGCTCTTTCGGAGGCGTTCGCGATGCCGGATCCGCCCATCGATGAGACCGGCGGGCTCCGCGCGGAGTGGGTGCTTGCGCACTACCCCTACAGGACCAATAGCTTGCTGTCCCGCCGACTGGAACAGCTGACGTCACGACGGCACAGGCGTCAGCAGATCGGCGTACTTCCTCTTGTGGGCGGGCGCGACGATGGCGCGGAGGGTCAGCGCCAGCTGCGCTCTGATGTAGGAGTCGAGGGTCTTGGTCTGCTCGAAATACCAGTGCTTGAGCGCCCAGGAGTGCGCGAGTAGCAGCAGGTTGTAGGCGACGAGGTCGGCGTCGTCGGCGACGAACACGCCGGCCTCGACACCGGTGCGGACCGCGTCGCGCAATGGCTGGCTCGTCTCGACCTCGAGGCGCTTGATCCGCTCGCGGCCGACGGCATCGAGTGACTTCGACTCGCGGTAGGTGAGGACGGCCGCGTGGCGGTACTCGTTGATGACGTGGCAGTACGCCGAGAACGCGGCTGCCAGGCGGCGTACCGGGTCGGGTCCGACGGCTTCGATGGCGGCCGGAACCTGCTCTGAGAATGCGTCGAGGACCTGCGTGATGACGGCGAGCAGGATGTCGTCCTTGCTGCCGAAGTAGCGGTAGATCAGACCCACGCTGACGCCGGCCTCAGCGGCGAGCGCCTGCATCGAGACGGCCTCGGAACCCTCGCGCTCCATGAGCCGGGCAGCCGCGTCCAGGAGTTGGCGGGAGCGCTGCTCCGCAAGGGTGCGGCGGGCGGCGTCCTGCGGGTCGAGCGCCTCTGCGGTCACGAGGGCACATCCTCTCTAGCGTGGTGAACGGAAATTCATCCTAGCGGACAAATCGTCGGCCGGAACGTTGACACGCGGGGAGAATGAACTTACGTTCATCCGTGTTGAACTAAGATTCACATCGATTCGGAGGCATCGCAATGAGCCAGTTCGAGGACATCACCTACGAGGTCGACGGCGCCGCCGGCGTCATCACGATCAACCGCCCCGAGCGCTACAACGCGTTCCGGTCCAAGACCGTTGACGAGCTCATCACGGCCTTCAACCTGGCCTGGTCCGACGGCGCAGTCCGGGCCGTCGTGCTGACCGGCGCTGGGGAGAAGGCGTTCTGCACCGGCGGCGACGTCAAGCAGCGCGCCGAGACCGGCGACTACGGCCCCTCCGAACTCGGCCGGTTCCGGATCGGCGACCTGCACAAGCTGATGCGAGACATCCCCAAGCCCGTGATCGCGGCGGTCAACGGCATCGCCGTCGGCGGCGGCCACGTGCTGCAGGTGCTGGCCGATGTCTCGATCGCTAGCGAGACCGCGCGGTTCGGCCAGGCCGGCCCCCGGGTCGGTTCGTTCGACGCCGGCTTCGGCTCGGCGTACCTCGCCCGGGTGGTGGGGGAGAAGAAGGCGCGTGAGATCTGGTTCTGGTGCCGGCAGTACTCGGCCCAGGAGGCGCTCGAGATGGGCCTGGTCAACAAGGTCGTCCCGGCCGACCAGCTCCTGACCGAGGCGAAATCCTGGTGCCAGGAGGTCTCGGCGCTGAGCCCCACGGCCATCCGCTTCCTCAAGCAGTCCTTCAACGCCGACACCGACCACCAGGCCGGCCTGTCGAACATGGCGATGAGTGCGCTGGACATCTTCGGCGTCTCGCCCGAGGGCATGGAGGGTGCGTCGGCCTTCGCCGAGAAGCGCAAGCCCGACTTCGCCCCGCACGTCGCCTGGCACTGATCTCCCCAGGCTCGATCACCGAGAACCAGCTCGATCACCGAAAAGAGAGCACCATGCATTACGGGTTCGACGAGGACGAAGAGGCCTTCCGGGCCGAACTCCGCCGCTGGGCGGAGAAGGTCCTGGCGCCGCACTACCAGACCGACGACCAGGCGGCGCGGTTCCGCCGCCAGCAGGCCCTCGACATGGCGCAGATGGGGCTGACCAGCCTCCGCATCCCCGAGGAGTACGGCGGGCAGGACGCCACCGCGGTGATCGCCGGCATCGCGGCCGAGGAGGTGGGCCGCGCCGACTTCAATGCGGGCTACCTGATCATCAACACCGCGTTGATCAGCGACATCCTGGTGCGCAACTGCACGCCGGAGCAGCGGCAGGCTTGGCTTCCCGGCATCGCCTCCGGCGAGACCGTGCCGTGCATCATGATCACCGAGCCCGGTGCCGGCACCGATGCCGCGAGCCTGAGCCTCAAGGCCACACCCGTGGGTGAGGGCGCCTGGACGCTCCATGGCGAGAAGACCTCGATCACGCTCGGCATGGCGGCCGACCGGGCCGTCGTCCTGGCCCGCACCGGTGGCCCCGGCGCACGCGGTGTCAGCGCCTTCTGGGTCGACATGGGCGACCCTGGCATCAGCCGCAGCCCGTTCGACGATCTCGGCAGCCGCGCCATCGGCCGCGCCTCGATCCACTTCGACGGGGTCCGGGTCACCCGGGCCGACCTGATCGGCGAGGAGGGCGACGGCTTCGTCTCGGTGATGCAGGGCTTCGACTACTCCCGCGCGATCATCGGCCTGCTCTGCCTCGGCGCCGCCCAGCAGTCCCTCGACGAGGCGATGCAGTGGGCCCGCGACCGGGTCGCCTTCGGCCAGCCGCTCGGCACCTTCCAGGGGGTGTCGTTCCCACTCGCCGAGTGCGCCACCTACATCACCGGCGCTCGGCATGTCTGCTACGAGGCGCTGTGGCGCAAGGACAACGACCTCGAGCACAGCGCCGAGGCGGCGATGGCGAAGTTCTGGGCCCCGAAGCTGGCCGCCGACGTCATCCACCAGTCCCTGCTCACCCTCGGCCACGTCGGCTACTCCACCGAGCACAAGGTCGGGCAGCGCCTGCGCGACGTGATCGGCCTAGAGATCGGCGACGGCACCGCCCAGGTCTCCAAGCTCGTCATCTCCCGCAACCTGCTCGGCCGTGCCTACGCGCCGTGACGGCCCACCACCCTCTTCCGAAGGAGCCCATCATGGGAAAGCTCGACAACAAGATCGCGATCGTCACCGGGGCCGGCCAGGGCATCGGTGCCGGCATCGCCACCAAGCTGGCCGCCGAGGGCGCGACCGTCGTGGTCACTGACATCAACGAGGAGACCGCGAAGGCCACCGCAGCCGCCCTCGGCAACGGCGCCATCGGCATCCGCACCGACGTCACCGACCGTGAGTCGGTCGATGCCATGGTCGACCAGGTGATCGGCGAGTTCGGTCGGGTCGACGTACTCGTCAACAACGCCGGCTGGGACAAGGGCGAGCCGTTCGTGGAGTCCGAGCCCGAGACGTGGGACCGGATCATCCAGATCAACCTGTACGGCGTCCTCAACACCTCCAAGAAGGTGCTTCCGCTGCTGGCGGCCCAGGGGAGCGGCTCGGTGATCAACCTCGGGTCGGACGCCGGTCGGGTCGGCTCGTCGGGCGAGGCGGTCTACTCCGCGGCCAAGGGCGGCGTGATCGCCTTCACCAAGGCGACCGCGCGGGAGATGGCGCGCGCCCAGGTCAGGGTCAACTGCGTCTGCCCCGGACCCACCGACACCGCACTGTTCGCCTCGATGGGCGGCGAGAAGCTCCGCGAGGCTCTGCGGAAGGCGATCCCGCTGCGCCGCCTCGGCCAGCCCGATGACCTGGCGAACGCGGTGGCCTTCCTCGCCTCCGACGAGGCTTCCTTCATCACCGGACAGACCGTCAGCGTCAGCGGCGGCCTCACCATGAGCTGAGCGGACCACGAGCCATGTTCGAGACCCTTCTGACCCCGGAGCGGATCGCTCGCGAGACCGCCGCCGGCTACTGGCGAGACAAGGTCATCACCGATTTCCTGGATGAGCACGCCGCGGCGATGCCCGACAAGATCGCCTTCGTCGACAGCGCCCGCCAGGTCACCTTCGCCGAGCTCAAGGCGGAGGTCGACCGGGCCGCTCTCGGCCTGCTCGCGCACGGTGTCGGGGCCGGCGACGTCGTGTCGTTCCAGCTGCCGAACTGCATCGAGTGGATAGTCGTCCACTACGCCGCGACCCGGATCGGTGCGATCAGCAACCCGCTCATCCCGATCTACCGCGAGCGCGAGGTCGGCTTCATGGTCGGCCTGGCGAAGGCCAAGGTGATCGTGGTGCCCCGCGAGTTCCGCGGCTTCGACTACCCGGCGATGATCGCCGGGCTCCTGCCCACGTGGGACTTCGATCCGGAGCTGATCGTCGTCGGCGAGCAGTCCTGGGCCGACCTGGCGCAGACGCCCTGGGAGGAGCAGCGCGATCCCGCCGTACTCGCCGGCCTCCGGCCCGACCCCAACGATGTCACCCTGCTGATCTTCACCTCCGGCACCACCGGGGAGCCGAAGGGCGTGATGCACACGCACAACACCATGGTCGCGGCCAACGACCCGCTGCCGGCGCGCCTCGGCGTCGGCCCCGACAGCGTCCTGCACATGGCTTCGACGCTCGCGCACCTCACCGGGTTCCTCTACGGCGCCCGCCTCAACGTCCAGAACGGCGCCACCTGCGTGCTCCAGGACGTCTGGGACCCGGCCCGGTTCGTCGAGCTGATCGCCGAGCATCGGATCACCTACACCTCGGCGGCCACGCCGTTCCTGCACGACCTGCTCAGCGCGCCCAACCTGGCCGAGCACGACACCAGCTCTTTGGTGCGCTTCTGCTGCATGGGCGCGCCGATCCCGCGGGCGATGGTCCGCGAGGCGCGGACCAAGCTGCCGGACCTGGTCGTGGTCGGTGGATGGGGGCAGACCGAGGAGGGCCTGGTCACCATCGGCATCCCGGGCGACCCCGAGGACAAGATCATCGAGACCGACGGCTACCCCTGGCCTGGCATGGAGGTCCGCGTCGTCGATCCACTCACCGGTGCGGAGCGGCCAGCCGGGGAAGAGGGCGCGCTGCAGGTCCGCGGCCCGTTCCTCTTCGTCGGGTACGCCGAGAGGCTCGATCTGGCCCGCGAGCAGCTGCGACCGGGGGCGCCGGGGGATGCCCGCGGTCAGTGGTTCGACACCGGCGACCTGGCCTTCCTCGACGCGGACGGCTACCTGCGGATCTCGGGTCGCACCAAGGACGTGATCATCCGGGGCGGGGAGAACATCCCTGTCGCCTACATCGAGAACGTCCTCTACGAGCACCCGAGCATCGACACCGTCGCCGTCGTCGCGATCCCCGATCCCCGGCTGCAGGAGCGGGCCTGTGCCTGTGTGCAGCTGGTGGCGGGGGCCGAGCTGACCTTCGCACAGCTGCAGGCGTTCCTGGCGGAGAAAGGTGTCGCCAAGCAGTACTGGCCCGAGCGCCTGGTTGTGCTCGACGAGCTCCCGAAGACACCCAGCGGCAAGATCCAGAAGTTCCAGCTCCGCGAGCAGGTGGCCCGGTGAGCACTGCCTACCTCGTCTCCGGGGTCCGCACGCCGTTCGGACGGTACGGCGGCGCCCTCGCCGCGGTCCGCCCCGACGACCTGGCGGCGCACGTGATCGGGCGGCTGGTCGACCGGCACCCGCAGGTCGACTGGACGCTGCTGGACGACGTGCTGATCGGCTGCGCCAACCAGGCCGGCGAGGACAACCGCAACGTCGCCCGGATGGCCCTGCTGCTGGCCGGGCTGCCGGTGGAGGTGCCCGGCGGCACCGTCAACCGGCTGTGCGGCTCCGGCCTGGACGCCATCGCCCAGGGCGCCCGGATGATCCGCGCTGGCGAGGCCGATTTCATCGTGGCCGGCGGCGTCGAGTCGATGACGCGCGCGCCGTTCGTGATGCCGAAGGCGAGTGTCCCGTGGTCGCGGGGCACCGAGGTGCACGACACCACCATCGGCTGGCGCTTCGTGAACCCCGAGCTGGCCGCGCAGTACGGCGTCGATGCGATGCCTCAGACCGCCCAGTACCTCGCCACCGAGCGTGACATCAGCCGGGAGGACCAGGATGCATTCGCGCTACGCTCCCAGGAGCGGGCCGCCCGGGCAGTCGCGTCCGGGCGCCTCGCCCAGGAGATCGCCCCCGTGGCGGTGCTGCAGCGGCGCGGCGAGCCGGCCGTGGTCGACCGGGACGAGCATCCCCGCCCCACGTCGCTGGAGGCGCTCGGCGCGCTGCCGCCGATCATCGACGGCGGCTCGATCACGGCGGGCAACTCCTCGGGCGTCAACGACGGCGCCGCCGTGGTGCTGCTGGCCTCCACGAAGGCTGTCGCGGACTACGGGCTGGAGCCGCTGGCCCGGGTCACCGGTGCCGCGGTGGCCGGCGTACCCCCGCGGATCATGGGCGTCGGTCCCGTCCCGGCGACCCGCAAGCTGCTCGCCCGTGCCGGGTTCGGGATCGACGAGGTCGATCTCCTCGAGCTGAACGAGGCGTTCGCGGCCCAGGCCCTGGCCGTCACCCGCGAACTCGGCCTGCCCGACGATGCCGAGCACGTCAACCCAAACGGCGGCGCGATCGCGCTCGGGCATCCGCTCGGCGCGAGCGGTGGGCGGCTCGCCCTGACCGCCGCGCTGGAGCTGAAGGCGCTCGCCGCCCGGCGCGCGGTGGCCACGATGTGCATCGGCGTCGGCCAGGGCATCTCACTGCTGTTGGAGGAAGCATGACCCACCACCCGACCGACTACGAGACCCTGCTGGTCGAGATCAGCGACCGGATCGCCCTGATCACCCTCAACCGCCCCGAAGTGCGCAATGCGATCAACGCCCAGGTGCAGGCCGACCTGCTCGCCGCACTGGCCGCGTTGCGGGACGACGACTCCGTTGGTGCAGTGATCGTGACCGGCGCGGGGGAGAAGGCGTTCGCGGCCGGGGCCGACATCGGCCAGCTGCAGGGATATTCGCTGCACACCGGGCTGGCCTCGACGATGCAGCGGCTCTATGACGAGGTGGAGGCGTTCGAGAAGCCGACCATCGCGGCGGTCAACGGCTACGCCCTGGGCGGCGGCTGCGAGCTGGCGATGGCCTGCGACATCAGGATCGCCGCGAGCAACGCGCGCTTCGGCCTGCCCGAGACCAACCTCTCGGTCCTCCCCGGAGCTGGCGGCACTCAGCGGCTGGCCCGGCTTGTCGGTGTCGGCCAGGCCATCGACCTGATCCTCACCGGCCGGATGCTCTCGGGCCCGGAGGCACTGGCCGCAGGGCTGGTCACCCGGATCGCCGAACCCGCCGAGCTGCTCGCCACCGCCCGGGGTGCCGCGCGTGACATCTTGGCCAAGGGTCCTCTCGCGGTCCGCCTCGCCAAGCTGGTCGTCCGGTCCGGCATGGACGCCGACCAGCGGACCGGCCAGGTGGTGGAACGGCTCGCCCAGGCGCTGCTTTACACCACCGACGACAAGCGCGAGGGTGCCGAGGCGTTCCTCGCCAAGCGCACCCCGGAATGGAGCGGACGATGATCGAGCGTGTCCTGGTTGCCGGAGCTGGCGCGATGGGCTCCCAGATCGCCATGGTCAGTGCCCTGGCGGGGTGCTCGGTGACGCTCTACGACCTCGATCCCGGCATGCTGGACCGCTCGCTGCGGCAGCTGCGCGAGCGGATGAGCAGCCAGGTGGCCAAGGGCCGGCGTACCGAAGAGGACGTGCTGGCCGCCTTCGGCCGGCTGGCCACGACCACCGACCTCGCCCCCGCGCAGGTCGCCGGCGTAGACCTGGTGATCGAGGCGATCGTGGAACGGCTCCCTGCCAAGCGGGAGCTCTTCACGACCCTCGACGGGCTCTGCGCGCCGCACGTCATCCTGGCCAGCAACTCCTCCAGCTTCGTGCCGTCCTCGATGGCCTCGGCCACCAGCCGGCCGGACCGGTTCGTGAACCTGCACTTCTTCAACCCCGCACTGGTGATGCGGGCCGTCGAGGTGGTCCGCGGACCGCAGACGTCGGACGAGACAGCGGCGACAGCAGTAGCGTTTGTGACCCGCCTCGGCAAGGAGCCGGTCGTACTCGACCGGGAGGTCCCCGGCTTCGTCGCGAACCGGCTCCTCAACGCGGTCCGCGACGAGGCGCTGCGCCTGCTCGAGGGAGGGTACGCCGACGTCGAGGCTATCGACACCGCCGCCACCCATGCCCTCGGCTACCCGATGGGACCCTTCGAGCTGATGGACCTGACCGGCATCGACATCGGTTACCACGTGAAGACGGCCCGCTTCGAGGAGACGGGCGACCCTGCCGACGCTCCCGCGGCGACGGTGGTGGCCCTGGTCGACCGGGGCCACCTCGGCCGCAAGACTGGTCGCGGCTTCTACCACTACGACGAGGCGGGCCACCGCCTCGGCAGCGCCCTCCAGGAAGGGGACGACTGATGGACCTGACGCTCAATGAGGACCAGTTGGCGTTCAAGCAGCTGGCTCGCGACTTCTTGGAGAGGGAGGTGGTGCCGTTCCGCGCGGAGTGGGACCGGCGGGAGTCTGTCGATGTCGCGGTGATCCCGAAGCTGGGCGAGGTCGGCTTCTTCGGGCTCACCATCCCCGAGGAGTACGGCGGGCTCGGCGGCGACTACGTCACCTACTGCATCGGGATGGAGGAGCTCGGCCGGGCCGATTCCTCGGTG
>Ga0164242_10002048_pt1 | contig 23475 bp, 25 predicted proteins | sample OricomgcompostMG_FD_108783 | JGI IMG/M metagenome (GOLD analysis project Ga0164242, IMG submission 108783) | Miracle-Growth compost microbial communities from Emeryville, California, USA - Original compost - Miracle growth compost (MG) ... | reverse complement strand
CGGCCGCGTCGTACAGCCAGCCGTTGACGAGACCGCCGTACCACGGCCAGATCGCGATGTCCGCGATCGTGTAGTCGCCGCCCGCGACGTATTCGCTTTGCGCGAGCCGCTTGTCGAGCACGTCGAGCAGGCGTTTGGTTTCCATTGTGAAACGGTCGATCGCGTATTCGATTTTCACCGGTGCATACGCATAGAAGTGGCCGAAGCCGCCGCCGACGTACGGCGCGCTGCCCATCTGCCAGAACAGCCACGACAGGCACTCGGCGCGCTCGGCGGGATCGGTCGGCAGCAGCGCGCCGAACTTCTCGGCCAGATACAGCAGGATGGCGCCGGACTCGAACACGCGGATCGGTTTCAGACCGCTGCGGTCCACCAGCGCCGGAATCTTCGAATTCGGATTCACGCCAACAAAGCCGCTGCCGAACTGATCCCCTTCGCCGATGCGGATCAGCCACGCGTCGTATTCGGCGCCGCGCTGGCCGAGCGCCAGCAGTTCCTCCAGCATCACCGTGACTTTCACGCCGTTCGGCGTGGCGAGCGAGTAAAGCTGCAGCGGATGGCGCCCGACGGGCAGTTCCTTTTCGTGCGTCGCGCCCGAGACCGGACGATTGATGTTCGCGAAGCGGCCGCCGCTGTCCTTGTTCCAGGACCAGACTGTCGGCGGCACGTATTCCACGGGATCGGGCGGATGGCTCATGCGGGATGCTCCTTGTTTGCGGGTGAGATGCATGCCCGTGGGAGAGTAGCAAAGTCGCGGGAAATCCGCTGACGGCCGCCGACGGCGTTCGTCTGCGTTTTTGGTCGACTATGATGGGTCGACCCGCATTCCCCGCACGCCGATGAAGATCCCCGCCCTGCCTTACGATTTCCCGATCACCGGCGCGTTTTCCATCGCGTCGACCGCGCTCGTCATCATCGACATGCAGCGGGACTTCTGCGACCCGCGCGGCTACATGGGCGCGCGCGGCGCGGACCTCGGGCCGGCCCGCGCGATCGTGCCGCGCATCCGGCGCGTGCGCGAGCGCGCGGCGGCGCTCGGCATCAAGGTGATCCACACGCGCGAAGGCCATCGCGCCGATCTCTCCGATCTGCCCGCGGGCAAGCGGCTGAAGACCGCGCGCGCCGGCGCCGAAATCGGCAGCCCGGGCCCGCTCGGCCGGCTGCTCGTGCGCGGCGAGCCGGGCTGGCAGATCATCGACGAGCTGACGCCGCGCGAAGGCGAAATCGTGATCGACAAGCCGGGAACCGGCGCGTTTCATGCGACCGATCTCGATCACGTGCTGTCGGTGTCGGGCATCTCGGCGCTGATCCTCGCCGGCGTGACAACCGGCGTCTGCGTGAACAGCACCGCGCGCGAGGCGAGCGACCGCGGCTACGACGTGCTCGTGCTGGAGGACTGCTGCGCGGAGCCGGATGCGAACGATCACGAAGCGGCGCTGCGCCTGCTGCGCATCGAGGGCGGCTATCTGGCCGCGACTGCGCGCTCGGACGATCTGCTCGCCGCGCTGAAAACGCTCGCGACGCCGCCCGCCTGAACGCAGGCGGGCGGTGTCGCCCGCGTCAAACCGCGGTGCGCGTCAACTGTTCGAGCATGTCGAGGTCGGTCTTCATCCCCGACGTCTCGCGGATTCGCGCGAGAATCTCGCGCTTGAGCGCGATGAATGCCGGCGACAGCTTCATGTCCGGATCGCGCCTCGCCGGCAACGGCACGTCGTAAATCGTGTCGATGCGGCCGGGCCTGGGCGCCATCAGCACGACGCGGTGGCCGAGATAGATCGCCTCTTCGACGTCGTGCGTGACGAACACGATCGTCGTCTTCTCCAGCCCATGCACGTGCAGGATCAGGTCATGCATCACCTCGCGGGTCTGCGCGTCGAGCGCGCCGAACGGCTCGTCCATCAGCAGGATCGACGGGCGGCCCTGCAATGCCCTCGCGATCGCGACGCGCTGCTGCATGCCGCCCGACAACTGGTTCGGATACGAATGCTCGACGTGCGTGAGGCCCATCGAGCGCAGCAGCGCGTCGGCCCGCCCGCTCGCCACCTCGACGGTGCTCTCGGTCTGGTCGCGCCGGTTGGTCTTGAGCCGCCGCGAGAACTGGATGTTCTCGCGCACCGTCAGCCACGGATACAGGCTGTAGTGCTGGAACACCATCGCGCGCTCGACGCCCGGACCTTCGATCGGCTGCCCGTCGACCCGCACCGCGCCTTCGTCGATCGTTTCCAGACCGCCGAGGATGCGCAGCAACGTGGACTTGCCGCATCCCGACGCGCCGACGAGCGTGACGAACTCGTTTTCCTGCACGTCCAGTTCGATGTCGGCGAGCGCACGGATCTGCGCACTGCCGCGCCCGAAATACTTCGACACGCGGCCGATGGAAATTTTTGAGGAAAGGAAATTCATCGTCTGGTCATCCACTTTCCGAAACAGAGCCGGTGTACGAGCCGGAACGCCTGATCGATCAGCAGACCGATCAGCCCGATCAGCAGAATGCCGCCGAAAATGCGGTCGGTCTGCAGGTAACGCTGCGCCTTCAGGATCGCGTAGCCGAGGCCGGAATTCGCGGCCACCAGTTCGGCGACGACGAGGTAGGTCCACGCCCAGCCCATCGTGATGCGCAGCGTGTCCAGGATCGCGGGCTTCGACGACGGGAAGATCACGAGGCGAACCAGCTCCTCGCGCGTCGCGCCCATCGTCTGCGCGGCCTCGATCTGCGCGATCGGCACCGCGCGCACGTTCTCGGCGATCATCAGCACCATCTGGAAGAACGTGCCGATGAAGATGATCGCGATCTTCGAGCCTTCATCGATGCCGATCCACAGCATCACAAGCGGGATGAACGCGACGGCCGGCATATAGCGGATGAAATCGGTCAACGGTTCGAGCATCGCCTGCACCGGACGAAACGTTCCGATCAGCAACCCGAGCGGCAACGCGATCACCGCCGACAGCGCCCACCCGCCGACCACGCGATAGACGCTGATGCCGATGTCCTGCGCGAGGCCGTCGTCGGTCCACCAGCTCGCGAGGCGCTGCACGACCGCGCCCGGCCCGGGCAGGAAGGTCGGATTGGCGAAGCCGGAGCGCGCCAGCGCCCACCACGCGAGCAGCGGCACGATCAGGCCCGCGAGCGCGAACGCCAGATACGTATGGCGGCTGATTTCGCCGCGCACGGCCCACAGCGGCGGCGAGTGGGTCCGGGCGGGAACGCGCGGGGCGAGCAGCTTGCCGCGCGAGGCATGTTCGGTCGTCGACATCATCGCTCCTTGGGGTCGGTGGGTGCTGCGGATTCGGTGGACAAGTCGAAACGGACGGGGACCGCGCAGCCCCCGCGCCACGGGTGAGTGGACAGCACGATCGTCGGCCCCGCGCCCGACGGCGGCGCGACATGGCCGAGCGAGATTTCGAAGTCGACGAGTTGGCGCGCTTCGTCGAGCGACACGGCCGGGTCGGCTACCACGTCCGACAGCTTGCGTCCGCGATGGCGTGCGAGCAGCACGCCGGCTTCGGGCGAACGCGCGCGCGCCAGCATGAAGAAGTCGCCAGCGCGAGCGATGAAACCGGCGGCACCGTCGTCCGCTATCGACGCCTCGCAGCGCGGCGTTCCGGGGTACAGGGACAGCATCCGCGCGCGCGACACGAGTGCGCCCCAGCTCGCGCCGACCGATGCCGGCTCGCGCTCCCATCGCTCGTGATAAGGCGCGTCCACGCCGTCCTCGAGCAGCACGTCCGGCCGCTCGAAACGCATCGCGCCGATGTCGCGCGCATCGCTCGGCGGGCTGAAGTCGATGCGGCGATGCCAGGTGCAGATATCCGGCGTGCCCACGTCGACCTGCGTGAAGCCGGCGAAACCCTGCTGCCGCGCCAGCTCGACCAGCCCGTCGCGCGACAGGGCGTCGATGCCCGTCACGCCGTCGAATCCGCGGCGGTCCGCCGGCACGCGCACGTCCACATGCACGCGCGCGCTCTGCAGCCAGTACACGCGCGTCGCGCGGTCCTCGTCGCCGGCCGCGTTGCGCAGCAGCGTGCGACGCCATACGCCTAGCCACGCATCCGGCACGCGTTCGGCCGGCCCCGGGAGATCGAGCGACGCACGCACGTCGAATTCGCAGGATTCCATTACGCGTGCCATGCGCTCGCTCCACTGACGGTCCGCCAGAACGCAATGTCGTGATTCGGCCACACGACGGCGCCCGTTTCGCGCGCGAGCGACTTCAGCTTGCGGATGCTGGCGAGCGCGAGATCCTCGCGGTCGTGCCAGCACAGACCCGGCGCGATCTCGTCGTCGAGGTTCTCGGTCAGGTCCGCCGCGTCGCCGGCCAGGATCACCGGCCGGCCATGCGGTAGTTCGATCCACAACGACATATGTCCGGCCGTATGGCCCGGCGTGTTGATCGTCCGCACGCCGGGCGCGAGGTCGTATTCGTCGCGCTGCAGACGCCAGCGGTAATCGCCCGCGAAGTCGTCCTGGAAGTAGCCGCCGTCGGCCTGCGCATGCGCGGCTTCGAGTTCGTCCGCATGCACGTGGATATCGCAGCCGCATACGTCGCACAGCCCGCCCGCATGATCGAAATGCAGGTGGCCGACCATCACGACATCCACGTCGGACGGACGCAACCCGAGCCGCGCAAGATGGCCAGGAATGCGCTGCCCGTTGGTCATTTGCGGCACGGGCAACGGCGACTCGCCGGTTTCGTAATAACGCGCGCGCAACGCCGGATCCGCGATCTTGTTGTAATCGCAACCGACGTCGTACAGGATGCGTCCATTACGCGTCTCGATCAGATACGCGAGGATCGGCGCGTCGATTTCGGTGCCCGCGCCGCGATGGCGCGTCGACACCGACTTGTCGTACCGGTGCATCGCGGTCAGCAATGGCCACATCCGCAGAACCTGGGTCATCGATCGTGCTCCGCGTTCACGACAGGTCCGCGAATTCCGCGCGCAACGCGGCGGCCACGCGCGCGGCCACTTCCTCCGCGAGCCACGCGCCCTTTTCCGCGCTCGCGCCGCGCGCCGACGACAGCACGCCGGACAGCGGCACCCAGCCGGTGCGCGCCGGATACGTGTCGTACGCGGGGAAGTCGGCGGGCCCGTCGTCGGGCATCGCGTCGAGCGACACCAGGTCCGGGTGGTAGTGCAGCATCATCGACGTCTCCATCACCGCCGCATGTTCGAGCGCGAAGCCCGGAAAGCCTTCAGGAAACACCTTCGCCAGCGTGGTTTCCGTCAGGAAATCCCAGTATTCGAGGCGCACCACGCGCAGCGGCGGCTTGCGCGTGCCTTGCAGCGACAGGTCGCGCATCGCGAGTTCGATGCCTTCGGTCAGGAACCACTGGTTCTCGTAGTGACCGTCGATCAGCGCGAGCCGGCGCACGCCGTGCCGCGCGAACTCGCGGATCACGTCGCGCGTCATCTGGCTCAGGCTGTTGCCGTCGAGGCTCGTCGTGCCGCAGAAATGCTGGCCGCCGCCGCACTTCGGCTGCGAGCGGTAGCCGTAGTTGAACGTGGGCGCGACGATGCCGCCAAGCTGCCGCGCAACGTCGAGCGCGACCGCGCCCGACAGCAGCGCGTCGGTGCCGAGCGGAAGATGCGGACCGTGCTGTTCGAGCGCGCCGCACGGCAGCAGCACGATGGCCTCGTCGTCGACGACGCGCTGGCGGTAGCGGACCCAGCTTAGATGCTGCATCAGATGTGATTGCATTGAATGCTTCCGGTATCGGTTTGTCGGAGTCACGCGGATCACACGGCGGTGAGGAACGACACGCCCACCGCGCCATAGAAGTCGTCGACCTGTTTCGCCGCGATGTCCATCGATCCGTAGTCGGCCGACAACAGACGCGTCACGCGATGCCGATGGAACCCGCGCAGCAGACGCGACATCGGAATCACCTGGCTGTCGTCGTCGCCGTACAGCTTCCGGTGCATCGCCGGCAGTCGGTACCACGGCTCGATCGGCCGGTCGTGATGCGCGTTGTGATAAGAGAAATTCAGCAGCAGCAAGTTGAGGATCGGAAACCGCTGCGACACGAGGTTCGAATACGTGTTGCGCTGCTCGTACGCGCGGTCGCGCAGCTTGTCGTCGGGGATCTGGGCGTCGTCGCCGAGCGCGTCGAAGGCGTCGTAGGTGTGCTGATACGCGTCCGCGAAACGCAGCACGGTGAGGCACGTGAGCCATGCCACCAGATACAGCAGCACCGCTGGCGGCGACACCCAGCCGAGCAGCGCGAACAGCGCCGCGCGAATCGCCGCCACGAGCACGACGCGCCGGCGCTGCGCGCGCCGGTCGTCGCGCAGGAACGGCATCACGATCACATAGCCGTGCATCAGCAGCTCGACGGCCGGCACGTACGCCCATTCGAGCAGCACGATCGCGCGCCTCACCGGCGCGGGCAGCTTCAACAGGAAGCCCTTCGCGTCGAACGTCACGATGTCCGCGCGGTCCACGTGGTGCCGCATGTGCTTGTGCCGCAGCGCGGCGAACGGCGCATGGCACGCGCCGGTCAGCCACGCGAGCGCCGTGCCGAGGCGTTCGTTAGCGGCGGGCGTGCGAAAGATCGCCTGATGCGCGGCGTCGTGCAGCAGATACGCGCTGACGATCATCGCGTGCGCGAGCAGCACGACGCCGGCCGCCGCGACCCACGCGCGCGGCGAGCACAGCAGCGCGACGCCGAGCGCGTAGCCGCCGAACGCGTAGGCGATGGCGGCCGTATGGGGCAGCCGCCCGTCCCGATAGCGATAGATCGCGGCCATGCCGGTTACCTCGCCAACTGGTTCACGAACTGCGCGTCGATCGTCTTTTCGGTCGGCGGCAGCGCGCTGATCTGCCCTTTCTTCAGCAGCAGGTTGCCGATCACCGCGCCGCTCGTGTAGTACGAGCGCGTGGTCGGCCCCTTCACGAAGCTCTGCGGCATCTCGGCGACCGGAATGTTGTACACGCCGTCCAGTTGCGCCTTCACGTCGGCCGGCGACACGCCGAGCGCCTTGCCGATGATCTTGTACGCGTCGTCGGGATGGCTCTTCATGTACGCCATGCCGTCCGCGTACGCCTGCAGGATGCCCTTCACCTCGGCCGGATGCGCGTCGATGAACGACTGGTCGAACACGAGCACGTCGGCGATCAGGCCCGGCGCGTTGCGCGACGAATAGACGACGTGGTACTTGCCCTTGCCCGAGTTCACGATCTGCGACACGTTCGGCTCGTACGTCACGCCGACTGGCAGACTGCCCGACAGCATCGCGCCCGGGATCGCCTCCGGCGTCATGTTCACCGGGCTGATGCTCCGGTCGTTAATGCCGTTGGTCTGCAGTGCGTAGCTCAGCAGGAATTCGGACGGCGACAGCGGGTTGAACGCGATCTTCTTGCCCTTGAAGTCGGCTACCGACTTGATGTCCGCCGACGCGACGATCGCATCGGCGCCGCTCGAAAAGTCGATCGGCATCACGACCTTCTCGGAGAGCCCCTTCGCGACCGAGCCGACCACCTGGTCGTAAGTCAGCATCACGCCGTTGACCGAGTGGCTCGTCAACGCGGCGGGCAGGAGGCCAGGGTCGGTGAAGAACTGGAGTTTGACCGACAGCCCGTACTTCTTGTAGAGATCGAGGGCTTCGGCCACGTAGAACGGCCCATAGCCGATCCAGACGACGGTGCCGATCTTGATGGGCTCCGCGGCATGGGCGGCGGGCGAACCGAGCAGCGTGGAGACGACCAGCGTGCTGGCAAGGGACAGCGTGCGCAACGCTTTCTTCAAACCGGACGGCATACCTGAGGCTCCTGATCATGAGGGGAAAATGGCCACGGGAGCGCGCTGTCTCGCGCATCTCCCGGGCTTTTATCCCTCCGTGGAGCCCCGTTCGTAACCGCCGACCGGAGCCGGAAACTCTCGGACCAGACATCCGCGCTACGGCCGGCGGATCGGAACCCTAGTTTCCCTGTCAATAGCTGAACTCGACGCTCATCCCGTGACGCTCTCGCTTAAGCAGGAACTTTGCCAGCTCGCATCGGATGCGCTGCGGCGGGGCTCGACGGGCGTATGCCGGCGAACGTCCGTGTGTGCGCTGACGCACGGTTGGGCGCGGCTGCCCAAACTCGGTGCAGCGTGCCTTCATCATGAAGCAGAGCACGCGCTCGTCCACACGCTTCGCAATGATGCTGGCCGCCAAAAATAAGTGTCCCTAGAATCGGGCGCATCGTAACGACAGCGCGTCCGCGCCCGTTGACCATGCAACCTGACGATTCCGACAACGGCGCGCGGCACGGCGCCCTCACCTGCGTCGTGACCGGCGCCGGCAGCGGCATCGGCCGCGCGATCGCGCTGGCGTTCGCGCGCCGGCATGCACACGTGATCGTCAACGATCTGCCTTCATGCGCGACGCTCGACGCGTTGCGCGCGGAAATCGACGCGCTCGGCGGCGCCTGCACGATCGCTGCCGGCGACGTGTCCGATCCCGATCGCGTGCGCGAGATCTTCGCCGGCATCGAACGGCTCGACGTACTGGTCAACAACGCGGGTTTCCTTCAGGAAAGCGAGATAACCGACCTCACCGACGCGATGTGGGACAGGATGATCCGCGTGCATCTATACGGCGCGTTCTACTTCGCGCGCGAAGCGGCCCGCGTGATGAAGCGCCAGCGCGGTGGAACGATCGTCAGCATCGCGTCGGATCTCGGCCAGCTCGGCTGCGAGAACCAGAGCCACTACAGCGCGGCGAAAGGCGGAATCATCGCGTTGACCAAGAGCCTCGCGCGCGAACTCGCGCCGTATCGCGTACGCGTGAACGCGGTCGCGCCCGGCGGCGTGCTTACGCCGATGGTCGACGCGCTCGGCGACGCGTACGTGAAGGAGGAATCGGCGCGCTATCCGATGAAGCGGCTCGGCACGCCCGACGAAATCGCGAGCGTCGTGCGCTTTCTTGCATCCGACGCGGCCAGCTTCATGACCGGACAGATCGTCGGCGTGAACGGCGGCGGCGTGATGAACGGTTAAGAGGAGAACTCCGTATGGCCATACTCGTAACGGGCGGCTGCGGCTTTCTCGGCCGCACGCTGATGCGGATGATCGCCGACAGCGGCCGCGTCGCAGTCGGCTACGATCGGCGCGCGGACGCCGACGACGCCACGCGCCGCATTCATTACGTGCAGGGCGATCTGAACGATCTGCCCAGCCTGCTGCAAACGATCGCGCGCTTCGACATCGACGCGATCGTTCACACGGCGGCGATCTCGCATCCGTACTTCTCGCGCGAAATTCCGTATCAGACAGTCGTGACGAACGCGCTCGGCACGACAAGCGTGTTCGAGGCGGCGCGGCTGAAGTCGGTCGCGCATGTCGTGAACTTCAGCTCCGAATGCGTGTATGGTGACAACGACCATCTCGACACGACGCGCGAGGACGCGGCGCTGAACCCGACCACGCCGTACGGCGCGACGAAGGTGTTCACCGAGAAGCTGGCGGCCGTCTACAACCGGCTGTACGGAATGAGGATCGTGTCGCTGCGTCCGGGGTGGATCTACGGGCCGGGACAGTTCATGCAGTGCTACCTGCATACGATGCTGCGCAACGCGATCGACGGGCGGCCGACGCGCGAGCCCATCGGCGCGGATTACCGGTTTCAGTACGTGCATGTCGCCGACGTGGCGCGCGCCAGCCTGCTCGCGCTGGAAGTGCCGGGCGGGAGTGCCGATGTGTACCACGTCACCGGCGGCGATCAGCGGTCGTATGCGGAGGTGGCAGAGCTGGTGCGGCGGCGGTTTCCGCGCGCCGATATTGAAATCGGGCCCGGCACGATCGACGTGCTGGACCGGAACGCGCAGTTCGATCTGACGCTGGCGAAGCGGGAATTGAAGTACGTGCCGCAGGTCGCGCTCGAAGACGGAATCGAAACCTACGCGGCGTGGCTGGCGGACCACCCGTACTGAAACCGGCGCGCTACCAGCCGTACTTCAACTCGACGCCGGCATAGTCGGCGTTGCGCCCGCCGAGGCGCCGGATCGAATCGCCGACCTGGAAATGCACCGCCTCGATCGCGCCCACCAGGTTCGACGCGATCGTCCAGTCGGCGCGAAGCTGCGCATAGGCGCCGGTCCACAGCGTGCCGCGCCCGGCCGTGCCGGGCACCACGGCGTTGCCCTGCTGATAGACGGCGTCCGCCGTCGTTGCGCGCCACTGGAATCCGAGCGCGGCCAGCAGCGTGAGCCGGCTCGACGGCTTGAGCGTCAGCGACGGCTTTATGTGGATCAGGTTCGCGTAGCCGGTATAGCCCGCCAGCGTGAAGTAGTAGCCGTTCGGAAACAGCGGGTTGAACGTCCCGACGCGGCCGTCGCCCGGATGGCGGTCGCCCGACGCGGCGTCGATCTGCACGCCGAAACGCGGCGACCACGGCGCGTCGAGCGTGTAGCCGGCGAGCGACCCGACGGCCCACGCGCCGATCGTGCTCGCGCCCACGTGACCGGACTGATACATCGATTCGACGTCCCAGTCGACGCGGCCCGCCTTGCCGGTGTAGCGCAGGTCGAACACGTCGCGATGCTCGTCGCCGACCGCATCGAGAAAGCGCGCGTTCGAGCGGTTGTAGCGCGAGTAGTAGCCGGACAGATCGCCCGGCCCGACGCCCTGCCGCTCGAAGCGCACGCCGCTGAACGTCAGATGCCGGTTCGACACGTCGTCGAACGCGGACACCATGCGGTTCTGCACCGGCTGCGTCGCGTAGCCGATGAAGCGCCACTTCCCGTACTCGTAGTCGGCCCAGATCGCGTCGTACGCCTGCCGCACGTTCGGACCGTCGCGCACGGAAATGAAGCGCTGCAAGTCGAACGCCATCTCCTGGCGGCCAATGCGGAACTTCACGATGCCCGGCCCGAGCGGTCCAACCCACGCGACGAATCCCTGTTCGAGATCGAGCGGATTCTTGTCGACCGGCGACACCGCATTCTTGCCGAACGGCCGCGCGTCCACGAGTTGCGCGAAGAACTGCAGATGCTGGCCGATGCGCGCGTCTGCGCTGATCTGCGCGCGCTGGATCAGGTAGGTGTCCGAGTGACCGGAGCCGAGGCCGAACAGCGGCGCGTCGTTGAACTCCACGCGCTCGCGCAGGTTCGCGCCGAGCGACAGATACGAATCGGGATCGCCGCCGAGCGGGATGTATTTCAGTCCGTCCAGCGGCCGGCGCGGCACGCACGGATCGCGCAGCACCGACCAGTCCTCCTGCCAGCGGTTGAACATCACGACGGGCCGTTTGGCGGTGCAGGCCGATGCGGCCGCGTCCGGCTTTGCCGGCTCGTCCGTTTCGGCGCGCACGCCTTCGCCGAGCATCAGCATCAGCCCGGCGATCGCGACCGACAGATACGCGGCGGCATCCGTCCGGCGCCGGCCAGGTGCGTTCGTGCTTCGCGGCGGGGGCGTGGTCCGTCTCATCGAATGGAAAGGGTCGCGCTTCGTGCGGGAGAGGAAGCATCCGGCATCGGTCCAGGCGCGCGCCGACACGCTATCGACCCACACCGGCCGCCGAGCGCCGGCCGATCCATGCATGCGCGGCGAGCCAGACCAGCGCCGCGAACGGCAACAGCAGCGCCGCGAAACCAGTCCGCCGGTAGGCCAGCGCGCCGGCGATCGCGCCGACGCCGAAGGCCGCGATGGTCGGCAGCATCTTCGCGAAGCGGGTACGCGCCGCCGCCTTGATTTCGTCCGATACCTGCGAGGACACCAGATCCACCGCGTCCAGAACCAGTTGCGTGACGTTGCCGGTCATCACGGTGTTCGGTACGCCCGGACGCGCGACGAGCCGCCCATGCGCGTTCTGCACGCCCATCGCGGCGGCGCCGAGCATCCCGCAGATCACGGCCGGCCAGCCGTCCGGCGGGATCTCGCGACCCAGCCCGATGCCCGACACGCAGAACGCGAGCAGCAGCACCGCCTGCACGACGTACAGCATGCAGGCGCCGTGCAGCGGCGTCGCCGGGCGCTGACGACGAACCAGCACGCTCGACAGCACCACGCCCGCGATGAATGCCGGAAACGCCATCAGCTTCAGCAGCACGCCCTGCCCGAAGCCGGCGACGCTCGCGCCGATCAGCACGAAGTTGCCCGTCACGTGGGCGGTGAAGAGCCCGAAGAGCGCGACGAAGCTGAGCGTATCGACGTATCCCGCGATCGCGGAAAGCACACTGTCTTCGGACTTCATCGTTCCCCCGGAACAGGCTGCATGGACAGGAGCGCGATCCCGGCGCGCCGTCCGCGCGCCGGCGAACCGCTCCGGTTATCGCGCCGCCGCGTGGATCTCGGCGATGTAGCCGCCCGGAAACTGCACGAGCGCCGCTTCGCGACCGCCGGACGTGAACGACTGCACCAGCACCGTCACGCCGGCCGCCTGCGCCTTCTTCAACGTGTCCGCGAGATCGCTCACTTCGTAGCCGGTCATCTCGTGGCCGAACGGGTAAGGCAGATGACCGTCGGTGACCAGCACGGTCAGCTTGCCGAAGCCCGATTCCGCGCGAATCCGGCGATACGTGTCGTCCGGCCGGCCGATCTCGACGCCCGGCGCGTAACGGTCGTCCGACACGACCTTGCCGTGCGAGAACGCGACGAAGTCATGCACGAACGCATCGGCGCGTTGCGGCGACACGTACACGCGATTCTCCGGCACCGTTTGCAGCGCGTCATAGTGCGGCGCCTGCGTGTGCCAGTACAGCTGCATGTTGACGCCGCCCGGCCACGTGACGATCGCGTCGCGGCCGATCGGGTCCGGGAACGTGGCGACGATCACGTCCGCGCCGTGCGCCTTCGCGGACTGCACGGCGGCGTCCATGTCCGTCACCAGATAACCGGTGCGCTCCGCGCCGAACGGCGCGGGAATCGGCGTCTTGAAGCCGAACACCGAGATCGTGCCGACCGGTGTGAACACGAGTTGCGACATCGTCTGGCTCGGCGTCGGCGTTACCTGGAACACGCCCTGCTGCGACTTGTGCCCGCCGAACGTCGCGACGAAGCTGTCGGTGAACTTGTCGAAGTCCTCCGGCGCGACATACACGTGGGTCGTGTCGTACTGCGGACCGACCGCGAGCGACGGCGCGGCGGCGGGCTTCGCGAGCGCGAGCGGCGCGCCGGCGGTTACGAAGCCGGCGATCAGGGTCGTTGCGATCAGGGATCGAAAGCGGCGCATGTCGATTGAATTCCTTTAGTGTTTGCTTTCAGGGGCGAGCCTCGCGGATACGCCAGCCTTGCTCGCCAGCCACGTGACCATGACGAACGCGGCCACGAGTCCGAGGTGTTCCAAAAAACCGTTCAGCGCAACGAATCGGGCGTTGCCCGACAGGTTCCAGAAGTCGTTCGCGACCAGCATCGCCACGACGGTCAGCGCGGCCAGCCCGCCCGCGCCCAGCCAGACGAAACGGTTGAAGATGATGCACAGCGAGCCGCCGATTTCGACCGCGACCGCGAGCGCGGCCCACAGCCACGCCGGATGCAGGCCGAAATGCGCCTGCTCCAGGATGGCGCCGTGGAAATTGAACAGCTTGCCGATGCCGCCCACCAGATAGGCCGACACGAGCGCCACGCGCATCAGCGGCATCACCCACTGGCGCGACAGCAGCCCGGCCACCCACGACGGATTGCCCGCCACGACCGCCCTCATGTCAGACCGCCCAGCACAGGCAGCCGAGCGCGCCCCAGAAACCCTTGAGGTCCGAGGTCGGCGCGTTGCCCGACCATGCACGCAGATGGTCGTGGCCATGCACGCCGCATGCGGTCGGGCACGCGCACGACGACGCCATCGCCGCCGCGCGCTGCAGCGGCGCGTTCGGGTTCGCGCCCCACGCGCCCCACGCGCCATAACCGCCGTAGCGGCGCACCGGCGACCAGTCCGGCATCGGCGGCGGCGCGCGGTCGTCGAACGACGCGAATTCGCCCGCGCCATACACCACCTTGCCGCCGACGACGGTCAACAGCGACGTCGTATCCGCGATCTCGTCTTCCGCGCACGCGAAGAAATCGCGGTCCGGCACGATCAGGTCCGCAAGCTGGCCGACCTCGATCCGGCCTTTCCGGCCTTCCTCGTTCGAGAACCACGTGACGTTCTCGGTCCACATGCGCAGCGCGGTCTCGCGGTCGAGACAATTGCGTTGCGGATACATCCGCAACCCGCCGACCGTCTTGCCCGTCACCAGCCACGACAGCGACACCCACGGGTTGTACGACGCAACGCGCGTCGCATCCGTGCCCGCCGACGTGCGAATGCCGTTCGCGAGCATCTTCGCGACCGGCGGCGTGGCCTCGGCCGCCTTTGCGCCGTAGCGTTCGACGAAATACTCGCCCTGATACGCCATCCGGTGCTGCACCGCGACGCCGCCGCCGAGCGCCGCGATCCGTTCCATCGACTGGTCGCTGATGGTTTCCGCGTGGTCGAAGAACCAGTGGATGCCGTCGAGCGGGATAACTTCGTTTACCTTCTCGAACACGTCCAGCGCGCGGCTGATGGTTTCGTCGTAGGTCGCGTGCATGCGCCACGGCCAGCGGTTTTCCGCGAGCACGCGCACGACGCCCTCCAGTTCGCCTTCCATCTCCGGCGGCATGTCCGGCCGCTCGACGCGGAAGTCCTCGAAGTCCGCCGCCGAGAACACCAGCATCTCGCCCGCGCCGTTATGGCGGAAGTAGTCGTCGCCCTGCTTGTACTTCGAGGTCTTCGTCCAGTTCAGGAAATCTTCCTTCTCGGCCTTCGGCTTCTGCGTGAACAGGTTGTACGCGAGACGGATCGTCAGTTGTCCTTCGTCGGACAGCTTCTGGATGACCTCGTAGTCTTCCGGATAATTCTGGAAGCCGCCGCCCGCGTCGATCGCGCCGGTCACGCCGAGCCGGTTCAGCTCGCGCATGAAGTGCCGCGTCGAATTCACCTGATAGTCGAGCGGCAGCTTCGGCCCCTTCGCGAGCGTCGCGTACAGGATGCCCGCGTTCGGCTTCGCGAGCAGCAGGCCGGTCGGATTGCCGTCGCCGTCGCGAACGATCTCGCCGCCGGGCGGCTGCGGCGTGTCCTTCGTGTAGCCGACGACGCGCAGCGCGGCCGCGTTGAGCATCGCGCGGTCGTACAGGTGCAGGATGAACACGGGCGTGTCCGGCGCGACCGCGTTCAGCTCGTCGATCGTCGGCAGCCGCTTTTCGTCGAACTGATGTTCGGTGAAGCCGCCGACCACGCGCACCCATTGCGGCGCCGGCGTGATCGCGACCTGCGCGCGCAGCATCTCCATCGCGGTCGCGAGCGAGCGCACGCCGTCCCAGCGCAGTTCCATGTTGAAGTTGAGCCCGCCGCGGATGATGTGCAGATGGTTGTCGATCAGGCCCGGCAACGCGGCGCGGCCCTTCAGGTCGATCACGCGGGTGCCGCCGCCGGCGAGCGGCATCACGTCCGCGTCGCCGCCGACGGCGACGAACTGGCCGTTCTTGATCGCGACGGCGGTGGCCGTCGGCTTCGCGCGGTCGAGCGTCGTGAAGCGCCCGTTGTGCAGCACGAGATCGGGAGCGTCGAGGGAAGCAGTCATGATCGGGTGTTCTCCTGGGAATCGGCCAGTTTGCGTTCAGGCTGCGCATTCGGCTGACGGCCTGGCAGCATGCCGAACATATGGTTCTTGCAGTCGGCGGTGCGCCACGCGGCCACGAGGCCGGTGCCGCCCAGCAGCTGCTTCGCGACCGGAATCACCTGTTCGCCGCCGAGCATGCCGAGCAGCCCCAGCAGCGCGACGAGCGGCGGCGCGGGCGAGCGAACGTTGATCAGGCTGTAGATCACGCCGACGAGAATGCCGGCACCGAGTGACAGTAAATAGACTTTCATCGTTTCGCTCGCGTCGGAAAAGGTGGAACAAGCCGGGACGAATGCTGCGCGGACGGGCGTGGAGCCGGTCTGTCGCCTCAGGTGATGACGATCGCCCGCGCCCGACATCCTGACGGCGTCAACCCGCGTTGACCGGTAACGGCCGGGGACGATCGGCGCCGCAACGACATCGGCTTCGTTGCGGGCGACGCACGCGGTGGCGGCGTGCGTCGCACGGCGCCCGTGCCGACGATGCTATTGGCGCCTTCCTGCACGGAAAACAGGATTTCCGGAATCTGTAACATTCCAGAATATCGATGTGAGCCTTCGCGCATACAAAATAGAATCCCGGGGACTTGCATCGTTTCGGAACATCCATGCCCTTCATTCCCGACCTCGAAGCATGGGCGATCTTCGCCCGCATCGTCTCGACCGGCTCCTTCGCCAAGGCTGCCGATGCACTGGGCATGTCCCAGCCCACCGTGTCGAAGGCGATCAGTCGTCTGGAGCAACGGCTCGGCACCGCGCTGTTCTACCGGACCTCACGACGGCTCTCGCTGACGCCGGTCGGCGAGATGGCGCTGGAACGCGCGGTGCGGATCGTCGCCGAAGGCGAGGCGGTCGAGTCCGAGGCCGCCGCGCAATCGAACGCGCCGCAAGGCCTGGTGCGCGTGGCGGCGCCGATGTCGTTCGGATTGAAGTACCTCGCGCCGCTTGCGCCCGCGTTCCTCGCGCGCTACCCGGACATCTGCCTCGAGCTGTCGTTTGACGACGCGGTCGTGGACGTGGTCGCGGGCGGCTTCGACGTGGCCATCCGGATCGCGGAGCTGGGCGATTCGACGCTGCGCGCGCGCCGGCTGTGCGCGGTGCGGCGTCCGCTCGTCGCGAGTCCCCGCTATTTCGAACGCCACAGCCGTCCCGAGCATCCGCGCGACCTGAAGGACCACACGTGCTTCATCTACCTGAACCTGCCGACGCCGGACGTATGGAGATTCCGCCACGCCAGCGGCAATGAACAGACGATATCGGTCCGGGGACCACTGCGAAGCAACAACGCGGACGTGCTGCTGCCCGCGCTCATCGCCGGGCAAGGCATGGCGCTGCAACCCGAGTTCCTCGTGTGGGAAGCGCTCAAGGACGGCACGCTGGTCGAAGTGCTGCCCGACTGGCAGATCTCGCTGATTCACCTGAACCTGATCACGCCGCCGGGAACCCGCCGGCCGCAGAGAGTCGCGGTGCTGCTCGACTATCTGCTCGGCTGCCTCGCCGAGGCGCCGTGGGCGTTGACGAAGGACGACTGACCGGCTGGCTCCGTTGCCGGAACCGGCCGGTCGAGCGCGGCGTCGACGCACGCGCGTCCGTTCGCGTCGAAGGCGCACGGCGGATCGAAGCGGCCGACCGGGCCGGCCTACTTCGCCACCGCAGCCGGTACCGGCGCGAGCGCCTCGTGCGATGTGGCGGTGCGCTGTGCCGCCTTGTGGACCATCGTGTACGCGTAGTCGACACCCATGCCGTACGCGCCCGAGTGTTCCTTCACGATCTTCATCACCGCGTCGTACGTGCCCTTGCGCGCCCAGTCGCGCTGCCATTCGAGCACGACCTGCTGCCACGTGACCGGCACGACGCCCGCCTGGATCATGCGCAGCATCGAATACTCGTGTGCCTCCTTCGACGTGCCGCCCGACGCGTCCGCCACCATGTAGATTTCGTAGCCGCCTTCCAGCATCGCGCTCAGCGCGAACGTGTTGTTGCAGACCTCGGTCCACAGCCCGGACACGACAACCTTGTTGCGGCCGTTCTTCGCCAGCGCGTCGCGCACCTTCTGGTCGTCCCACGAATTCATCGACGTGCGTTCGAGCAGCGGCTGGTCCGGGAAGACGTCGAGCAGTTCGGGGTACGTGAATCCGGAGAAGCTCTCGGATTCCACGGTCGTGATCGTCGTCGGAATGTCGAATGCCTTCGCGGCCTTCGCGAGGCCCACGACGTTGTTCTTCAACACCTGGCGATCGATCGATTGCACGCCGAACGCCATCTGCGGCTGCTGATCGATGAAGATGATCTGGCAGTTGGAGGGCGTCAACACCTCAAGCTTGGGATTGCTCATTAGCGTTTCCATATGATGAATTGAAGGAAGGGAAACACGAGCGGCCCCGGGGACCCCAAGGCAAGGCACGGAAGACGAATCGATCACGGCGGGCCGCGTGCCCCGACACTCGTCGAACTCAGCTGTAGCTTAATCGACGCTTTCGCGGATCGCCATGTGAGAAATGGAATCGACATCATTCCAGAAATTAACCGATGAAACCCGACGAGACCGATAAACCTCCTTTGCAGGACCGGTGTTAATTAACGAGAGGCGCGATCGACGCCTCGCGCGGGGATAACCGGGCGCTCACGCGCGCCCGGTCCCGCTATCGCAGTGCGCTTACTTCGCCATTTCGCCCGACGCGGGATGGTCCATGCCCATTGCGTCGTGCTTCTTCATCGCATTGTGCTTGCCCATCGCGTCGTGCGATGCATTGCCCTTGCCCATTTCGTCGTGAGACATCGCGCCCTTGCTCATCGCGTCGTGGGACATCGCATCGTTCGTCATCGCACCGCTCGCCTGCGCGAAGGCCGCCGACGCGCCCATTGCCAGCGCCGCCGCGAATACTGCCGTCATCAGTCGTTTCATTGCTCATCTCCTTGGGGGTTGAAAGTGGCATCCGGCCATGCCGGAACCAGAAAAAGGCGCGGCGCTCAGGAGCCGCCGAACCAGTTGTAGCCCTGGTCGACCCAGTAGCCGCCGGGGTACGTATTGGTCACGAAGATCTCGACGATGTGCTTCGGATTCTTGTAGCCGAGCTTGGTCGGCATGCGCAGCTTCATCGGATAGCCGTATTTCGCGGGCAGGCGCTCGCCGTCGTAGTCGAACGTCAGCAAGGTCTGCGGATGGAGCGCCGTCGGCATGTCGATGCTCTCGTAGTAGTCGTCCGCGCAGCGAAAACCGACGTACTTCGCCGTCGTATCCGCGCCGACGCGGCGCAGGAAGCCGGCGAACGGCGTGCCGCCCCAATGCCCGATCGCGCTCCACCCTTCCACGCAGATATGCCGCGTGATCTGCTCCGCATGAGGCAGCGCGTAAAGTTCGGGCAGCGTCCATACGCGCTGTCCGGTCACGAGGCCGCTCAGCTTCAGCCGGTAGTCGCCGCCGTTCACTTCAGGCACGTCGTCGATGCCGTAGAACGCGTTGAACGGAAACGGCCGCGTGAGCTGCGATTCGCTATAGGTCGGCGCGAGCCGGTTCGGATCGAACAGGAACGCCTGCGCGCGATCGTTCAGACGCGAGACCGCGCTCAGGAAATGGTTGACCGATTCGTCGTCGGTGATCGAGCAGCCGGTCAGCAGCGATAGTCCGCCGAGCGTCAGCAGGCGCTTGCCGAACAGACGGCGCGACGGCATGTCGAGTTCGCGGCGCGCATCGGCGAGAATCGCGGCGCGATCGAGCGTGGCGATCTTTCTATCGGGAGTTTTCATGTCGGGGGTCTCGACGCAAGGTTCAGCGGCCGCGCAGCATGGTCAGCAGCGAGCGCGGCACGAGCGCGACCATCGTCACGTGCACGACGACGAACGCCGCCATCACCGCCATCGCGCAGAAGTGGACGACGCGCGCGTTGTCGTAGCCGCCCATCAGTTCGCGCAGCAGCGGAAACTGGACCGACTTCCAGATCGCGAGCCCCGACAGCACGAGCACGACCAGATCGACGATCACGACGAGGTACGCGAGCTTCTGCACGCTGTTGTACTGGCGCGGATCCGCATGGGAGAGATGGCCGCGCAGCGCGGCGACGAAGTCGCGCAGCACGCCGCGCGGCGACAGCGGGAAGAACTTCGCGGCGAAGCGCCCGCTCGCGACGTTGAGCGCGAGATAGACGCCGCCGTTGAGCGTCAGCAGCCACATCGCCGCGAAGTGCCACTGCAGCGCGCCGCCGAGCCAGCCGCCAAGCGTGAGCGACCGTGGGATCACCAGGTTTGGAAACACCGGCGACGCGTCGTAGATGCGCCAGCCGGAAAACATCATGATCAGCGCGGCGAGCGCGTTGAGCCAATGCGTGATGCGCAGCCAGAGCGGGTGAACCGGCGGACTGCGCAACGCGGCGTCGCGCGGCGGGGTGAGTATCGCTTTCGTCGTTTCCATATCGATTACCGTGGACCATGACAGTCGGATACCCGTCAATTCGCTGCGACCGTCGCGCCGGTTACAGCGTCGTGCAATCTCCCGCTCATCGGCGGCCGGCGTATTCGCCGCGCAAAAAAAACGCGCGCGCGTGTAACCGGCGACGTCGCGCGGACGAATTAGCGGGCTAAAGGAGAGACCGGTGACGACGATGGACGACGAACGAGCTATAGTGGCGGCGGACCGCGTGCGCGGGCCGTTGTCTCGCCGTCTCGTCAATAGAGGAACCGTGGTCGTGGTGGAAGACGCTGAAAGTCGCCTGAAAACCCTGTTCGTTCGCGGTCTCGACGGCGACGCCGACGCCTACCGCGGCTTTCTGCAGGCGCTCACGCGACACCTGCGCGGGTTTCTTCGCAGACGTATTCCGCAGTATCGCGACGACGTCGAAGACCTCGTCCAGGAGGTTCTGCTCGCCGTGCACAACGCGCGTCACACTTATCGTCCGGACGAGCCGCTGACCGCCTGGCTGCACGCGATCGCCCGCTACAAGCTGATGGATTTCTTCCGCTCGCGGGCTCGCCGCGAATCCCTGAACGACCCGCTCGACGACTACGCCGAGCTGCTCGCCGACACCGACGACGAGCCCGCGCACGCGCGTCACGACATCGGCAAGCTGCTCGAGCATTTGCCGGACAAGCAGCGGCTGCCTATCGTGCACATGAAACTGGAGGGCTTGTCGGTGACGGAAACCGCGCGTCTCACCGGCCTGTCCGAATCGGCCGTGAAAGTCGGCGTGCACCGCGGACTCAAGGCGCTGGCCACGCTGATCCGGAGGCTGCCATGAAGACCGACGATCTCATTGGCCTGCTGTCGAACCACGTAACGCGCGTCGATCGCGGCGCCGTGGCGCGCCGTTTCGCGAGGGCGCTGCTGCTCGGCGCGCTGGGCTCGCTGATCGTGATGAGCGTGGTGTTCGGCGTGAGGCACGATCTGGGCAGCGTTGCGCGCACGGGCATCTTCTGGGCGAAGCTCGCGTATCCGCTGGCGATCGCCATCGGCGCGCTGCTGGCGGTGATGCGGCTGGGACGCCCGGGCGCGCGGGCCGGCTACTCGTGGGCGCTGATCGCGCTGCCGTTCGTCGCGGTGTGGGGCGCGAGCCTGTTCGTGCTCGACGGCGCGGCGCCGGGCGAGCGCTTGCCGCTGGTGCTCGGACACACCTGGCGCACGTGCCCGTTCAACATCCTGCTGCTTTCGGTGCCGACCTTCCCGGCCGTGTTCTGGGCCGTCAAGTCGCTCGCGCCGACGCAACCCCGACTCGCGGGCGCGGTCGCCGGCCTGCTGGCGAGTTCCATTGCCACGATCGTGTACTGCCTGCACTGCCCGGAGATGAGTCCGGCGTTCTGGAGCGTGTGGTACGCGATCGGGATGTTGATGCCGGCGGCTATCGGCGCGTGGGTGGGGGAAAAGCTGTTGCGGTGGTAGTGCGTGGGGCGGATCGGTCGTCTTTCTTAGATCGATGGGCTGCTGCCGGTCAGTGGCCAGCGTCCTTTCACGTCGTAGCGAGTCCTCGTGAGCCAGCTGTGGATCAAGACGAATTCGCGTACGGTCCAGCTGACTGGCTCGATCGCGCGCGGATCGAACCGGCCTTCGTCGTACAGCAACGTGACGTGGGGCACGAAACGCGCGCGCGAAACGCGTAGACCCGCTCCTCTGAGGAGGTCCCCCAGTCTTCGCTGGAAGTCGATCAGCGAGTCCTGCCCGGTGCTTCCGGTCAGCACCAAAGGCCTGTTTCCCCGCTGGCCGTTGAAGCTCAAGATCTGGTCGAACGTCACGCCGAAAGGCGGTACGTCGATGCGTGCCGCCGCCGCGCAGGCCCGCGCGAGGACGACCTCCGGGATGTGGGCGAAGTCGCCCAGCGAATGCAGCGTGATGTGCAGGCGTTCGGTGCGCAGTTGCGGGCGCTTGATGTCGAACTCGGACCGAAGCCGCCCCGCCATTTCGGCAATGCGCGCGGCGGTGTCCGGATCGGGCATCGTGGCAAAGAACAGGCGATGGTCCGTCGGCGGGGGCGCGTCGATTCCTGGTAGCGTGAACTGGATCACGGCGGCAGCGTTGAAGGGATGCGGGAAAGGATTCGCCTATTATCGCAAAGCCCGATCCCCCTCCCCCACCGTGGTTGCTTACATCGGCCAGAAGCATGTCGGGTGGCGGGGCTGGTCCATTGCGGCGTCGATAAGGCCATCGCCCCGTTATCGAGCCGGTGCAAAAGCCGGCATCGAGCAGATACCGGGCGCGCCTGCCGCTGAAGTCCATTTGCCGTGCAGCATTTGCTTCAGATTGCGTGAGACGGACCGGTCTCCGTGAAATCACGGTCTTTCATCATGCCGCCTGTCCTGCGTGTCCAGCTATGGCCAACAGTTCATCCACGGACCATTGGTCGTAAATATAAGCCCCGTACTTGCAGGCCACGATCTTTCCGTCGCTATCGATAAGGAAATCGGCAGGCAGGCCTGATTTTCCGCCCTCGGCGTTCAGTGACGTGACAGGCTGTTTTCCGCGCACGATTCGACCGGCACTACGCAGCACGCCGCGCAGAATCGGAAACCATGCTCGCGGGTCCAGCAAGGCGCGAGGCGACGCTTCCACGCCGAACGCCCTGTAGAGCCGTTTGTCCGGATCGGCGATGACGTCGAACGGCAACTCCGCCGTGAACGGTCGTAATGCTTCGGCACCCGAATGGAATACGGCCACCTCCCGAATGCGGGCCGACACGATCTCCCCGTGCCGCCGCGCGATGGCATGCAGATGCATATCGCAGACGGGACATCCGGCAAAGCGGCGGAATTGAAGGTGGACAAACCGGCCAGGGTCCGGCAGGGCCACCATGCCGTTCAATGTGGAAATGGAACAGGCCCGGATCATTTGTCCGGGCCCGAGCCTCGAGTGCGCACTGGATGCAGGCATGACTTTTCCTCCTCGTTGGAGTACAGTGTACCCCAACGAAAGACAGCACGGAAATAGCCCCGCAAAACCATGCCACGCCCCCGCTCGCTCACCTCTGCCGATATCGCCATTGCGGCCCTCCAGGTCATCGATCGCGACGGACTGGCCGCCCTTTCCATGCGAACCGTTGCGGCGGAACTCGGATCGGGCACCATGTCCCTGTACCGCTACGTCGAGGATCGCGAGGCACTGGAGCGACTGGTGGTCGATCAGGTGCTGGCAGCGGTCGATACCGACGTGGCGCCCGATACCCTCTGGGATCGACAGATCACGGACCTGGCGGAACGGCTGCGCCGCGCCGTCGGCGCCCACCCGTCCGTCGTGGCGCTGCTGATGCTTCACCGCCATGCCGCCGCCGGCGTGGGACGATATGCCGAAGCCTTGCTGCGAGCCCTCACGGAAGGCGGGTTCTCCGGCGAGCAGCGGGTCATCGCGCTACGTACGGTGATCAGCTATCTCGGCGGTGCGCTGCAGGCGCAATACCTCGCGCCGCTCGATGGAGCGGGGACCGGCGCCATGAT
>Ga0164242_10002047_pt1 | contig 23475 bp, 23 predicted proteins | sample OricomgcompostMG_FD_108783 | JGI IMG/M metagenome (GOLD analysis project Ga0164242, IMG submission 108783) | Miracle-Growth compost microbial communities from Emeryville, California, USA - Original compost - Miracle growth compost (MG) ... | reverse complement strand
CGCCAGATGCCGCCTTCATATTCGATGATGTTGCCGGGACGAATGTCCACGCCGCTGATCTTCATGGGAATACACCTGCTGGAAAGAGCGAGTGGCGCGCCTGGCGGCCGCCGAAGGGCGCCCTTTAGCCGCCTGCCGCGGATCCGGCAAGCAGCGGGTAGGGATTGACCGGTTGGCCCTGCCACCAGCCATCGCCGGGCCGCATGAAGGACAGGCCGAAATGAAGCTGGTACGCTCCCGGTGCCGCGTCCCCGGTATCGCCGACATAGCCGAGCAGTTCGCCGGCACGCACCTTTTTTCCCTCGCGCACGCCCGACGCATAGCCGGATAGGTGCGCATAGTAATATTGCCAATGGCCGTCGGGCGATCGTTCGTAGAGCGTGGTCCCACCCTTGACCGACTGGAACAGCTTTTCGATCGTGCCGTCGGCGGCCGCGATTACTGGTGTGCCCTGGGGCGCCATGATGTCGGTGCCGTGGTGTATCCGGCGACCATCCTCACGCGGATCGCCCCAATCGTCGTTGAATTGGCCGGGTGTTACCCCAGCCACCGGCACGATCAGATGCGGCAAGTCGGGATGATCACTCGCCGCGAGCGGGAGCGACGTCGCCGGTGGCCGCGGCGCCTGCGTCGGCCCGCCGAAACGGGTCATCGACAAGAATCCGCCGACGACGATCACGATCAGCGCCAGGATTGCCCAGCCGAGCCGGTTCATCCACTCACTCCTGGAACACCACCGGCGTGCCTACCTTGACCATCAGCGACAACCGCGCTGCGTTCCAGTTGGCCAGTCGCACACAGCCGTGGCTGGCCGTCCGCCCGATCAGCTGGGGCTCCGGCGTGCCATGGATGCCGTAATGTTCCTTCGACAGGTCAAGCCACACTACCCCGACGGGCCCGTTCGGCCCCGGCGGCAGCATTGCCTTGGTATCCTTTGAGCTTGCGTCCCAGAACAAGGCTGGATTGTAGTGAAACTTGGGGTTGTAGTCCTTGCCAGTAATCTTCCAGTCGCCGATCGGCAGTGGATCGTGCGTGCTGCCGGTGGTGACCTGGAACTGCGCGACGAGCTTGCCCGAATCGTCGAACACCTTGAGCACCGATTCTGACTTGTCGACAACGATCTTCGCCGCCTGAGGCTCGTTGGCGTCGACGTTGAGCATATTGAGCGTGTCACGCCAATGCTGAGGTAGATCGGCGGGATAAGCGCGTGAGGTCGGCAAAGCGTTGGGGAACACTACCTTAGTTCCCGGCGTCAGCGGCGTTTCCCGGCTATTGAGCGCCACCAGTGTTTTCGGCGTCGTGTGGAATGCCTCTGCAAGCTTCTCCATCGGCGAGCGGTAATAGAGGCCAGGCAGCTTCGCCTGTTGGTCTTCATCGTGCGGGACCGGGTTGATATACGGCCCGGCCAGCGCATTCTTGCTCAGCACGAGCGTCCGCGTCGCCGCCCAACCGGCATAGGGCTTTAGCGCCGCAATCGTTTCATCGTCGAGCTTGCCCGTCTGGCGAATCCCGCGGCTTTGCTGGAAGCCCTTGATCGCCGCAGTCAATGAAATGCCCGGCTTGCCGTCAAGCACGCCGGGAGAAAAGCCGAGGTGGTCGAGGATCACCTGGACGTGGAGCACCCCCATGTCGACGCTCCGCTGCTGCGCTGCGGATGGTGCTTGCGCGATCGCGGGAAAGGCGGCGGCCAGGGCAAGCGCGGCGGCAGCGGCGAATTTCGACATCAACTCAAACTCCTCACCAACAAAGGTGAGGCGATCAACCGCCGAACACGATCGTTGTTTCCGCCGGCATTCGGCGGATCGTCACTTGTTGTCGCGCAGCCGCTCCATGTTGCCGAGCTGATCGCTTTTCACGGCATCGTCGCCGCATTCGGACTCGACCTCGGCGCGGATCTGCTCGATCTCGGTATCGGTTTCGTGCTCGATGCCGATGAAGCGGTCACGGCCCTTGTCGACCGCGCGGATCAGCTCGTCGAGCTTGGCCTGCATCGCCGCCGCGTCGCGGTTTTGCGAGTTCTGGATCAAAAAGACCATCAAAAACGTGATGATCGTCGTGCCAGTGTTCACGACCAGCTGCCAGGTGTCGGAGAAATCGAAGAGCGGCCCGCTGACGGCCCAGACGATGATCACCAGCACCGACAGCAGGAAGGCGCCGGGTCTGCCAGCGAAGGAGGCAATCCTTTCCGCGAGCCGGGTGAAGAACTTTTCCACGGATCAACGCTCCCTCAGCCGAAAAGCCGGCTGAAAGCCTCAACCGTTTCGACCTCGTTCCGGTTCCATACCGCGCCGGAGACGGCGAGGAAGTCGGCGCCCGCCTCGATCAGCGGTAGGGCGTTGTCGGGCGTGATCCCGCCGATCGCGACGCACGGTAACTCGAACATCGTCGACCACCACGAGAGGATTGCCGGATCGGGATGATGACGCACCTCTTTCGTCGTGGTCGGGTAGAAACTACCGAAGGCGACGTAATCCGCACCCGCCTCGCCCGCCTCCATCGCCAGGTGGCGGCTGTCATGGCAGGTTACGCCGATCTGAACCGAGGGGCCAAGTATCGCGCGCGCTTCGCGCGGATCACCGTCCTCCTGCCCCAAGTGGACACCATCGGCACCGAGCCGCTTGGCAAGGCTGACGCTGTCGTTGACGATGAACGCCGTGTCGTGCCGAGCGCAGATCAGCTGAAGTGGCTCTGCTAGCCGCGCAGCCTCGTGCTGGTCGATATTCTTGACGCGAAATTGGAACGCGGCCACCTGCCCCGCCCCCAGCGCACGCTCCAGCCGCCCGGGAAAGCCGCCGCCAACCTCGAGCGGCGAGATCAGGTAAAGCTGGCAGGGTTCGCGCACGTCGTCGCGGACAAAGCGGTCCGCAAAGCCTTCCAATGCGTTGTCATCAAAATCGCCGTTCTCGGAGGCTGACATGCCCAACTCCGCTTCGTCAGCGCCGGCGCCGATCGGTATCGGCTGCTCGGGCTGGATGTATCGTCACTGGCGCGGGGCCTTCTATCCCGACAAGCACGCCGTCAAGCACTGGTTCGCATACTATGCCGAGCATTTCGACACCGTCGAGATCAACAACAGCTTCTATCGCCTGCCCAAAGCCGAGACGTTCGACGCCTGGCGCAAGCAGGCGCCGCGTGGCTTTCGCTATGCCGTCAAGGCCAACCGTTTTCTTACGCAGGCCAAGAAGCTCAAGGATTGCACCGAGCCGCTGCAACGGATGATGCCGCCGTTTCGACACCTCGGCCACACGCTCGGTCCGATCCTGTACCAATTGCCGCCGCGCTTCCGGATCAATCTGGAGCGGCTTGAAAACTTTCTGAAGCTGGTCCCCAAGGACGTGACTAACGTTTTCGAGTTCCGCGACAACAGCTGGTACGTTCCCGAGACGCTGGCGCTGCTCGAGCGCTACGGCTCGAGTTTCTGCTCACACGACATGCCCGGCTCGGTAAGTCCGCGCGCGGCGGTTGGGCCGGTCGCCTATCTCCGCTTTCACGGCGGCGAGGGAAAATACTGGGGCCGCTATTCGGACGAGGGGCTGCTTGGCTGGACCGACTGGATCGTCGCACAGGCTTGCGCCGGCCGCGCGGTATGGGCCTATTTCAACAACGACGCCGAAGGCCATGCTGTCCACGACGCGCTGACGCTGAAGGCCATGGTGCGACAGGCCATCGGATCGCCCGCCGCCATCGCCAAGGACTAGCTCGCTACCGCACCACCGCCATTATGAAGCCGTCCCACTTCTTCGCACCGACAGTTTGAAGCGCGGTCGCCGACACCCGCGGGTCTGCCGCAAGCTTGTCGAACAGCGCGCGCGTTCCCCTGATTGCAGGATCGCCATCAGGATCGAGTATGCCGCCGTCGCGCACGACATTATCGACGATGATAGTGGTTCCCGGCCGCGACAGCGCCATGGCATATTCGAAATAGACCAGATTGCCCGGCTTGTCGGCATCGATAAATACGAGGTCGAACGGCCCCTCGCCCGCCGCCGCCATCGCCGCCAACGTGTCGGCGGCGGGGCCGACGCGGATCTCCACCCGGTCGCCGATTCCGGAGCGGTCGGTATTGACCCGCGCGATTTCGGCGTGACGCGGCTCGAGCTCGAGCGTCACCAGGAATCCGCCGTCACCCAGGGCCCGCGCCAGGCAGATCGTCGAATAGCCACCGAGGGTGCCCACTTCGAGGATGCGCTTCGCGCCGGTGGCCAGCGCAAGCAGGTGGAGGAACTTGCCTTGGACCGGCGACACGTCGATCGCGGGCAGCCCGGCTGCCTCATTGGCCGCGAGAGCAGCAGCGAGCGCCGGGTCATCGTCGAGCAGCTTACCTGCGATATAGTCGTCGACTTTGATCCAGCGCGGATCGCTCATGGTTTACTCACCTTCAAGCGCGTCGATCGATCAAGCCTCGCCCTTGTAGATCGCGATGATCTTGCCGAGCATTGCCAGCGCTTCGTCGCGCGGGCGCTGGAAGGTATTGCGGCCGATGATCGAGCCGAAACCGCCGCCGTCGCGGATGTCGCGCGCGTCCTGGAACACTTGGTCTTCGCCCTTGGCTGCGCCGCCCGAGAAGATGACGATCCGACGCCCGTCGAAGCAGCACTTCACGACATGCGCGACGCGGTCCGACTGTTTCGACCAGTCGGTGCCGGCATAAGCCTTTTGCGCTTCCTCTTGTTCGATATGGTCGGTTGGCAGCTTGACCTTGATGACGTGCGCGCCGATCAGCGCTGCCATGTGCGCGGCATAGGCGCCGACATCGAGTGCCAGCTCGCCTTCCTTGCCCAGCTCGCCGCCGCGCGGATAGGACCAGATCACCGTCGCGAGGCCGACCGACTCGGCCTCGGCGCGCAGTTCCTTGATCTCCTCGACCAGCTCGAAGAAATGGTCCGAGCCTGGATAGATGGTGAAGCCGATCGCGGAACAGCCGAGCCTGAGCGCGTCCTCGACACTCCCGGTCAGCGCCTGGTCCTTGGTTGTCGCCCAGCTGTTGGAGCTGTTGAGCTTGAGGATAGTCGGGATCTGGCCGGCGAAGGTATCCGCCCCTGCCTCGATCATGCCGAGCGGCGCGGCGTAAGCGGAAAGGCCGGCGTCGATCGCCAGCTGGTAATGGTAATGCGGGTCGTACGCCGGCGGATTTATCGCGAAGCTGCGCGCCGGGCCATGCTCGAAGCCTTGGTCGACCGGCAGGATAACGAGCTTGCCGGTGCCGCCGAGCCGCCCGTGCATCAGCATCTGGGCAAGCTTCGCCTTGACCCCGGGATTGTCCGATTCGTATTTGTCGAGGATCGTCTTGACGACGGGCGTGATGCTCATTGTCGGGGCCTTCCCTTCCCTTGTGATTATGCGAGCGCCTGATAATCGCCGAACCGCGGGGGGGCAATCCGCGCTTGCCACGATTGAACGCGAGATCGGGCTTGTCGTTGCTGCGCCGCGGCGTATGGCGAAGCGGCATGGCTCGATCCGACCCTCATCAGCAACACGAGCGCCTCTCTCCCGCCACGACATTGCTGTTCGCCATCGCTTGCGGCGCGATGGTCGCCAACCTCTATTACGCGCAGACGCTGATCGATGAGATCGGGCCGGCGATTGGGCTGTCGCCGCGGCTCTCCGGCATGATCCCGACACTGACGCAGCTCGGCTACGGCCTCGGCCTCGCGCTGCTCGTTCCGCTGGGCGACCTGTTCGAGAACAAGCGCCTAACGCTGATCGCAACCGCCGGCACGATGGTCGCTTGTCTCGGCATCGGCCTGTCGCGTGGGCCAATCAGCTTCCTCGCCGCCTCGTTCCTCGCCGGCGTCTGCGCGACCGGCGCGCAAGTGCTGCTGCCGCTCGCCACGCATTTGACGCCGCACGACCAGCAGGGACGCGTGATCGGGCGGATTATGGCGGGGTTGCTGACTGGCATCATGCTCGCCCGGCCAGTAGCAAGCTTCCTGGCCGAGACGATCAGCTGGCGTGCGGTCTTCTTCCTCTCAGCCGCGATCATGGCGCTGCTGATGATCATGCTCGCGGCACTGTGTCCGCATCGGCGTCCTGACGCGAAGCTCGGTTACGGCGCGATCCTGGTTTCGACGCTGGGGCAGGTGCGAGAGCAACGCGAACTGCGGCTGCGCGCCTTCTACCAGGCGATGAACTTCGCCGCGTTCAACCTTTTCTGGACCTCTGCGCCACTGGTGCTGCTGCACCGTTTCCACTTCTCGCAGAGCGAAGTTGCCCTCTTTGCGCTGGCCGGAGCCGGCGGCGCGCTATCGGCGCCGCTCGCCGGATGGTTGGCCGACAAGGGGATGAGCTGGTGGACCACCCTTGCAGCACTGATGCTGGTCGCGCTGGGCTTCCTCGGCGCAATTCCCGCCGTCTTCGTCGGCAGCATTATCGCGTTCGTCGCTGCCGCGATTTTGATCGACGCTGCCGTGCAACTGAACCAGGTGACCGGCCAAAAAATCATCTTTGCGCTGTCGAAGGACGCCCGTGCGCGAGTCAACTCGGCCTATATGACGATCGTCTTCGTCATCGGCCCGATGGGATCGCTGATCGGCTCGGCGAGCTTCGGCATCGGGGGCTGGGCCGCTAGCGCGACTGCCGGCGCGGCGATCGGCGCGACAACACTCAGTGTGTTCCTGCTGTTCGACCGGGGCGCCAGCCGCCGAGGGTAAGGCTGCGTTCGCTAGCTTGAGACGAAAGATCCGCTCGCCCCGGGCGAAACCACGAGGGCGTTCATCAAATGCCTCGATAGGGGTCTATCCCGGAGCTCGGCTGGGCGAGCTCCGGGTATTGAGATGAAACGCGACCACGATTTCGGACGCGCCTTACCAGTCGACGCCAACCTTCACGTACAAATAGCGTCCGTTGAACCCGAACGGCGAGTAATAGGGGAAATCAGGCAAGCCCGAGGCACTGTAGTCTGCTGCCGCCGCCTCGGGGTAAACGTCGAACACATTGTCGATGCCGAGGCCGAAGTGGAATTGGCGAGCGAGGTCGAACCGCGCTTCGAGATCGGTGATAAACTTCTTGCCCGAATGGAGGTCGGTCGCGGCCGTGGAACCCGGCTGATTGACGTCGCCATAATAGGTGCCGCGCAGGGTCAGGCCAACCACGCCCGAGGTCCAGTCGACGGTGCCTGTGACCTTGGTCTCGGGCGTCCCGTCCTCTAGCGAGATGATCCGCTGGCGGCTGACTAGTACCGGCGCTGGATTAAGCTTCGAGGTGTTCTCGGGCACCTTGAGCACCTTGAGGTCGTTGTAATTGCCGGCGACTGTCAGGTTGAAGGTGCCGGCGTCGATGGTGCGCAGCGTGTAATTGGCGACGACATCGACGCCGCGGACCCGTGACTTTACGCCGTTTAGGAAGAACCGCGCGGCGCCGACGTGCAGCGGATCGAGGATTGGCTTGGCACTGCCCGCGTCGGCGATGTTCTCCGAGAGGGCGAGGCCGTCGCGGATGTCGATCTCGTAACCGTCGACGGTAACGTTGAACGGCCCATGCCGGAAGACGAAGCCGGCCGAGTAATTGGTCGACTTTTCCGGATCGAGCGGCTTGCCGCCAAGCTTCTCTGCGACATCGCTCACCGACGGATAAGTGCCGGTGTCGATCACTACGCCGTCAGTCACTACCGAGGCGATCGAGGTAAAATATTCCTGCTGCAGCGAGGGAGCGCGGAAGCCGGTCTGGACGCCGCCGCGCAAGGCAAAGCTCGGCGTGATGTCCCACCGCGCGGAGAGCTTGCCATTGGCGGTGGTGCCGAAATCCGAATAATGTTCGAGCCGCCCCGCGGCGCCGATGCTGACGGTGCCAAACTTGCCCTCGAGGTCAAGATAACCGCTGATGTTGTCGCGGTGATGGTCGACTACGTTGTCCGGGCTGAAACCGCCGAAGCCTTGCGCCCCTGGCGAGAGCGTCTTGGTCGGGTTGGTGAAGCTGACGGTATAGGGACCCTGTGCATAGGATTCAGGTTCGCCGGCGGTAATCTTGTAGCCCTCGCGGCGATATTCCGCGCCGAACGCCACCGTCACGTCGCCGCCGCCAAATGCGTAATCATGGCTGAGATCGAGGTTGGTGACGAACTGGTCATAGGCCACCGCGCCGTCATAGAAATCGGTCTTCGACTGCGCGCCAAAGGTCGAATTGACCGAATGGAGCGTGGCATAATCGATCGTGTTCCTGCCGTAGGACGCGGTCAGGCTGGCGTCCCACGCGCCCACTGCGCCCTTGACGCCGCCAGTGACGGTGTAATCGCGCGACTTGGTCTGGATCAGCGGCAGGAAGCCGTCGGGATAGAGCGCCGGAACGTTATTGGTATGGTTGGGCTCGCGCGGGAAGGCGGCGGATTGCGTGCGGCGGTACTGGTAACCTCCCCAACCGACGATCTGCCAGCCAGTGTCGCCGATCGGCACACCGAGATTTGCATAGCCGGTATATTGATTGACATCGGGATCACCGTAACGCGAGCGCACACGCGCCGGCTGCGCATTGGTGTCGAGATCACCGCGGCTGGTCGGGTTGCGATTCACATATTCGCCGGTGAGATCGAGGTATCCGGTGCTGCCGATGGGCAGGTTCTGCCATGCCGATGCGGTGGTGGTGCCACCGTCGGTGACGTGTCGTGGGTCGAGCGCTGCCGGCACATCGGTATCGTAGCCGCCGAAGGTCACGCTGGCACCGCCACCCGTGCGCTGCTGGCGCAGCCGCAGGTTAACGACGCCGGCGATCGCGTCAGAGCCATAGAGCGCGGAGGCGCCGTCGCGCAGTACCTCGATCGATTCGAGCGCGGCGCCCGGAATGGTGTTGAGGTCGACTGCGGCCGCACCGCGGCCCATTGAGCTGTTGATGTTGAGCAGCGCAGACGGGTGCGCCCGGATGCCGTTGATCAGCACCAGCGTCTGGTCGGGCGACAGGCCGCGCAGCGATGCCGGACGAATCGCGTCGGTCGCGTCGGTCGCGGCCGGCCGCGGGAAATCGATCGACGGGGCGACGTTGGCGAGAGCAGCGGCGGTTTCGGTCGTGCCCTGGTTTCTTAGCGCCGAAGCGGAGAGGACGTCGACCGGCGACACGCTGTCGAGCCGCGTGCGTCCGGCGGTGCGGGTCCCCGTCACGACGATATCGGGCCCGGTCTCAGACTGGCCGGCCTGCTCGCCCGCTGGCGCGGGGGCATTGGTGGCGGTCTGTGCATAGGCCGGTGCGGCAATTAGCGCGGCAAGCGCCACGCCGCCGAGAAGCAATGAATTGCGCTGCATATCAAATCCCCTTTGTCGTCACCGGGGGACGCGAAAAGCGAACGCGCGGTCCCCAATGCGGAAAAAAGCTCCGCCGATTGCCCGCATCCTCATTTTGCGCGGCGCATCTTCGCCGCTTCTCCAAAGATATGGCGGGCAGTCGGCGGGCATTTCAACCCGATCGGGGAATGCAATTCCTTTCGGCGAATCAATTATGACATTCTTGCAACAATGTGTCAGGTGCGCTCGACGCGCGCCGCGTAGCAGCCGTATTTGGCATAATGCGCCTGGAGATAGGCGACCGCAGGATCGTCGAACAGGCGCTCGATCGATGCAGGTAGCGCCTCGCCTTCGCACAAGTCGGCAGCCACGATCCGATGCCCGACGTCGAAAGCACGCAGGGAGATGGTCCGCGGCCGCAGCGCCTCCGGTACCTCGTTCTCCAGGATGCAAGCGTGCTCAGCGCCTTCGAGCACGAAGATGGCATGGCTTGCTCTATACGGCGTGTCGGCAGGCTGGTGGACGAAGTTGAGAAGCAGGACGTGCTCGCCCGGCGCGCCGTCGCGCAACTCGACACGGTCGGGAAAGCCAGGGCAGACATCTACACGCACCCGCTCGACCCCCGCGGCGGCAAGCGCCGCATCGGACAATCCATAGAGGGCCCGAAACGGCGCGGGATCGAGGCCACTGATACGAAACGACATGAGGCAATCTCCTTTCGACGCCTTCGACATAGAGGCGGCGCGCTGCACCGGCGTCCCGCGCCTTGTCGCCAAAATCTTCGCCGAAGCGGCGGCCTCGCGGGTCGGGCGACGCGGAGATAAGGAACTATTCCGGCTGCGTTCCGGTTGTAGCGTCTTCAGGAAGGAGGGTCGTACCCGGGTCTCATATTCCGGAGTCAGCCATGCCCCATGCCAAGACCGCGCCTGCGGCCCCTAAGACCTCGCGCGCGAAGAAGGTCGCCGACAGCGCCGCCAAGACTGCAAAGGCGGCCGCGAAGGGCGCGAGCAAGACCGCCAAGTCAGCGATGAAGACGGTCAAGGCGAATCCCGGCAAGACGGCGGCCGCCGCTGCGGCAGTAATCGCCGCCGGTGCAGCCGCGGTCGCCGCGCCGAAGGTCCGCAAGGCGGCGACGAAGAAGACGAGCGCCAAGAGCGCCTCGCCTTCGGCAGCAAAGAAGCCGGCCGGCCGCAAGCCGTCCACGAGCAAGCCGAATACGCGAAGGACCGCCACCAAGCCATAGTCCTTCGTCCGGCTAGCCGCCGAGTAGCTGCAAAGCGGCAAAGGTCGGCGTATCGATGGACACCTGGATCAACGCGCATCGATACGCCGTCTGCCGCAACCGCTCGGGGCGAGCAAAATGGATCAATAAATCAGGCAGGCGGCCCTCTCATCGAGCCAAGCGGCCTCGTCGACGCGCGTTGCAGCATCGAGTTCGGCCGGCGTCGCCGACGCATCATCGACCCACTCGCGCAGGCCTGGCCCGCCGTTGATGACGTCGATCGCGAGCTTGCCAAACTCGTATTCGTAAGGAAAATCGCGCCACAGTTCGTAACCGGGCTTGAGCCGCCTGATAGCCTTGAACGCCAGCGCCTGCAGCCGCCACGGCCGGAACGCCGCGTGATCGTAAAACGGCGCTTGGGCGTGAATGTGAAGACCATTGCACAACAAGCCGACATGTTTGTGGAAAGTCGGCTGGAACCAGGTATCGCGCAGGGCGCAGCCGGCGAGCCAATCGGGTGCCAGCCGCTCCATCTCCGCCAGTAGCGCGCGCGCATCCAGACCGGGGGCGCCGAACAGCTCCAGCGGCCGCGTGGTACCGCGCCCTTCCGAAAGCGTCGTCCCTTCCAGCATCACGGTGCCGGGATATGCGCGCGCCATCCACAAATTCGGCGCATTGGGGCTGGGATTGACCCAAATGCGTTCCGCCAACGGCCAGCCGAAGCCGGGCGCAGCAGCGGGATCCCAGCCCTCCATCTCGATCACGCGGTAGTCGACATCGAGGCCCAATAAGGCAATAAACCACCGCCCCAGTTCGCCCATCGTCAAGCCATGGCGCATCGGCATCGGCCCGGCGCCGACGAAGCTTTCCCAGCCGGGCCGCAGGGTCAGCCCCTCTATCGGTCGCCCGACCGGGTTAGGTCGATCGAGAACCCATAGGCTTTTGCCGTGTTCTGCAGCTGCCTCCAGCACGTACCTCAAGGTCGTGATGAAGGTATAAATGCGAGTCCCGAGATCCTGCAGATCGACTAGCATGACGTCGAATGCACTCATCCATTCCGGCTTCGGCCGCCGCACTTCGCCGTAGAGACTGAATACCGGCATCCCATAGGTTGGGTCGACGAAATCGGGCGACTCCATCATGTTGTCCTGCAGGTCGCCGCGCACGCCGTGCTGCGGTCCAAACACCGCGCTGACGTTGAGCCCGGACGCGACCAGCGCGTCGAGCGAATGCGTAAGATCGGCGGTCACCGAGGCGGGATGCGCAAGCAAGGCGACGCGCTTGCCCTCCAACGGACGGCGCAGGTCGGGGTCGGCGATCAGCCGGTCGATACCGAAGTTCATGCCGGCCGCGGTGCCTCAAGCCGCCCGGCAAAGCAAATATCGTTGTGGAAATCGGGCGCCCCCTCCGGATGAGCCAGGGCCCACCAGGACCTGCTCCCGTCGAGCATTTCGATCACCGCTGACAGGCCGACCTGCCATTCGGACGGGTCAGCCCAATCGGGTAAGCTGATCGTCCGCCGCACCCGAACCTCACGGTCGCCCACCGTCCGGCCGCCGCCGACCAATACGTCGTCAATGGCCCGCATGCCGGCGCGGTAATGGTCGAAACAATAAGCTGCCCATTGCCCCGAGGTGGTAAAATTGAGCTCGGCATAGCCCCGCGCGCCGGGCGACCGGACGAACAGTTCAAAGCAAGTGTGCTCCCACAAGCGATCGGCAGGCTCGACCGCTTTCCAATCTGGCCAGCGCACGTCGCTGACCGCGCCGCGCACGCAATATTCGAGGTCGACACGTCCGCCGGCGCCGCGACTCGCGGTCACCGTGATCGAGTCGATCGCCGCGTTCGGAAATTCTTCATGCGGAACAAGCTCGAACGCGGTCATGGGAGTTACCCTAGGAAAATACTCGGGCAGACGTTATATGCCCGCCCGTTCCCATGGCAACGCAACTTCCCTCTCCGCCCAAGGTGGGCATGGTGTCGCTCGGCTGTCCGAAGAATCTCGTCGACAGCGAGCGTATTCTAACCAAGCTCCGCTCGGACGGTTATCAGATGTCGCCCGATTACGCCGGCGCCGACGTCGTGCTGGTCAACACCTGCGGCTTTCTCGACTCGGCCAAGGAGGAAAGCCTGGAGGCGATCGGCGAGGCCATTGCCGAGAACGGCCGCGTCATCGTCACCGGCTGCATGGGCAAGGAAGCCGAGACGATTCGCGCGCGCTTCCCGGACGTGCTCGCCGTCACCGGCGCCCATCAATACGAGGAAGTGGTCGGCGCAGTGCACGAAGCGGCACCGATGCCGCCGAGTGCCTTCCTCAACCTGGTACCGGAAAGTGGCCTCAAGCTCACGCCGCGCCACTATAGCTATCTGAAGATTTCCGAGGGCTGCAATCACCGCTGTGCCTTCTGCATCATTCCGCAGCTGCGCGGCGACCTGGTGTCGCGCCGGCCCGACGCAATTTTGCGCGAAGCCGAAAAGCTGGTCGAGGCAGGGACGAAGGAACTGCTTGTGATCAGCCAGGACACGTCGGCTTATGGAGTCGACATCAAGCACCACCCGCGCATGTGGCACGGCCATGAAGTACGCGCACATATGACCGACCTCGCTCGCGAGCTCGGTCGGATCGCGCCCTGGGTGCGACTCCATTACGTCTACCCTTATCCGCACGTCGACCAGGTCATTCCGTTGATGGCCGAGGGCCTGCTGCTGCCCTATCTCGACATTCCGTTCCAGCACGCCAGCCGAGCCGTTCTGAAGGCAATGCGGCGCCCCGCCAACGAGGCGAAGGTGCTCGAGCGGATCAAGGGCTGGCGGGCAACCTGCCCCGATATTGCAGTGCGCTCGACTTTTGTCGTCGGCTTCCCTGGCGAGACCGAGGACGATTTCAAATATCTGGTCGATTGGCTGGAGGAGGCACAGCTCGATCGAGTCGGCGCTTTCCGCTTCGAGCCGGTCGAAGGCGCTGCCGCCAACGCGCTGCCCGATCCCGTGCCGGAAGTCGTCAAGGAAGAGCGCTACGCCCGCCTGATGGATTTGACCGCGCGCATCTCGGCGGAAAAACAGGCCGCAAAGGTCGGCCGCGCGCTCGACGTCATCATCGATGCGGTCGATGCTGAGAGCGGCGGCGCCACCGGCCGCTCCAAAGCCGACGCGCCGGAAATCGATGGCGAGGTCCACCTGCGCGATGCCGGTCACCTCGAGGTAGGCGAGATCGTTGCTGTAAGCATCGAGGACGCTGACGCCCACGACCTGTTCGGCGTGCCGACGGCATAACGCGCTCGCGCGTCGACGTCCGTGCCGGCTTGGCCGGCATCCGCGCCATGGCGCGTAAGCTTCACGCCGAGGCTTGGCTTGGCAACGGGTCTCGACTTCGCGTCGAACCGGACAAGAGATCTATCTCTCCTTTTTTTTCTGTCAGTCACCAGCGAACGTAAACGCCGATACCCCCCGCTCGCGCTCGTCGATCGTCAGCGCACGTGCCGCGGGCGCTGCGGAGCGCTGGGGACAATCGGGCCGAGTGCAGACGCGGCACCCGAGACCAATCGGCGTCGCCTCGCCGGTAAGGTCGATGCCCCGAGCCGCCGCCAGGGACGCCGCCAGTCCCGCTTCCAGCCCCAGGCCCACTGCAAACATCGCCTCGACCCCACCATAGCGGCGGCCTTGCGGCACCACCGTCCGCGCCATTGTCAGCCAGCGCCCTCCATCTTCCAGCTCGACAAGATGGACGATCAGGCTTCCCGGCCGATCGAAGGCATTGTGAACGCGCCATAGCGGGCATCGCCCTGGCGCCTCGACGAGCTCGGCACCGCTCGCGCCGGCATAACGCTTGGAGACCTGCCCCGCGCGATCGATGCGAATCATGAAGAATGGCAAGCCGCGCGCCCCGACGCGGCTGAGCGTCGTCAGCCGGTGCGCGACTTGTTCGAAGCCGGCGCCGAAGCGGCGCTGCAACAGCTCGATATCGTAGCCGGTCGCCTCGCACGCACGCATGAAGCGGGCATAAGGCATCATCACCGCCGCAGCGAAATAACTCGCAAGGTGGCGCCGGTAGAGCCGATCAGCGGCGCGGTCCGTGAACGCCGCGGCGCGGACCAGCGAGTCGATTTCGCCGCGCGCCTCGATCAGCGCGAGCTGCCAGGCGGCAGCGAAAGTACGCGAGGCAGGGTCGAGCATTTCGGAAAGCTGGAGCTGGCGCGCATGGAGGTCGAGCCGGCGCAGCAGCCCCGGCATTACCTCGACCGGAAGGACGCGTATGCCGAGCTGGTGCTTTACGCGGAGCCGTTCGGCGATCGCGCCGTAGAGGTCGCCCGCGGCGAGGCGCAGCTCGTCCGCCAGCGCCTCGGCGGCGGCATCGAGGTCGGCGAAATGATTGCGCCAGCGCTCGATCTCGCGCCGGACGAGATCAACCGGATCGCGTGGGCTCGACAAAGGCGCGCTGCCGTCTTTGATGCGATCATAGGCGCGGGCGAATGCCTCGGCACCGCCTGGCGCGCCGGCAAGCCACTCCTCCATCTCGGCACGGTCGATCTCGATGTCCGCGAACAGGGGATCGGCGAGTCGCCGTCTGAGCGCATCAGCACCGCCGCCCGGCTCGTCGGCGGCAAGCGCGCGCGGATCGAAATCGAACCGTTCGGCGAGCCGCAACAGCAGCGTCGCAGTCAGCGGCCGCTGGTTGCGTTCGACCAAATTGAGATAGCTGGGCGAGATTTCGAGCGTCTCCGCCATTACGCCCTGGGTTAGCCCGATGCGGCGCCGCAGCCGGCGAACCGCGTGCCCCGCGAACAACTTGCGATTGGCCATGTGCCTTCCCCTCTTCGAACCTCACCCACGCCAGTTTCAACACGCGACGTGTCGCCGCCCCGGACGAGAGCCGGACCTAAAATAAGCCTGGCGATGGCAGCTCCGGCCTCAGCCGAAATGGTGCTCTCCTCAAGACTCCGCCGTTCCGGGTTGAGCGGGTTCCGCTAACGCTTCCGAACAATCTTCATGCCCCACCATGAACGACTTCAAAGCCATGTCAATTTATTTACAACAATACAAAAGAAAGGGTGCGGCGATTTACATTCGAACCCTGAACGCCGTCGAAATGAGTCGCGCACTCCTCGCTCAAACTTGCATTTAGCCAAAGAAAGGTCGGTGACTCACGCCGGTTCTGTAAAGGATATGACAATGACGTTTGACGATCTTGTTCCCGCCCCGACCGGTCGGTTCGACGGCATCGCCCGTCCGTACAGCCCCAAGGAGGTGAAGGCGCTGCGCGGCTCGATCGCAGTCGAGCACACCTTGGCGCGCCGCGGCGCCAACCAGCTGTGGGAACTGCTCAAGTCCGAAGATTATGTCCATGCCCTCGGCGCTCTTTCCGGTAACCAGGCGATGCAAATGGTTCGCGCCGGGCTCAAGGCGATCTATCTCTCGGGCTGGCAGGTCGCGGCCGATGCCAACACTGCCGGTTCGATGTACCCCGACCAGTCGCTTTATCCCGCCAACGCCGGTCCCGATCTGTGCCGGCGGATCAACAACGCGCTGCAACGGGCGGACCAGATCGAACATTCAGAAGGCAGGGCCGAGCGTGACTGGTTTGCGCCGATCGTCGCCGATGCCGAGGCGGGATTCGGCGGCCCCCTCAACTGCTTCGAGATCATGAAGGCGTATATCGCTGCTGGTGCCGCGGGCGTTCATTTCGAGGACCAGCTCGCCGCCGAGAAGAAGTGCGGCCATCTCGGCGGCAAGGTGTTGGTCCCAACGCAAGCACATATCCGCAATCTCGACGCGGCCCGCCTTGCCGCCGACGTCTCGGGCGTCCCGACGCTGCTGATCGCCCGCACCGACGCCGAAAGCGCAAAGCTGCTCACCTCCGACGTCGACGAGCGCGACCGCGAGTTCCTTTCCGGCGAGCGCACCGCCGAGGGCTTTTTCCGTTTAAAGAACGGCACCGGCGTCGATCACTGCATCAAGCGCGGCCTCGCCTTTGCGCCGCACGCCGACCTGCTCTGGTGGGAAACTTCCAGGCCCAACTTGGCCGATGCCCGCCGCTTCGCCGAGGCGATCCGCCGCGAACACCCCGACAAGCTGCTTGCATACAACTGCTCGCCGAGCTTCAACTGGCAGGCCAATCTCGACAGCGACGACATCGCGCGTTTCCAGCGCGAGCTCGGAGCAATGGGCTACAAGTTCCAATTCGTCACGCTTGCGGGTTTCCATAGCCTAAACCACGCGATGTTCGAACTCGCGCGCGGCTATGCGGCGCGGGGTATGGCGGCCTATTCGGACTTGCAGCAGGCAGAGTTCGCCAGCGAGACCAACGGCTACACCGCGACGCGCCATCAGCGCGAAGTCGGCACCGGCTATTTCGACATGGTCGCGCAAACCCTGGCCGGCGGCGCAAGCAGCACCACCGCGCTCGCGGGCTCAACCGAGGCAGCGCAGTTCGCCCGACAAGCCGCATGAGGAGACATACGATGTCCACCGAACCGCAACGCAGTCGCGCCGTCTTCTCGACCGAGGACTTCGCCCTGCTGAAGGAAGCCGTCGCCGATTACGTCAAACGGATCGGCGACGACCCGCGCTCGGCCAAGTTCTCCAGCCTCTATCATCGGCTCGGCCGCCTCGGCTGAACCTTGAAGCTTCCTGGGGAGGAAGGCGCCCGTCGGGGAGACCCGGCGGGCGTTTACGACGGCGAGGTGAAATGAAATGCGGTCCACGCCGGTCGCCAGGGCCTCTTCGGAAAACTACGCGCGGCCAGCGTGGGTATTAACCGGTTTGACTTTCCCGTCATTTTGAACGCCCCTTCCCGGTTTTGCGCCGCTCCGCTAGGCAGACTCGATGGCGGAGCAGCAACAAGGTGAATCGGGCCTCGTCCTCTATGCCGCGCTGGCCGCCAACCTGGGCATCGCCGTCGCGAAGTTCGTGGCGGCGGCGATTTCCGGCTCGTCGTCGATGCTTTCCGAAGGGTTCCATTCGGTGGTCGACAGTGGCAACCAGGTGCTGCTGCTTTATGGCCAGCGGCGCGCCAAGCGGCCGCCCGACCACCAGCACCCCTTCGGTTACGGCCGCGAGCTCTATTTTTGGAGCTTCGTGGTCGCGATCCTGATCTTCGCGATTGGCGCGGGAGTCTCTGCGCTCGAAGGTTATCACCACATCGTATCGCCGGAGGAGTTGCGTAGCCCGACGATCAACTATGTCGTGCTTGCGATTTCGGCGGTTCTCGAGGGAACGTCGTGGATGGTGGCGATGCGCCAATTCGCGCAATCGAAGGGGCGTAGCGGTTGGTGGCAGGCGGTGCGCCAGTCGAAAGACCCGCCGACCTTCATTGTGCTGTTCGAGGATTCGGCCGCAATCGCCGGCCTTGCGGTGGCGGCGATTGGCGTTTGGGCGAGCCACCGCTGGCAGGCCCCGTGGATCGACGGCGCCGCCTCGATCGGCATCGCCTTGATCCTGGCGACCGTTGCGGCGCTGCTCGCCCGAGAGGCGAAGGGGCTATTAATCGGCGAGCGCGCCGACGAGGAAGTGATCGCGTGCGTCCATGACCTGGTCGACGGGCATCCCGCGGTGACTTCGGTCAACCATGTCCGCACTATTCACACCGGCCCGAATGAAGTGTTCGCCGCGATCAGCGTCGATTTTCGCGATGACATGCGGATGGGCGAAGCCGAAGGGCTGATCGAGGAGATCGAGGACCGGTTGCGCGCCGCGCTGCCGCAGCTCACCTCAATCTATATCCGCCCCGAAAAGCGTGAGAATGCGACAGTGGTGCCGATCAGGCGGCCGGGCTGATCTCGATCACGTCGAACAACGACTCGAAGTGGGGCTGTGGCAGGATCAGCCGCCAGCGCCGGTCGCCGATCCGCTCGACATATCCCGCCATGTCGCGCTGCTCGTCGCGACCATATTCGAGCGCGCGCCGCTCGTCCCCGAGCTTGAGCGTGCCAAGGAATACGGCGCGGGTCGGTTCGTCGGGGAAAACGAGACCGTGCGGCCGCTGCGGTCCACCCGTGAGCTGCAGGCGGACTGCGCGGCCGATCGTCTTCACCACGCACGGCACCGCCGGGTATGTCGTGAACGTCGCCACCCCTTTCGCCGCCGATCCCAGCTTGAACCACCGGCAATGATAAGCACCGGCAGGCGGCACCGGTTGGTCCAGCGCGCGATCGGGATCGAACAGTGCCGTGTCGCCGTCGAGCCGAGCGCCCTCTCCCGCCGCACGTACCGCATCGCTCGCGCTGATCCAGGAGTCGCGCCAGCCGCGCAGCCGCTGCTGGTCGTCGTCGGTCGCGATCGCGTGCCAGTCAGGCGCTGCGCCTTCCGCCGCGACAACGAGCGGCCGCTTGGCCCCGGCGCAGTTGGCGACGGCAAAAGGCAGCACGAGCGCGAGGATTAGGCGGTTCATTCCCATCGGGCTACCCCGCCACCAGGCCGCTGCCAAGCGCGATCACGCGGCCGTCCAGCCGCCGTCCATCGACAGATTGGCGCCGGTGATCGACTTGGCCTCGTCACGGCACAGGTAGACAGCGAGCCCCGCCACCTGCTCGGCAGTGACGAATTGCTTGGTCGGCTGCGCGTCGAGCAGCACATCGTTGACCACCTGCTCGCGAGTGAGGCCGCGCGAGGCCATTGTATCGGGGATCTGCTTTTCGACCAGCGGGGTCCAGACATAGCCCGGCGAGATGCAATTGACGGTGATGCCCTCGGTCGCCGTCTCCAGCGCCAGCGTCTTCGTAAGGCCGGCAATGCCGTGCTTGGCCATCACGTAAGCCGACTTGTTGGGACTTGCGACGAGGCTGTGGGCTGACGCGGTGGAGATGATCCGGCCCCATTTCTTGTCCTTCATCATTGGCACCGCGGCACGGAACAGATACCAAGCCGACGTCAGGTTGATCTGGATGATCGCCTCGAACTTCTCGGGCGGAAAGTCCTCGATCTTGGCGACATGCTGGATGCCAGCATTGGCGATGACGATATCAGGACCGCCGAGCTCGGCATTGCAGCGCTGGACCATGGCCGCGATTTCGTCCGGCTTGGTCATGTCGGCTGCGTCGTAGAGTGCCTTTCCGCTAGTCGCCTCAAGCGCGGCGCGTTCCTTCTCGATTTCGGCAGCATCGCCGAAGCCGTTGATGACGACCTGCGCACCCTCAGCGGCGAGCGCCTTGGCATACGCAAGGCCTATGCCCGAGGTTGAACCGGTGATGATCGCGGATTTGCCCTTGAGGAACATTGATCGTTTCCTTTGCTGAGAAAACCGTTGGTGTTGTGCGATGTCGAAAAACGGGGACCGCCGAATGCCCCTCGACTTCGCTCACGGCGAATCGGCGGTTGCGCGGCTGGTGAGATCGAAGGCAGCTGTCCTGCCATCAAGAATGTTCTCGGCGACGAGCCGCGCGTTTGCCATCGTCTCGCCGACCGCCTCCTGGCCTGCCATCCAATGCTCGCGCATCGTGCGGGCGGAAAATTCGAAGTCGCGGCTTCCGCCCTCCCAGGCGTTGGCGCGATAGATGAGGTGGACGAGGCTGACTGGCTTCTCCGCCGCGCGCTCGGCCAGCCCGATGACGTCGGCATCAGCCTTGAGCTCGGGCGGCAGCTTGGCGAGTACCTTGCGGATCGCCTCGCGCTCCTTGCGCAGCCGCATGAGCTGGTCCGTCACTTGGCGGGTGCGACTGGAGAAGCGAATTTCCTTCTCTCGCGCCATCACGTCCATGATCGTACGCGGCCGGTCGTCGCCCGCGGCGAACAGATCGACCTGGAACACCAGAAGCTCCTCGGTCTGGTTGTCGAGCACGTGGCTGAGCGGTGTGTTCGAGACGAGTCCACCGTCCCACCACAGCCGGCCGTCGATTTCGATCGGCGGCAAGCCCGGCGGCAGCGCACCCGAAGCCATGATGTGCCGCGCATCGAGTCGCTCGCGCGCGGTGTCGAAATATCGAAAATTGCCATTCTCGACATCGACCGCGCCGACCGACAGTCGAACCGGGCCGTTGTTGAGCAGGTCCCAGTCGACCAGTCGCTCGAGCGTTTCGACGAGCGGCGCCGAATCGTAGAAGCTCAGCGCTTCGGGCGTGCCTGGCGCTGCGAGCATCGGCGAGACCGCGCGTGGCTGGAAAAAACCAGGCACGCCGGTGGCCATCACGAACCCGGCCGACCATTCGTGCAGCCACTCGCGGATATGGTCGTTGGGAAAGATCGGAAAGCTCGGCAGCGCGCCGGTCACGGTGTCCCAGAAAGCGCGCAGGCGCTCAACCCGATGCCCTGGCGGGTTGCCCGCAAAGATTGCCGCGTTAACCGCGCCGATCGAGATGCCCGCGACCCAATCGATCTCGATCCCGCTGTCGGCGAGGCCGTCGATCACGCCGGCCTGGTAGCTGCCTAGGGCGCCGCCGCCTTGCAGAACCAACGCGACCTGATCGGGCAAGGGCAGCGCCGGCGCCCGCCGCCGCGGCTTGGCGGTCCGCGACTCGGCCGAAGGTTCGACATCCGCCATCGCCCTCTCCATTACGCTGCACCGCAGCAGGATCAAGTGCGCTTGCAACCACCGGCAGGGCAGCGCATTCCTGACCGACAAGAGACTTGAGGGGCGACGATCATGCGGCTCGACGATTTCGATCCCGACATCAAGGTCGGCGACCAGGGCGATCGCGGCGGCGGTGGCTTCGGCGGTTTTGGCGGTGGCGGGATGTTGATGGGGCTGCTGCCGCTGGTGTTCAGCCGGTTCGGCTGCGGCGGCGTGGTTGTGCTGCTGGCGATTGCCTTCTTCCTCGGTGGCAATCCGCTGGGGCTGCTCAGCGGCGGCCAGGCGCCGACGACGCAATCGGGCCAGCCTGCGACGACTGGCAATGCGACGCAGATCTGCTCGACCAATCCCAACCGCCGCGCTGCGTGCAACGCGTTCAGCTCGGCCGACAAGACCTGGGCCGTAGTGTTCCGGCAGAACGGCAAGACATTTGTCCAGCCGACGCTTGAATTCTACAGCCGTAACGGCCAGTCGGGCTGCGGCGCGGCACAATCGGCGATGGGACCGTTCTATTGTCCGACCGACCAATCAATCTACCTTGATACCAGCTTTTTCGACCAGCTCGCCGGCCAATACGGCGCAAAGGGAGATTTCGCGCAGGATTACGTGATCGCGCACGAGTTCGGTCATCACATTCAGAACCTGCTCGGCACCGAGCAACAGGTACAGCAGGAGATGCAGCAATCCGATCCTTCGCAGGCCAATGCTCTGTCGGTGCGGCTCGAGCTTCAAGCCGATTGCTATGCCGGTGTTTGGGCCGGGCTTAACCGCGATCGCATGGACCCAGGCGACCTCCAAGAGGGACTGACCGCCGCCCATGCCATCGGCGACGACACATTGCAGCAGGAGGCTCAAGGCCGCGTGGTCCCGGACAGCTTCACCCACGGCACGTCGGCCGAGCGCATGGCGTGGCTCAAGCGGGGCATCGACACCGCCGATCCCGCTCAATGCAACACGTTCTCCGGGCCAATCGACATCAGCTGAATGGCCAATGCCTTCATACCCTATGCGCCGCTCAACACGCTGAAGCCGATCGCCGACGACCTTTGGATCGTCGATGGACCGGAAATCCGGATGAACTGGCTGGGGCTAAAGGTACCGTTCGCCACACGGATGATGATCGCGCGGCTGCCCGGCGGCGGGCTGTGGATTCATTCGCCTATCGCCCCAGAGCCCGAGTTGATTACCGCAATAGAAGCGCTGGGGCCGGTTGCTCACCTTATCGCGCCGAATACGTTACATTATTGGTGGCTGGCTGACTGGGCCGCGCGCTTTACAGGAGCCGCCGTTTGGGTGGCGCCGCAGCTGTCCGAAAAAGCCAAGTGCCCGTTGCCGCCGCATCGAGAGCTTGGGCAAGTCCCGCCCGCAACATGGGAAGGTGCGTTCGACCAGGTGATTGTGAGCGGCGACGTGCTGACCGAGGTCGATTTCTTTCACCGCGCCTCGCGCACCGCTATTTTGACCGACCTCATCGAGAATTTCGAGCCAGCGCGGGTCCGCTCGCGTTTTTGGCGGGCGATTATGCGTTGGTCGGGGGCGGCCGATCCCGATGGCAAGGCCCCGGTCGACATGCGCGCGACGTTTCGCCGGCACCGCGCCCAGGTCCGCGCCGCCGCCGAGACGATGATCGGCTGGGCACCGGAGCGAGTTATCATCGCCCACGGGCGTTGGTACGATCACGACGGCGTCGCCGAATTGCGACGGGCGTTCCGCTGGGCGTTTTAGTTTCGAGTTCCCCGCTCTGGTTGTTGATCCTGGGCAGCGCGCTGAACTGCATAGAAGCGTATCGACGAGCGTGCGGTAATCGGCTCGATAAAGGCACGCGATATCACGCCTTAGGTGCTGGTCAGCCTCGCCACGAGAAACCCCCGTGCGCTCCCCCGGGGGGCGCGACGTTAGATAATCCTTAGCGTTCAAGCCTTACCCGACACCTGGACCAAGCAGTTCCAGATGGAGAACTCATGACGTTGCTGCAGGAAGTTGCGTCGGCGCGTGGCTACGCTGCGGAATTCGGGCCTCGCGATCGTCGCACGGCGCGACGTCCCTTGGACCTCGCGGTGGTCATTCCAGTTCTCAATGAACAAGGCAATATCCGTCCGATCCTCGAACGGCTCAATACCGCTCTGTTCGGTTTGCAGCATGAGGTCATCTTCGTCGACGACGGTTCCACGGACGGCACCGCGACCGAAATCGAAGCCATCGCGCATTACGACCGCCGCGTTCGCCTGATCCGCCGTTTTGGCCGCCGCGGCCTGTCTTCGGCCGTGGTCGAGGGTATGTGCTCATCGGTTGCGCAGGTACTTGCGGTCATCGACGGCGACCTTCAGCACGACGAGACGATACTGCCGAGCATGCTCGAAGCCATTCTGGCGAGCGGCCACGAAATAGCAGTCGGAACACGCTATTCGGATGGCGGGTCGGTCGGCGAGTGGAATCGGTCTCGTCTGTCGATTAGTCGCTTTGCAACGCGCCTCGCGGAGCCGATTATGAAAACGCCGACCAGCGATCCGATGAGCGGCTTCTTCGCTATCCGGCGCGACGTCCTG
>Ga0164242_10002046_pt1 | contig 23477 bp, 14 predicted proteins | sample OricomgcompostMG_FD_108783 | JGI IMG/M metagenome (GOLD analysis project Ga0164242, IMG submission 108783) | Miracle-Growth compost microbial communities from Emeryville, California, USA - Original compost - Miracle growth compost (MG) ... | reverse complement strand
GAAGGGTAAAGGGAAGCTGGCGGCGGCAGCGGCAGCGGCAGCACAGCGCTCATCCGAGATGGCTGTCGACTCCGACTCCGACGTCGTTCCGGAATCCGAACCCGAGGAGGACCCCAGTAGTGGCGGCGACTCTAGCCGCGCGAACGGCAACAAGAATTCCGCGTCTCATCGCCCAGCGTCACCGGGTGCAGAGACTCCTGAGGAGGATGACTACGAATACGTGCCCGGATCGAAATCCAGCGGCGTAGAGCGCGGACGTGGCGCGAGGAGTGGCAGTGTAGACCTCTCCATGGATGTAGATATGGACAAAGACCAAGATCAGGATGAGCCCACCCCAATCCGCAAGGCAAGCAAGGGGAAGACGAAGGATAAAGGTAGGCGCAAGAGCGCAAAACTCCAAACTGACGTGCTCTCATCCAGCCCGCGGGAGAGTCGCAAGAGGCCCCGAGCTGACCAGAGCCCGGAGCAAACCCGATCGGCGAGGGCGAAGAAGAAGGTGAAGCGGAACGGCCTTCTCTTGTCTGCGCTCGAATCGGAGAACGGATACGACGACGGCAATAAGAGTGGCCGTCGGAACGGGATCGCGAGCGAGCTCAGCAGCAACATGAGCGATATGGACGATATCCCGGCACGGGTACCCCTTGCCTATGAGGATGGGGACGAGTAGATATACTGTATTTCCTTTACTTTGCTCAGTTTTGGGATGTCGTGCGGGTTGGGATATGCGTAATGGCGCATAAGGTGGAGGTGGGGGTGGCCAGGCGGCGACTTGGACGTGTTTCCATTGCATTTGCACCTTCATTTTCCGGGCTGGTTGAGTTGTCAGGGGCTCGAGCTGGATGACAGAACGGAGTCTGCGATAAGTCGATACCCATCGCTTTTAGTCCAGTTTAGCTACAATGCCATGCGAGCATAATCCAACCTTTGCGTGTACATGAACCTTGAGATCGATATCTACGATCTTGACCTTACCTAGTTTTTCCAACGCGACGCGGTCTTCAGTTCACTGATTCGGATACGGCCAGCCAAAGCGGACTACCTCCAGTATTCCTCTACAGGAAGTGGACTTATCTCCAGAATCCAAACATCCATACAGGGGCTCGGATTAGTAGCATTGCCCGTATAGTTATATTCTTGGATATATAGAAACCCTTTTTTGCCCTTAATATCAGAGACTTGGCTACTGGGAATAGACAGTTAAGTGTCCGCCCGTCTTATTCGCAGAGGCTCTCTACCGACTTCGTAGCTTAGCACCCAACCACTCCGGCCCGACTCCCACGCATTCCCGTGTGTCGCGCGGTGTCGCGTGCAAGCCGAGGGGGCGACCGGCAAGAGATATGGAGGCGTTTTTGTGGCGGGAAAATTCAAGCATTAACACCGTCAACCTTGCCCCCGACCGTCCCCTCCATCGGCGGACCGTCGTTTCCTCCAGTCGCGGCCTTCTCTTTCTCCCACTCCTCGGGCGTCTGGCACTTTGCGCTCCAGGCATGGATCTGGGCAATCTCCTCCTTCAGCGCAGCATTGACCAGCCTGTGCCTCTTGAGGCTATTCTTCGCTGCAAATTCGGGGGACACAATCAGGGTGGTGAATGACTGGCCGCAACCACCTGTTCGCAAAGCACGTTCTTGTCAGCATGAACCAGGCGCTGGGTCGGGATCGCGGGGCCGATAGGGCAGGGGGAATGACGTAGGGGGGTGCGGGACGACCAACCTGACATGTCTGTGACCTCGACATGGACTGCCTTTAGGCGCTCTGTAAGTGCGGCCGTCAGAGTCGCCTCTGTTATTGGTGACTGTGCCATGACTGTGATTTCTGCACAACCAGTTCCCAGCGCAAGTCGAGACGATAACTAGAAGCTCTCGTAGTGTAGACCCGCCGAGGATCGGTGGGGGTTTTTGTCAGCGAACCTCTTCAGTTAGCGCACGGACCAGAACATAGCTTGAATGAACTGTGGGGGCGTCGCGGACACTCGAGATCCTATAGCTGTCACTGCTCGTACACTCGGGCTCGATTTGTAGCAGCTCACCTGCCTGCCTGACCCCAATGCTTGAACGCCTAGCATTCAATTTTACCAAAGTCTCGAGGTGTCTCCAAAGACTTGAGCTTCTGCCATTCTTTCTACTCAAGGGCCTCCACACACAATCTCCGACTCATCCACGCCGTCCAATTCGCCCATATCCTCCTCTACATTGGCAACAACAGAGACGTCTGACAATGGCGCAGTCTACCTTAGAAAGCGCGCCTTTCACGGCCAAGGTGGTCAAGGCAATGAGAACACTGTAAGGATTTACATCCGCAAGGAGATATCCCGTTTATCATTGAAACCAAGGCCCTCCGTCAAGAGCTAACGCGTCTCCCCAGCTACCCCGAGGAGCTAGCAGACAGGTCATGGGACAACGTCGGGCTTCTCCTAGAGAACATCAATCGGCCAAGTGAGCCTGAGCGGCCTGTGGTTCTTGTCACCAATGACTTAACCCTCAGAGTGGCAGAAGAGGCCATCCGAAAGAAGGCCTCCGTCATTGTCAGCTACCGTATGGCCCACTTGAAAGCAAAGCTTAGGCTTCCTCTCTTGTTGGGGGCACAGCTGACCAGTCGCAGACCCCTTCATATTTAGAGGCATCTAGGCTGTTAGCCTTAATGATCCACACCAGAGGATCCTCCTCCAGCTAGCCCAGCACAACATTGCCGTTTACTGCCCACACACGGCCGTTGATGCGGCGCCGGGCGGCATGAACGATTGGCTGGCAGATATGCTAGTCCCATATACTGCTGACCGGTCTACCGTGCAGCCCATCGACGCTCCCCCGGGCGTTGTTGGTGAAGGCTCGGGATATGGTAGGTTGGTTGAGCTCACCTCACCAATACTTCTTACCGAGATCATCAAACTCTTCGCAATGGGGCTGGATCGGCAACATTTCATGGTCGCCCGGCCAAACCATTCGGCAGGGGAGATGGACCTGGTGAAATCGGTAGCGGTCTGCGCTGGTTCTGGTTACGATGTCCTCAAGAATACCTCAGCCGACGTCCTGGTGACCGGCGAGGTGAGCCACCACAACGCCCTCAAGGCGACCATGGAAGGGAAGTGTGTCATTACTGTCTTCCACAGCAATTCTGAGCGGCTGTTCCTGCGGCAGAGACTGCAGCCGAACTTGGCGAAATTGCTACAGAGTGAGGTCTCGGGCGCAGAAGTACTAGTTAGTGAGGAGGATGAGGACCCATTCGAGATCTGGGACGTGGAACACATGCCTGGGACGGGAAATTAGCAGGAGGGTTGCCTTTAGAGGATGCGTTGAAAACAACCCGCACAGACAATAGTTATATCTCCAGGGTGCGAAGGATATGGCCAGATTAGGTGCACAACATCGGACCCTAATCCCCCTTCTTTTAAGGCGATTACTCAGTGCTACTGCTTCCGCTGTCTCCGGAACTCACATCATCCCTGAGAGCCGCATCCCCTTCTTGTATACACGCATCCACATCGCTGCCACCTAGCCCCCTCTCTTTCCATGTCATTAACAACCGCCTCGGCAACTCCCACTCCTTCCTCGCCTCATCGACCCTCCCCTCCGCAACCAACGCCCGCAATCTATCAGGCGTCCCCAACGCCTCAACCGCCAACTCTCTCGTGCGCATCCTCCTCCTCGCTCCTGAATCCTCCGCCTCCCCCAAATCCCCCGGCCGCCCGGCCCCCCTCTTCCTCGCCGCGTCCCGCATCCCGCTCGCCTGCTCGTAGATCCTCGCCACCGCCGGGTCCAGCGTCGCCGCCACGGGGTTCAGCGGGTCCATGTTCGCCCGCATGCGCCGGATCGTCTCCGTCGCGCTGATCAGCTTGCTGTAGTTGTCGTACACGAGCGCCTTGCGCTCCGCGTCCAGGGCCCGCATCTCCCCGAGGACCCGTGCTTGTAGCGCCAACAGCTCCGCGAGGCCGCTCGTCGCCAGCGCCCGCCGCGCGAACTCCTCGGCGTCGAGCGTCGGGCTGTCCAGCTCTGATAGGGCCCCGGCCCCCGGCCCGCCGGCGTCGCTGCCGCCGAAGAAACCGCCGATGCTGCCGTTAGGGGAGAGTGGAGATGTCGGCGCGTCGGTCACTTCGAGGGTGGGTGTCGTGCCTGGGCTAGCCTTCTTGATGTTGTAGTATTCCCGAAGTGCGGCGCGGTTGGCGCGTTTGCTTGTCGCTGCTCCGCCTGCCGCGCTCGGTGACCCTGATGCCGAGTGTGGGACGTCTAGACTGGGTCGTGAGGAGGATGTCGGTGTAGTTACGTGCTGTGAAGAATTCATTCGCCGGGGGAACGGCGCTGACATGTCGCGGGGCGAGGCAATTGTGGACATGTTGGCCTGAAGGATGCCTGCGCCAGTAGGCACAGGAGTTGCAGATCGGGGGATATGATATGGGAGGTACTCGAGAAGCGTTCAGGGATTGTCGAGAATATAAAGACTGATTAATCAAGCACGTGGTGACCGATTAATCTAGCAATGAAGGACGTCGTTGGTTTCGGCAAAGTGTTCGTGGATAGCTGGAGGTTCAATGTCAGGATGAGGCTGAACTACTGTCCCAGGAGCTTGGGACAACGCTAAAGTATAATTAGTGGCCAAATCCCTGCGATTGAATCAACCCCACCACACTCCGTCACAATAAAACAACAAAACCGGAACCTTGATGGCCACATATCTCTCCAGCTTCTTGATAAAATATCAGGATAGATATCGAGAAGAGACGCGGATCAATCCGAGGCATATGGGAGTCAAAGTCTGACAAATACATTCTTTTTTTCTTTAGCGAAACCACATCTTTCTTGATTTTGGGTTGGGCTACGTCGAACGCGGGGCGAGTAGCTTCGACCCCACAAGCGAGGGAGTGCAGGAGGCAAAGGGGACGGCCAACAACACGGACACTGTCACTCCAGCTTCTTCTTCAGGGCAGTTGGGACTCGCCCCCGTACCTATTATACCGTCCTCTCCGTCGGCGATAGTTCTCAACGGCAGTGGCTACAACCCCTTCTAACCATCTGACCTTTACCACACCCTACCATGGATCTCCCTGCCCAACTCCTCGCCTCTCTCCGGAGCCAAGATCTCCCCCTTCCCTCCCACAACTGGCTTGCCGCTCTAATCACCGCCCGCACCCCTCCCCCACCGCTCGCCTCCCTCATAGCCACCGCCCGCGCCCGTCTCCTAGCCTCAGACCTAACCACGCGGGACCTCCTTGACGCCGCCTACGCCTCGTCGCGCAGCTTCCCGCCCGAGGCCGTCGCAGGCGCCGATGTTCGCGAGTTCCGCCTGCCCCGTGACGTGCTCGTCCAGGTGCTCGACCTCGAGGACGTGTCCCGCAGTCGCTGGGAGCAGGTTGAGGAACTTGAGGCTATCGAGCGTGGGGAGCAGACCCGTGGCCGACAGGTTATTCGGCTGCCTGTTGGTGGAGAGGAAGAGGACGGCGAGGGAGCCGGGAGCCAGCAGCAGCAGCAGCAGCATCAGCAGCAGAGGAGTCAAGGTCCCGGGGCAGTTGCCTCTGGTGCCGCTGCTGCCAAAAAGGCCACGCATAAGCTGGTTTTGCAGGACGCCAAGGGGCAGAAGATATTTGGCCTAGAGCTCAAGCGGATTGAGAAGATCGCCATTGGAACCACCAATATCGGGGAGAAGATTCTCCTGAAGAGCGGCACTGTCGTTGCTCGAGGGGTGATTATGCTAGAACCGTCGACCTGTATCTTTCTAGGAGGCAAGGTGGACGCATGGCAAAAGCCGTGGCTCGAGGGTCGTCTTACTCGATTAAGGGATGCCGTCCAGGCGAATGGGCCGGGCTAAACATAATAGACATCTAGACACAAGACAAAAAACGATACCCCTGATTTACCGATATTCTTTTTCTAGGCCATCCTCTAACCGAGTCCTAGTTTTTACACTGTTCACCCAGCTACAGCATCACCAAATGCCATCCAGCCCTCTACAGCCCACGGCGCAACCATGATAGCAGTCTGCCCATCCGCAGCTCTGCCTGTGCCAGCATACGCCACCGCGAGCTCCTCGGCACTAAGATCCCCGCGGGGAGCGACTGCCTTCCGTGCGACTCGGAGGGCCATTTCGGCCGCTGAGTCTGCTTCTTCCCCGTCCCCGGTAGCGGCAAGCTCTGACCATCCATGCGGCAGGAACGGACGGAGCATGATGTCCGTTTGTACCTCACCGAGGACATCCGCTTCGGAACTATCTTTAGCCGCGGAAGCAATTGCCCTAAACACCTCGCCGATCCGGCTCTGCACGCCTGGCGTGCTGTTCTTATCGCTCATCCGCAAAACCTGTAGTTCGGCCACGACTGCCTCGAGGCTCTCCTCGTCGTTATCCAGCAGTGCGATCACCCCGAGCAGCAGCACGGACTGTACGTGGTCGGGGTTGTCCTCAATGACCTCGAATAGTACCTCCCTAGCCCGGTCTCGCGAGTCCTCGCTCCCAGTAGCCCAAAGAACTTGAGCAAGGACACAAACGGCATCGGGATTCCCATCGGATTCCTCCAGTGCAGCTTCAAAATACGCCACAGCTTTCGTGGCATCACCCTTGTAATAATACGCTAGGCCGACTACAAGGTGCGCACTTAGCCGAGCTTTCCTTCGCTCGTCGTTGCTGAGTTCGCTATCCGACTCGTCGCTACTGAGCTCCAGCGCTAGTTTGCCAGCTTCTATGGCTTTTGAGTGAGACCCTGATGCCAGGTAAGACCGAGCAAGGTCGGTTTTTGCGAGCGTGACGCGCCTTAGCGCCTGCGCCGACTCGGCCGCTTCATATTCGGCTTCAGCGGTGGCGCAGATACCCTCCAGGCTGACGACAGCAACACCACTATCATGCGTTCGCTCCCTGAAAAGTGTGGAAAGATGGCTGTAAGCAAAATCTTGCGGCTTCAGACCCTGTAGCTGGCCCAGAGCAAAGATGGGTTGGATGAGAGATGTAATGGATTGGTTCGCGGGGTCGGCTATGATATGGTCAAATAATGATACCGAGTATAATCGCCGGGTTAGGATGGAGGAAGATTCAGATATGTCCATCGCATGGGTAAAGAGGCCACGAGCCTCCCGGGCATCGCCGAATAAGAGCGCGACGAGGCCTTGTCCAAGCCAAGCATGGGCATAGTCGGGATCAGTAGACTGCGCCTTGGTAAAGGCTTCGTTGGCAAGCTTGAAGTCATTCTCGAGCAGCGCCAGAGTTCCGAGGTTCGTCCACGCCTGTGCACTCCTTTCATTAAGGTATAAACTCCGCACGAATGCGTGTTGTGAGACAGCCGGGTTTACACGGCCTGTCACCACCCCAAGAGCATTCCAGAAATCCGAATTGCCCGCTTCCAGCTCGATAGCTCGCTTGAAGCACCTGATGGCGGCTTTGAGGTATGTGCTTGATTTATCCTTCATCGCCTCTGGGAGGCAGGTGTGGGCCATGTGCTCCGCCCAGCCCAAGTTGTAGTACGCCACAGCGTGGGCATGTACGTCGTTCGCGGAGACATGGATGGCACGCTTGTGCGAGAGGATGGTGGCATGAAGACATCTTGTCAGACCAACTCCAACCTCCTCATCCGCCGGGAAAATGCCTTTCGCAAAAATAATACGGTTTCCAACACCGTCGACGTCTTTCAAAATCTGGTATTCTGGGATGGTGTCGTCCTCTCCAATGAGTTTTTGCAGTGCAGTTGTTGGGAAATCAGACACACGACTCTGGATACAAGAAAATACGGAGCAAGAGTCCGCAACAGCCCTCCAGAAGTTGAAGGTTTCCGCAATATTCTGAGGTGCCTCGGTCGCGGAGGTGAGCGTGTCAGCAGCAAGCTTGATCGCCTTGCCGAAAAAGCCCTTGTCCAGACAATCGAGGGCATTCTCCACAGAGGCCTGCATCAGTGCAATGAAGACACCCTCCTCGTCAGGCCGGCTCGCGATGACCTCGCGGTATAGCTCGATAGCCTCGTCAAATTCCCGAAGTTCGCGCTTGATGTTAGCGAGCAGGAACTTGGTGAACCACGTGTCGCCAGTGATCTGCGTCTTGCCTGTCTCCTCCAGTGCCCGTGCATTCATGGTTGCTTTTGTCGCAGCAACGTAGCGGCCAGAGCGGTAATAACTCTCGCCGAGTCCAACCCACGAATGATAGTCATCAGGGGTCAGCCTCAGGGCCGACTGGAAGGAGACGACTGCCTTATGGTAGTCTTGTTTGTTCAGTTCAGCAACACCAAGTGCCGCAAATGGCCAGCTGATCCCCTTCCTCTTGGACCCCGGTGGCGGCTTCACCTTTCCAGAGTCAACGATCCTCTGCGCAACCAGCTCAACCCGGTCCCAATCGCCAGCATCGGCAAATATCCTAGCAAGCCGTTCGGCGGCGTCGACCTCTGAAGACGACAGCTCGATTGCCTTTTGGAAACACCTCCTCGCCCGCTTGTTGTCTTTTGCGTAGTCGGCATAGTACACACCTAAACTCGCATATGCAGGAGCATAGCTTAGGTTGCTCTTAAGCGCATCTAAGAAATGTGCATATGCGCCGCTCCGACTTTTACGAGCAGATTTGGATGGGTCGAGGTGCCAAACACAGTATCCAAGTCGGTATTGAGTTTGTGCAAGAAGTTCCTTGGAGGGCGGGCGCTTCTCGGTGATTAGGGGAATACAGACTTCCAGTTCTGCCTTGCCTTGGGCATAATCCCCCTTCAGTGCTTTCACCCACGCCGCCTCCGTCCTAACCCGCAAGTTTGTCGTGTCACGACTTATCGCTCGCTCAAGGAAGTCGATGGCTTGGTCATACTCTTCTTCTTCTTCCCATATCAACCCGACCCCAATAAGAGCAGGCGTAGATAACGGATCCCTTGCAAGCACATCATCGAAGATGTTCTTGGCTTCTTGGTGGTGTCGCGGGGTTTGGTAAAAGACAAGGGCCGTGCCGAGATATAAAGAAAGGGCATCCGCCGTACGTGCAAACGGAAGTCCCGTCTTCCTTTGTTCACTCCGTACGTGGTCTCTTGCCTTGCGCATGAGCTCCACGTTACTCTCATACTCCTCGAGATGCTGGTAGTACTCTCCCATGAGCCGGTATGCCAGAAGCGAGTTCGCTGAGGAGATGCCCTCAGTCATCATCAACAGCCTGTCCTCCTCTGTCGTGGGTACGTAGGCAGTTGCTACGCCTCCATCGTCATCATCTTCGCTCTCGTCATCCTGGTCGCTAGAGGCGCTAGGAACTTTTTTATCCTCTTCCTCCTCCTTCCACTTCGGAAATGGCGATATCGAGCTAGTTAGGAAACCCAATAGGACCCGAGTAAGGTCACTATCTGGGAAGAAAGTGCAGTATTCTTTCAGGACACCCCCATCCCAGTCTCCGATCTCAGCGCAATCCCTCCAGTCAATAGAGATGTCCCATGCAATCTTGTATGGGTGCTTGATGATAACCATGTCATTTGCCAGCTTCAAGACAGTGTGAAGTTCTTGGGCTTTCTCATCCCCCGGCGGGAAGGCAAGAAGACGCTCATAGCAGTATTGGAGCAGCTTTTCCTCGTAAACGCGGCGAACATCGTCATCTGTTGACCAGTCGATAAGCTGCCGGTATACGTATCCCAGCCTGCTCCCACTGAATACTTCGCGCTTAACCTCAAGAGTTACTTCGTTGACTCTAGCACCAATCCTCGTCCTTCGTTCCCCAATCAATGTGTTGATCCGCTTCTTCTCGTCCGGCTCCACAATCTTGACAACTGTCTCATACGTCTTGGAAGGGTGCGGGACGCGGCCTTCAAGTGCTGGATAAAGCGGGCTCCCGGGCAAGATAAGATCGAGGGCCTCGACGTACTGCTGCCCATCACCGTGAGTCCGGGCGGAATCAACGAACTTGTCAACCACATCTTGGCACTTATTCATGTCGTCCGCGTCACGGTAGATCTCTGCCAGTTTGAGAGCAGCATGCTGATATTCGCGCAGCTTCTTGCCGCGTAGCTTTTGGTACAGCTTTACCAAGCCCTGCCATGCCTGAGAGTCTCCTGGCTTATGATTTGCGGCGGCCAAGTATGTGCTCTCAGCCTTTTCAAGCTGGTTGCTCTTGTCGAGAGCAAATGCCAAGAATATGTGGCTATTTTGAGTTAGCTAGTGAGCTTCTGGAGAAAGTAAATGGGGACCTCACGCTTGATAGTTCTTGGGATCCTTTTCGAGGACTTCATTCGCCTTTTGGATGGCATCATCGAATTTGCCTTGGCGGATAGCTTCCCCCACGGCCTTCAATAAGGCTTTGGTAGACATCTTAAAGTCGAGTCGAGGAAAACTTCATTTCCGCTATTAAATTCGGCAGGAGGGGGAGGGAAGGCCGTTTATAGTTGCCCGAACCTCATGAATGGGCTGCCTGAACTTGGAAGCGCAAGAGGATTGCGATGTTAACAGACAGTCCCGTGTTTGAAATTCGTACTGTCCTCTCTTAAGGTCACCCCGCCGGACCGCATCAATAATTTATCCCTTATCGGACCACCCGCATCGCTGATAACAGAAAATAAAAAGTTGGGAGCTTGACCACCAAATCCCACAGCGTGAAGGTCTGCCACCTCGATTATCTGCGGCTTCACAACCTAGACGCAATGGACTCCAACGCGGCGAAACGGCGGAAGATGGAGCACTCGAATGGGGCCTCCTTCCCGTCCGCTATCTCCCCTAGTTCACAACGGGCGACGCCCTTCGTCATGGAGACTGACGAGCTCTTAAAGGAGGTGAAGCTGGACTATGGGAAGACATTGGAAGGTGCCGACGAGCTTCTTCTTAAGTTAAAACGCTCAATTGAGGAGATGCAGCCGCATGGACCTATCCCTGTAAGGAGTGCGAGGCCCTTTCCCGGCGGCACTGAGGCTGACTCGCTATAGATTATAGAAGCAACCTCGAAGCTCGAGAAGGCGCACGGAATCAAAGTTCCCTTTCCAGACCCAAGGCCACCCAAGGATTCTCCTTATAAGGTGTCGTTTACAAGTCCGGCACAGGTCAATGTGGTGGGCAGCTACGTGTCCAAGACCATGGTCAAGTCTCAGACTAGCCATGCAATCGACATGATCCTGGTGATGCCGGAGGAAATCCTCCAAGACAAGGACTACTTAAATCTGCGGTACTTCTACAAGAGGGCATATTACTTGGCTAAGATTGCTGCCTTGTTGAAACAGGAGCTCGGCGCTGACGCCGTGGATCTCTCATACGAGCACCTCCTTGGGAACCCGTTGTTGCCCGTGTTGTCGGTCTCGCCAAAGACAACGGGGAATGGAGCCTTTCGCATACGGCTGATGCCATGCGCTCCGGACGGTTACTTCCCGAAGCAAAAACTCAACTCAGGCGCTTGCCTGATTCGCAATGTCGCGGACGAAGCAAAATACCAGCTGTCCGATCCGACGCCGTTTTATAACTCGACGCTCAAAGCCGAAGGTTCCTTCGTGCCTTATCTGCGGCTTCTCCGGGAAGCGGAGAAGGCCTGCCCAGCCTTCCAGGATGCCTGCATCCTGGGGAGAACATTCCTTGAACAGAGGGGATTTGGAGGCTCTGTTTCTCTAGGCGGATTTGGCCATTTTGAATGGGCTGTCCTCATGGCTCTTCTCCTCCAGACGGGAGGGCGGAAGGGACAGGCAACTCTCTCGGCCTCCCTAAACAGCACGCAGCTGTTCAAGGCCATGATACAATATCTGGCTGAGACCAATTTCCTCAAGACGGCATGCGTTCTCGGCCCAACGCAGCAGCAGACGGATGGCATCCGAGAAACCGGTCCCGTCATTTATGATTCGGCCCGTCAACTAAATATTGCGTTCAAGATGACGCCTTGGTCCGCAACCTTGCTACACCAGCACGCTAGGTGGACACATTCGCTTCTAACCGATCCGCTTTCTGACCATTTTACGCCTACATTCATAACAAGAGCTGACAACCCCGCGCACATTTTCGACTTGTGTGTTCAACTGCGGGTACGCGAAGGCTTCGAGGAGACTTTCTACAACCCCCGAGGCCAGAGATCAACCTGCCGCGGCAAAATTTACAATACCATCAAGAAAGCACTTGGAAATAGAGCTCGACTAGTCCACATAGCGAACCACTCTGACTCGCCATGGTCGCTGAACCGACGTTCGGCCTCTTCAAGCGACGCGGATATTCTGGTCGGGGTGCTTTTCGACTCGGCCAACGTGTCACGACAGGTTGATCACGGCCCTTCTGCGGAGGACAAGAAGGATGCCCTGAAATTCCGGCAGTTCTGGGGTGACAAGTCCGAGCTGAGACGTTTTAAGGATGGCAGTATTCTCGAAACGCTGATCTGGACTTCAACCTCCCCTGCTGAACTCTGCGAGGAGATTATTCGATATATCGTCGGCCGCCAGCTACGCCAGGAGACTGACGTAAATGACCTCATCTTCTATGGAAAGGGGCTCCCTTCTTTACTACCAGTCCAACCTACCGATGGCCCTACTTTTACCGCGGCACGACAGGCCTTCGAGTCTTTCGAGCGCGACATCCGCGACCTAGAGGATCTGCCCCTTCATGTTAGACAGCTAGCGCCTATCTGCCCCGAACTCCGGTTTGCGTCGGTAAAGCCCCCTTTATTCGGATCCTCAAAAGCCGCACCACACCCTCTCGAGGTCGTCATATTCTTCGAGGCGTCTGGAAAATGGCCGGACAATCTTGCGGCCATTCAGCGGGCGAAGATCGCCTTCCTGTTGAAGATTGGAAGTCTCCTCGAGGAGGCTAAGCAAGACCTTACGAGCCATCTTGGGATCGAGGATACCCAAGTTGATATTGGTAACCTAGCATACCTCGATGTCGTCTACGGGTCAGGGGCTGCATTCCGCCTACGCATCCACAGTGACTTGGAGGAGACACTCCTCGAGCGCCGCTCCAAAGACAAGACCCTAGAGCAACACGTCCGCACCGAGAGCGCCAATCTCCTAGCGACGTTCCGCCGTCAATACACCTACCTCCCCTTGCACACCCAGACCATCCGAACCCACGCTACCCGATTCCCCGCCTTGTCACCAACCATCCGCCTCCTAAAGTCCTGGTTCGACTCGCACAAGCTCTCCATCCACTTCACCCCCGACCTAATCGAACTCTTCGCCCTCCGCGTCTTCCTCACCCCCTCCCCATGGGACGCCCCCTCCAGCGCCAGCACCGGCCTCCTCCGCGCCCTCCTCTTCCTCGCACGCTGGGACTGGCGGTCCGAACCCCTCGTCGTCGACGCAGCCTCACCCGACGCCGACATCCCCCTCGACCCCACCACCGCGCCAGCCACCACCGAGCGCTCCGCGGTCGCCACCCGCCTCGACGCCTGGCGAACCATGGACCCGGCCATGAACCGCACCGTGCTCTTCGTCGCCACAAACCACGACTCCACGGGCCTCGCGCACACCACCCTCGACGGCGAGCCCACGCCCTGCCGCGTCGCCGCCACCCGCATGACCACCCTCGCCCGCAGCGCGTGCCGCCTCGTCCGCGAGCGCGGCGTCGAGATCGGTCTCGAGCCCGCCACCGCGCGCGCGCTCTTCACGCCCGCCCTCGGCGACTACGATGTGCTCATCCGCCTCGACCGCAAGGTCCTCAAGTCCTGCGCGAAGACGTACCTCACCACTAACGACGACGAGGACGACGACGGCGCGCGGCCGCGCTTCAAGAACCTCGACGCCCGCACCGGCCAGACGCCGCTCCCGCTGGGGACGCACCCGGCGCGGCTCTTGGTGACGCAGCTCCGGGCCGCGTACAGCGGGCCTCTGCTCTTCTTCCACGGCGCCGAGGACGACGCCGTCGTCGCGGCCGTGTGGGACCCGCAGGCGCGGAGGCGGGGGTTCAAGACGAACATGCGGGGCTCGTACCGACCCGTCGCCGTCGATGAGGACGTCGTGGGTGAGGATGCCGATGATGATGGTGACACCGTCGAGGTCAATCGGGAGGGGATCTTGGCTGAGATTGCTAGGATAGGGGGGGATTTGATTGTGGAGATTGAGGTCAAGGGGTCATGATGCTTGGGTTCTGCCTGCTGCTATTAAGCGTCAATATATCTTCATATCTACGTACCTTGCCTACCTTTCCTCTCTAGTGGGAGACATTCCGCGATTCGAGAAGAATCGATGCCAAATATATCCATTCATACATCTAACATGGTTGAAATAACACGACACGAGAAGGCATTCATATTCGTGTGTAGATCAAATTTTCCATCTTTTCCTACGTGACTATCAATCCCAGCCTCCTTGCGTGATCCATCAAAACATCTCTGCCCAAACATTATTCTTCCTCGAGACCAAGAAATAGCCCCCGCTGTACCCTTCCTCCCCTCATGACAAGTAGAAATAACACGCAAGAAAAAGCCACAGATAAAAATCCGTTATTCATGTTAAAGACAAAGCGTAAAAAAAAAGTTCCGGCGAGATGTGGAAAGCATAGTGCGAAAAGGGGGGATACGGCAGAAGCCATCAGGGGAAAGGGGGCTTATAACAAAGGAAAACACCACCCGCCGGACCAGCCGAACCGGACACAAAGTAAACGCACTACACTCCAACTATATCGTAACATCGAGCCACTACCGGCTCATCCGGGCCTTCCTCTTGCAGGACATGAGTAACTAGACCACAATATTGGTGGTGTCTACCCATAGCTGCTAGAGCTTTATGCCTCTCTTCGTTTTGCATCCCTAAATAAGGCGCTTCCTACACCTTTCGCCAATCGTCTGCTCCAAGGGGGTTGTATTAGGTTGTAAGGGGTTGGTTGTTCGACCAGCTAAGATAGCTACAGCCATGGCCGAGCTTTCTGAGGCTGTTCTCTAACGTATTCCGCGAATAGGCAAGGATATCGAATAGAGACGTCGTCGGGAATAGTTTCAAATAATTTGCTCGAGTTGCGAAGAAAGAAATAACCCGCGCGCTAGAGATATCCGAATTGTCAAGTCGAGTCGAGTGTTAAATGCCGATTGTCGTTACTCCGATGACGGAACTAAGAAAACGGGCTATCCGTTTCTCGTCCCCCTCTCGACACAAAAACGGGACGAGGCGAGTGAGACTCGAAGGCAGGAAGAACTCAGATATCAACAATATACAGCTAGGACCGTCAGGACGACGGAAGAATTGAAAGTAAACTTTCATAGGAGGCCGTATTTATAATCCGAGAGAGAAGAGAGAGAAGGTTGAGGGAAATGATGAAAGGGGTATGACAAGTGGTATCAAGATTTTGCCTTGCAGGCGTACAACACCAGAACTCCAACCTAGGAATTGAATTGAGTTGTCGGGTTACGCAACGGGTTTCGTTCATTCTTTTCGGGGGCCGTCGCTCGTTTACCAACCCTTCTTTCTTGCGAATCGCTTGTTCAAGAGGGCAAGGACCTTGGGGACGTTGAACTGGACATATTCTAGATCCAAATCATCCTGATTGTCCTTCTGCATCTCGAGCAGATCGTCCAGCTTGAGGTCAAGCTCAAGCAGGCCACGGTTACGTCCTGCGGGTAACGTTAATACAAGTTCGTGGACTGTTTCGTGGCATAGGAGGCATTTTCTTACCCTTGTAATGTAGAGAAATAACGAACGTTCCGGGCAACGGACTTGTGAAGTTGAAGTAGATGTTCGCCCTTCGGTTGTCGGGAACGTTGCTCTTCTGGATGACACCTTCCTTCTCCAGCTGCTGATGCGTGAACTTGTAGGGGCCTAGCACCTGCTGCTTCTGCTGCTTCCGGCGAGTGCCCTCGCTCTGGCTTCGGACGTTGTGCAGGTAGCTCTTGTAGGTCTCGAGCTGTCCAACCAGGTAACTGTTGTGGTCGCGGATCGTTTTATAGACCTCATCGAGCTTCGCCGTCTCCGCAATGACACCGTCCTTGAGACTACCCAGATGCTGAAGCTCCTGCTCAACTTCATCGCGCAGCAGGCCGAACTGATCGCTCTTATCGATCACCTTTAGCTCCTGAAGCTGGCTCAGAAGCTCCATTGCGCGGATACCCTTACGGACCATTACGGCGTCATTCCGCGAGGTCGCGGCGGCGTCGGCGATGCGCTCGAGACGGAGCGGCCTCCTTGCCACCGAGGTGTTCTGCGGAATGGATCGCATAATCTGCACAAAGATAGACTTCGCCTCCATAAAGAAGATCTCCTCCTGCGTGATGTCAAGCGCGGCGGTGAGGCCGTCAAGGGCAGTCTCCCACCGGCTGAAGAGAGGAAGATTGATGACCCTGTTCTCCTTCCGGGGGACCTGCGCGGGGCTCGGGCCGAGCTCATTCACGATGACAGCCAGGTGAGAGTTGTCGTCCTTGCATATAATGCCCTTGTGCTTCTCGATAAGGCCGTGCATGGCATAAATCTCGTTCAGGGTGATGGATAGCTCCAGGTCCTTCTTGGACAGGGCGACATAGTTGTCCATCTCCAAACTCTCATAAAAGTCCTGGACTTCGCAGAGATCCAGCATAAACTTGTTGACACGGTCCTTGTTCCCCTGGACAAAGGGTTGTAGCTTGGCCATGTACGGCTCCTTGGCATACGAGGGCTTGTTCGCCAAGTTCTGCAACATCTTTGCAATCAAAGTCAGTGTTCTCCGAGGCCTCTCGGCGGGGGTTCCGTCGATAAGCATGTAAGACTTCGGGGTGACGATGGCTGGGTTGATGAAGCGGAGGAAGAAGAAGCCGCCGATCAGTGTGCAGATGGCCTGGTCGTTAGCATCTGGGTATTTCCGCTTGGTCAGGCTCCGAATCTGCTTGCAAATCCACCTAATCCCGTAGGGGGCCTCCTCCAGGCCGTCGATAATAGTCGCAAGGAAACCATTGGCTATGTCGGTCAGCATGGTCAGTCGAGGTTCGATGATGGCCTGAACTTGAGGATTATCGGCGGCCTGCTCCTGTGTGATACCCTTGGGCAGCGACGCAGGGAGGCTCCCGGTATCCTCCTCAATCTGCTCGATCATGCGCTCGTAGACTTTCAGGGGGTTGATTTCCAGGTCGAGATCTTTCAACTCGATCAGGCTGTTGATTCTGTCGTGGAGGACGGTCTTCAAGAAACTCTGGCCAGGGCCTCTCCTAGTATAGGTGGTCATCATTCGAGAGACGGGGGTATTTGCGCGGAGAAGAGACGAATATTCGGGGGTGTTGTCGAATTGATATGTCAGAACGGACTACAAACTCAAGAGTAAGCACTTCGCACAAGGGATGCGACATAGGGTTCGCGGGAGGTGTTTTCCTACCTGGAACATGGTGAGCAGGAGGTGCTCTTCACGGCTTTCGTATTGGTTTCCGTAGATGGTGAACATGACGGTCTGCAACAGCGAATCAATCTCGGACATGGAAACCAGACGACAGAGGTGGGCAATATGCCTCGGCTCGGATTGCAGCAGGAACAGCAGGTTGCCGTACTTCTGCGTCTTGTCGTCGTTGGGGAAAACGCCTTCCTGCATCTCGGCGGCATCTTCAAGATGGCTTGCGACTTCGTTTTGCTAGAATATCAAAAGTCAGCAAAGACAAAAGCTAGGACCCCCAAGGACAAGCTCGGCGACATACCTCCTCCAGAGCCATGCGATTCTGTATAAGAAGGGCGATTCGCGAGTCCAAATAGCGGACGTCCTTCTCGAGGACGAAGTTCTTCTTTGACTGCGAGGAAATCTTGGACTTGAGGTCCCGCAGGATCTTTTGCGCTATTGTGAGGGTCAGCATGGCACACCAATCGAGGAGCCGAGGGAGCTCTGGCGGAGGACGGTATGCATACCCTTAGCAAGGTCATCCTCGATCACCAAGTCCGAGTCGTTCGCAGACATGGACATATACAGGGCGGACATGGAGTACCGCTTGGACTGGCGGGCGGACCGCGATCCATCGTAGGACGACATGGTGTTCTGTCGGGATATGGGTTGGAATGACGAGGACGAAGCAGTGGAGGCTCGCGAAGCTGTCTGCAACACGACAGACATATTTCCGGGAGTGTGCCGTCGACTAGCCGAAGTGAGGGTCAGGCTTCAGAGCCTGAGGCTCGAGGAACTATCGGACAATTCTAGAGGCCAGGCGGGTTCGGGGAGCGTGTAAAAGAATGTCTCGGGATCCAGGCAGCTCCGAAAGTAGTCGCGGGGGAGGGGGCGGGCGGAAGGGAAAGGCAACGTCGTTTTCGTTCCCCGGCGGAGCTAGTTCGATGCTGTGTCGAGGTTCAATCCCGATGGGAGGGCGAACGAACGGGTGGGTGGAGGGATATGCGCAGGGCGGCAACGAAGGCTATGTACGGCTCGACGGAACAGACGTCGGGGCTACCGGGGGCGTTGGTCGCACAACGTAGCAGATATCGGCTGGTGTTGCTGGGGGATAAGGGTAAGCAGGAAAGAAGGTAAAATAGTGTGTGGGTGGTGGCCTCTTGTCGCACAATAATTGAGGAGTCTGAGAGAGTGGGCTTGCTGGCAACAGGGATGCGCCAGGATCAGAGAGGGTTCCCGTCGCTGAATTCTACCACAGTGAGGGTCGTTGGATTCGAAGGGCGTGACGAAGGAATACAAAATGCTTGTGGTACCGGCGGGTGCAACGAATGGCCGGTCCTGAGGCCGTGAGGGTGTTGGTTGTCAAAAGGTTGGCGAAAGGTTGGCGTCCGGGTTGTTGATCACAGTCCTTGTTAGAAATGTCTTGGAGAGGGGTCCTGTGCCTGTCTCAAGTGTGGGTGGGCATGCGTCGCAGCGGCTGCTCTCTGTGGCTGGGGTGGTGGGAGACCGGGGGGTAGGCCCGCCCTGAGATGGTCGAACGATAGGGCAATGATAGGGCGGGGAGAAAATTGCAGGATGGAGCCGCTCGCTGAAGGGTGAAGGCTCCGTGTGGGACGCAGAAACAAACGAAGAGATGACAAGGAGAAGGCAAGCAGGAATCAATCAGGTCAGCCGCACAGAAGTGAAGCAAAAAAGACAGATACTAATGAGGTCCCGAGGTCCGTGATATGAATGGACCCAGGCGGGAAATAGTATAGGAGGTACAACTTAGTATGGGTGCTAGTATGAGGATGGGCGTTGACGATGGGGTGGAGATAATGGGGTTTGGCGTGGGCGTTGGCGTTGGCGTTGGCGGCACAAGGTCAGGTGAAGAGGGGGGTGTGGAACAAGGGTCGTCGGGTACTTTCTTGGGGGGGAGAGGAGTGGAGTGGAGTGGAGGGAGGGACGGAGCAGGTTTTTCGTTTTTTCTTTGCCCTTCAGTTTTCCCCTTTGTTGAAGGAAGAATGGAGTAAAGTGTCGCACGAGCGAGTAGGCTTGGGAGCGGACATACTATGAGGCGGGGGAGGGATGGCCTTCCCCCCCCTCTCCTCCGCGCTTTCCTGCTGTAGAAGACGGGATCACGATTATTCGTGAGTAATCCGTACAGATTACGAGTATCTCAACTCACGAATACCAACCAGATAAGTATGCACACACAGCTCGAGCTCCGAAGTCATACTCGAATTGGAATATAGGTAGCATCGCGTTCCTCCCAAGACTATTCCGGACTATCTACGGAATACGGATACATGTATCTCTATCACTTCCCACACGCAAGGCAAGGCACCCAACAGGGTCAGGAAGGGGGTCCGAGAGAGGCGGTGGAGATGGGATGGATGGATGGATGGGTGGTCACTCGCATCATCGCATCCATCGAGAGAGTTCATCTCATCTCGACGCCGTCCTCCTCCTTCCTGCACTTTCCGCTTCTTCGAGGTATCTGTTTATTCAGGTCCTCTGGAAACGGACTGTTCTATTCTTATGCCCTCTCCAGTTCCAGCTTAACGAGTTTCCGTATGCGTTCCCTTGCGATGGGTACAGTACCCCCTTGCGGTGGGTACCCCATTCGATGGAGATTAAAATCGACGGACTCAAAGCCGAACATTGGCCGTCTTGAAACATGGGCAAACCCCCAAAAAGTGGAGGCATGCAAAGAGTCATCGGGGACGAAAAAGGGATCGCCCCATCGCAAAAAGAAGGGGGGGAAAGCTGGCTTGGCTGGGCTGTTTGAGACTTCTGCAGGGGTTCTTGGGTGAGGGAGAGGGGCACAGCCCTCTCACTGGCCAGGGCGAGGAGGCCATTGACAGCATGGATAACCCGGCTATGATAATGACCAGGGGCAGCCCCCGCCGGATTGGCGGATGTCATGAGGGAATGCCCCACCTTTGCGTGGCCCCGCCCCTCCCCCTCCCAAAGGTCGCATCAAAAGAAGCGAAGGAGAGGAATAAGGAAACAGGAAAGCAGCAAAGAGCAGGCAAATCGTCCACCGCCTTCCCAAGTCTTATATCCCGTACGGATACCACTGCGACGAATAACAGACAACTCCCGCCATATGGCTGATAGAAGCGCAAAGGTATACGTTACCGAAACGAGATACGCATTACGCTGGAAAACAAAGAGCCCACCAGAGTCGTTGGCGTGTTAAGTCTCACCACCACGTCCATCCCGCCGATGGTTTTAGGTTCCCCGTACCTGAGATTCGCGCCGACGCGGACCCTTCTCTTGGAACAACTCTAGCACACCACTAAGAATTAGTGCAAAGCGCGCAAGCTCTGTCCCTGCGTTGCGGAATTGGAATGAGGCTCCACTGTTTCCCGCCCTCACATTCAAGGACAGCGACTGCATGTCTTGCATCCTCTCTGCTCTGCCGTTGATCCTTAGCCCTGATTTCGGGATCGGTCGGACATTATTCGCAACAAGCCGCATGAAATGCACAATGCCTGGTTGGCGCGCATCATCCCGGGAGCGCCCAGACCAGGACGGGCCCAGCAGGAAAAAGAAAAGGAAACATTTGAGATAAATGAGAGTACACTAAACACCTCCTGTGGTGGGCTGAGCGACCTTCGGCACCAGAGACGTCAGGGGTCTAAGTTTACGGCCCCACGGCCTGAAGAGATGGTCTGAGGGTCGTCCCCCCTTAAGGTCGCCGTCTTCGCGAAAGTAACCTACCTTCGCAGCACATAGATTTGTCGTCACATCACCTCGGCTCCTTGAGCTCAAGCGTGGGTCACAGTCACTCGCACACACCAAAGCTGGTGCTGTCAAGTGTCAAGTGCTGTCAGTCGGTCAGCCAGTTTCACCAGAAACCCGCAGGCCGGTGAAGATCGGGTTGCGCTATGCATCTAACGAGACGTCAGTTATGTACCTATAGAGACACATACCAGGGGTTTGGATTGACCGGCTCGTCCAGACGACGGAGAAGTCACCTTCGGACGAAGCGATTTTTGAGCCACCTCCGTCACCCCGTCTTAGACTAATCCCCGATCCGGCTCTGCCAAGAAATTCGGCAGGGGGGAAAAGCGTTATTTGTTACCGTCATGTGGATGCTGCGTCGGACCTGGACCAGCTTGCCGTGCCAAGCCAAGGCAAGGGAAGCTATCGTGGCGCTCACGCTATTTCTCTGCGCGATGAGCTACACCCCCTTCTCACGGCCCGTATTAGGATGTGTCCGAGCTCTCCGGGTTCCCTGATTAGGCCCGTCAACCCAAGTTCAAGAGCCAGAATTGGTTCTCGCGAGCCTCGGATAGTATTTCCTACCTACCCAGTCAGGGGTATATCGGCAAGTAAATCCGTCCCCATGGGGAAGCGCACTCAGGTACTGTACGTACACGCACAGGGACGCGTGGGGGTCGGTAGAATGTGCGTAACATCAGGTCCCCTATCGCGGATCGACCAGGCATGAGATCGCTCTGTATGCAATGATGAAAAACCCACGGTCATTGAAGCCAGAGCGTTAATAGGCAGGCCCTATCACGCCGTCGGAGCTCTTTCGGGTCGACCTCCCAGGAGAGCAAGACGGTACTCCAGCATCGCCGAGACACGGAACTATCGTAATTACCCACCTTATCTTAAACCGAGACTCTTCTCATAGTTTGCAAAAGTTGGCTTCCAGGGTCTCAACTAGTACATGCAAATGATCGGAATCAGCTAGAGAGGGAGGGCCCTCTTTCACGAACAGATATATGGTCGGTTGCAAACTACCAGTTGCTATCCAGGGTTCCGTCCTTTACTCTACCGGTACCAACAACTGGTCCACATCTTGACCCCAAAGTCACCATTGATCCCCTCAAAGACAACCGTATTGTCGCTCCCGGCCTTGAGGTTAATGTTAAGTGTGCTAGTACTCGGATTACCACCATTGTTCTCAAACACCAGCTTGATCAAGCTGGCGTTGACCGTGACCTGGGCATGCCTTCGATTGGTATCCCCGCTATTATGCCTAATCTTGACCGTCGTCAAACCCCCAGCGTCGCTCTTCACCCCACTGAAGCTGATCTTGCCGGGGTTGTACGGCCCACCGATATAACCAACCGCCTTCCCGCCGCTACAGCCCGAGCAGCCGACGTCCTTAGCTCCGCCCGAGTAGGTGGCTCGTGAGGCGTACGTGTTCGATCCCGTGTCGGCGAATGTTTGCCAGGAGGACCAGTCTGATACCTGTGAAGTGGATGTGCTGCAGACCTGTTTGTTTGTTTGTTTCGTGTTTTTATTCGTGTCAGTTGGATTTACCTTGCTAGGGAGTTCGGCGCGCTGCAATATACGTACGCTGTCGTTGGGGTCCCATCCTGTCAGATGGCTGCCGAACATGTAGTACCGGCCGTCAAGCCTGACCATTTCTAGCGACTCAATTGTGGTCCTTACATATGTAGGTCGAGTGCAGCGCCCAGGTAGTCGTCTATGAGCGTGTTAGCCTAGACTCCGTTTTCATTCTGCAAATAATCTGTTCACCAGCACATGCTTGCTCAAGGATTGCCCAAGTGCTTGGGCTAGCACAACTCTCCAAGTTTAGGGGCAAATATATACAACTTCGGTTAGAAGACAAAGAGCCTCCCTGGCAAATATCCCACATCTTCAAGCATATGAGTCCGAAGAACGTGTTTCATCCATTTACAGTGTGTGGCATACCTAGACCAACGGTGTAGTGGGATCTTAGTCAATTTGATCGGTCTGCTGTCTCCTCGATATCACAAACCTGGAGCCTGATCTTAGATACGCTCGGTAACCCGGTGTTGGATTTTATAGCGAGCAATACTTAATCTTGCAAACTTGTTGCCTGTCTATTGATGCTATACAAAGTAAAAATTGGTATCTATGCAATCGTAAGAAACAGATCTTGATAACACCGAAACACCAAAGCCTTCCCCAGAGCCCGGCAGGCCACGCTTGTTGGCCCGCTGGAACGAAGCAGCGTGTTGGGTGTTTGTCTTAGTTAGAAGACCAGCGTATAGTTGCATTTCTTCGAACGTATTTGCGACGTTTCTTGGCTATTCGCACCAGCACTACCTAGTTGCTCTCGCCGTCTGCGAGTGCCGACCTCCGTCTTGTTTCACGATTACAGCAGAGTTCAGATCTCCTCGTCTACAACTTCGAGTTATGTTACTGATCAACTATGTTATCAACTGCTCTCATTCAGGTAGCTCTCCAATGGAAAACTATCAGCGTGGCGTTGTCATGGTCCCACCCCGTCTAGCTATTTATGTGTTATCTCCAGCCGGAGCTCCTCCTAGTTCTGTTTCTCGAATTGCGTAACTGGGAAAAAAAGTCTTTTATACTTTAAATGTTGTTTGAAGGTCTGATTCTATATAT
>Ga0164242_10002045_pt1 | contig 23491 bp, 31 predicted proteins | sample OricomgcompostMG_FD_108783 | JGI IMG/M metagenome (GOLD analysis project Ga0164242, IMG submission 108783) | Miracle-Growth compost microbial communities from Emeryville, California, USA - Original compost - Miracle growth compost (MG) ... | reverse complement strand
TGGCGACGGTCGGATTGGCGGCGATGGCTGCATCGACCAGCGGCGGCACCTGATCGGCGACCTGATCGGGCACCGCGTCGACCTGCGCTTGGATCGGGTTGGTGATACCCGCAATCGCCGCGTCTAGCGCCGTTCCGATGGCCGTGGAGGAGTCGGGGATGTCGGCGGCGATACGAGCTCGCGCAGCGGCGGTGGTGGCCGAGGTGGCGTCGTCGAACAGCGCCCCCACCGCGGTGTCCTCACCGGTCAGGCCGGCGACCTGCTTGGCGGTCGCAGCAGACGCCGCGGCCTCGGTCGCCGAGTCGGCCGCATCGGAGGCCGAGGCGGCGGCGGCGGTCGCGGAGCTGGCCGCCGCGGCGGAGGCCTGCTCGGTGGCGTCGGCGATCACGTCGTAGGGCATCGTGACGGTCTGGCCGGTGGAGCCGTTGAACTGGACCGCCATGTCCAGGTCGATCGTGTCGGTGCCCGAGGGGACCACGACCCGGGACAGGCTGACCGGCTTCCCGACCGAGGCCGGGCGGCTGGTGCCCGACGCCTTCTGCCACTGGATGGTGATGTTGTAGTAGTGCGACTGCTTGCCGTTCGAGACGTCGACCGGGGCACCGTTGATCGACCAGCCGTCGAGGTCGGTCGGGATCAGCTGGAACAGTGCCTCCTGGCCTGGGGCGATCGTGACCGTGTAGGGGTCGGTCAGGCCCGGGGAGCCGGTCTCGGTCCACACCAGCTCCGGCATCGAGGACTCGATCCGGATCGAGGCGCCCAGGTCGGCGAACGACTCGATCCCGAACCCGATCCCGACCGAGCAGTTCCGCAGCGGGATGCCAGCAGGAAGACCCATCCTCAGGCACCCTTCTTCTGAGCCGACTTCGCCGCAGCCTTCTGGGCCTTCTTCTCGGCGGCCTTGATCGCCGTGATCAGCTCCGCCTTCTTCATGCTGGAGTAGCCGGTGATCGCGAGGGCCTTGGCCCTGTTACGAAGGGCCGGGACACGCAGCGTGCTCAGGTCGGGCGTGACGGTCGTGGCGGTATCGGCGGCGGCGTAGCCGTCGATGGTGTCGTCGGCGGTGTCCGTCGCGACGGATGAGACCGCGGCGGCCGCATCCGGAACGATCGGCGCCGGCGCGACCGGTGCCACGGCCGGAACGGTCACCGTGGCTGACTGGGCGGCCTTCTGGATGGTCTTGTCGAACATCGTCTTCGCCTTGATCGCCGCGGCGACATCCTCTGTGTCGCTCTTCAGTCGGGTTACCTCGGCCTTGAGGTCGTCGAGGAGGTCGTCCCGCACGCTGGTGACCTCGCCCTGGACGACGTCGGCGTACTGCGGCTGCTTGGCCCACCCGAGCGCCATGCCGATCCACGGTTGGAGGCGCTCGAGGAGCCGCAGGATGACGTAGAGCGCGACGGTGAGGAGGACGGTGGCGACGTCGGTGACGACCGCGTCCGGGAGGCCGAGGCGGGCGATGCCGAATTTGATGAGCAGGGCGTAGATGATCGGGACGCCGGTGCGCATGATGGCGGGCAGGAGCTGGGTCATGGGAATGGCCTCTCAGTTCGTGACGTCGGGGAGGGTGGGCTTGAGGATGTGGCCCGCGTACCAGTTGGCGGCTCCGCCAACCCCGCAGTTCCACAGGAGCTGTGCGGCGGCTTCGCCGACCAGGCGCTCGACGAGGCCGTAGAGCCAGCGGTTGGTCTCGGAGATGGAGTCGCCGCGCACTGAGTCGTCGTCGGCAACGGCGTCGAGCTCGTAGACGACGATCGAGGCGACGAGCGTGCCGAGGAGGATGCGGCGGCGGGTGGTGGGGGAGACGCGGGCTGCCATGCGGCCGAACGGGCTGCTCATCGCTTGCCCTTGGGCTTGCTCGGGCCGTGCCAGGCGCCGCGGACGTAGTCGACGTACTTCGCGCGGAGACGCCCGATCCTGACCGACCGCTTCTTGTGGTTGAGCAGCATCGTGGTGAACCCGGCGGCCTTGGCGGCCTTGAGGACCCGCAGCGCGTAGGGCAGGCCGCCGGAGAGGGTGTTGAGCACCTTGACCTCGACGTGCTGGCGCCAGTCGGCGCCGAAGATCGCCTCCGCGTCAGCGGCCAGCAGAGCCAGGGCGTTGGTCAGGGCCTTCTTGGTCTTGAATGGACGGACGTCCTTGACCTCCCACTCGACCTTGCGGCCCTTGGCCTTGCAGTCGGCGAAGGTCTCGCGGGCGGTCTGCAGGCCGCTGCCCTTGGGGACGGCGGTCAGCGCATGGTCGCCCCAGTGGCGGTCCTTGTCCTTCGAGAGCCAGTCCGGGTCGAACGGGGCGCCATGGGCGTTGACCCACGCGAGGTTGCGGTCCTTGCGGCCGAGCTTCACGCCGGCCGCGGTGCGGTGCATGAGCTGGCCGTCCTTGTCGATCCACAGGTGCCCGTGCTTGATGGCGTCCTGGGTGCCCTGGGCGGAGTCGGAGCGGACGCCGCCGGCGTTGGAGATCCGGGCGTCGTCGTGCTCGAAGGCGCGACCCGGTGCAGACTTGGTCACTGGTTCTTCTCCTGCTTGAGCGCCTTCTTGGCGTCCTTGGTGTGCTCCGCGCGCTGCGGGTGGCCGGAGGCCTCCTGCTTGTGCTGGAGGTCCTTGAGGTCCTTGATCTCGTCCTGCACCGCGGCGGGATGCTCCGGCTTCTTCGCAGCCTTCTTCTTGGTGGCCGCGGGCTTCTCCTTGGCGGGCTTCTCCGCCGGCTTGGAGACGCCAGCGGCGGTCCACAGCGGGATCGGGTGGCAGATGACGTTCTCGTCGCACCCACCGATCGGGTGGGTCATCTTCGTGCGCTGGTACAGGTGCGCGGCCGGGTCGACCTTCCCGCCGGACCATGCGGCGGTCTGCCAGCGCCAGTGCGCCAGACCCGCCTCGGTGACCTTGATGCCGCCGTAGATCCCGGCCCGGTTCCCGAGGACCGACCGGATGCCGGCGAAGTACGCCGAGACCTGCGCGGGGGTGGCGTCGAAGTCGACGGCGAAGAACAGTGGGCACGACGTCGGGTAGCCGACCGCGAGAGCTGCTGCGGCGGCCGCGTGGGCGTCGGAGACGCCGCCTGCGTTGCCGGAGCGGGCCCGGTCGGCGGAGGTCTCCCACACCAGCCAGATACCGAGTCCGGCCGCGTGCAGGCTGGTGGCCTCGTCGCGGGTGATGCGCTTGCCGCTGGAGCCGCCGAGGTAGCGGCCGACGGCGGTGTAACCGTGGCTCTTGATCGTGGCCGGGGATGGCCGGGAGAAGGAGTAGTCGACGGCGAGGGTCTGCGTCATGGGTGCCTCCTGGGCCTGGGAATGACGAAGCGCTCGGCCAGATAGGCGCGAGCGCTGAGAGGTATGTGGGGCGCACGAAGGCGCGCCTGGGGGATAGGTGTCAGTGGGTGAAGTCGTCGCGGCCGGCACGGACCACGAGCCGCAGACACGATGTGGTTGCGGTGACGATCCCGAGGGCGACCAGCAGCCACAGCCAGTCCGGGAGGTGGATCAGCTGGTTGATGAACAGCAGCGACAGCATCACCGCTACCGCGATCAGGACGCCGAAGAACACCTTCCCCGACGCGGTGTCACTCCAGGAGCGCCGCGATAGCAGCCATGCTGCCGCGATCATCTCCATGGCTCCGACGGCGATCAGGCCGTCGAGCAGCCTCTCCCAGATCATGCGTGGCCCCTCCCTCTGGGCATCAGCGCGACAGCGATGTCGGGTCCGATGTGGTTCTCGACCCGCATCTGTTTGGACTCCCTGCCCATGCGCGCGTACTTCGGTGTTTCGGACTTGATCCGCTCGAGGTCTCGTTCGGCCTTCTCCCTGGCCTCGCGTCCCCCGGTGGGTTGCACCTGGCCCCAGTCCCGTCGGGATGGGTCGGGTGGCTGTAGCAGCTTGCGGACACGTGCCCAGAGCCGGTTCATGACGTCACCTCGTTGGCGTCTTGGCGGCGGCGTTCGTGGGCGATCGCTCGGACCTCGGTGACCAGCGACTTCTGCAGTTCCCCGACCTCGGCGAGGTGGCGCAGCTGGTCGTCCTTCTCCATGAGCTGCTGGTCCTTGATGCGGGACTCGGTGCGCCACTCGTCACGGTCGTGCTCGGCACGCTCGACGGCGTCATCGGCGGACTTCTGTGCCCGGTCGACCTGGGATTTGGTGTAGAGCCGGCCGGTGGCGAGGGCGATGACGAACAGGATGCAGAGTCCGACGACTCCGAGTTGGTCGCCGTGGGCCGCGATCCATTCCATCAGGCGGCTCCGTCGCCTGAGGTGTCTTGCTCGACGGTGCTCATCTGTTGGCTGCAGGCGCCGCAGACCACGACGTTGAGCGGGATCGGCTGCGCGGTGTCGGGATCGGTGCCGGGGGTCACGGAGACCTGGAGCCCTTGGCGTGCGCATCCATCGGTGGTGCAGGTGAACAGCATCGGGGGTGGCTCCGATCAGTAGTCGCAGGTCCAGTCGAAGGCGATCGCCAGCGGCGTCGTTGGGGTGGCTGCGTCGGCGTACCGGAAGCAGCGGACCGTGAACGATGTCGCGCCGGGGTCTCCTTGCAGGACGGGATGCCAGGCAGGGGTGCGGCTCGTGAGGTGGACGGTGGCCGGGGCAGTTGGGCCGCCGTGGGTGATGGTGATGTAGCCGTCCGTGTCGGTGTTCGTGTCGATGACGCCCCTGGTGGCCGGGGCAGTGCGTGCCTTCCAGGTCATGCCGCCTCCGAGAGTCCGACATCGGCGAGGATCGCGGTCCAGTCGCGGGCGACCATGCCGCGCGGGGTGAGGATGATCTGGCTGTCGGCGACATGCCACTCGGAACGCTCGACGATAACGTCGACGTACCCGACCGGGATCCGGTTCGGCCGCGGGTCGCGCTGCCCCAGGATGCGGACCATCACTCCCTTGCCGACCATGTCCGCGACAGCCGCCAGATGGGGGGCACCGACGAACTGCTCGGCCGCGAGGGTCAGGCCGTTGGCCCAGCCGCCGGAGGTGGCACGGGCCAGGACGCTGTTCAGCAGCACGGTCGCGGACGCGGCGGTGAGCGGTCCCTTGACGGTGAGGTCGACCAGCTGCTCGATCGCACCGGACCCGACCATCGTGGTGTGCAGGCCGCCGTTCTTGTCGGCCCAGCGACCGACCACCCGGGTTGCCTGGGCCTCGCTGGTCCAGGCGAGCTCGCCGGCGCCGGGCAGGATGAACAGCTCCGGGGTGACCGGGTCGGTGGTCTTGAGGATCTGCCGGTAGGCGTCGACGTAGACCCGGGTGTTGGTGTTCGCGTCGCAGTAGGCGCCGAGCATGTCCGAGACGCTGTTCAGGTCGGCGGGCTGGTCACCGTCCATCAGCGGTGTGGTCGAGATCGACGCCGGTCGGGTCCAGGTGAGCGCCCCGCGAGCCTTCGCCGCATCCAGCACCACGTCGGGGGTGGAGGAGGTGGTCGACTCGTCGGCGGCCATACACACCGTCGAATCGCCCTCGGTGGAGGCGGCGTTGATGGTGATCGACCCGTCGGTCCAGTCGGGCTCCGACAGGGTCCCGGCCAGCATCGGCAGACCGGGCCCGAACCGGACCTCCGCGGGCGCGTCCTTGACGAGCCACCCGGGTCGCTGGTTCGGCGCCAGCAGCAGCGTGAAGTCTGCTGTGACCGGGCCGCCGACACCGGGGGCGGGGAACTCGTGTGCGATGACCAGGTCGCTGACCGGGGCGAGCGCGGCCAGGTTCATCCCGTCGACGTAGACCTGCGGGATCATCCGGCATCACCGGGGACGTCCACGCGCATCACGTTGGTGTGGTTGCGGGCGTAGTAGGTCGCCGAGACCCGGGAAGTGGCACAGCCCGGGGTGACGGTCCCGATCTGCAGCAGACCGGGTGCGGCCTGGTGCTGCTCTCCGATCCAGCGGGCCGCATCGGAGACCATCGCGCCGTTCGCGACACCCACCCATCCCGAGGGCTGCGGTGCATCCACGGTGGCGGCATCGACCCTCGCCGCGGAGAACGATCCACCATCAGCAGTGCTGGTGAGCAGGATCGAGGCCTGCCCGACGTCGGCGTTGCACAAGAAGATGTCGTCCAGTTCGACCGGCACGCTACAGGCGACCTCGATGGTGATCGTGGCGTCCGGGTCCTCGATGTCCGCCGGGGGCAGCCGCAGCAGGTGCAGCGGGATCATGCCCCAGGTGTTGACGTTCAGGTCCGGCCATGCCGCACCGGAAGCGAGCACGGTCAGGGGGACGGTCTTCCAGCCGGTGCGGGGGTCGTAGATGTCCTCCCCGGCGGTCGTGACGAGCGCTCGGTACGAGAGGACGGCGCCACTGACCGCCGCCGAGTACCGCAGCCGGGACACAGGCAGGCAGTTTCCGGGCAGCAGCGCCGCGGCGGGGAGCCCGAATGAGAGGGGAGCGTCTGTGGTTGGTAGGGCGTCGTAGTAGCCGCTGACCGCGGTGTCGTCGCTGGTGGTGCCGGTGGTGCGGACGTTGAGGAACTTCGCGCGCCCATCCGACCCGGCTGCGGCGGTGTGGACCAGGACTTGCTCACCGAGCCCAACCGGGGTGGTGCCGTCGACGTCGAGCCCGAGGACCGACAGAGAGAGCTCGGTGCGCTGGGAGCCGTAGATCTCCACCTGCCGTGACTGGGTCTTGGCCGACCCGAACGGGTTGTCGGTGATCTCGATGGATGCGACCTCGAGCGCGATCCCGCTCGTCTTCGAGACCGCGCCGGGCCGGGTGGCCTTGATGTCGAGGGTGGTGAACCCGTCGGGCCGGTAGACCAGCATCTCCCAGGTGCCGGCGCCGTCCATGGTGTACGAGACCGGCGTGAAGGCGTCGTAGTTGCCGTCGTCGCCGAGGGTGACCGTGGTGCCGGGGCTGGCGATGCCCTTGATCCGCAGATAGGGCAGGTCGGCCATCGCGGTTGCGTTGATGCCGGTGTTGGTGCGGCGGAGCTCGGCGGCGGTGCGGCCGTAGACGATGGCACCGAGCGCACCGTTGCCGACCGCGAGGGTGGGGGCGGTCCAGGTCGCGGTCGAGGTGGAGTTGTTGACCGTCCCGTCCCACGAGTACGTGAGTGCCGCCGTGTCGGCGGTGGACCCGTCGTAGTAGCCCAGACGTGTCGAGTTGTCAGCCAGTGGGCTCGTCCACTGCTTGTCCAGCTTCCAGGGCGAGCCGAGAACGCCGCCGCCATCAGAGAACCGGTAGACCCGCATCCTGACTGCACCGGTCGGGGCCGTGATCAGGAACGACCGCGTCTGCCAACCCGCAGTGCCGCCGGCGGTCTGGACCGCATCCGATCCGATCTGCTTCGTGCCGGCGGTGTCGCTGTAGTAGCGGACCAAGATGCCGAACGCGTCAGCGGTGTTGTCGCCCACCAGACCGACCTCGTAGGTCTCCCCGGCTACGGCGGTCAGCAGTGGCCCGTTCACGTAGCTTCTGCTGGTCCCCTGCATCTCTGCACAAGTGCGACCCGAAACCGTTCCCCAGGTCATGCTGGAGGTGTTCGCGCCGGCCGAGTAGCCGACCAGGTTGAGCTTGAAGTCGGGGTTCGTCTCGAGGTTCTTCAGCGCGGCGGGCTGGGTCGAGATCAGCGACCAGTTCGTCAGCGACGAGCCGTCATCCACGGTCGTCGTGGTCGACCCCGTAACCTCGGGGGCATCGATGCTGATCGGAGTCGTGCCCCGCACGAACGGCCGCGCATGGATCGTGAGCGTGACCGTCCGCCGCGCCCGGAGCATCTCGTCCAAGTCATCGAACGCCGTCGAGACGGTGGCGCTGGTGACCTCGTACACGGTCTCCTCGGCGCCGACCAGCGGGGAGATCCATGTCAGTTCGGCCCAGCCGTCGAAGGTGCATGCCGCATCGATCGCAGCCTGGGCCGCCGCGATCACCGCACCCGGCGCGGACGCACCAGGCGCAGTGATCTGAAGCGAGATCGTGGCCGATCGGTTGCCATAGCGGTCGATCTTCTCGACGTCACCGTCCTGCAGCTGCGAGACGATCGTGTTGATGACCGCATCCGGGTCGCCGGTCGTGAAGTCGTCGCCGAGCGCATGGATGCGCCACCCGTTGACTGGGTCGGGCTCATCCATGAGGATGTCGAGTCCGTTTAGGACCAGGGCCGCAGTCTGAGTGGCGCTGTCATCGCCAAGGGTGATGGTCATCCGCGCTTCCTCGCTGTCTTCGCAGACTTGTTCTGCTGCTTCGCCTGCTCCTGGCCGGCCTTCGTCGCGTTCTTCGCCCGGTCGGCCTTGTCGATGGTCGTCTTGTCCTTGATCGCCTTCGTGACGTCCTTGACGTTGTGGTTCAGCGTCTTGACCTCCTTCTGAAGGTCGGCGATCTGGGCTCCATAGGTCGCCTGGCCGGCGTTCTTCGCGGCGACGGTGACCAGACCGTTCTTCGCGTTGAAGTCGCGGTTGTAGGCCGCCTGGTACTGCCGATCGGTCGCCGCCGAGGCGGCTGCGAACGCGTGCAGCGCGGTCGGTCCGCCGTCCGTCAGGAGCTCGGACAGCGCGGCACCCGTGATGCCCTTCTTCTGCACCGCAGCCAGATCGCTGCTGAACTGCTTAGCGTCCTTGCCCTCGCCGTTGAGTTGGCTGATCGCGTACTGCGGCGTCCACTTCGGCGTCGTGTTGAGGCTGGAGGACGTCCACACGCTGGAGCTGGTCGACGTGGAGGTGTCAGGCACCGTCCACAGGTCACTCGACAGGGAACCGGTGACCGACGAGACGACCGAGTCGCGGTTCGACGTCGCCGCCGAGAGCTTGCTCTTCGTCGAGTCGAGGCTCTTGCTCAGCGCCTTCGATGCCTTGTTCAGGTCCTTCAGCGAGTCCCCGGTGAGCTTCAGGTCCTTGCCCACGAGGTCGTGCAACGTCGACCTGAGATCCTTGAACTCCTTGCCGTCCAGGTTCTTGGTCGACAGGGACAGCTTGGAGAGGCTGGCCGACGCCTTCGCAGCGGCCGCGGCAGCCTTCTCGTCTGCTGCGGCCTTCTTCTTCTCGGCCGCGGTCTCCTTCTTCGAAGACGACGAGGACGAGCCAGTGGAGCTCGACGAACTCGACGACGTGGAGCCGTTGACGCTGTTGATGTTGTAGTTGAACGGGTCATCACCAGCCGTGCCGCCGGCGGCCAGACCGAGCACCTGGTCAGTGATCCGGCCCGCGTTGATCAGCTTCAGCGTGCGGCGCGCGTTGTCTGCCTGACCGAACTGGTTGGACGTGACCTCCTCGCCAGGAGCGAGCAAGTACGGGTAGCGGTCCGCGTAGGGTCCACCATCCTTGGGGACCGTGGAGCCGAGCGCCGATCCGGGCATGTTGACCTTCGGCTTCACGGTGCCGCGCTGAGTCGTCAGGATCGTGTTCTGGCGGATCGTGACCGTCTTGCCCTTGAGGCTGTCGATGTACGCCTTGAGGCTCTTCAGGCTCGTGATCGCCTGACCGGTGTCCGTCGAGATGGTCAGCTTCTTCGGCTTGTCGATCACCGAAGTGAAAGCCGCGATCTGCGCCTTCGTCGCCCCCATCTTCGTGGCGAACTTGATGATCGCCGACGTCATCTGGGAGTAGCCCGAGACGCTGTTCTTCGTGGCCTGCGACTGCGCGTTGTACGCCTCGACCGCGCTCGACACCGAGGCCCGGTTCGCAGCACCAGCGGCCGTGAACTCGTTGAAGCCCTTCGTGCCCGCTGCGGCCTGCTTCGCCAGCGCCTGGATCGCCTGACCAAATGACGTCGTGGCGTCGAAGTTCTGCAGCGCGGTCTGGTGCTCAGCCTCCTGTGCCGCGATCAGGTTCCGGATCGACGCCGCCGCAGACGTGCTCGAGGTACCCAGGGTGGTGTTCGCCGACGAGGCGTCCTTCACCGCTGCGGTGTACGCCGGGAAAGCGGCAGCCACCTGGCTGACCGTCGCCCCGCTCTTCTTCGCAGCAGCCTCGATGATCGCGAAGGAGTCGGCGGCCTTCTTGGCTTCGCCCGACGAGACCATCGAGGAGAGTTGCTGGTCGATCTCGCCGGCTGCTGAGCGCTCAGTGGTCAGGTCGCTGGTGTGCCCGAAGATGCCAGTGATCGAGTCGGAAGCGCCGAAAATCTTGTTGATAGTGCCTTGGCCCATGCCGCCGATGCTCGGCTCGATGTACGAGAGCTTCGAGCCGATCTTGCTCAGGTTGGCGCTGCTCAGTGACGCCGACTCGCTGGGATGGGACGGGATGAGCGTTGTGCCGAGCGCGGCCAGGCCGACGACCGTTGCAGCCTTCCCCAGCTTTCCCTTTCCGCCGCCCACGACCGAGCCGCCGCCGGCAACCGTGGCCGCTTCCTCAGCGGCCGCGGCCGCCCCGGCTGATGCGGCCACGCGGTCCCATGCGGCGCCCAGCTTCGTGACTCCGGCAGCGGCGAGGCTTGCCATTGACCCGATCGAGACAACAGCGGCGATGACTGGCCCGAGGGGCGAGCTCGCGATGGTGCCGATGATCTTGGCGAGCGCGGTCAGGACTGGAAGCGTCGCCGAGCCGACAGGCGCGAACGCCTCCGCGATGTCGAGCGCGGTAGTCGCCACCGACTTGAGCAGATCGACGACCTGCGGACCCTCCTTCTCGACGTAGGCCAAGAACTCGTGGAAGCCCTGCGTCTGGCCGAGACCATCGGCCCACTTCTGGAACGCTTCCGACGCGCTCACCAGGCCGCCGGTGAAGTCACGGGACAGCGGGGCGACATCGACCATCAGCGACGCGAGACCAGAGGCCACGTGCCCGGTGGCAGTAGCGAAGGCATCCAGGGTCGGAGCCGCATCGGTCTGCAGGTAGTTGAAGAACTTCTGGAAGCCCGCGTCGTTGGCGATCCCGTTGCCAGCCTCAGCCGAGAGGTTGCCCAACTCGGTCCCGATCGAGGACACGATCGACTCAACCTGAGGCAGCAGCGGCAGCAGAGCCTTGATGCCCTCCTCAACACCAGGGAACATGCCCTGACGAGCAGCGTCCTGCAGCGACTGCAGCTGCGGCTCCAGGCCGTCGATGAACTTCGCGAACTGCGCACCCGAGGGGCCGAGCGCGTCCATCGCCTGCTGCATCGCCTGGAGGTTCTCGGTCGTCGGGGCGAGCTTGTAGGCATCCATCGCCTTGATCGCATCCCCGACACCGGAGAACGCGAGAGCGGCAACCCCTGCGGCGCCGGCCGCAGCGCCGAGACCGGCTGCCAGGCCGGTGATCGCCGGTACCACCGACGCGCCGATCGGCGCCAGCACGGGACCGATCGCCGCAGCCGACTTCACCAGCAGCGAGAGGCGGCCGGTGTACTTGTTCAGGTCGTCCGACGCCTGGCGGGTCGACTGACTCGCACGCTTGCTCGAGTCGCTGAACTTGTCGGTGCTCGTCGATGCCCGGGCAGAGGTTCCGTTGAGGTTCCCGAGCTCGCGGTTCAGGAGCGCGACAGAAGCCGCGTCCTTCGCCATCTTCGTCGAGAAGCCGTCATCGTTGAGCGACAGCTCCACGGACTCCTTGCGCACGCCCACGTAAGGCACCTCCTGGAAGATGGAGACGGGAAGGCGCAGACGGCGTACCGTCGAGCGCATGAATGCTCAGATCAGGTACGGACTCGCGTCCCTGCTGGCGGCGGTGCTATTCCTGGCGATCGCCGGGATCGGTGGCGTCATGACCGCTGATAACTCATCGGCCAGCGCGTCCAACGCGCTCGGCACGGTCGCCCTGCTTGGGGCCTTGGCCTTCGTCGCTGGCGTCGTGCTGCTCATCGTCGGTCTGGTGCGGCGCCCTCGGAGCGCATCGCTGCGACCTCCACAGGGCTGAGAAGCCTTACGAACGTCGTCCGTCCGTCGCCGGCGTGCGGCTCTGATGCGCCGGCTTCTTCGTCAGCCTCACGTTCGTCCTCGGCGCGGACTCGCATCTGGACCTCGATCGCCCGACAGGCCGGGCAGACGTCATCCTCGAGCGTGATGTACGGGTCGGTCTTCGCGATCGAGTCATGCAGGCCACAGACCGGATGCACCTTGCGCTCGTAGTCGACCAGCGCCTGCATCCGGTTCCGCTGCGTGTCGTCCCACTCAGACTCGCGGGCGACGATCGTGTAGCCCGTCAGGTTGCCATCGGGGTCGTAGTGGTCATGACGCTCGGCCGGGACATACCCGAGCAGCGTCCGCTCGCTGATCCCTAGGCTGCGGGCGAGGGAGAGTCGGTCACGCTCATCAGGTGCGCGGACAAGCCGCGCCGCAGTTCCCCCAGGCCGTCACCCGTCTCATACAGGCCAACGACCAGGCGAGCCATCTGCTTCTTGTCAGGGCGCATCACTCCGAGTGCATCGAAGTTGCCCTCCGCCAGCGGCTCATCGTTCCAGGCCGTGACGTAGCGGGCGAGATCCTCGATCAGCGCATCGGAGTTGCACCAGCCGGCCGCGACAGTCAGATCCTCGCGGTAACCCGGCTCACCCTCGCCTCGAGCAGGATGCTCGACGCGCCACTGAGCCCACTCGCCGTCGGAAGCCGTCGCCGTGATGGTGAAGGTTCCCTCATAGTCGGCGATCAGGGACAGCAGCTCGGAGAGGCGGCCGTGAATCGTCGCGAGCTCAGTCTCGATCTCCGCTAGCCTGGCGTCGATCTCGACCACTCGCTCCGGCGACATGGTCTGACCCATTGGGCGAGGTGCTTCTGCTGCTTGGGCCAGCACGTCCTCGCGCTCGGCGTTCAGCCTGGCCTGCTCGGTGTCGAGCTCGTCAAGCTGTTCGGTCAACTGCTTGATCTCGGCGACGTACTGCCGGCCCTGGCCGACCGTCGCCTTGAACGGGGTGCTCGGTCGGATCGACTCAGCCGTCAGCTCCGCGATGCTCTTGCTCATCAGTTCTCACCGTCCAGCGACTCCGAGGCTGACTCGATCACACTGCGCACCCGCTGGGCAACGACCGGAAGGCGATCGGTGACCTGTACGTCGGCCTCGTTGTCGATGTCGAGGCGACTGACCACGAACGTCACCTGAAGGCCAACCTCCGCGAAGTCGGGGTCGTCACCGACCTCGACGAGTTGAATGCCGTCGGCGTAGGTCTCCATGCTGAAGTCCACGCCATTGATGATGATCTCGCCAGCCCCGCCCTTTGAGCTCAGGTTGCGGATCTCGATATGCGCCATTGCTGTCTCCTGCCGAAGTAGCCGAGTGGAGACCCCCGCGCCGACGACTCGGCGACATCGACGCGGGGGCGTCAGATGGGTCAGGCGGAGAGCTTGACGTTGCGGGCGATCGGCTCGCCGCCGACCGTGATCAGCTGCTGGGTGATGGCGAACTTGTCGTAGTCGCCGTCACCGGTGGCGCCGCCGTCAGCCTGGACGCCGCACTCCATCAGGTAGATCCCGTTGACGACCATGTCGGCGGTCAGGGTGTCGGTCTCACCGTCGACAGCGTTGAGCGTCAGGACGGTGACCTGGGCGCCCTCCGGCAGCGCGTCGAACAGCTCGTTGCCTTCGCCGCCGGCGGCGTCGGCAAGCTGCGGCCGGTAGGAGTACTGCACCTGGGTCGCGGGCTGGGTGACGGTGCCGAGCTCGGTCGGGGTCGTCTTCGTCCCGATCGGCCGCGGGCCGGCACCGGTGTCCTGGGTGGGGGCGACGTTGAAGCCGCCGTAGATGTGCATGGAACCGAAGACACCCGCGTTTGCCTCGGTGAGGGTCGGGATGCCGGTTGCGGCGGCGGGCGCGGTGGTCAGGATGACGACCGAAGTCTGGCCGAGGGACTTGTCGGTCGCGGGCATGACGAGGGGCATGATCACTTCTCCTTGGTGGCGTGCTGGTTGTCGGACTGCTTGGCCGACTCAGCGGCCTTCGCCGCGGGCTTGCGCCGTGCGGACGTCTTCTTCGCCGCGGCCCGCTTCCGGGGCGTCGCGGCCTTCTTCGCCGGCGCGGGGGTCGCCTCGGCGGCGGGCTCGGGCTTCGACTCGGGGTAGCGCTCCTGCATGGCGCGCGCAAGGTACGGGTTCATCAGCTCCTCCTAGAGCGCGTAGGTCCACGTCGACTGGCCGGAGAACATCCCGTCGTCGACCGCGACCGGGTCTGTCGTCTCATGGGTGATCGGCGTCGACGCGATGCCGTCGACCGTGATCCGGGCTTCGTTGAGCGCGGCCGTGACCCAGTTGCCGACCGTGCGTGCGTTCGGCGCCGTGTTGCCGACGTGGTGACAGAAGACGCGCCACCCGGTGGCCGAGGTGCGGCCCGAGAGCCAGCCGGACGGGATGAACCGCCGGTCCACCGACAGCATCACGAACGCGGTCGGCAGCGTCCCCGGATTGCCGTCAGCGCCTGGCACCTTGCCGTAGTCGTAGACGTCGTCGCCGACCGTGTCGGCCAGCAGCGCCTTGATGGCGCTCCAGTGAGCCGACGCATCGAGCGCCGGCTGAACGGTGGCGGCCATCAGGACTCCGGCCAGAACAGCGTGTCGAGGACCTTGCTGATGTCGTCGGCGAACTTCGGCCCGATCACATCCGCCGACCGCGGAAGGTCCGTGTTCCCGGCGCCGTGACGCCAACCGGCACCGACCGGTGTCCCACCGTCGTGCGGGCCATACTCGCCGGACAGCGGGCCAGTCATGTCCGAGGTGATGCGCTTGTAGTAGCTCTTGCCGTGCGGGCCTGACTTCTGCCGTGCGTACTGGCGCGCGAGACGCTGGCCGGCAGCCACGTTCTGCTTGACGACCTTCGCGCCCTGCCGCACGAGCGCCGGCGGAATTTTGCGCATGTCCGACTCGAGGTCACGAGTGCCGGAGTAGTCGACCTTGACCCTCATGCCTGATCGCCCTCCCACAGCAGAGGCGGCCCCGGCCGCAGAGCTGCGTCGAGCTGTCGCACGCCTGCGACTGCTGCCGCCACTCGTCCGGTGTAGTTGTCGGTCAGGTCGAGCCGAACGCGCGGTGGCTCGTCGGGGAAGTCAGCTGCCAGAACCATCGGTGTCACCCCACTCCTCAGGCCGCTCGACAGCCACAACAGGGATACGACGCGCGGTCGTCTGGTCCTGCCATCCGACCTCGATCAGCTGGACCACGCCGCCTGCGTTGTCGCCGGCCGTGATATCGGCGAAGTCGTCGTCTGCCAGGTCGGTGGTGCTGGCGGGAAGGTTCAGGACACGGGCGGCGACAGTGAAGCCGACACCACCAATGTTCTGGGTGCTATAGGGCGCGGAGTTCGCGGCGGTTCCGGAGAGGCGAGCGGGCAGGTCTTCGTGGATGACCGCCCACTCCGGGACCTCGAGGCCGCGGTCGTTGGTGGTCATGTTCCCGGTCTTGCGGCGGATCGTGACCGTGGAGCCGCCGTTCTCCGCACCCATCCGGGCTTCGGCCATAGCTCGGCCGCGGGCGAGGGCGTTGAGGAGGCCCATCAGGTGTACCGCATCGATCCAGCAGTCGGGATCGGAGGCAGGAGGCCTGCGATCTCAGCCGAGGTGAAGTACATGTCCATCGTCGAGTTCGCCAGTGTGCGGCTCTCGGAGTAGTCGTCGATGGACTGCTGCTCCTGAGTCACCCCGTCCGGGTTGGACAGCACTCGCATCGCAGCATCAGCAACGATGTCAGCGAGGTCCTCGATCGTGGCCCAGCCGGTAGCGATGACGGCCTCTACGCTGGTCCCGTTCTTCCGGAGCTCCCGCTGCAAGGCGCGCCATGCGGCGTCGATCCGGGTCTGGGCGACCGGGGAGCCATCGGGGATGACGTAGCCACGGTCGACGAGATCATCGACGGTAGCCGGGTTGCTCATCACCACGATGGCCTCCACTCAGTCCTTGGCCGGCGTCTTCTTCGCGGCCGTCTTCTTCGCCGCGTGATGGGCGGGAGCAGACTTCGATCCGCTCTGATCGCCGTCCCAGAACTCGGACGGGATCTTCTCCAGCAGCTCGTCAGTGGCCGGCGTGCCGGCGGAGTAGATGACCCCGCCGGCAAGCACGGACTGCTTCAGGTGCTGCTGGCTCATCAGGCCGCGATGAGGTTGGACATGATGACGATGTCCTCGTTGTCCTGGATGACCGGCAGACCGACCGCGGCACCCTTGACGGCCCGCTGCACCGGGTCCTCCTGGCCGAGGGTGACGATCGTGAGACCGGCCGCCTCGTTCGGGGTGAGGATCCGGTTCTGGACCTGCTGGACGGCCTCCTGGGTGATGCCCAGCTCGGTGCGGCCGACCGTGTCACCCTGCGGGAGGAAGGTCAGGTAGCCCTCCGGGTAGACGCGGTCCTTGGTCTTGGTTCCGTCGCCGTTGTCGGTCACCAGGACCCGGTCGTAGGTGTAGACCTGCGGCAGGTTCAGGTTCGCCAGGTAGGCGTTGAGCTCGTTCTGACCGACCGGGGCCTGCGGGTACTTCAGCGCGAGCGCATTGAGCATGATCCGGTAGACCTTGTTGGTGGTCAGTGCGATCCCGGCGGGTGCGCCGCTGGAGTCGAGGAACTGGCCGTGGCCGGTCTCGAGGTCGTCGAAGACCTTGGTCGGGTCGGCACTCCATGCCGTGGCGACAGCGATCTTGTTGTCGTCGGGCACCTCGAAGTCGACCTCGTGCTCGGTGCCGTCCTCGGCGACGAGCGCCACGGCGCCGGTCGAGAGGGCCTGGCCGCGCATGAGCTCGAAGGTGTTGTCGGCGGTTGCCGACACGAGGCCAGCGGCCGCGTTCACCCATGGGGACCAGTCGACCTGCTGCCCGTTGAGCTGCTGGGCGAGGACGAACTCGATGTTCAGGTCGGTCTCGGTGAGGTCGATCCGGGGGGTGACGGCCGGGAGCTCGCCGCGGACCTCGACCACGCCGGGACGGCGGATCGGGGTGGCGGGGGAGCCGAAGGCACGCACCGGGACCGTCTGGTCCATCCGCTTGCGGCGGCCTAGGCGGTAGGTGATGGCCTGCACGTTGGTGTTCGGCAGGAACCGGGTCAGGGAGTTGCGGTCGTCCTGGTACGCGCGGGCCGCGAGGATCACGGGCCGCAGGTCCGGGACGAGGTCCATCAGCTGCATGTCAGTTTCTCCTCAGGGCTCAGGCGGACGGCGCGGTGCCGTTGATGAAGGTGATCGCCGGGAACGAGGCCTCCTGGGCCTCATCCAGGGCGGCCGGCAGGTAGCGGCGGTCGACGGTGCCGGCGTGGACGACCGAGATCAGGTGGGACTCGCCCGCCTTGATCACGTGGTTGTCCAGAACCAGGCCCTTGCCGGCGACGATCGAGCCGGACAGGACCAGGCCGTCGCTGTCGGCGGTGACGTCGGTCGAGGCGACGGTCACGCCGTGCGTGGACGCCTTGGCTGGGTCGCGGAGCCACCGGCGGTCACCGGTGTCGTAGTTGATGCGCTTGGGCGCGAAGTTGGACACAGGAGTCTCCTTTGGTTGGTGTCCTCGGGGTGGATCCGGGTGGTCGTGGCCTCGCGCCTACGGCGTACCGGGGGTCAGTTGGTGCTGGGGACGCGGATTCCGGTCGCCCGCTGCATGTCGGCGAGGACGGCCTTGACCTTCTCGGCGTCGGTCGCCGCGGCGGGTGCTCCTCCGCCGATCCCGGCAGGAGCGAACCGCTGGGGCGACTTCGCAAGATGGGGCTTGCGCGTGAGCAGGTCGTCGAGCTCGGCCTTGACCTTCTCGAGGTCGGCCTGCCCCTGGTCGTTGACGACCTTGGTCAGGTCGATGTTGGCGACCGCGTCGGTCTCGTCCTGCAGCAGCGGCTTCGCCGCGGCCAGGACGGCGTCCCGGACCTTGCCGGCCGCCTCCTCGGCGGAACGCTGCTGGTCGCGCTCCTGGAACGGCTTGATCGCCGCATCCACGGCCTGCTTCACGATCGCGGCGATGTCCGGCTGGTCGCCGGCTGCCGGGGAAGGAGCAGCCGGATCCTTGGCCGGCGCAGCGGGTGCCTCGGGAGCCTTCGGCGCGGCGGGCCTCGCCTGTGCGGCGGCGAGCTGGCTGCGCAGCTGCTTGTTCTCCTCGCGCTGTCGGACGATCGCGGCCTTCCCGGGATCGCCGAGTGCGTTCCACTCCTCCTCCGAGACACCCTCAGGGCGCTCGACCGGGACGACGGTGTCGTCGCCGCCGAGGATGGGCCACACGATGCGGCCAGACGGTAGTACGCCGGCGGCCTCGAGGGGCTTGCCGGTCATTGGGTGGCGGCGGGTCGGGTGCAGGATCGGACCAGAGCTGGTCGGGGACATCGCGTCTCCTTGGGTTGGGGTGGCGCGCTTGCTGCGCGGCGCCGCGCGCCTTCCGCTCGTCGCGAGCGGGAAGCTCAGAGGATGAAGCCGTTCTGCCGCAGGAGTCGGATCGCTTCGTCGCGGTCGCCGCGGGCGTACTCGTAGATCGACTCGGGCATGAGCCGGACCTTCGTAGTCCGTGCGTACCGCTCGCCGGGGGCGCGGGTGTCGCGGCTGCGGTCGCCACCGAGGCGGGCGTAGGCGAGCCCACGGCGTGTGGTGCCCGTGCTGGTGATCGTCACGGTGTTCCCGGCGACGGTCTGAGCGGTGGTCATGCCGCGGCGGGCGTTGACGACCTGGTTGATGTCGGCGCCGTCGCGGATCGCCTGGGCGCCGGCGTTGGTGAAGGCCTTGTTCTGCTCGGCCGAACTCAGCGAGTGGAAGTAGGTGTCAGGGTTGACGGTCAGGTCACCAGCGAGGGACTCGCTGACCGGGATGTGCCGGCAGTCGCACAGCGGGTGCCGCTGGAACCCGTCGTTCCAGGCGTAGAACTTCCCGGCGAGGATCACACATCGGGAGCAGGACGGCGGTGTCAGCATCCGCACATACCCGGCGACCTCGGGGTGTGCTGTCGCTGCTGCGGATTCGGCGGCACGGGCGGTGTCGGCCATGATCGTCGCCGCGACCTGCTGCATGAACTGCTCGGCGTCGTCGAGGGCGTCCTGGGCGGCCTTCTCCTGGTCGAAGGAGGCGGGGATCTGGCTGGTCATGTCGTCGCCGGCTGCGGCCTTCGCGGCACTGAACGTCTGCCCGGCGTGTGCGACCGAGAGTTGCATGAGTGATCCGACCGGTAGGCCGCTGCCCGTCAGGCCGGCCATTCCCTTCGGGGCCAGCACCGGACTGGCGGTCGAGATGATCCCGAGCTCGCGCAGCACGCCGCCGATGTAGGTGTCGGCGTCCTGGGTCGCGGCAACCTGGGCAGCCGAGATGAGCAGGACCAGCTGGGCGCCGATGCTGTCGTCGTCGTACTGCTGGGACCAGTTCGCCTTCGGGTCCATGCGCCGCCACACCTTCCGAAGCGCGAGCAGCAACTGCAGAAGGATGCTCTGCTGGCGGCGGTAGTAGGAGGCGGCAGCCTCAGGCGTTGATGCCATCGAGGAACTTGCTGCTCAGCTGGGTGATCGGATCGAGCTCGTCCTGCTGCTTCTCAGCCCGGATCTTCTGCCGCTGCGCCTCAGCCTCAGCGACCGCCTTCTCGATGGTCTCCTTGTCCCAGCCGAGGACCTGCTCGGCAGTGGTCTCCACGCCGAGACCGGAGACGACGAGCTTGTTGAACATGTCGACCATCTGCGACTCGATGCGCGTCTCCGGGTCCTCCCACCGCGGCCGCACGCGGGTACGCGTGCCGGGGGACTCGATCGCAAGGATCCACTGCCCAAGGCGACGCCACGACTGGTTCAACGACCCGGCCTCACCCATCCGACGCACGCGGCGCACCATCGGCGCCTCATCCGTCTTCAAGAGCTCGGCCGACATGTGCGACTTCAGGTCGAGCGAGAAGTACGTCGACGCGAGCGCCGTCTTCGCGCGGACCTTCGCCGAAGCATGCTCAGCCCACGTCACGAACGACGCAAGGCCAGCCGGCTCCAACTGGCCGAAGTCAGCGTCCTTGCCGCCGAACCACATGTGGTCGGCGCGCGGATTGAAGCCGACGAGCGGCTTCCCGTCGGCGCCCAGCAGCGGCTTCATGGGGTCCTTCGGGTCCCGCGGGATTTCGATGCCCTTGGCGTATCGGATCGGCACGGCCCCGAAGTGGCCGGCGAACACCAGCAGGCCCTCGACCAGGTCGATGATGTCGATGAGGGAGGCGATCGGGTCGATCTCCGAGATCGGCTCCTTCATCAGCCGGCCGCGGGGAGCAAGCTCAACCACCGGGACGCCCTTGAGGCCCGTCGGACGGGGATCGCCCTTCACAACCCAGCGCGAGCTCTCGCCGGATCCCTCCGGATCAACCTGCTCAACGTCGCCCTCGACCAGGTCATAGTCGGTCCCGGCGAGACGAAGCAGCCCGACACGATCGCCGGTCCACTCCTCCGTCCAGATCTTCAGGAAGGCGTCCACGTTGTAGGGCGGCGCCTGCATCCGGTGGACCGCAGCCTGGGTGGCCGACTCGATCCCAACGACAGCACGGTCACCGCCCTGCTCGCGCGCGGCCGAAGCGAACGACCGAGACGCGATCAGCGCCTCCCGGTGGCCCTCATGGTGCATGACGTCGAGGTCATTCGCCTCCCAAGCCGCTTCGAGCAGCTTCGCCGCAGCCGAGTCATCAGGAGCGGTCAGACCACCGAGCACAAGCCGGTCAGTGAGCGCATCCACCACGATGCCAGCCGTGCCCGACTTCGGGACATCGAGCATCGAGTGGAGGTGTCCAGTGACAACACGGTCGACGAAGCGACCATCCGCTGATGCGACGATGAGTCCCGGGTAGACCTCGGCGTACTCCTTCGCCAGAAACGGCAGCACATGCTCGTTGCAGTACCGCCGCTCATAGCGCTCGGCGTACCGTGCCTGCCTCTCGATCTTCTCCAAGAGGTGCTTGGTCCACTGCATCACAGTCGGCACACGCCACCTCCTGTTCTACTGATCGCGGGGTCACATGCTGAAGATGAGGGGCGGCAGTTCCGGTTTGTCACTCCAGCCCGCAGCGATCGCGTCAGCGCGCGCCTCGAGCGCGAGAGCGTCACCGATGACGCTGTCGATCTTGCGGGGGCTGTTCGGGTACTCCTTGCGGACCAGCCGCGAGCGGCCGCGCCAGTCGACGTAGGCATTGCCGTAGTGCTCGGCCGCGATCGGGTCGTCGTCGTGCCACACGTCCCCGAGCCGGAGGCCAGAGTGAAGCCTGTCGAGCGCTGCAGCCATCGCGACGAACCTGCTGGTCGGCCACGCGATGACGCGTTCCTCGCCGAACTCGCGCGCCAGAGACTCGATGTCGGAACGCCACTCGTGGGGGTCGGCGTACATCCGACTCACCGTGTATCGGCCGAACGTCTCGCGGATCGTGGAGAGGACCTCGCTTCGGGGAACTTCCCAGCCAGTCCCGGCAGCGCCGGCCGGCTTCGGCCAGGCGCCGAGCTTGAACAGGAAGCCATCCGACATGCGACAGCCACGCAAGATGGTGGTGTCGTCGTTCAGCGATCCGTCGAACCCGATCGCGATGGCCTCGCCGTCCTTGACGACTTCGCCAACCTTGGTCTGGTCGTCGTGGATCTGCTTCGCGATCCACGCGTCCGAACCAGCCATCGACCGGTTCAGGAAGTAGCGGACAGCGGTCTGCTCGTCGGGGCAGACCGTCGGGTCGAGCATGTCGGCGTAGACCCGCTTCGGCTCCATCCAGCCGGTCTTCGGGTCCATCGCCGGGCCGTACACGTCACGCAGTTGCCGCAGCGTCCGGTCAGCATCGGTGATGTCGATCTTGCCCTTGGCCTCACGATGGTGGACCAGCCACTCATCGCCGAGCTCGCCGCGGCGCCACTGCTTCTCCAGTGTCTCCCAGATCGACTGCTCACCAAGCCGGCACGCGGTCGTCGTCAGCAGCGCCCACGGTTCAGCCAGGGCACGCTTGCCGAGGTTTCGCATCGCGGTCGCGTACATCTCACGCAGTTCGCGCAGCACGTAGAGGTGGATCTCGTCGGGGACGAGGAAGGTCTCCTTGCCGCCGTCCTTCGACGCGGCACCAGAGGACGACGACACCGCCTGGCCGCCACCCGGAAGGTAGAGCGCGGTGGCGGACATGTAGTTCTTCGCGCCCGTGATGCCGCCGAAGATCTCGGGGTGGACGTCCGGACCCCACTCGGCCATCACGTAGGCGATGTTCTGAAACGTGTTGCCGGCCTGGTTCTCCTCGGTAGCCAGACAGCGGATGAACGGCGAGCGCACCGGGCGACCGACCGGTTGCCCGTTCGCGTCCCAACCATCGAACCGCACCGGTCCGAGAGCTTCGCCGACACCGATCAGGCCAGCAGTCTCTGACTTCGCTCGGCCCTTCGGAGCTGAGTAGACCGCCTTCGACTTCACGCGCCGGCCCGTCTCTGGATCCAGCTCATAGCATCCGACGATGAAGTCGAACACCTCATCGTCGAACGTGATCGGCTCGCCCTGGACATCGCCCGGGCCATGACAGGTGTAAGCCTCGAGCCAGTCGATGAGCCCGTAGCCGAGGGAGCAGATCTGACCGTCCCAGGCAGGGACGAACGGCATCAGCCCGCGGACTGCGCCCGCTGGCGAGCCCGGTCGAGCGATGACACCTTCGGTGATCCGCCCGGCTGCTGCGGTGCAACCGCACCACGCGGGCCGCGGTACTGCGGCTTCTTCCCCGTCTGCTCATCAGGCAGCCGGAGGGCCGCGAGCAGCTGCTTCATGGTGTTCGCCGTCGCATTCGCACGATCGATGACCGCATCGAACTTCACCACCACGTTGACCCGCTGCTCATCGCCGTCACCGAAGACGTCGCCGACGCGGAACCGCATCAGCTCGAGCACTCCCGTCCCGTGGATGATCCGGTCCATCTCATCGAGCCGGTCCTTCTGGCGGCACGCCTCCGTGAGCTGCACCAGCTGGACCGCGTCCAACTCGTGAGCACCGGTGATCGCACGCCAGAGTGCTCGGCCACCAGGACCGAGACCTGTCGGGGGTCGCTTCGTAGCCATCAGGGCCACCTCCAGCATCGCGCCGGGCCGGCAGCATCGCGCTACCCGCAAGGTGAGGGGTCGAACCAGGAAAGTTCAGGGGTCCGCACAGCGAGTCACCTTGCCCACGGTTCCCTGTCGGGCCTAACCGGAGGGGTAGCCCCCTGGGGTCTCCGTTTAGGTGTGGCTCGGATGCGGGCAGCCGGTGCGGCCGGAGGTGGCGTAGTTCTCGCCTGGATGCTCCGGGCCGTGGATGATGCTGCGGTTGAGGTCGCAGTGCCCGAGGACCCAGTCGATGCCTCGTCGGGTACCGACAGCCTTCCCACATCGCCAGCAGTTGAACCGCTGACCGGCGTCCATCTTGGCTTGGTAGTCGCGTCCGGCGGCGTCGTAGGCGGCGTCGTAGCCGCGCTCCTGCCGTGTGCCGCGGGCCCTGTCTGCCTGCCGTTCGTGGGTGGGGCAGCGGCCGCTGCGTGTGCCTGCGTCGACGAGGGTTGGGCAGCCGGGCTGCGAGCAGACGCGCTTAGCCACGTGCACGCTGCCACTGCTCGAGGAGTTGGTCGTAGCGGGCGTGGATGCGGTCGGTCATGACGCGTGGTGCTTGGCGTTGTGCGGCGCGTACTCGCTGGATCATCTCCGCGATCTCTGCCCGTGTGCTGGTGTCGCTGACCTTGAGGACGTCCATCACCAACCCCCAACCGCGACGGCCGCTGATCCCCGGCAACGACCGTCGGCGGCTG
>Ga0164242_10002044_pt1 | contig 23495 bp, 14 predicted proteins | sample OricomgcompostMG_FD_108783 | JGI IMG/M metagenome (GOLD analysis project Ga0164242, IMG submission 108783) | Miracle-Growth compost microbial communities from Emeryville, California, USA - Original compost - Miracle growth compost (MG) ... | reverse complement strand
TTAATGTAATGATGGGTGATAAATCAACGCCTAATGTATCTTTTCTTAAAACATAATGAGGAACAGTTTTAAAAGTATATTGATGCCCTGTTTGATCTTTGAAAATGATATATTGACTTTTTAATTGCTGTGCATTTCCTGCAATACAAAAAAAGATTATACTAAAAACAAATAAAATTATTTTCTTAAACATTTATATTCTAATGGCGTTTCTTCAATAAGACATGTTCTTTTTTTTAAATAATTGATTGATCCTGTTTGTAAATAAAATCAATTGTTTAATTGTGTACAAGTTTCACCAATCACTTGCACATGAACCGTCTGATTATTTACAGTTATTGTTCCTCCATCATGAACATGAGTTCCTTCAATTGACACCCCATCTTCAAAATGAAAATAAATTGAAGACCCAGTAAATGCAGGTGACATTGGTAAATAAACTGTTCCTGTTGTTCCACTTGTAATTGTGTATTCTTGTGTTTCAGCCTCTTCAACTTCATTAGTACAATCTTGATCTATATATCCTGCTAGAAATGTATTGTTTATATGAATATCACCACTGATTGTACCACTAATTACAACTTTTACAGCATTTTCAGTTCCATCATATGAAAAATCTAAATAAACGTTAGAGGACGGACAAGTTGTTGTGACTTTATATGCTGCATATTGATCACCATTTCCATATAAATATTTTAATTTCAAATAACTTCCTATTAAAGGACTATAAGAATATGAGAAATTTATAGAGGTATCTTGATATGTCCAAGGCGTAAAAGTGCTTAATGTATCATCACCATAAATGATATACATAGGAGAAGTTGTACCTATGGATGGTTGAATTGTATCAAATTCTAATGTTACTTGTCCTGATGTAGTCCCAGCATCAACATAGACACTATTGCCATTAGGATTACTTTGATCTTGATAGAAATTCACACTGCTACCACAAGCAGGAATTGTTGCAGGAGTTAAATCTCTTTTTGCAATAATTTGATTTCCTGATTTGTTTCTATAATAAATATTTGATTGATCTATTGCAATCCAATTTAATACACTATCTTTTACAAACCATGCACCTGATGATGAAGGAATTTCACCAACTTGTTTGAATACACCACTACTTACAGCATCATTTAAAACTGTAGTTGAAACCCATTGAGAATCTACATCACCTGACCATGTTTGTGAGAAAGATTTCTGAAATGATAATAAACATAAAAATATAAATAAAATTCTTATTTTCCTCATTCACCTTTTTTAATCCAAATTCCTTTTCTATCTGCAGATCCAAATCCATAAAATTGACATTTATTTTTTGGAAGATTCTCATATTCATATTGTGGAGGATTTGTATCATAAACAAGACCTGTTGGACATTTGCACATGCAAGTATCACAAATTATATCACTTTTAGATTCAGGGCCTATAAAACTTGAATCAACACTTGAATCTTTTGAATCAACCTTATCATATAATCTTGTCAACATCTGTTCTATTTTTTTTACTTGTTCATTCAAATCATCATTTTGCTTTTCTAATTTTTCAACTTTATTTTTCAAAATTTTATTTTGATTTTCTAATGCAGCAATCTTTGCTACAAAAACCTGTGTGTATGATAAAGTATAATAACCTTGATTATTTTTAGATACAGCATTTGGTAAAATATTCAAATAATCTTGTGCAAAATATCCTAGTTCCTTCCTGCCATCTTTTATATACATTCTTGATGGAACATTTAAAATTGAATCTACATCAGGATTTGTTAATAACAAAGTTTTTAATCTTTTGTCTGATGTTTCATATCCGGCTGATGCAGTTACTGTACCTGTAATTGTTACATTTCCTGTAAACGTTCCATTCTTAACAGTTATATCTCTTGCTGATACATTGCCAATTCTCAATACAGAATCTAATGCATATGGTCCTGAAGACCCACCTTCTGATACTGTTGCCCATGTTCCATCTCCTCTCAAATATGTACTTGATGATGCAGTACCAGAACCTAATCTTGCAGTTGAAAATACACCTGATGTTATTTTTGATGCAGCAAGATTTGGAATATCAGTTGCTGTTAATGCTCTTAATGACACTGCACCAGTTGACCCATCAGGCGTTGCTAATACTCTATTTGCTGTCTGTCCTGATGTTGCAGATACAGCAAACGTTCCTGATGTTGTAATGGTTGTAGGTGAAACAGATAACCATGAAGGTAAAGTCATTCCAATTGATGTTACAGTTCCTGAGGGAATTGAAGGAAATGTTGCAAGTGTCCCATCACCTCTAATGTATTGCGATGTTGTTCCTGTAGGTGTATTAAACTTATTATCCCATGATGTTTGTTTTGTAGTTGTTGGAATTGAATATCCTGATGTTAATGTTAATGCTAATGTCCCTGATGTTGTAATTGGTGAGCCCGATATTGATAATCCTGTTGGGACTGTCATAGCAACAGAGGTAACTGTTCCTGATCCTGTTGAAACTGATGCCCATGTTCCGTCTCCCCTTAAATAAGTTGACGAAGATGCTGTTCCTGTTCCTAATCTCGCTGTATTAAACACACCAGATGTTATTTTTGATGCAGCAAGGTTTGGTATATCACCTGTTACTAATCCTCTAAACGTAGGCGCTCCGTTAGCCCCATCAGGTGCTATAAAAACATAATTTGCTGTCTGTGATTTAAATGTTCCAGTTAGTGTTCCTGATGTTGTTACAGGAGTTCCAGATAATGTAAAAACAGAAGTTGGCAATGATAAACCAACTGATGTAACTGTACCCCCACCTGTACCTGTACCTCCCATAGGAATTTTAATTAATTCACCTGCATCATTTATACCTAATGCTGATGAATCACCTGAAGATGCGGCATATGTTGGAAATAATATTGTTCCATTTGCGTCAATAGATAATAAATCATTTACACTTGCACCTGCTGTTTTAAAAAATGCACCCAAACTATCCACTGTAAGTGACATTTGTCTATTATTTGTTGTCACTGTATTTGGGATAACAGAAATTGTTACATATGGAGAATTTCTATTTTGTATGCTTACACCTCCATATGTAACTGAATTATCATCAGTAAGTGATAATATTATTGCATCTTTATTAAACGATGCTAAACCTGGTTGATATGAACTTCCTGTTAAATCTTCAATTGTAAAAGTATTATTATTTATATCAAAAGTTCTATTTACACCTGAAGGCAATGTTAAATCAATTGATTGAAGTGATGTATCTAATGGTAAGGCACTCCATATGCCATCTCCTCTCAAATAATTTGAAGATGTCCCAGCTCCTGACCCAAGCCTTGATGTTGTAAATATTCCTGAGGTTATTTTTGATGTTGCGAGATTTGGAATGTCACCTGAAACTAATGCTCTCAATGAAACAGCACCTGATGATGCATTTGGTGTAGCAAGCACATAATTTGCAGTTTGACCTGTTTTTGAAGTGACAGCAAGTGTACCTGATGAGGTTATAGGAGATCCTGAGACTGATAACCACGCAGGAACAGACATTCCAACTGATGTAACAGTTCCTGAGCCGGCCCCGCCTCCTGAGCCTGAAAATCGCAATTGATGTGTTGAAAGAACTGAGTCATTTAACAATAAATCAACTGTTGAATCTGTTCCTCCTAATGAAAGTGTTAAATCGCCTGCTTTTTGATTTAAAGAATATACAATTCCTATTGAATCAGAAACTGAATCTAAAGAAGGAAAAAGATTCTGTAATTGTTTATTTACCCATTCTTGAGTTGCATATTTTACCCAATGTGACCATTCTCCTCTTTGATGTACTCTTGTGTATAATCCACCTGATGTATCTGCTGTGTGAAGAAACATTTGAGTTGTTAATAAGGAATCATAATATGTCCCAATACCTGTATTGTATAATGTTGACATAGTTAATAAAGATCCTCCAAACACTGAATCTAAAGGTAACCCAGTTGAACTATGATTTACGTATAAATATGAAATATCAAATGTGCTATCTGCCTTTACATTTGGATAGTATGCTTTGATATTTGGTATTAAGTAATTATAAGGTAGAAAATGTGTTGAATCAGGAATTACAGGAAATGTTGCAAGTGTCCCATTTCCTCTAATATATTGAGATGCTGTTCCTGCACCTGTTACAGAAATTGTTCCTGAAGATGTAATGGGTGATGATGAAACTGTAAAAGCAGAAGGCATAGATAATCCAACCGATGTAACAGAACCTGATCCTGTACCTGAACCTAATTTAATCCAATTAGAAAGATTATAAAAATAAATTGTGCTATCTGATAAATTAAATTGAATGGTAGGCATGTTTGGTGTATATGATATACCAGTTAATTTGTTAAAGACAAATCCACTATCAGCACCTATATATCCCTCACCATTCCATAAACTACCAAGCCCATTTCTAAAGGTATTGGTTAATACTTGTGCATGAGTTGTTGATATAAATCCAATAAGAAAAATTGATATGATCAATAATATTTTTTTCATTTAATTCGAATTCTTTTCATTTTCAACAAAGGTTATAACAACATCATAATTGCACCCATCATTTTCACATGTAGCAATTAAATTTTCAAAGGAAACATTCTCAATTGTTCTATAAAAATTTGTTGAATATAAGTTATTATCAGATTGATTCAAAATACTTATTACCTTGTTTTCTATCTTATCTATGATTATTATAAACATTTAATTTTAAATATTTTTTAAGTATTAGGATTAAGTGTCCAAACATGTGCATATTGATTTACTAATACCCAAATCATTTCCATTGCTGATGCAGGTGTTCCGTTATTCGATCCTTGAACATACCCTGTGGGTTGTTGATAAGTTCCTGAAGGTCTTGGCGTTTTATTAGATGGAGCATAATATGTACTTATTGACATTCCTCTAAAAGATAAAGATGCTAATCCTGTCATACTTGCATTTGCAATAATAAAATTATAAACACTTGTGATGTGTGCTGTTAATCTTGTGTCTGTAAGATATGAATCCATAAAATTTAACTGTCTTAATTTTGTGAATGCAGAAATCCATGAAGGGAAATCAGTTGAAAAATTAGGAGCAGCATAATAATATAAGTTTGTCATATTTATTAAATTTGAAAAATCATTCCAATCAGTGATTGTTGTATTTGTTGAATGACCTCCAGCAAATGAAAACACCTGAATTGTTGTTGACATAAAATTTATATTATCAGGTGGTTTTGTAAAATTATTTGAATCAATATTTAGACTTGTAAGATTAGTTAACTTTGCCCATTCAATTGGTATATCTGACATTTTACAAGCAGATGCAACTAATGATGTTAATTTACTACCATATACAGCAATGTCTTTTGCATTTGATGCCTCTAAATCTGAAAAATCAAATACTCCTGAAATTGAAAGAACACTTAACATTGGAAAGGAAAGAAATTGCGTTGGAAATTGAATTAAAAGAGTTGATGCAATTGTATTCAAATTTAATGTAGTAATCTTTTTTAATAAAACAAACTCATATGGGAATGAAGTTAATTTTTCAGTATATGATAATGCTAAATAAGAAAGGTTGTTTAATGTAAACATATTAGGTGGTAATTCATTATAAAAAAATACAACGCTTGAAATTATTTCAAAAATGCTATTTGCATTTGAAATAATAATATGTACATCTCTCAAATCAGTATTACCATCTTGAAAAATATGATTATCTATTGGATTATAATTTGCAATTGCTGTATTAGGTGCATATCCAATTTGGGATGAAAATGCAAGGAAAAAAAAACCTCCATAATGATAAAACTGATGTGTTTCAACAACACCATCCCCATAATCAATTATTGCTGAATTTGCAGTTGATGATGCAAAAGCTAAATATCCATTTGGGTTTGGTAAAGATGTTGCTGCATAAGGATCATTTGGATTATATAACCATTGCAAAAACGCTTGACCTTGAACTTGAAATACAAGATCTGCAGTTTGTTTTGATGTAATACCATTTGATATTTTACCAATCTTATTATTATGTGTTAATATACTCATACAGATGTTATATTTGTGAATGCCCAAACTTTATTTGCTGCATCAATCAATGTATAGAACCCACCCCCATTTACTAAATTAGGACAAAATATTTTTTGTAATAATGCAGCATCAGGATATAAAGTATTCAAATCAGCACTTGTTTGATCAGTTGTTATATCATCTCTCACAATTTCAATTTCGATTACATCCTGTGTCTTAGTTGTACCATCACCAACTAATGTCACAACTTTATTTGCGTCATCTATGTATTGTGGTGAGAATGAATTCCCAAAAGCATTGGTTAAAATCCACAATTGCAAAGTATTAGAATAGTAAAATTCTGCCGTTCCTTTATCTGCAATTGGTAAATCAACTTCACCTAAAATATAAAATTGATTTGCATTGTCAGATGAAGTTGAAAGATGTTTTATTGTTAATGCTTGTCCTGTTTCATTTCTAATCAATAAATTTATTCCTTGTTCTGCCTGATTTGGTGTTGAATCTTTTCCTGTTAATACAACACTTCCTGAACCAGTAAAACGAATAAAGCCTGTATAGGCAACTAAATTATTTATAGTCCCCGTAGATGTTATTATTGTTTCAATATATTGATTAGGTTGAGGCATTTATAAGCTTATTTTTATAAAATATAATAATTTGAACCATCATATTGAATAGTTATTGATGAATATGGAATAACTAATGTCTTTGATGCTTCACCATCAATTGTACCTGATGTTGGTGTAATTGTTACAGTATTATTCCCGGTACTTATTTTCTTTATCACAAGAACTTGACCTTTTGTTGTTGCAGTTGATGAAACTGATACGGCAATATTTCCTGATGATGCATTACACAAAATTGTATGATCAGAACTTAATGTTGTATAATTTGAAGTAATTGTTTTTATTGAAAGAACAGATGATGTTGTATCAGATTGAAACTTTGAATTAACATAAGTTATTGTTGCTAATTTTGAAGTGTCAGCCTTCAATGTCCATGAAGGATTATTGCCAACTGTTTGCCCGGCAGTACCCGTAACTAATATTCCTGATCCTTGTGTCAAGGTGATTGTCTTTGCAATTGCAATAGGATCAGATTCTGTAAATGATTTGATGAATCCTTGATTGTTTACCCATGACTTTGAGGCAATAGTTGTTGCTGTATCAATAGTCAGCGCAATTGTTCCTGAAGAGGTAATAGGTGAGCCTGAGACGCTTAATCCACCCGTGCCAGTGATTGATACAGATGTAACTGAACCTCCTCCTAATGCGCTTATACTGTCGTGTATTGCATTCTCTACCCAATCCTTTGTTGCGAAATGTAATTGATGTGATGAAACAATAGAATCATTTATTAATAAATCAACTGTTGAATCTGTTCCACCTAAAGAATATGAAATATCTCCTGAAACACCATTTGCAGAAAATACAATACCGATTGAATCTGCATTTGTTGTATCAATTGTTGAGGCTGAAATTGTCAAATTAGGATATGTTCCTGTGATTGTAACACCATTACCTGCAATAAGATTTACTTGTTGAGGAATTGTAGGTGTATTTGTAAAATTATCATAATCTAAATAATATGTTCCATCATGTCCATCTAATAAATCTGCATCTAAACCTGAACCTGAACCATCAACTGCTTTTACTGAATTTAATACTGCAGTGTTTGTTGTTAATCCTTTTGTAAATGATGATACAGTTGGATCTGTTTCTGTATATGATTGCAAATATCTTGCATCAGATTCTGATTTATTAAAGACATTTGCTTTCTTATAATATAAACTTGAATCTGCAATCCAAATAGGATCTATTTCATTAAATGATGTTAAAAATCCTTGATTGTTTACCCAAGATTTTGATGCAATAGTTGTTGATGTATCAATAGATAATGAAAATTCAGGATTATCTCCTAATGCATGCTGCCCTGATCCTGTCAATCCATTTGCAGTATTTATTTTTATTGTTTTTGCAATTGCAATTGGATCTGATTCTGTAAATGATTTTAGGAATCCCTGATTATTTACCCATAATTTAGATGCAATGATTGTTGAATCAACCATGATTGTTGAATCATTTTTATTTGTCAAACCGTAATCAACAAATATTTTTCCTGAATCACTGCCAGTTCCTGAACTTCCAACAATATTAAAATTAGGATATGTTCCTGTGATTGTTATTCCGTTTGATCCAGTGATTGTGACTGTTTGATCAGGTGCTGTATTTGTAAATGTCATATTAGGATAAGAACCTGTGATTGATATACCACTACCTTCAACAGGTGTAAATTGTTGTGGAATTGTGGGTGTATCAGTCATGTTATGATAATCCAAATAATATGAAGGTAATTGACCTCCTAATTCTTGTGAATTGCCTGAAGTTAATGATGGATATGTACCTGTCTTTTTTGCAAATACTGAAGTGTCAGATATATTAAGTTTTGTGTTTATTCTATTTGACAATGATGTTGTATCAATATTTGTCTGATGTGTCAAAACATAATGTTGTGTTGCTAATAATGAAGTATCTGCTTTATATGTCCATACAGGTGAAGAACCTAAAGTTTGTGCTGAGGCACCTGTAATCAATATACCTGAACCTTGATTATTTGTAATATTAATAATTGTTGCAACAGGATCAGTCTCATTATATGATTGCAAGTACCTATTGTCTGATTGTGTTTTATTGAATACATCAGTCTTCTTGTAATAAGATGAAGAATCAGATAGCCAAATAGGATCAAGTTCTGTAAAAGATTGAAGGAATCTTGAATCAGATTGTGTTTTTGTATAATAATTGGAAAGTGTGTCAAATGATATGTCAGGTTGTGTTGCTGAAATAGTATCATTATTGATTGTTATATTATCACCAGCAATCAATGTATTTTGTTTTGCATCAATTCTATTTGATAAACTTGTTGTATCAATAACATTAATATTTGCAATTGAGCTATCAACATAATGATGTGTTGATAATAATGAAGTATCAACTTTCAATGACCATGTTGGGTTTGTTGTTAATGTTTGACTTGCCGTACCTGTAATCAATATTCCCGAACCTTGATTTAATGAAATTGTTTTTGCATTTGCAATTGGATCTAATTCTGTAAATGATTGAAGATATCTATTATCTGATTGGGTTTTATTATAATAATTATTTAATGAATCTTTTAATGAGAATAATGTTGCAATTTCAGAGGTATCTACTTTTAAAGTTGAATCATTCACATTTAATAATCCATTCCCTGCAATCACTTGTCCTATTCCAGATCCAGCACCTGCGCCAGTTGCTGATATAACATTTCCAACAATTGATATATTTGTTCCTGCTGTTAAAATATCTTGCTTTGCATCAATTCTATTTGATAAAGAGGTTGTATCAATGTTTACAATAGAACTATCAACATAATGCTTTGTTGCAAGTATTGATGTGTCTGGATTAATAATTACATTATGATTAATAACTGTATTTGTTCCGTTTTCAACTGATATACCAGTTCCACCTTCAATTGAATACAAATGTCCTGATGTTGATGAAGTATCAAGAATTAACTTATCTTTTAAAGTATCATTTAATGCTGTTAAGGTTGCAAGGATTGATGTATCAGCTTTAAATGTCCATGAAGGATTTGTTGTTAATGTTTGCCCAGGTGTTCCTGTAATCAATATACCTGTTCCTTGATTTGCAGTGATTGTTTTTGCATTTGCAATAGGATCAGTTTCAGTTGTCAAATAATTGCCTTTAGGTTGCCATTTGTTTGTCGTATCTGATATGTTTAATTTTGTGTTTATTCTATTTGACAATGAAGTTGTATCAATAGTCTGTGCATTTGAAAAATTATCTGTTACCCATGTTTTTGATGCAATTACAGAGGTATCAGTTTTATATCCCCATGAAGGTGAACTTGATAATGTTTGTGATGCTGTACCTGTAATAATGATACCATAATTCTGTGTGTTTGTAATTGTTTTATTTAATGCTATTGGGTCAGTTTCAGTATATGATTGTAAGTATCTTGCATCAGATTGATTTTTATTAAAAACATCTGTTTTCTTATAATAAGATGAAGAATCTAAAACCCATACAGGATCTATTTCATTAAATGATGTTAAAAAACCTTGGTTTAACACCCATGATTTTGCTGCTATAATTGTTGAATCAACCATAATTGTTGAATCATTTTTATTTGTCAACCCATAATCAATGAAAATTTGTCCAGAAGATGATCCTGAACCTGAATTCCCAACAATATTAAAATTAGGATATGTTCCTGTAATTGTTATACCATTAGAGCCAGTGATTGTAACAGTTTTGTCAGGAGCAGAATTTGTGAAAGTCATATTTGGATATGTTCCTGTAATTGTTATACCTGTTCCCTCAATAGGTGCAAACTGCAATGGTATTGTAGGTGTGTCTGTTAAATTATGATAATCTAAATAATATGAAGGTAATTGACCACCTAATTCTTGTGAATTACCAGATGTTAATGATGGATATGTTCCTATCTTTTTTGCAAAAATAGAAGTATCAATACTAGCAACAGCTGAATCAACATAAGAAATAGTTGAAATTTTACTTGTATCAATTTTAAATGTCCAAGATGGATTTGAGGTTAATGTTTGACTTGATGTTCCTGTAATTGTCAATCCATAACCTTCATTATTTGTAATTGTTTTATTCAATGCAATAGGATCAGTTTCAGTGAATGATTGCAAATATCTTGCATCTGATTCTGACTTATTAAAAACATTTGTTTTCTTATAATAAGAGGATGAATCTGAAATCCAAATAGGATCAAGTTCTGTTGTTAGATAATTACCTAATGGTTGCCAATGACCTGTAGTATCAGATATATTTAATTTTGTGTTTATCCTATTTGATAATGAAGTTGTATCAATATTTGTTGCTGAAATTACATTTCCTGTTATGTCAATATTTGTTCCTGCTGTTAGAATATCTTGTTTTTGATTTATTCTATTTGATAAAGATGTTGTATCAATTTGATGTGTAATTACAAAATGTTGAGTTGCTAAAAATGTTGTATCAGCAGTTATTGAAACATCATTATTTATCACAGTATTTGTGCCATTTGTAACATGAATCCCTTTATCTCCTAATATTGCATATAATAATCCATTAGTTGTTGTATCAAGAATTAATTTACCATTTAAGGTATCATTTAAAGCAGTATGTGTAACTAATAATGATGTATCTGCTTTAAATGTCCATGCAGGATTTGACGATAATAATTGTGCAGCGGTACCTGTAATCAATATACCTGAACCTTGATTTTCTGTAATTGTTTTATGTAAAGCAATTGTGTCTTGTTCTTGCGTTAGATAATTACCTTTAGGTTGCCATTTATTGGTTGTATCTGATATATTTAATTTTGTGTTTATTCTGTTTGATAATGAAGCAGTATCTGCAGGTGTCAAATAATTTCCTTTCTTTTGAAAAGTATTTAAAGTATATTGCTTTCCTGCAATTGTTGAAATAGTGTCAATAGATAATGCAATTGTTCCTGAATCAGTAATAGGAGATCCTGAAACATTTATACCATTTGCACCTGTTACAGCAATTTTTGTTACAGTTCCTGAATCATTAGACCCACCATTTGAAAAATTATTTGTTACCCATGTTTTTGATGCAATTACAGAGGTATCAACTTTATACAACCATGAAGGGTTTGTTGTTAATGTTTGATTTGCAGTTCCTGTAATTGATATACCATATCCTTGTGTGTTTGTGATTGTCTTTGCATTTGCAATAGGATCTGATTCTGTGAATGATGTTAAAAATCCTTGATTATTTACCCAAGTTCTATCTGCTAATTGTATCCAAGACCCATTTGTGCCATTCTCTCTTGTTCTAAAATAAAACGAGTTGTCTCTTAATGCTAATTCAGCACCATATAAATTTGATGATGCATAAGGTAAAAATATGCCAGAAAATGTTGTTGAAGAAACAGGAGAGTTTAAAGAAGATGTAACAAATTTTGCTCTTGTTGTATTAAATGCAGAATCCCAATTTAATGATTGAGATGAATTCAATAAATAATTAACTTTATCTGTATTCCATATTGGATCTGTTTCAGTAAATGATGTTAAAAATCCTTGATTTAAAACCCATGATTTTGCTGCAATTATTGATGAATCTAATTTTAATGTTGAATCATTCACATTTAATAAACCATATGATGCAAATACTTTCCTTAATCCTGAGGCTGTTCCTGATCCTGAAATTGTAAAATTAGGATATGTTCCTGAAATTGTTATACCTGATACACCTGTTAATGAAACTATTTGATCAGGTGCTGTATTTGTTACAACATTATTATTTGCACCTGACACTGTTATTCCTGAACCTGCAACAACTTGTGTCAAATAATTTCCTTTAGGTTGCCATTTGTTTGTGGTATCTGATATATTTAATTTTGTATTTATTTTATTTGTTAAGACAGCAACATTATTGTCAACATAAAGTTTTGATGCAAGATCATTTACAGTATCTGCAGAAATTACAAATGTTCCTGAATCTGTAATAGGTGAACCTGTCACATCAATTCCGTTTTGTCCTGTTGCTTCAACTTTTGTTACACCTGTTACTGGAATAACAATATGTGCAATCGCTGTATCAACATATGATTTTGCAGCTATTTTTGATGTGTCAACCTTATATGTCCAAGTAGGATTAGTTCCTAACATCTGTCCTGAATTACCTGTTATTGTAATTCCTAACCCAGCATTATTTGTTATCGTCTTTGCATTTGCAATTGGATCTGTTTCTGTATATGTTTTTAAAAAACCCTGATTCAAAACCCAAGATTTTGCAGCAATAATCGTTGAATCAACCATGATTGTTGAATCATTTTTATTTGTTAAACCATAATCGATAAATACTTTTCCTGAATCAGAACTCGTTCCTGAGGTCCCAGCAATATTAAAATTAGGATATGTTCCTGTAATTGTTATACCATTTGAACCTGTAATTGATACAGTCTGATCAGGTGCTGTGTTTGTTACAATATTTCCTGCAACTGAAATTCCTGAACCTGCAACAATTTCATTGATATAGCCAGCATCATTATTCAATAAAGAAATATTATCTCCTGATTGTAATGCTGAATTCCATAAATTAATTTCTGTTGTTGTAATTGATTTGACATATGAAGGAACTGTTGGATCAGTTTCAGTTGTTATATATGATCCTTTAGGTTGCCATTTATTGGTTGTATCTGATATATTTAATTTTGTGTTTATTCTGTTTGATAAAGATGTTGTGTCAATAGTTTCACCAACACCCAATTTGAATGCTGTCCAAGTTGTTAAATCTGTGTTTAATTGATATAAAGAATCTGTTGCTCTTACATATACCAACATTCCTTGTTTACGCCTTTGTGCAGGTATTGCATCTCTTGATGAAATTGTTTGCATAGTCATATATCCACCATGTCCTAAAGAATCATAGTGTGTAGGATACGTGTCTTGAGGTGCATTTGTAACAATAGGAGCAACCACTCGAACCTGTGAATATGCTATGTTTGTTATAAGGAAACAAAAAATAAATAATGTTATGCTATATAAAAGTGTTTTCTTCATTTATTCAAAAGATCACTGTATTTGAAAATTAAATTGCCCTGATGTTGTATTGTCCAATACATACACGTTAACTTGATAGGTAAATCCTGATGCATTTGTAAAATTTCTTGTTGTTTTTGTAAATGCTCCTGTTGAATTTAACCCTCCTACAAATATTTGATTGATTGATGATGGGTCTAAAGTTGCATCTTGTACAATCACAAAACGTCTATTTGTTGAATTTGGAACAACAATATCAGATCCATTACCATTATTCTGTGTTCTATTTGTTGTTAATGCTTGACCTGCTAATCCTATAATATCTGCATCAGAAGGTGTGGTAATTGATGGATCAACAAATCCATAATACCATTTTGTTTCAAAATTAATTGAAACAAAAGAGGATGATGTTTTATTATCAGAAGTTGTTACAACATTAGAAATTGTTGAATGGACATTTGTTGTTATATTATCAGTTTGATTTCCTGAAACTGAAGATCCTGCAGCAGGTTGCGTAAATACTTTTGTCTGTCCATTTACAACAATAGAAACAATAGAATCTGTGAAATCTAATCTTCCTGCTGTCCAATTAAGTTTTATAGGAATAGTTGATGCAGAAGTTTTTTCTATTGTTAATGAAGTTGCAGTTGTTCCATTATATGTTCCTGTTAATGAAGAATTTGGATTTTGTGTTGGGAACAATAATTGTTCTAATGTTGATTTTATATCAGTTGTTCCTAAATTTACACCTGTAACTTGTGAGAAATCTCTTGTAATTGGTCTATTACCATCAAAATCAATATATGATGCTGTTAACATATGAACAGTGTCACCACCTATCACATAAGTTGAATCATTTACTTGTTCAATTGAAATTGTTCCAGCACCTCCTAATGGTTTCCATTTTGCACCATCAAAAATATATGCAGAGGAATCACTGTTTTGATATACTATACCTGCATTACCAGTAGGTGTTTCAACATAAGATGTGTCAATGACACGAGGAATTCGTAAAGTTTTTGTTGTTGAATCTTTACCAATTTCTAACCATGCAGATGAATCCGTTTTTGCTGAAGATTGTTTTCCTATAGAAACTTGATACCAATAGTGAGTATCTCTTGTTTTTATATCAGATTGAGCTGTTGATTTCTTTACATTTATAAAAAAAAAACACAAAAGTATAGGCAGTAAAAATATTATCTTTTTCTTCAAACGCATTAATTGGATTTCTTATTTTTTCAAAACAACTCGAACATGTTTTTTTTTAAATAATGTTCAAAATGTTTGTTTCAAGAATAAAGAATACCATCTATCAATTTAAAATCAAGTGCTTGCTTAGAAGAAATATGATGTTCGATTGAATTTTTTGCAATCTTATCCATCCATTTTTTTGTTTCTTTTTTTAATTTATTTCCTGATAATTCAGGTGTATCTTTTTCTCTTGAAAATTGAGCATAAAATTGAAATAATTCTTCTTGTTCTTTTTCTAATGTCTTCATGTTTGCCTTCAATTGTGTTGCAGATCCTTCTAATCCTGATATTTGTATATCATGTAACATCAACTTACATCTTTTTGATGCCATTCTTGTTCCTGTACCTCCAAATAACAAAATTGTTGCAGCAGACATACAAATACCTTGTGCTTTTGTATTTACTAAAATGTTCTTTTCAAACTTTAATTCATCATAAAAATCAAGTGCAGCAAAAATGGAATAAATGGATCCTCCAAAAGATGAAATATCTAAACTAACTGTATCAAGTGACGAATCCTTTTCTTCTTTCCAATATGTTTCTAAAACTCTAAATTTTAATCTCAACAGAGTTCCTAAATCTTCTTCTAAATCCCCAAATAAATAAATGATTTTATTATCAAGATCAATTGCATCTTCTAACAATATTTTATATTTATCCATGAATCCAAAAGGATATTCATTTTCTTTCAATTCTCTTTTCTTATTAGTCATTTATTTATTTTTTTAAGAGTTTAGTTCATCTTCAATAACATTCACATAATTCTTTATTACATTTTGAAATAGATATTTTTTTTCTTTCATTTCATGATTTCTTTTTATAAATTGAAAGTCATTCAACATATCATCATGATGATTAAAGCAATATCTAAATCCTGATACAACATCATCTATATTAGGTACAGCCCATTCAGTTTCTTTTTCATATAGCCACATAAATTCATCTTCAGCAATAATTTGTTTTGTTGGAATCATATGACAATCCATTCCATTTTTCAAATAATCATTATACCCAGAATTTTTATTGTTCAAACATAAAATAGGTTTTTCTAATAAATTAAACCTCAACATTGGAATTCCAAATCCTTCTATCTTTGCCATAGTTGCATAACAATGAGTATATTCCCATAACACCTTTAATTCTTCTTCATTCAAATAAGAGGAAAACTTTAATATGTTTGCAGGATTTGTATATTTCTTTTGTAGTTTTATTGTTTCTCTTTTTAATCTTTCAATCTTTTTAAAGTTACCTATATTATAAAGATTATCTTTTACAATCAATACAACATCATTTACATGTTTTGTATCTGAAAATGCTTTTACAAACCCTTCATATAAAAATTCAATTCCTTTTCTTGGATGTAATGTTGATTCATGATAAAAAATAAATTTATCTTTTGGTATGTATTTTTCAATCTTTTGTTTTTTTATTGAATCAAACAAAGATGAATCATAATAATTGGGTATGATTTTTATTTTTGTTGTCACACCATTTTCTTGAAGAATATTCCTTGAAGCGTTTGCAGGTGATATGATTAAATCAAATTCATTGAATAGATCAACTACATCTTTTTTTATGATTGTTCCATCAATTGGTTGAATTAAGATTTTCTTTTTAAATTTTTTAAATTCTTCATGTCGAACAATACTTGGATCTAAGAAATGCAATAATAACACTTCTTTCTTTTCAGGGGATTCATTTAAAAACTCACAAGTTAAATTAAAATGTTTTTGGAATTCAACTGCAAGATGTGAAGAGATTTCCCAAATTGAACCTGAAAGTGAAGAACAAAAATGAAGAGGTGTTTTATTTTTTTCTTTTTTCATCCTTTACTTTTATTTTAAAACCTATAGATTTATACCTTATTTCTTTAAAATGCTTTGTTGACTTTGAATAGACCCATTTATTCCTAAATAAAGTCACATACACAATTAAAGAAACAATTATAAAAATTATTAAGCCATAATGCATTTTTTCAATTTAAATTAGAAAATAAATTGAATTTAAAATGAAAAGATTAAAGAACAAAAAATGTTTTATTGAATTTGATAATAATCTGTTCCATCAGATTGAATTGTAACTGAAATCCCTGATGCAATAGTTGTTATTGCAGACCCACCTGTGATTGGAACATATCCATTATCTAATGTAATTCCTTTTGTTTGAGCAACTATATGATATACTTGTCCTTTATTAGTTGTTGGTGCAGGTATTTTCCAAACACCATCAGAGGTATTGCCAGTATAAATAATGGTATAATCAGAATATGTAATTGAATCTGTAACTAAACTTGAAACTCTTATTGGTAATTGCAATCCCCCTTGAAATATATTAGGATACTTTGATTGTTGATTTATACCAAACAAATGTGATATGGATGTATCAACACCACCATTCACTTGAGGTGCATCTAAATAGATTTGAGATAATGTATCAACATGACCTGAAAAATTTGAATAGCCACCAGTATTATATGTATAAGGCGCTTCGGCTGAAATTGCAGCAACATTCTGATAATTGCCATTATTCCATAAAGTTGTGGTTGCTGTCAATCCCGCTAAAGGCTTACCTTCAGTATAAATATGTGTATTTGATCCTGATGAATTTAATCCTAAGGCTGCTCTAAATCCTGCAATAGAATTTCTTGGATGTGAATTTATATCATAAGTGTTTGCAAACGTTAATGATGAAATTCCTCCATATACATTTACACCATTTGCTGGCATATTTGTTACTGTAGAATTATCAACTGTTATTGCTGACATAAATCTATTTTCATCTATTGCAGTTGCACCCCATGTATATGTTCTTGGATATATTATTAATGAATCACCAGTTATAGAAAGATCATGAACTGAACCATGCCCATCAATATTAAAATTTGTTGACGGTTGTTGTATTGTTTGATTTAAAATGAATCCTGTTCTATCATAAGTATTTACATTCCCAACATCATCAACACCTAACATGTTTACATTTCCTGAAGAAGCAATATAATGAGGAAGTTTCAATGTATCTTTTATCCATGTATTTCCTTTTACTTGAAATAAATCATTTGTTTTTCTTAACACAAATCCTGCTATAACATGACCAGCATTGTAAATTAAACTATCATCACCAATAATAACATTTGTATTTAAACTACCAAATAGTGATGTATTGGAAACTTCAACATTTTGAAGATTGCCAAATACAGCAATGTTATCTGCATCATTTAAAATTGGTGTTTGTTTAAATTGATTTGCAGCATAGCCCACAAATAATCCAGTATCCCCTGACCATGAATTTCCTGCAAAAGAACCTAATGCAATTGAATAATCTTGTGTTGTTATTAAATTTAATGTATTTTCACCAAGTGCAATATTATCGCCACCTGTTGTTAAACTTTGGAATCCTCCAAACCCAAGAAGAACATTTTTGCTACCCGTCCCAATGGCTGCAATATTTCCAATTGCAATATTTGAGGTACCAGCAAATCCCAATCCTCCATTTGAAGATCCTAAGAATATATTGTTTGCATTATTTGTTCCTGAAATAATATTAATTCCTGATGGGAATGACGCTGATGTGCCAAATGTACCTGTTCCAGATATATTAAAATTTGAACTTGATTGCTGTGTTGTTTGATTTAAAATTGCATTAGAGGATGGCCAAGTTGATCTCCATACATTTCCTAATGAAACAGAATCATGTACAATCAATGTTTTTGTTGCAATGTTGCTTTGTGCAAATGAAGCAAATGAAAAACATAACAATGATATGATCAATAAAACTTTCTTCATCTTAAATAAATTGTGATTTGTGTTGCACTTGTGATTCCATTAAACCAAATAGTTGTTGTACTTACGCCATATAAATTTAATACTTCAACGGCAGCATTATTTGCATTAATTGGTAATGCAGGCAATATATCTGTTCCTCCATTTGTTGTTCCGATTGAGAATGCTGTTGTATTTGCAGAAGGTATCACTACAACCTTTTCTAATAATTTGTTATCTGGAATTATATAAGATGAATTTCCTGTATAATTATTTACAATAGGTGCTGAAATTGCTGCTAATGCATCTGTAACTTCTTGGCGCAATGTTGTTATGTCTGATAAATCTAAATCTGATTGCCCGCAAACTAATATTTTTACTCTTTCACCTGATTCTAAAGGTGTATTAAATGTAATGGTTGCAGCATCAGGATCATAATGATATTCATCTTCTTCATCTCCTTCATATATCTCATTTCCCTCTCTTGTAATGATCAAAATATATGAATTCAATAATTTTGTAGTATCAACATAAATTGATTGAGTTCCAGTTGCAACAAAATATATTTTTTCTATGTTTGCTAATAATAAATCAAAAAGATATTCATAATCTAATGTCGCTGTAAAATTTACTTTTGATTTATCATTAGACAATGCAATTGTTAATGAAATTGAAGGATCAGTATTATCAGCACCAACTTTTTCAATTAGAAAATCAGAGGGGTTAGGATCGTTTGATGAAGTTTGAACTTTATTGTTTAATCCTTCTCCTCCGGAAATTATATCAATAAATTGTTCTAATGCCGTTTCATTATTTTGAAAATAATTCTCAATGGCCGTAACAACTGAATCAATATTTATTTGTTTACCTTGTAATAATGCCATTAGATTTTAAAAATAATGATAAATAAGATTTCTTAAAAGAAGTATAATAAATTATATAAAATATGAAGCAATCACTTCATCAGTTGTTGCAAGTGAATACAATGCATTATCTGCTTTCCATGTTATATTCGCACCGCCCGTAATTTGAAACGAAGGACTTGTTCCTAAACAATGTTCCATTTTCCCATTAATAAATAGCTTTACAGTATTTACATTTACAGGTGTGTTTGATAAAGATGTTATTGTATTCAATGCAGTAACTGTTAATATTTCTTCTTGTGCCGTTGCACCGGAACCTCTAGGATCTTGATAAATATTTTTTGTCAACATAGCAACTAAAGCATCAGTTGGCAATTGTTCAAATGTAAATCTGTAAATAAAATCAAAATCTATTGTTTGATTTGCAGAAAAGATAAAAGGTTGTTCGTCTCCTGAATTATCTAAATAATAAAATGATAATGTGTAAACTGAAGATGAATAAGTCAATCTCCCATATAATTCAGCCTCTCCTGTTGCACCTATTTTTTGTTTTGTTGTTGAATCCCAAATATCAATTCTATTAGAAGGTGAAGCAACAACAACACCTGCTTCTCCTGCACCTGATGAATTTACTAATGCAACTGAAGCACCATTGTCTCCTGCAACTGCACATGCATTTGTAATTGCTGTTGAAACATCTATAGAAGAATTTCCAGAAGATACCGAAGCACCAGTAATTTTTATTGCTGCACCAAGTATTTTGAAAATCTGTTTAGGTTGTAATAATGACATTTTCTATATAATTTTTTATTTTAATCTTTTTTAGGATTCTGAAATAAAATTGAAAGATTAGTTTCTAAATCCTTCAATACTAAAAAACTTTTTCTATTAATTAATTTATTTCTTTGTCTAACAAATTTCTTTTTCTTTATCAGATAATTAATAACAGGTTTGAAATTATCAAAGGTATATTCAGGGTTTTTATTTAAAACAACAACAAAAACAGGTGTTGCTTTTACTAATACCTTTTCTTTCACATTTGCCTTCCTTAATAATTCTTCAACATATTCTTTTATCAATGTTGTGTTTGAAAGATTCCTTCCTTCTTTCAGAAAGACTTTTGATTCAGTCAAAGTTTTTAATGTTTTGACTAATTTTTTTATTTCTGATATTTTCTTCTTTTCAATCATTTAATAAATATTAAATTCAATTTCATCTGTTGTTGCTAATGAATATAATCTGTTTTTAAAAGTTACAACGTTGGGTGATGCATATGTAAAATCAGGCCCAAATTTTACTTTATTCCCATTGACAAACATTTCCAATTCTGCCGGAATAGTTGCAGGAACAGGTAAAGTAAATGATGTTTGCCCATCACTTGCAGGTGTAGTTTGATAAACAGTATGATTTGAAGTGCCAGGAAGATCTAAATTGATAAATTCAAACAAACTTGTTAATGGATTATATTTGAATACCGCCCAACACTCCTTAACCGTGTCATTTATCTGATATAAAACATTTCCTTCTGAATCCTGTACAGTTAAAGTATTTCCTGATCCTGAGCCTGTATACTTGATTCTGAAAGTACCATTTGCTTGAGTTATTTTATTATCAAGCGTAACAATAATTGTATTATTAGAAGTTGTATAATTGAACACTTGATCTATAAAATCCTTATATGATATAAATGATAAATCAGATGATTTATTTACATTTGATCCTCTTCCATCTTTACCAATAGAATTTGTAGGATTTAATGTGATTGAAACTAAGTTAAATCCTATTGAAGATAGATCTTGTTGAATGTTATCAATAGTGATATTTGTTGCATTTGATAAAGTAACATTCGTTGCGCCAAAAACCTTTACATTATTACAACCTGAAACAATTAAAGTTGAATTTTCAGATGCTTCTATATGTGTTGATGATGTTGAAGTTATAGTTGAATTATTTGCAGCTTTTATATAATTAGAGTTAGCATCATAAACAATTTTTGATTTATTTAATCCTAATATTTTTTGTGTTGCAAATTCATATCTTTGCGTTGTATCATCTAATGTATTTATAACAACTAATTCTTTTGTTGATATAATAATACCTGAAGGTTCAAAATCATCTATAGACTTTGCTAATAACCTAATTGTTGCTGAATTATAACCTAACAAATTTGTTGTATCAGAAACATCATACCATTGCAATGCTATCAATCCTCCTGTTTGCTGAGAAGCTTTATATTGAAGATATGTGATAACAATAGGTGTTGAGGATGGAGACGGAGGAGTTGTTCCTGGTGTTGAACAGTTTACTTTTAATGTATCAAGTGCAGATTTTAATGATAATAATGCTGCATTTGCCTCAACATTAGAGGAAAAATCTAAAGTATATTGTTTAACAGGAGAATTGTCTTCTAATACAACAACTAAAAGGTTGTTTGAAACATATATTTTATTTTCATTACAAACGTTTAATGAAAATATTTTCTGACTTAAGGAATTCTGTATTTGAATTACTCTGTCAGAAATTTGATATGTTTTTATGAAATTAGAAGAAGTATAAGACATCTGTTATATAAATACTTATTTTCATTTAAATATTTATAGGATAATGTCTTGAAAAACAAAAATAAGGTAGACAAATAAATGACTACCTTATCAACTTTAAAAAAATGAAAAAACCTAACTGGGAAGGAACATGGGTGGGCATGTTCAAAACCCAACACTCATATGGAATTTTTACATCAGAATTCCAGAACTGCATTTTAGGTTAAATGATTTCTCTTTTTATTTTTCTTTTTGAAATCTTTTCAACTTTGTTTGGATTTATCACTGCATTTCTTACCAATTCATATCTGTTTGTTTTGGCCATTGCTTGAAGAGGTAAATATACATCAACTATATCCAAATCATCAATGTTTGTGAATATTTGATTTAGAACTGTTGGATTCACAGACCCAAAATACATGGTATTTTCAATTCCTTCAAATTTACGACCATCATCATATGATTCAGCCTTACAATCCCAAATAACAGTCAATCCTTCCCATCCAAACCATTGTTTCATGTTACGTCTATAATTCAACAAAGATTGTGAGGGAGAATATGAAGAATTGAATTCACCATCTGAAATAAACAAATGAACTGGATATTGTTGAATTTGTTCAATCTTTATATTTTTTGTCCTTGCATCAGAATCAACCCATGCTTTTAGTGAAGTTGTAATTTCTTCAACATTTGTTGAACCAAAACTAAATGAAGAAATTATTTTTGTGATTTCGAGATAATTATCATAGAAATGCTTTGTCTTATCAATGATTGATTTAGTCTTTTCAATTGATGCATTTTCAGGTGCCAAATATGCATTTCTTCTTGTTGTTTTCTTATAGCCCCAATCAGATATAATATCCATATTTGTAGAAAATACACCAAACATAGATCTCAATTCAGACTGTGGGTTTTTCATCAAAAATGCAGTCAATGCAATTGCTGAAAGTTCACGAGGAGAAAAATTAACCCCTTCAATTGAAGTATTTCCCCAAGACATAGAACCTGACACATCAACAAACATCAAAACAGGAACTTCTAATTTGATTTTATCAAAAACAGTTTGTGCAATTGCTTTTGTTTGTTCAATAGATTGACTTCCTCTCTTCATTTTTGCCAATGTAGAAATAAGAGTTTCACCTGCTGTACTTACTTTTGCTGCTTTTTCAACCTCTCTAACTTCTTTCTTAGTCATTTTCTTTTTATCCTCTTCAGTCAAAGAAAGCAGCTTTTTCTGTGCAGCAATTTTTCTTTCTTCCCATTCTAGAAACCAATCACCTAAATTCTCACCTTTAGTATTAATCCATTTCTGTGTTGGAACAAATTTATCATCAATTTTATTTAACAATCTTTTTTGAATTCTATATCTTGAACCTGAAGGTTGTTCATTTATCCAATTGATGAATTGTTCCTTTTCAAATAACAAAATATTTTTTGAAGAAAACAAATGTGCCTCAGACATTGAAAGATATTTCTTTTTATATTCTT
>Ga0164242_10002043_pt1 | contig 23498 bp, 18 predicted proteins | sample OricomgcompostMG_FD_108783 | JGI IMG/M metagenome (GOLD analysis project Ga0164242, IMG submission 108783) | Miracle-Growth compost microbial communities from Emeryville, California, USA - Original compost - Miracle growth compost (MG) ... | reverse complement strand
TCCTATATATCGTGTCGCGTGTCGTCGACTGTAGAGCCGCGCAGGGCCTACTGCGCCCAAGATATTCACAATGGCGACGACCTCGAACATGTTCCTGTACTCGCTCACTATTCAGCCCCCCACAGCTGTTACCCAGGCGATCCTCGGGCAATTCTCCGGAACCAAGGAGCAGCAAATTATCACAGCTTCAGGCTCCCGCCTAACACTCCTCCGCCCAAATCCAAGCCTTGGGAAGGTCATAACCCTGGTCTCACATGATATCTTTGGAATTATTCGGTCCATCGCTTCGTTCCGCCTTGCGGGGAGCACGAAGGGTAAGTGTCATGCAGAGCCCACCTTTCAGAACGTTTAGTGATTTGATCCTGGTCATCAGACCCTCCTCCTCCTCCTCGGACTCGATCACTAGTCACGGAGTTCACCTCAGATTAGAAATCAAAATGATCAATTGTGCTAAAAATCATCTTCACTAGACTATATCATCCTCGCTACGGACTCGGGCCGTATCGCCGTCATCGAGTATCTCCCGGCCCAGAATCGTTTCTCTCGCATCCATCTAGAAACGTTTGGAAAGTCCGGTGTCCGCCGAGTGACCCCGGGCCAATATCTCGCTGCGGACCCCAAGGGTCGGGCATGTCTTATCGCCTCGATTGAGAAGAACAAGCTTGTCTATGTCCTGAACCGCAATTCTCAGGCCGAGCTCACCATCTCCTCGCCGCTAGAAGCCCACAAGCATGGTGTTCTCGTGTTCTCCTTGGTCGCCCTTGATGTCGGCTACGCAAATCCCGTATTCGCCGCCTTGGAGACGGACTACTCCGAGTCGGATCAAGACTCATCAGGCGAAGCATACAAGGAAATCGAGACTCAGCTTGTGTATTATGAGCTTGATTTAGGCTTGAACCACGTGGTCCGCAAATGGTCAGAACCTGTTGACCCGACCTCCTCACTACTCTTCCAAGTCCCGGGAGGGAACGATGGGCCCAGTGGAGTACTTGTTTGCGGCGAGGAGAACGTTACTTATAGACACTCGAACCAAGAGGCTTTCCGGGTTCCCATTCCAAGACGTCGAGGTGCAACTGAGGATCCTCAGCGAAAACGCACCATAGTTTCAGGGGTGATGCACAAGCTCAAGGGAAGCGCTGGCGCATTTTTCTTCTTACTACAGACCGAGGACGGGGATCTGCTAAAGGTCACGCTGGATATGCTTGAAGATAAGGAGGGAAACCCAACTGGAGAGGTCAAACGGCTCAAGATCAAGTATTTCGATACTATCCCAGTTGCGTCCAGCCTCTGCATTCTCAAGAGTGGGTTTATGTTCGCGGCCGGCGAGTTTGGCAACCATCACTTCTACCAGTTCGAGAAGCTTGGTGACGATGACGAGGAACCCGAGTTTACCAGCGACGACTTCCCCACGGATCCACGGATCAAATACACCCCCGTCTACTTCCATCCCCGAACTATGGGGAACCTATCCCTAGTTGAGAGCATCGATTCCATGAACCCACTGGTGGATTGCAAAGTGGCAAACTTGACCGGCGAAGACGCTCCACAAATATACTCAGTATGCGGCAGCGGTGCGAGAAGTACCTTCCGGATGCTGAAGCACGGCTTGGAAGTTAATGAGATCGTCGCCTCTCAGCTTCCCGGAACTCCATCTGCAGTCTGGACGACTAAGCTCACGAGTGAAGATGAATACGACGCATACATCGTCCTCAGCTTTACTAACGGGACACTCGTGCTGAGTATTGGAGAGACGGTAGAGGCGGTTAGTGATTCAGGCTTCCTCACGTCTGTCGCTACACTCGCAGTACAGCAGATCGGTGACGATGGCCTCATTCAAGTTTATCCCAAGGGGATCCGTCACATTCGAAATGGTCGGGTGAACGAGTGGCCGGCTCCCCAGCATAGGTCGATCGTGGCTGCTGCGACGAATCAGCGCCAAGTAGCAGTTGCCTTGAGCTCCGGTGAGATTGTCTACTTCGAGCTGGACAGCGATGGGTCACTGGCGGAATACGACGAAAAAAAGGAAATGTTTGGGACAGTAACCTGTCTCAGCCTAGGCCAAGTGCCCGAAGGCCGCTTGAGAAGCTCTTTCCTGGCTGTAGGCTGTGACGACTGCACCGTCAGAGTCCTCAGCCTGGATCCAGATTCCACTCTCGAGAGCAAATCAGTACAGGCTTTGACTGCCGCACCCTCATCTCTACTAATCATGACCATGGAGGATTCCTCATCCGGCGGTTCAACGTTGTATCTCCACATCGGCCTTCACTCAGGAGTGTATCTGCGAACGGTTCTAGACGAAGTCACCGGAGAGTTGACAGACACGCGCCATAAGTTCTTAGGCCCGAGGCCCGCAAGGCTGTTCCAGGTGGCCGTCCAGAAGCAAGCTTGCGTTCTGTCCCTCAGCTCAAGACCTTGGATGGGCTATACCGACCCAATCACTAAAGGCTTCATGATGACCCCCCTGAGCTATGAAGATCTGGAATGGGGCTGCAACTTGAGCAGCGAGCAATGCGAAGAGGGCATGGTTGGGATCCACGATAACTACCTGAGGTCAGTTTTAACCCCCCATCCCAGCGGCCTCCGAGCTTTCCCCAGCACTATGATGAGAAAAGGGATTCCTACGCCTTCTTTGGCTATGAGGTTGATATACATGAAATACATGTAATCAATTGTTCCTTCTGATGCAGTTTCTTTGCCACTTGTCCTCGATATCGAACCTTCCATGTTTATATGACGCTGACTTGGCAAATAGAATCTTCTCCATCGAGAAACTGCGCGATAACCTAATCCAGAAGTCTATACCTCTCACCTACACACCACGACGTCTGGTCAGACATCCGGACCAACCGTATTTCTATACTATCGAGTCAGACAACAACACACTTCCGCCAGAATTCCGAGAACAGTTGTTAGCAGCTCCAAGCGCGGTCAACGGCGACGCTAAAGTCCTTCCACCCGAGGAGTTTGGTTACCCTAGGGGCCGCGGCCGGTGGGCATCTTGCATCAGCGTTGTTGATCCAGTTGGCGAGGAGCCGTCGGTGCTTCAAAGGATCGATATCCCAACCGGTGAAGCAGCCGTCAGCGCCGCCGTTGTCCCATTCTCTAGCCAGGATGGCGAGAGCTTCCTAGTCGTGGGCACCGGCAAGGACATGATCCTGAATCCGAGACAGTTTTCGGAAGGTTATATCCACGTCTACCGGTTCCATGAAGGCGGCAAAGATCTCGAGTTTATCCACAAGACCAAGGTCGAGGAACCACCAATGGCACTTTTGGCTTTCCAGGGCCGCTTGGTGGCCGGAATTGGCAAGACGCTAAGAATTTACGATCTTGGCTTAAAACAACTACTACGGAAGTCCCAGGCCGATGTTGCCCCACACCTCATCGTGTCCCTCCAGACTCAGGGAAGCCGCATCATCGTTGGGGACGTGCAACAGGGCGTGAGCTACGTGGTGTATAAACAGGAGATCAACAAGCTCCTCCCGTTCGCCGATGACACAACCTCTCGGTGGACGACATGCACGGCCATGGTCGACTACGAATCTGTTGCCGGCGGAGACAAGTTCGGTAATGTCTGGGTTGTGCGTTGTCCTGAGAGGACTAGCGTGGAAGCAGACGAGCCTGGCTCCGAGGTACACCTGCTCCATGCGCGAGAATACCTCCACGGTGCGCCAAACCGTCTCAGTCTCATGTCCCACTATTACACGCAGGATATCCCCACCAGCATCTGCAAAACCAGCCTTCTTGTCGGCGGACAGGAAGTCATCCTGTGGAGCGGGCTCCAAGGCACCATCGGCGTTCTCATCCCCTTCGTCAACCGTGAAGACGCCGACTTCTTCCAAACCCTAGAGGGCCATATGAGGAGCGAGGATCCCCCGCTTGCCGGCCGGGATCATCTCATGTACCGCGGCTACTACGTCCCAGTCAAGGGGGTGATAGATGGTGATCTTTGCGAGAGGTACAGGATGTTGCCCAACGACAAGAAGCAAATGATTGCTGGCGAATTAGACCGCTCGGTCCGGGAAATCGAGCGAAAGATTTCGGTAAGTCTTGTTTGGGTATTGTTATGAAGGTCAGTTGAGCTAACTTTTAATCAGGACGTCCGAACCCGATCTGCTTTCTGATCGTTGATATTTGGGCACACGCAATCGTTTTTCTTGTTCGGGGGAATTCTACACCTAGGCGTTAGGTCGATCCATGGAATGCTCAAAGATGTGGTGTGGTGACCGTGTTAATGTACATTACGACCTTATATGGCGGCGGCGTTTTGCTTTGAGTGGGAAAACCCAAGAGCCGCCCTACGCCGTGCCTAGAAAGCAGGCTCTATATGATATCCAAAACATTTCATGACAAACCCAACATAACTCCTGCGATACCCGATGCTATTTGAAGAAGAAAAAAAAGATCCTGGCTGCCCTCAGCGATGAGTTGACACAACTGAACGCAACCCAGACTCAACTCTTTCGCAGGAACGCCGCCTGCCTCGCCCAGGGCCCACCACTCCGCAGCACCCTCTTGCCCTTGCCAAGCCGACTACTACTCCCCCCAGCGGACCCCTCGAGCGGGTTCTCCCTCTCCCACGCCTCGTCGGCAAAGTACGCCTCGAGCGCGGCGTCGAGGTCGTCCCCCGCCTGCTCCATGTACAGCAGCGCGACGTCGTAGTCGGCGACCTTGGTGGCGACCATCCAGCGGCGGATGCGGCCCTTGCGGGCCTCGTCCCCCTCGCCGCCGACGGGCCGCGGCGACAGCGACACCCCGCCCGCGTAGTGCGTTCCGGGGATGACGATCGCTCGTCGGCCCGCCAGAAGGTGGTCGCTGTGCAGGCGGTTGGCGCGCCGGAGCACAGGGGCGGGGACGCCGTAGCGGAGCGAGAGGGAGGTGACGGTGTCGTGGGCGTGGTCGAGGAAATGGAGGGTGTCCTCGGCGGGTGTGGACGACGACGAGGAGGTGGCGGCTGCGCTGCCGTCCAGGCTGCTGTCGCCGACCTTGGACTCTGCTTGTTTGAGCGCCGCCTTCTCGTCGTCTGGTTCGGCGGCCGGTTGTGCATACACCGGAGGTGACTTACTCCGCGCACGGGCGCTATACGGCGGCGGAGCAGTCTCGGAGGAGAGGAGGGACGCGCCAGGAGCAGTGGCGACGGATGTATAGGACGGAGGTTCCTTGAGGCCTTGTGGTAATGTCGAGGGCCCTTGGGAGATCTGGCAGTATGGACAATAGTTCGCGAAGCGTTTATTGCTCTAACCAAAGTTTCTCGTGTTAGCGGACAGGGGACTAGAAGGCAGCATCCACAATGAAGGGGTCAGAGAGGGCTCACATGTATACAGCGCCCACAGATGACCCTGCCGCAGCATTCCAACCAGCGGTCCCGTGGGAGTGGCTTCTCGGAGTCGGAGAAGCTGGGGACGGACGAAAGTAACGACGCGCATGTACAGCAGGCTTCCATCCTCCTTTATAATATCGAACGGCTTGGCTGATGGGAAAGTAGAGTGGAATTATGCGTGGGTGGGAGTTGAGGGGTGTCTAAGCCGCCTGGACCGAAGGTGGCGGCGGTTCTTGAGACTTATCGATAAGCGTCCGGGGTGGGGGGCCAACCGGGGACGGGGCGATAACAACCCCACATCCCTGCCGGCGCGGCGTCGGCGGGCAAGATTGCCACTGAGAGAGTTGACAGTTACGGTTCGAGTTAGGCGCGCATCCGAGACACATCCTCGGATATCATATATTTAGTTAATAGTAAACAACCTTCTACGGATACTACCAGGTAGGGAGGCTTGATGTCCAAACTCCGTCGAAAATATGCAGCCCTTGGTCCCAGCCGCATTGCGCCGTCCCAGACCGAATTCAAAGCTACGCCCTCTACTATCATAGTCTTATCCTTCCCTCACCGCCGCCAAACCATCTTCTTACATCCGAGTTGTTGCCCCCAGATGGGGAGCTGCTGCTTCCAGCGTCTCCATCATTATTCCCCATCCATTTAGGCTTCTTGATGCCCTGTCCAATATCTTGCATCCATTTAGGCGTGTCAATGGTATCGATCGTGTTCTTGAAGCGGTGGCCCAGCGACTCGAAGAAATTCTCATCCTCTGGCTCGTCTAGTACGACTCCCCTCGACGCCCCGGCAGACGGCCGGCCAACCCTTCTGGCGGACGAGTTCGCCAGTGGTCGGGAATTTGGAGATCGGCCAAGGGGCGAGGCCGACGTTTCTTCTCCATTGCGTGGCAAGGAGAGGATTGGCGCTGTTCGAACGCCGGCTGCGTCGGCATTCCTAGCACTCACCTCACCCAGTCGACTACGAATCGACGTGCCGTTGAGCTCACGCTTGATAAGGTCACGACCCTCGCGCCAAGAACCGGTACCGTAACCGTTTTCGTTATCTTCCTCGTCGTCGATGACGTCCAGTCCAAATCCGAAGAGGCGCTTGATCTTGCCGTAGAATCCGAACAGGGTGGCGCAGACAGGGACAAGGATCAATATCGGAAAGAGGTAGTCAAACCAAGTACTCGCCGTGGTCATGGTGATGAGCTGGCCAAGGAACCGGTAGAAAGTAGTCTTTTCATAGACCTTTGGGGAGAGGAAAGTGGTAAAGTTGTAGCTGAGCGGAATACTAAGCCGCGCAACTTGGCTGGCATACCAGAATGCTGATTCGTGGGCTGTATTGCGGCGAACGAGGGCGCGCCCTCTCCATACTTTGACTTCGGTGATAGATGTAAGCGCAGCGGCGCACATGTATAAGAGCCACAAGGCGGCAATGACCTGTCCCGCAAACCCGATCTGGCCCTTGTCGCCTGTCCAGTGATGCACAACGGTGAGTCGGATAACGGACAGGTTAGGCAGGGCGGCTTTGACCAACTCGGACCAGACGATGCTGACTGATGCGAGGCCAAGGAAGACCCCGAAAAAGATGCGAAGGTAAGGGATAACGCGGAAGTGGAGGACGTATCGCGTGTAGGGGTTGAGCATGTTGAACTTGTCCCAGAAGCCCGAGTGGGGAGACGCCGCTCCAAAATCGAGCTTTTTCGAAGCAGCCGAGTCCAAAATGGCTTGCGTTTCCACGGCATCCTGTACAAGGCGGTCCCATTCGTCGGCATATCGGCACCGCGCGTGCCGTGCCCGCATCAGCTGCCTTGTGATGTCGGCCATGTACTTCTCCGTGATTACCGTAGGCAACGTCCGGTTCTCTTCCCCGGAGCCTCGTAGGCCTGTCGGCCGCGGCTGCGACTCAGGCAAACCGATAGTGTCGGCCAATTCCTCAATCCAGTCCCTAAAGTTCATAGCGCTTCCGACTTTTCTACGGCTAAGCTCGGACACTTGCATCTCAACGTCGTCCAAGACCATCTCCGCATCCTCTAGCTTCTCGTATATCTTCGGAGCTTGTCCCTGGATGCGACGAAGCTTTCCGCTAATGCTCGCGTTTCGGAGGAGTCGCCGAGGAATCGCAACCAAGCCATGGCCCATCAGATAGATAGCCAACGCCAAACCCCAACAATATGCGAGGGCCATTACTAGGCCCTTCATAGACGAGAAGGAGAAGCCGTAAGATATGATGACGTAGATCATACCGATGATGCCGGAGCCAAAGACGAGCAGGTGGTATTGTCCGTTTGAGCGGAGTGAGTAGAGGACTTTGTCCTTTGGTTCGCGGTATCCCGAATCGGAGTACTCGGCAAGTATCGGTAAGATGAACCTGAAATCGCATTAGTCGAGTCGATGCGACAAGAAGCCAGGCAGAAAGCGCAGTACCTACCATGTTAGAACAAACGTCAACCAGTAGGTTATCCTCCACCAAACCAGGAGTAGCCGGTCTGGCAGCCATATTCCTCGATATGCATCGCCATCGTATTTCGCGCTCGACGCCAGGTCTATGGGCATAAGAATAACGATGCAAGCGGGGAGCCAGAGCGCAAAGAACACTGGCAATAGAAGGTAGGCGGGGGTACTTCGAAGTGGGAGGTAGTAGCGGAGGATGAGCAGGACGATGAATGAGATGACGAGCAGCGCAATGCCGGTAAACACCCCAGAGCCCACTGGGGCCCCAGAGCTAGCAGTTTCGATCATCGTGGGCGGTCGTGGTTGTCAGGAGCCACACGGAAGCAGACATCGACAGATCATGTCGCAAGTCTTGGTTGTTCGATAGACGGAGACTGCGGCGCCTCTGGAGGCGGGATTACGTCGTTCATGTGACTGACAGGGGGGGATGCAGGCTGCAACAATTAACGGGGGTACGGAGGTACCTAGGTACATAAATACCTACCAGACATCCCGTGTTACAAACAGCAACTCAGAGTCCCTCGTGTTACCTTTATTCAACTAGATATCGAGTTTTCTAGCAAGACAACCTATTAGCCCATATGGCCTTTAAAAAAACAGTGCATTAGTGCTGTGTTTTGACAAAGGGGACGAATCTGGCTCTCGTACTGTGTAGGTGACTGGCGCTGCAAGGTACCTTATACCTGCCAAGCTCCATGGAAATGCTAATGTCTCCACACTTAAAGCTTCGGTGACTTTGTTCCAATACAAGGAAGTCAACCCATAATCTGTACAACCCGGTAACTCTGTGAAGACCAGTTAGCGTCTACCTTACACGTCCATCTTACGCACAGGTTGCTCTAGTCGTGATCACTCCCTCCCGGTGATATCAGATAGAGGAGCTCCAGATGTCACACCAGTGTGACGGCTCACCCCCTCCTTAAGTGCCAAGGTATATGGGGGAGACCAGTAGATACCTACCTCAACTAAAATGACCATTCTCCTCTCTCGTTGGATCTCCTCCTCCCCCGGACTTCGATCCAACCTGAGATCCTCCGCAGTCTTAGGTTTTTTACAAGTACAATCCGTCCGCAGCTACTCCGTTAGCCCGGATAGCCGGCAGACAAAGTCCAGGATGGAGGTCGAGCTTACTGCCCCGAATGGCAAGAAGTGGATGCAGCCTCTTGGCCTGTTCATCAACAACGAATTCGTTCAGAGCAGCAAAGAGCAGAGGATAACTTCCATTAATCCTACGTTTGTAGCCACTTATACAACTGGCACTCGCCGGGAATACTGCGTAGCTAACCGTCACTCCTAGGACTGAAGAGGAGATTTGCTCCGTGTACGCCGCTACGGCCGATGACGTTGACAGGGCAGTGACCGCTGCCCGCAAAGCCTTCAAGCACAAGTCATGGAGGTTACTAAGCGGTACTGAACGTGGTGCGCTCATGACGAAACTGGCTGATCTTGTCGGAGAGAATGCTGAAGTCCTTGCAACCATCGAGTGCCTCGACAATGGCAAACCATATGCCGTAGCTCTAAGCGACAACGTGACCGACTTTCAGAACGTTCTGAGGTACTACGCCGGCTACGCCGACAAAAACTTTGGCCAGGTTATCGACGTCGGTCCAGCCAAGCTAGCATACACGGTGAAGGAGCCCCTCGGGGTGTGTGGCCAGATCATCCCCTGGAACTACCCCCTCGACATGGCTGCCTGGAAGCTAGGCCCTGCCCTATGCTGTGGCAATACTATTGTTCTCAAGCTGGCAGAACAGACACCCTTATCTATGCTTTACGTGGCAAAGTTGATCAAGGAAGCCGGCTTTCCGCCAGGCGTTATCAACGTCATCAATGGGCATGGAAGGGAGGCGGGTGCGGCATTGGTGCAGCATCCAGACGTGGACAAGATTGCATTCACCGGCAGCACTGCCACCGGCAAGGAGATCATGAAGATGGCATCCTCTACCATGAAGAATATCACCTTGGAGACGGGGGGCAAGTCACCACTCATCGTGTTCCCAGATGCAGATCTGGATCTTGCGGCGATCTGGTCACACGGAGGAATAATGAGCAACCAGGGGCAGATCTGCACCGCGACGTCACGAATCTTGGTCCACGAGGATGTGTACGAGGACTTTATCTCAAAGTTCAAGGCCGCCGTTGAGAGTATTTCGGTCGTCGGTGACCCCTTCGAGGAGAGCACGTTCCAAGGCCCTCAGGTGACGAGAGCGCAGTACGAGCGAGTGCTGGGCTACATCAAGTCCGGGAGGGACGAGGGGGCAACCGTCCTTACGGGCGGCGAGCCGGTTCCGCAGAAGGGTAAAGGGTTCTTTGTCGCACCGACAGTGTTTACAAACGTTAAGCCGACCATGAGGATCTATCGGGAGGAAATCTTCGGCCCCTGCGTCGCCATCGTCTCTTTCAAGACGGAAGAGGAAGCCATCGAGATGGCCAACGATACGCCCTACGGTCTCGGCGCGGCGCTCTTTACTCGGGATCTGACCCGAGCTCACAGGGTGGCCCGCGAGATTGAGGCGGGGATGGTCTGGATCAACAGCAGCAACGACTCGGACTTTAGAGTCCCGTTCGGAGGCGTCAAGCAGTCGGGCATCGGCCGCGAGCTTGGGGAGGCGGGCCTTGCGCCGTACTGTAATGTAAAGAGTATCCATGTGAACATGGCGGCGGGATAGGCTAGAAAGGGAAAGGGGCCATCCGGAGAAGGGCCGTTAGAAGGGGAGGAGGGGCGCTAGGGTTAAATTTACAGTTTGAGAAATGAGAGCATTAAACCGGGTGCAAGCAAAAAAGTCAATTATTGCTGCTCGTATATACGGGTTGAAGTATATCGTGGCAATAGAGCTTGGATTCAAAGCCCGACTTCCTACCGATCGTGCAGTAGTAGCAATTCCCTCCGTAGATTTGCATTCTGAAAAGTTAAGACGGTCCTGTGTCACATCGAGATCATCATGCTTCCCCAAGAAAATAGGGGAGCTGCACAAGGGTGGCCCCTGTCGGGCTCGGCGAGGCTACGGCGCCGGGGTTGCAATTCAAGCCTCTGATTGGTTCAACTGCGCAGCTCAAGCTCCGCGCAAACGAACATCTGGCCTTGCGCTACTTCTCCCCCAGCCTCAACTAAACTCTAACGCTCGAATATATCTAGCGAGATCGAGCCATCTCACGAGAACGAAACATGACTTCTACATCACGGCCGTAATTCCTCCCTCTTCTCCCCTCACGAATATTATCCTATCTTAACTTCCAACCATGGCGCCCACAATACCCTCAAATAAGCTCACGCTCAAGTATGGTCTCTACGCATGCGACTTCGACCCTTTGGATGCGGGCCGACTTGTAGTCGGAGGAGGTGGTGGTGCTAGCCGGACAGGTGTCGGAAATAAAATCGTATGTCCCAACCTCTATCTTATAGAAAAAGCACACACATTTCGAAGCAAGTTGCTTACATGAGTGACCACCAGAGCCTTCTCGACACCTCCTCAACAAACGCCGTTACGCTTAGCTCCGAGATCGAGCTCCGAGCAGATGAGGATAGCGTCACAACCCTCGCGGTAGGCCAGCGGAAAGGCAGAACTTCCCTGGTCTACGCGGGCATCAATTCGAGCGACGAGGACATGAAGAAGGGAAAGAACGAACACTTCAGGGTTCTCGGGGTCGACCAGGCTTCCAAGGCCAAATCCAACACCGGCCCGAAGATATCAGAGCTGTCGCGCTCGTCCTTTTTTAACTCTATGGGAACATCATCCTACCAGAGAGTTCTCAGGTTATCGCCGACGTACACCGAGGCACCCTACCAGGTCGGCGCAGCGGCGACAGGGTCGACGGGGGCATCCAAGGGCGGCGAGATCGCAGTCTTCGATGTCGCTACGGCTGGGAGCCCCGCGCCAAAAGTCAGGGGCAAGATAGAGGTGGAAAAGGAAACCGCCGACTTGGATATCATCTCGGTGAGCGAGGATGCGTGGCAACTGGCCTACTGCGACGACCACGAGCTCCACGTCATGGACATTGGGAAGAAATCCGTCGGCGAACCAAACTGTGTCTTCACCATGACCGCCGACGAGGCCATCGGTTCAACAATCCGACCATCGTTCCGCTCCGTCAGGTACCTAACATCAACATCCGTCCTAACCGTATCCAACCTCCCCAAAGCCGGCGGCGCCGTCCTCCACGGCTTCCGTCTCCCCACCACCCCGGGAGGCAAAGCGCGCCTCGCTGCATCCGCCAAACTCCCCAAAAATGTAACGCGCGCAACAGGCCTGGCAGTGCGGAACCTGACCCCGGCACCCGCTGCGGGGCGGCAGGCCAGCACGCAGTTCGCCATTGCGGTCGCGGGGCAGGACTATTCCATCACGGTGTACACGCTGGACCACGAGGTCATGGGCGACGTCGGGCTCATGGCCAACCTGCACCCCATCGCCACTCTCAAGGCGGACCACCCGAGCCCCATCTCCGGCCTGGCGTTCAGCCACCTCGCTACCACGCCGGCCAAATCCACAGCCGCCCACCTGAAGCTCGCGAGCATTGGCTCTATGGGTAACACCGTCGTCGTGCACAACATCCCGCTTCGCCGCGTCAACGACAAGACTCGCCGGGCGGGCCCGCCCCGGCCGCCGAGGTATGTCGTCGCTCTGGGTTCCATGCGGCCGGGACCGGCTGGCCTGCTCATCGGCACGGCCATTGCTATGCTTCTCCTGGCGATACTGCTACAGGGCGTCATGGAGATTAAGGGCCTATCACGAACCATCGTCGGCGGGAGGTACGTCGTTCCCGAGAGGTGGAACAATCCAGTCATCTACGGCCGCGCCGTGGGCGCCGCGGAGGAGGCGCGACAGCAGCAGCAGCAGCAGGGGTTCCTTGCCGATCTGCTTGCGCGGAGTAGTGTCGGGGAGGGCGCCAAGGTAGTGCTGAGCGCGGACGGCGTCGAGAGCGTTGTCGACGCCGAGGATGCGAAGGTGGTCTCCGGCGGGGTAAAGGTTGATGCACATGACGTCGAGAGGCATGGCGATGCGATGGAGTGGGATGAGCTACCTGCCGAGCAGAGGGAGGCATGGAAGGAGCGCCTTCAGGAGGCGGGCCACTGGGCGGAGGAGATGGGGGAGACTGTCTTCAAGGGGGTGTTGTTTGCTAATCTTGCCGGTGTGGTTGGGAATATTGTTGCTGGTTAGACGCGCATCCACACACGTAAAGACTAGAAAAGGGGTTCAGGGGTGGACTTAATGCTTGGATACCTACTTACTTACCTACCTACCAACCTACCTACCAACCTACCTACCAACCTACCTACCTACCTACCTACTACCTACCTATCAACCTCGACCAGTCCATACGGAGAACGGTGTAGCGTGTTTGTTTGGGCTCCTAATATGATAATGGGTTATGTCTTGCCGTAGGCATTCATTATTATATTTCAACACTTCCATTCCCTGCTTAGGTACGCTGTGCTAGTGCTTCGGTGAAGAAGATTCCTAGCAGCTAGATTCAAGACAAAACTTTCAGCCTAGAGTCCCCGCCGACCTCGGTCTAATCCAACGGTCCATCACTAAAACGCATTCCTTGGCCGTTTGCATTCGAGCCTGGGCCCGCATCCTGGCCACGGCCAGGCCGTTCTCGTCCTGGTTGTGGTTACGTAGCGTAACATTAGCACACATTCCAGAGAAGTTTCACTCGTCCTCTTTACCCAATCGGTTTGATGACGTGCTCCCTCGAAGTCTGCGACAAAGTGAGGTAACCCAGGATGTGAGCTTTTCTTGGCCGAGTCAACGTTGCCTTGATGGTTTTTTTTCTTTCCTGCGCCGCCTCCACCCTTCGATAGTAGCTGTTGTTGTACGGCGCAGCACAGAGTAGGTGTTCGTGCAACCACACAAATGGAAAAGCCGCGCCTGGAATGGGGAGAGAAGGGGGGGACCGGCAGTAGCCGGGAGGTGTCAGTGCATATATTGTCTGCGGCTTATATTGACTGCGGGCCGCCCGTGTGCCAAGGCTGTGTGGTAGTGGTGCGGTACTCTATGGTCAGGACAAGGCCGGCAGATTCCTCAAGGTTTGTTTGAATGGCATCACTGACATGTAACTAGTTATATGTGTAGTTAGGCAAATACTCGAGTATGTAGGCGTATGCAAAGTAAGTAGCGTAGTCTTGAGATCAACGATGCGCTCAAGGGGCTTTGTATAGGGCATAGGTAATTATTGTAAATAGGTAGGGCTTTTATAGGAGTTGATTGCTCAGTGTCGTACATTTGATATCTATCTTCAAGATTTTCTCCGACTGCTACTCTCCGTTCTAAGTGGTTATCTTCGGTAGGTAGGTATGCCAAACCGGGAATCATACGCTTCTTCAACCAAGGCAGGCGATAAATGCCACTTCCTCAAATTCTCCGTGTCGTCCCACACCCGAGCCGGCTTCCAATACCGAACTTTTGCCAACCCGCCGGGACCCATTGTGCGTGTCCGGGTAAACACGACATGGTATAAAAGCAAAGAAAACCCCCCCAAATAACGCCAGATGCTCCAATGCTACACCTAGATGCGAACCAGATCCAGAAATATCCTCTATGTTACAACGGTTCGGGCTGCCTCACCGCCGGTAGTGTGATAAACTGCACTCACCACGCCACCAAGTTCTCGGGCAGCAACGGGTATTCCTGGCCATCGATGATTTCCGTGCCATAGCCGAGATCGTTGGGGTTCGTGATCTCAGCTTCGTCGCCCTCGTCACCCTCGCCGGCCGTCTCCCAGCGCTTCCAGTTGCTCTTGCAGTTGCCAGGGACGAACTTGGCCACGTCCATCTTGAGCGTCATCTTGACCTCGGGGCAGTAGTCCCAGATGTGCTTCCGCTTCTCCGGGGAGCCCCAGATGCTGCCGTGCAGGGTCTTGCCGCTGCCTCCGGTGTGGTAGCCCATGGGCTCGTAGAAGCCTTCCCGCCAGTCGTCTATGCCGGCGACGTACTCGCCGTGCTCGGCGGCCGCCAGGGTGCTGTTGTCCAGTTCCTTGTGGCCGGAGCCGATCCCGTCGGTGCCCGCGATGTCGAGGGTGGTGGTGTCGCCCGAGTGCATCTCGCCGGAGAAGGTCGACGAGACGGTGCCGTTGGCAAGCTTGGCGCCGGGCCGGTGGCCGAGGCGCTCGGTCAGCCACACGTCCTCGGGCTCGGTGCCGTCGACGCGCTGCTGGTTGCGCAGGACGTCGATGATGGCGCTGACGCGGCGCAGCGACAGGCCGCCGTTCCCGCCGAAGCGGCCCTTTGGATTCCACGGGGCGCCGACCCAGTCGTAGCCCAGGTAGTCGTTCAGGTTCTGGCGGCTGTTGGCGCACAGGATGCTGTCGGTCTGGAAGACGAGCAGCCACTCGGCGGGCTGCAGGACGACCTCGTATAGCCAGAGGTTGGTCAGGAAGCGCGAGATCTCCTCCTGCGACCCGGTGCTCATGTTGGAGGGGATGTAGGTCAGGTCGAGCTTGCCGGCGAGGACCTGCTCCCGGATGGCCATGCTCTTGTTGATGTGGGCCACGCTCTCGATGGAGCCCATGAAGCGGAAGCGCCAGTCCGGGGGCATGACGCTCATGAAGTGCAGCATCAGGGGCGCGAGGATAGGGAACGGGCGGTTCTCGATCAGGAGGCCGACCTTGGTCACGTTGAACTTTGATGCTTGCTGCGCATAGTGCTCGTAGTCGAGGGCGACGGTGGGCAAATCCACACTTTGCAACGTGGGGTACGTAAGGTAGATTGCGAGAAACCTAGAGCGTTCGTGGGGTCAGTCACCAGTCCTTTGCTTCTTCCAACATGTCAGAGGTTTTGATGCCATACACGAAGGCGATGAGGCCGCTGGCAATTTGCATTCGCCGTGATGTCCGCCCCAAAAGAGCCAGCACGACGGCCTTGGCCTTGCCTAATACGCGCCTCATGGTTGCTTCGTCCAGTGCGCTGGTGTTGTTGCGGGAAAGCTTGAGAAGAGTCATGGTAGAATAAAACCAGGGCCGGAGACAGGACCCTCTCCTCTCTCAGTGTGAATGGATGCGGTCACTCAGCGAGTGGATGGATGAATTACGAGGGCCGCGCGGCGACCTCGGATCCTTCGAAATTTTTAGCTCTCAAACCCCTGACCGCAAGATTTAAAGATTGACAGCCTCCGTGAGAGTTCGGTAGTCTGCGTACAGGGGGGATTATGCGTAGGCGCTCAGAAGTCACTTCAAGAGAGGACGAAACTTGAAGCTTCCCCTACCGGCGCATCGTGGTGGGCAGTTAATAACAAACTATTGTTACTGGGGATCGCAGACTGTAAAAAGTGAGGCGAGGGACGAAGAGAAGCGACGTCACGCCGAGGACTTTAGTTGGTACAAAAATCGAAGAGATCTGAAAAGGGAACGAAAGCGACTAGGAGTTGACGAGGATCTATTCGTGGATCTAAAAAAAAAATAGTAGGAAAATGAGGGAAGTACCCCAGAAGTACCTCCAAGTTGCCGCTCGCAGGATGTGAGCTGTGCGTCTCGGCAAACTAACTCACTCCACACAATATATTGAAGAAATGCCCCCCAATGCACCCCCAAATTCCTGGAGACACCCGTTTGGGTTTGGCTTGGCGACCCGGCGAGCGCGCAATGTCGGGATGAGCCTTGGCAGCCAGACTTGAAACGACCATTTGGGCGATCCAAACTTCATCCTGGCACGAAGAATCAAATACGAACTTCGACTAGGGGCCAATCCTCACGTCGTAATCTAGGGAACACGTGCGCTTCTGCTCGAGGTCGTTTGGCTGAGCGCCACCCTCCAAAAGAAGATGGCGGCAAGCTCGAATGATTTCAAACCACCTCATGGCGAACCGGGTAGGACGGTGATTATGCGAGCTGCTTCTTAAACAGAAGACTCAACTCTGTTCTTAACGCGTGTGTCGTATGTGCAAAGTGCTTGAACGCTATCCCTGACTAAGGGAGGGTCTTCTCAGGGGATCCCTTAAATTCGTCACAACTCCACCATGAACGGGCTTATTAGTGTACAGTAGCAAGAGTAGCTGCACGCACACGTCTGATGGAGTGAGCCTTTAGTGCATGCGTAGAAAACCAATAAATCAAGTACAAGCATGCATCGTGTGGTGCGAGTTTACGTTCCCCGGGCGGGCGCAGCAGCATAATTACGCGTACAAAAGGTTGGTGGCTACGGCGGGATGGAGCCGTTCCCAGGTTTTCCAACCACTGGAAACGGTCAGATTGTGTCTGAGAATCGCGCGGGCTGAGTGAGAGAAAGGAGAAGGGCTGAAAGTTTTGGTGCTGACTATTCCGTATAGTACGGATCCGTGCACCAAGTCGTCTGCGCCAAGGGCCATTCCAGTGGAGGTGGCTCCCACCACGAAATGAGGGGCAGATTTGAAGGTACCAACAAAGTACCTCTCTGTTCGCTATCTGCGATCGCCACCTCCCTTCCCTCCGGACATGCTGAACCAGTCCAATCCCCTTTCCAGATCCTCCTCGACAGGTCGATAATTTCGGAAGCAGATGGACCACCTAAAGAGTAGTGAACGTTTCTAACAAAACTTCACCTACCTTTCTGCGATATTCACCTCCCGCCGACTTCACTCGTTCGCCGCCGACGCAGCCCTATCTAGGTTCTGCACAGCTTTAACGCCTACGAACCGCACCGAAGCTTGTTGAAATGCGGCGCACTGTTCCCGACCTGAGGTAGCCAGCTTCGTTTTCTTGCCAAGACATTCCAATCTACTGTGCGCTCGATACAGCGCGACGACGGAGCACGCGGAGGTAGTAAAACCTCGTTTGCTGCCCGGCTGGGCAAACATACCACAACCGCCATGGCTGCCGACTCTCATTCCCCTGGCATATTTGCCTTCACAAGACTCAAGCTCTTCCTATTCGTGTCTCTGGCAATAACGTTAGTTGCCCTCGCCCTAATGCATCCATCCCCCCGCCGTGACTGTCGTGCTGACCTGGCCTCTCTCCTTTCGCGCAGATGGTGGTTCGCCTCGCTCCTCCCCCACTACCGACCCATTATAGAAGCCAAGTTCAAGTCGCGGATAGACGAGGCGCGGGAGAAGATACCTGCCATCAAAGTCGACTGGCATCAGTCCGATGACGATCCCCGTAATGCCTACAATAGGTCCAAGGTGGCCCTCATGATCGAGCCGCGGCCCCTGCCCCACCTCGTCCCCCAGATCCTCCACATGATGGCCGTAGTCCCCCCGGACTGGCGGTTCCTCTTCATCGGCTCCGAGAAGAGCGTCGTGAGCGTGGGCAGGGCATACTCAACGAAACACCAGCAGGTTATCGGCAAGCTGGATTTGATGACCCTCCCGGCCCCCTGGGAGATTGACACCAAGGAGAAGGTGTACAGGCTCTTGACTGATACCCGCTTCTACTCCGAGTTCATGCCTGGGGTCGAGTGGATTCTCAAGTACGAGGCCGACAGCATCCTGTGTGCAAACTCGGACGATAGCTTGAATAACTGGCTTGACTGGCACTGGGCCGGCGCTCCGAGGTTAGCTCTCCCCCCTTTCACTCCAGCCATCTGTTGCCCACAGCTAACCCTGCCTCACAGAAAAGTCAACGACCGGTTTGCCGGGAACGGCGGCCTGTCACTCCGCCGTGTATCCGCGATCCAGCGAGTCTTAGGCTTCCAGGCGCGGTACAACGACACCGAGGCCGAGGACGAGTGGTTCGGGAAGCGCATGTGGATCCTGCCCGGCGCCAAGGTCGCCTCTGGGAGCGATGGCCAACTAGCTGTCGAGGACGTCTACATAGAGAACCCCATGGGCTTCCACGCGCGCGACGGCGGGAAGCGCCTGGCCGACGACGTGTGGAAGAACCCGAAGCAGCGGGAAAAGATCCTCAACTATTGCCCGGAGCTGAGTATGATCATGGACATGAAGCTGGAGCGGGAACGCTGCCCGGGAGACGACAAGCAGGGCGTCATCCAACCCTCTGCGGAAGAGAAGAAGGCTGCGGCGGAGAGGAAGAAGAAGGAAGACGCAGAGGCGGCGAAAGCGGCCGCCATAAGCGACCTGGAATCAATGGTGGCCAAGGAGAAGGCGGCGAAGCACCGTTCCGCTCTGGAAGCCGCGAAGCAAAAGGCTGTCGAGCAAGCCTCGAGCAAGGGAGAGTTTGCCATGGTGGGCGGCACAGTGGTAATACCTACGCCAATACCGCCAGAAGAGCATGCCAAGATGGTTAGCCAAATGGCAGCAAAAGCCACGTCTGTATCAGAATCAGAGACCACTATCAGCATCAAGGGATCATCGGCAGACGCGGCCCTGCCATGAGGCGACGTTGAGCGATGAAATAAACGGGGACGGGGGTGGGTAACGAAACTGGTCGACGATCCTTGGCAGGGGAATATCGGGGAGCTGGCCCCCGGGATCGGATCGTGGTGAGTAGAAAAAGGGTGTCGGTTCAATTTTCATGACACGTTACCACCGAACCAAAGGGCCCTGTACACTATTTATTATGTTCGTTTAGAGGCAAAGCCGGCACAGCAGGGTTGGGCGTTTCGGTATATCGGCAAGGTCACTTTTATATTGGGGGGGAGCACTTTACTTGCTCCTTCCTTGCATACACATCCGCATACATTCATACACAGATCCTTCTTTACGAATGCGTGACGTGCATCATCGTTCATTTGTTTCGGGCTTTTTTGGGGGCTCACTCGCGTTTGATATGGGGGGGAAAGCTTGGCATCATGAGTCCCGACCAGTTGGCAGCTATGGCAACTACACACAAGTCCTTCGCTGAAAGCAAACGATTACCATCTTAACAACTGGCGCCATGCCAGTGGGCGGCAAAGCTACTTTTGGTACCTCGGGTATCGCAGTCGTTGTTTCGGATCTTCATTCTTTTTTTCCCGGCCGCGTGTTCCCTCAGTCCATGCCGGGAAGACAGAGTGGTAGATGCCGATCCATGCGATCATACGGAGTACATACCTCGTGGCCGGTGCAATCGATCAAGCGGGCAGCAAATGTCTAGACGCAATAAAGAAAGAGAGAGATCTTCGAGAAGGGTTGCATATTGCCCAGCCACGGCGCAAGACGACTCCATCGAACTTTGCGTAGGCAAACGGATCCTTGACGATCACCGCAAGGGCCTTACGCAAGCGCTTGGTCGCATCTCATATATGTTTGTTTATTTATACCACGGTTAGCATATTACATGCTCGCATCCTGCTTTTTCTGCTTACGCCCCTCGGTTCCCACGCTCCGTTTTCCAAGCCGCAATCAGCCAAAAGTCAAGATTTGGAGACGACCTCCCCACAACCACTTCCCCAATTTTTGGGCTGTCATTCTGGCTTTCCGCTTGTCGCCCACCAAATCCCACTCTTATCTACCTGAGGTAGGTAAGGTACTTACTACGCGAGCTGATTCATACCTTCTCTTGCCCGTCTCTTGCCGGCTGAACCTCGTCTCCTCTAGAGTTGACAGTTGTGTCGCCTTCCAAAGCACGGAAGCTAGGAGGACCCCAACGCTGAACCACCGGATCGCGGGGAGATCTGCCGGGAAGTGCCACATCAGCCGCACGGCTGATGTGGGGCAGATCGCTCCCCCTTTTGAAAGTTGGAGGGCGTGCTCCGGCCCCAGAGAAGGTGCTCCAACGGTCGCCGCCCTAATGGGTGCGGCCCCCCAGCATGTAACCTGGGGCTACTGTGTACGCAACCCTCATAGTCCTCATCAATTTTCACGTTCCTGCCAATTTGAACCGGAGCTCTCTGTGGAGAGACCATTGGGGCACACCCTGATGCTAATGCCAGGGTCTCGGATGGTTTCCTACCACTCATGATCCACCGGATTAAAGGGCTTGCATGCATAGCACCCAACGGGAAGCTATTTGGTTGCCCGCCGCTAGATCCGTCATCGTCGGCGGGGGAGGGGGGGGGAGGCACCCCATGCCGTAGGGGGTCACTCGCTCTCGGTGGCTGCTCTTGACGATGCCATCGAGCTGCAGGTCCTTCCCTCCAAAACAAGCGGCTTGGGGTGGTTGGGCGCGCAAGTGCGGTCATCTTCACCTAGCAAGGCAACACAGGAAGTTAACGTCGCAAAGGGAGAATGCTCGTGTCATGGAGTGGTAGGGCCAGGTTATGACACGGTATCACGGCCAGGTGGTATTGAACATCTCTTTATATTTATATGTATACCATGCCCTTCCCTGCCACCGGAACCCGATGCCGCTCCTACTTGTTCTCTCTCTTCGTCTGCCCACCTTATAATGTTTTAACATCCCCCCTCCCCCGGTCCCCGAGTGCGTAAGTCTCTTGGCAGCCCTTCCTCGGCGGTCCCTCGTTTATCTACCAAGACTTTCCGCCGCGTCCTCTCGTTTTTACCCAACAGCCTGTTCTGTTGTTTAAACCCAGCCTTGGCTCGGGGCTGCCCTCAGCCTCACACCCACACGCAGACTTCCCTAGCGTTTATATACACATCCCACCCTCCCGCCAAGTCATAGTATATATACCCTAATACACAATGAAGTGGTCGTCAGCAATACTCGCCGCCTCCTGCGGGCTGGTGGCTGCACATGGCGACCTCCCCATTCCTAGGTTTGTGGGAGCAAGGAAGTTCCTGTCTGAGTTGAAGGCCCGCCACGAGGGGCCTGTCCTCCCGAGGGCGACGGTTGAGCACGCCGAACACGCCCATGTCGAGACACGGGCAGACCACGAGAAGCGCCAGAACACCGACGGCAAATGCGGTCCCGACGACGGCAGCTGTGCACCTGGATACTGCTGTTCTGATGCGGGGTGCGTCCCCTTTCTAGCCATCCACCACAATGGCGTCCTCGATTTCTAACACGACAATAGATGGTGCGGCAATAGTGAAGAGTACTGCGAAGCTCCGGACTGCCAGATGAACTACGGCCCTGCCTGTGACGCGGTATGGCCCTCACCAGCCTCTCACCCAAAACCTCGAAGTCCTTCTAACATAAGCCCTCGATAAAAGAACGAGCGGCCTGACGGACTAGACACCTCGTCGGTTCCTCGCCCTGTGCTTGGAAAAGTGATCGTTAGCGGCGGCGGCATCTACGATTGCCAGACACCCGGCGAGATCGCACTCACATTCGATGACGGCCCGTATATCTACACGAGCGATTTACTCGACAAGTTCGCGGTTAGCAGACTAGGCCAGCCCTTCAGTTTCCACGGACCCGGCTGACATTCCGTTGCAGAGCTATGGAGCAAAGGCTACTTTCTTTATCACCGGGAATAACCTTGGAAAGGGGAAGATCAACGACCCCTCTACGCCATATCCGGATATCATCAGGGTTCGTACCTCTCCACGAGGGGGATAGAAGCGGGACGACATACTAATATGGAGCAGCGAATGCACGCCGAGGGTCATCAAATCGCCAGCCATACCTGGTCGCACCAAAATGCTAGCCAGTTGACGAACCATCAGTTCACAAACCAGATAGTCTGGAATGAGATAGCCTTGAATGATATCTTGGGCTTCTTCCCCACCTATATGCGGTGAGATATCCTCCGTGGCCGTTCCGTATTGTGCAACTTTACTTATCCATCGCTTTTGCTAGGCCTCCTTACTCCATCTGCGAGAAGACTTGCCAGGATATTCTTCGAGTGCTTGGCTACCACATCACTTACTTTGACCTAGATACCCAAGGGTACCTGATGGACGACCCGAAGCTCATCCAGACCAGCAAGAATATCTGGGACAAAGCCATCGACAAATCAAACCCGGCCAAGGACAACTTCCTCAACATCGAACACGATATCCACTACCAGTCCGTTTATAACCTGACCGATTACTTCCTCTCGTCGCTGTTCAAGCACGGGTACAAGTCGGTTACGGTTGGGCAGTGCCTGGGCGATCCAGAGGAAAACTGGTATCGCGCTGGACCTGGTGGGTCATCTTCCTCTTTTGCTTAGGTAGTTGGTTTTGCGGGCGAGTCTACCGTTGTCTCCTCGGGATCCTCCCCCCAATCGCGAAACGACCTTGGATTTTTACGTTGAGGTGGTAAGCTGGACCGTTTCTACAGCCACAGTATAACATGACCTACGTCTACCTCAGTTTCAGTTTCTCGACTACCACCACCCCCAATCCGAAAACACAATATTGATATCGGCTACCGCTCGGATCTGTGGATGCGATATACGAAGCCATCACTCGACACAGGGGACCCGGATTCTCCCACCCAACACACAAAACTGCCTAGTTCTTGCCTTTTCTTGATTTAGTGATCAGATTTTTTTCAACGGGACACGCGTCAGTTTTTTTTCTACATTGGACTCATCGCTGACATGCCCGCTGTGTAGGAGGAACAAAACCCGGCGGATCATCGTCAGCAACGCCAACACCAACTCGAACCAGCACCCCTACTCCGACCACAGTATCTGTCCAGCCGACAGGGACAGGGTTACCTGACGGTCCCTACGTCTCAGAGGACGGCCGGTGCGGGGCGGAGTCTAACCAATCATGCTTTGGAAGCTCGTTCGGAGAATGTTGCAGTGCCAGTGGCCAGTGTGCCATTTCCACACTTGCCTGTCTTTCTATTCTGGGCTGCCAGGAGGACTATGGACAGTGTATTTGAGAAGCCGCGATGGGAAAAGCACGTGGTATATAAACTTCCTTCTAGGCCCATACTCAAAAGGTATATATTGTTTTCCTTGGGTAGTTTCCTAGATCTTGGTGCATGGTTAGCCCCTTATGCAACCACTTTGGTTAAAGAATAGACAAGGGTCGGGCATCAGCGTCATCGTAACTTCCTCCCATTCTTTGTTGGCTTAGCCCTTTTTCAGACTGGCGATGGTCTCATCT
>Ga0164242_10002042_pt1 | contig 23503 bp, 18 predicted proteins | sample OricomgcompostMG_FD_108783 | JGI IMG/M metagenome (GOLD analysis project Ga0164242, IMG submission 108783) | Miracle-Growth compost microbial communities from Emeryville, California, USA - Original compost - Miracle growth compost (MG) ... | reverse complement strand
TCGCCGCCTGCGGACGCATCGCGGTGCCGCCGCACAGCGTCAGCACCTTCACGTTTTCCTCGGCGCGCGCGAGCCGGCGGATTTCCTGCGCGACCTGGTCGGCGAGTTCGCGCGTCGGGCACAACACCATCGACTGCACGTCGAAGCGCTTCGCGTCGAGCCGCGCGAGCAGCGCGAGGCCGAACGCGGCGGTCTTGCCGCTGCCGGTCTTCGCCTGCGCGATCAGGTCGTGGCCCGCGAGCGCGAGCGGCAGGCTCGCGGCCTGGATCGGCGTCATGTCGGTGTAGCCGAGTTGCGCGAGGTTCGCGAGCGTCGCGGCCGGCAGCGCAAGCTGCGAAAACGGGGCGACGTTGCTCATTGCAGCGGCCGACCTTCGACCTGCTCGTAGACCACCGAGCCGTCTTCCGCGTCGAAGCGCTCGACGTAGTTGCGCGCGCCGCACAGCGGGCAGCGAAACAGCAGCCCCTGTCCCTCGTTGCGGATCACGACTTCGTTCGGCTCCCACGGCGTGCCGCACGACTGGTTGCGGCAGACGAATGTACTGGACATGCGAAATTCTCCTGACTTCCTGCTGTTGCTGGCTGTTACGGGTGCCAAGACTACAGCATGCGCGGCCGGCGGTCGCGAAAAAGCGTCGCGCGTCGGCTGTTCAACCGTTGAGCAGTCGAAAAGCGCCGCTGTTCAGCCGCGGCACAGCGGACTGAACAGCATTGCGCGCGCCTGCCATTCCCGGCCTCGCGCGGCGCGCCGCCGCCACGCGGCCCGCGCCGCGCGAACCCGCCGACTGGCACGGATCTGGCGTTGAGCGGCGACGCCGGTTCCAACGCGCGCCACGCGCGGCAGGCCGGCGAGCACCCGTATCGACAAAACCAGGACTGTGAGGAGTACAACGATGAATCACGCGGACATGCCGTTTCTGACCACCGAATTCCCGTACAAAAAGCAATACGGCAACTTCATCGGCGGCGAGTGGGTCGCGCCGCTCGGCGGCGAGTATTTCGACGATATCTCGCCGATCACCGGCCATCCGTTCACGTCGGTGCCGCGCTCGCGCGAGGCGGACGTCGAACTCGCACTCGATGCCGCGCACGCGGCGAAGCACGCATGGGGCAAGACCTCGCCGACCGACCGCGCGAATCTGCTGAACCGGATCGCCGAGCGCCTCGAAGCGAATCTGCAAAAGCTCGCGATCGCCGAGTCGATCGACAACGGCAAGCCGCTGCGCGAAACGATGGCCGCCGACATTCCGCTCGCGATCGACCACTTCCGCTACTTCGCGGGCTGCATCCGCGCGCAGGAAGGCGGCATCTCGGAGATCGACGGCGACACGGTCGCATATCACTTCCACGAGCCGCTCGGCGTCGTCGGCCAGATCATCCCGTGGAATTTCCCGATCCTGATGGCCGCGTGGAAGCTCGCGCCGGCGCTCGCGGCCGGCAACTGCGTGGTGATGAAGCCGGCCGAACAGACGCCCGCGTCGCTGCTCGTGCTCGTCGAACTGATCGCGGATCTGCTGCCGCGCGGCGTGCTGAACGTCGTGAACGGCTTCGGGCTCGAAGCGGGCAAGCCGCTCGCATCGAACCGCCGCATCGCGAAGATCGCCTTCACCGGCGAGACGTCGACCGGCCGGCTCATCATGCAGTACGCAAGCCAGAACCTCATTCCGGTCACGCTCGAACTCGGCGGCAAAAGCCCGAACATCTTCTTCGCCGACGTGCTCGACCGCGACGACCGCTACTTCGACAAGGCGCTCGAAGGCTTCGCGATGTTCGCGCTGAACCAGGGCGAGGTGTGCACGTGTCCGTCGCGCGTGCTGATCGACGAGAAAATCTACGACCGCTTCGTGGAGCGGGCGCTCAAACGCGTCGACGCGATCCGGCAGGGCCACCCGCTCGATCCGAAGACGATGATCGGCGCGCAGGCGTCGCACGAGCAGATGGAGAAGATCCTGTCGTACATCGAACTCGGCCGCCAGGAGGGCGCGCAATGCCTGACGGGCGGCGAGCGCAACGCGCTGCCCGGCGAGCTCGCCGACGGCTATTACGTGAAGCCGACCGTGTTCCGCGGGCATAACAGGATGCGGATCTTCCAGGAGGAAATCTTCGGGCCGGTGGTGGCGGTCACGACGTTCAGGACCGAGGAAGAAGCGCTCGACATCGCCAACGACTCGCTGTACGGCCTCGGCGCCGGCGTATGGACGCGCGACGGCACGCGCGCGTACCGCGTCGGCCGCGCGATCCAGGCCGGCCGCGTGTGGACGAACTGCTATCACGCGTATCCGGCGCACGCGGCGTTCGGCGGCTACAAGCAGTCGGGCATCGGCCGCGAGAACCACCGGATGATGCTCGACCACTATCAGCAGACGAAGAACCTGCTCGTCAGCTACAGCGACGAACCGCTCGGCTTCTTCTGAGCGTCGCGCGCCGCACGCGTGTGTGCGAGGTTAGCGCACGCGTCTACCGCGCGCGGCGCTTTTCGCCTTTCGATCGGAAGGTATCCGAAACATGGATAACGAAGTTTTGCGCGTGACGGCCACCGACGCGGCGCTCGCGCTGATCGAACGCCTGAGCGCCGAACACGGTCCGCTGCTTTTTCATCAGTCCGGCGGCTGCTGCGACGGCAGCGCGCCGATGTGTTTTGCCGAAGCGGAATTCATCGTCGGGCAGGCGGACGTGCGGCTCGGCACGATCGGCGGCGCGCCGTTCTACATGAGCGAAGCGCAGTTCGACTACTGGCGGCACACGCAGCTGGTCATCGACGTCGTGCCCGGCAACGGCGGCATGTTTTCGCTGGAGCGGCCGAGCGGGCTGCGCTTTCTGACCCGCTCGCGCCTGTTCGACGACGCCGAAACCGCGTGGCTCGACCGGCACCCCGCGCCGAGGGCCGGTCGCTGAGCGCCGCCGCGCGTTACTGGTCGATCACGAAGCCGTCGAAATGCGGCCGCATCGAGATCGGCTTGACGAGCGGCGGGCGGATCTTCTGCGCGTCCGGCAACAGCGCCATGCCGAGCCCGGGCCCGTCCGGAATGTCGACGAAGCCTTCGCGCGGCAGCGGCACCTTGTCGACGATATCGCTGCCCAGATGCGTGCCGGTCGATTCGAACACGCCCGCCTCGAAACCGGTCGCATACTCCTGAATCGCGAAGTTCGGGATCGCCGCGGCCACCTGCAGGCAGGCCGCGAGGCCGATCGGCGACAACGGATTGTGCGGCACGACCTGCACGTGATGCGCCTCGGCCATCGCCGCCACTTTTTTCGCGCCGGTGATGCCGCCGCACACCGCCACGTCCACGCGCGCGTATTCGACCGCGTTGCGCGCGAGCAGCGCCTGGAATTCGTAGATCGTGCAGAACCGCTCGCCGGTCGCGATCGGCACGCGGATGCGGTCGGCGACGCGCGCCATCGCGTCGGCGTTCTCCGGACGGATCGGATCTTCGACGAACATCGGCGTGTCCTGCTCGATGCCGTTCGTGAAGGTCACCGCCTCGGCGGGCGTCAGGCGGCGGTGCAGTTCGACCAGCAGATCGACGCGGTCGCCGACCACTTCGCGCATGCGGTGCACGTTGTCGATCGCGTCGCGCATCTTGCGGATGTGCGTCTTGAAGTAGACCTTGTCGTTGCCTTCGTCGAGGAACGGGTTGATGTGGCCGAACGCGTTGAAGCCCGCCTCCATCTTGCGCCGGCATTCTTCGAGCACCTTTTCGATGGTGCTCTCGTAGATGTGCCCGTAAATGCGCGCCTTCCGGCGCGCGGCGCCGCCGAGCAGTTCGTAGATCGGCACGTTCAGCGCGCGGCCCTTGATGTCCCACAGCGCGATATCGATCGCGGAGATCGCCGCGTTGATCGCCAGTCCCTGGAAGTAGCTGAAGCGATGCATCACGTTCCAGTGATGCTCGATGTCGAACGCCGGCTTGCCGACCAGGTATTCGGCGAAACGCCGGATCGCGGTGCCCGCGGCTTCGATGTGCCCCCAGATCCCGGCTTCGCCGTAGCCCGTTATGCCCTCGTCCGTCTCGATGCGCACGAACATGAACTGGCCCACGTGCAACGGCTCGACCTTCGTGATCTTCATTTGGACTCCTGTTTCATTGATTTCGGATATTCGACCCGCGCTCGCTCGTACACGGCTAACGCAGCGGATGCGATGCGGCCGCCATCGGGTTCGACCCAGCGCCGGCGTCGGCGCCCGCATCGTCCAGCGCGCGGCCGCGCGTTTCGGGGCCGAGCAGCACCGACACCGCGGTAATCACGCCGAGCGCCACCACGTACCACGCCACCAGATGCGGCGAGCCGTTGCCGGCCGCGAGCAGCGCGACGGCGATCATCGGCGCGATGCCGCCCGAGATCGGCGACGTCACTTCGCGAGCCAGCGAGAAGCCGGTGTAGCGCACGCGCGTCGGGAACATCTCCGCGAGCCACGGACTTTGCGCGGACGTCATCATCGTCTTCGCGATCGACGACACGAGGAAGAGCCCCGCGTAGATCCAGACCAGCCGGCCCGTCTGCAACATCGCGAAGAACGGGAAAATCGCGATGCCCGACAGCAGCGCGCCGCCCATATAGACCGGCTTTCTGCCGACCAGGTCCGACACCCAGCCGAACAGCGGCACCGTAATGAACTGCAACGCCGTGCTCCACATCAGCGCGGTGACGATCGTGTCGCGCGACATGTGCAGTTGCTGCGTCACGTAGACGATCACGAACGATTCGTAGATGTACGCGAGCGAGTTGTCGCCGAGCCGCGCGCCCCACGCGCACAGCATCGGCCGCAGCGACGAGCGCATCAGTTCGGTGATCGGCGCGCGCACCACGGCGCGGTTGCGGCGCAGCGCCTCGAACGCCGGCGTTTCCTTCAGCCGGCTGCGCAGGAACAGGCCGAGCGTCACGACCACCGCGCTCAGCAGGAACGGAATGCGCCAGCCCCACGCGTCGAAGTTCGCCTTCGACATCGACGACGACAGATGGAATGTCGCGAGCGACATCAGCAGGCCGAGCGCGACGCCCGTATAGGGCAGCGAGCCGTACAGGCCGCGCCGCTTCGCCGGCGAGAACTCGATGACCATCAGCACCGCGCCCGCGTACTCGGCGCCGGAGCCGAGCCCCTGCACGGCCCGCAGCACGCACAGCAGAAGCGGCGCCCACACGCCGACGGTCGCATAGGTCGGCAGCAGCCCCATCAGCGTGGTCGAGCCGCCCATCATCAACAGCGTGATGATCAGTACGGCCTTGCGCCCGATACGGTCGCCGAGGCGCCCGAAAATCACGCTGCCCGCCGGCCTGACGAAAAAGCCGATCGCGAAGCTCGCATACGCGAGCAGCGTGCCGGTCAGGTGGTCGTATTTGGGGAAAAACAGATGATTGAACAGCGTCGCGGCGGCCGTGGCGTACAGGTAGTAGTCGTACCACTCCATCGCGGTGCCGACGATCGCGCTGAGCGTCGCGTTGCGAACCGCCTGCCGGATTTCCGGCGTCATACGGGCTGCGCTTTCCACGTATCACCTCTTTGTCTGTGCGCGCCGCGCCTTGCGCCACGCGTCGTCTCGCTCCATCGGGTGCCGCCGTGCGCCGTGCATCGCTGCGGCCCCGCGTGTCTTTCTGCGTCCGTTCGTTTCCGTTCGGAAACGTTTCCGGAAACGTTTCCGAACAGTAGTCGTTGTAAACTGCGGTGTCAAGGGGAGAACAGTCGATGAGTGACAACAGGCCGGGCGCGCCGAAAGCGCGGCCCGGAATCAAGGCGGTGGCGGCGCTGGCCGGCGTGGGGATCGCGTCGGTGTCGCGCGTGCTGTCCGGTCAGCCGGGATCGAGCCCGCAACTCACGCAGCGCGTGCTGGACGCCGCGCGCGCGCTCGGCTATACGCCGAACGCGCTGGCTCGCGGGTTGCGCGGCAAGTCGACCCGTTCGATCGGCTTCGTCGGCTCGGACATCACGAACCCGCTGATCGCGTCGATCGTCGGCGGCGCCGAAAGCGTGCTGAGCGTCGCCGGCTTCTCCGTTCTGCTGACCAATTCCGGCGGCGTGCCGAGCGTCGACGCGGAACGCATCGAACTGCTGATGCAGCGGCAGGTGGACGGCCTCATCGTGCTGCCCGCGCTCGAAGACGATCCGGCGACGCTCGCCGCGCTGCGCGAGATTCGCGCGCCGATCGCGCTGATCGATCGCGAACTGCCGCCCGACATTCCCGCGCATTACGTGCTGTCCGACCATGCGCTCGGCGTCGGCGATGCCGCGCGCCATCTGCTCGCGAACGGCCACCGCAAGATCGGCCTCGTGGTCGGCCGCGACGTGCGTCCGACCCGCGAGCGGATCCGCGCGCTCGAATCGGCGTACGACGCGCTCGGCGTCAAGCGCGATGTGATCGTCCATCGCGGCACGCTGTCGCCCGAGCACGGCAAGGCGGCGCTCGAAGAAATGCTGTCGGCGCGCAAGCCGCCGACCGCGATCGTGCTCGGCGGCAACCAGTTGCTCGAAGGCGCGCTGGAGGTCGTGCACCGGCGCGGCCTGCGGCTCGGCACCGATCTGTCGCTGGTCAGCTGCGACGACGTTCCGCTCTGCCGCTACCATCAGCCGGCCATCGCGACGGTGATGCGCGACGCGTCGCTGCTCGGCGCGCGCGCCGCGCAGATGCTGCTCGGCCATCTCGAAGCGCGCGGCGAACGCGAGACGGTCACGCTGCCCACGTGGTTCGACGCGCGGCCGAGTTGTGGCCCGCTCGCGGCGGGCGCCGCGGGCAAAGCGGCGGCGAAAAAGCCCGCCGACAAGCTACAGCGCGCCTGACGCGCCGACGCTTTCTTCCAAAGGTTCTGTGCCGCGCGGCCGATATACACGGACCCGGCCGCGACGCATGCATCGCGCCGACGGCGGCCGGGGCAACGGGGGCGCGATGCGGCCCCCGCAACGACCATACCCCGCTTTAGCCGAGATACGCGAATGCGCAACAACCAGCCGGTCACGCAGCAGGAATACGAGTTCCCCGATCATGCCACCCTGATGTCGACGACCGACACCGACAGCCGCGTCACCTATGCGAACGCGGCGTTTGTCCAGGTGAGCGGATTTTCCGGCGATGAAATCCTCGGGCAGCCGCACAACGTCGTGCGCCATCCCGACATGCCGAAGGAAGCGTTCGCCGACATGTGGGCGACGCTGAAAAACGGCGAGCCGTGGACCGCGCTGGTGAAGAACCGGCGCAAGAACGGCGACCACTACTGGGTGCGCGCGAACGCGACGCCGGTCGTCCGTCACGGCCGCACGATCGGCCATATGTCGGTGCGCACGAAGGCGTCGCGCGACGAGATCGCGGCCGCCGACGCGCTGTATCGCGACTTCCGCGAAGGCAAGGCCGGCAGCCGCCGCTTCCATAAGGGGCTGATCGTGCGCGGCGGCGCGCTGCGCGGGCTGTCGGCGTTTCGCACGATGCCGGTGCGCTGGCGCATCCGGCTGTCGATGCTGGCGGCCGCGCCGCTCCTGATCGCATCCGGCTGGCTCGCCGGGCTGACCGACGGCGCGCTCGGCGCGTTCGCCGGCGCGGCCGCGGCGATTTCGGTCGTCGCGTCGCTGTGGCTCGAAATGCAGATTTCGCGGCCGCTCGAAGCGGTGCTGAAACAGGCGCTGAGCGTCGCGAGCGGCGACACGCAGCAGGTCGCGCACCTGGATCGCGTCGACGAGATCGGCATGACGCTGCGCACGATCAGCCAGTTGGGACTGATGTTCCGCTGGCTGATCGACGACGTCAGCGAGCAGGTGCTGAACCTGCGCACCGCGATCGACGAAATCGCGCAGGGCAACAACGACCTGAGCCGGCGCACCGAGCAGGCGGCGTCGAACGTGCAGGAAACGGCGTCGTCGATGGCGCAGATGACCGCGACCGTGAAGCGCAACGCGGACACCGCGCTACAGGCGAACACGCTGTCCGGCGCCGCGAGCGACGCGGCCGCGCGCGGCGGCGATGCGGTCGCCGAGGTCGTCAGCACGATGAGCGACATCACCGACAGTTCGCGCAAGATCGCGGACATCATCGGCGTGATCGACGGCATCGCGTTCCAGACCAACATCCTCGCGCTGAACGCGGCGGTCGAGGCCGCGCGCGCGGGCGAGCAGGGCCGCGGCTTCGCGGTGGTCGCGGGCGAGGTGAGGGCGCTCGCGCAGCGCAGCGCGAACTCGGCGCGCGAGATCAAGGAACTGATCGGCGCGAGCGCCGGCAAGGTGGAGTCCGGCTCAAAGCTCGTGAACGACGCGGGCAAGACGATGGACGACATCGTCGCGCAGGTGAAACGCGTGTCCGACCTGATCGCCGAGATCCGGTCGGCGACCGACGAGCAGAGCAGCGGCGTCACGCAGGTCGATCGCGCGGTCGGCGATCTCGACCAGATCACGCAGCAGAACGCGGCGCTCGTCGAGCAGAGCACCGCGGCGTCCGAGAGCCTGCGGCAACAGGCGCAAAGCCTCGTCGAGGCGGTCAGCGTGTTCCGGCGTTAACGACGGGAGCGGGACGCGGGAAGCGGCGGCGCGGTCGCGCCGTCGTCCGTTGCCTCGGGCCGACCGCCACTTCCCGGCCGGCCCGCTAAAACGCCGGTCGTCCGCGTCGCCGGCGGCCATGTTGTGAGGAATCCGGATCGACTGTGCGGCATGCGGATATGGATAACCCGTCGCACGTCGAGGCCCGTCTGCGCAATCGCGATCCGTCCGCGCATCGCGGCCCCGACGCGCGGCACGAGCGCGTCGATGCCCGCACCGCACCGCCATGCGCACCGGCGCGAAGCCCCCGCCGCGCTACCCCAGAAACCCGGTCGAGATCCACGGCACCGCCGCGACGACGACGAGCGCCACGACCAGCACGGCCAGATACGGCCAGATCCGGCCGAACGCCTCGTCGCTCGACACCTTGCCGATCAGGCAGGTCTGATAGAAGCCGACGCCGAACGGCGGCGCGAACAGCCCGATGCCCATCGCGAGGATCGCGACAATGCCGTACTGCACGAGGTGAATGCCGAGCTGCTGCGCGGCCGGAAAGAGCAGCGGGCCGAACAGCACCATCGCCGGCAGCCCTTCCAGCACGCTGCCGAGCACGACGAACAGCACCACCGACACCGCGAGGAAACCGGCACGGCCGCCGGGCAGGCTGGTCATCATGTCGGTCAGCGTCTGCGCGAAGCCGGCCTGGGTCAGCGACCACGCCATCGCGCTCGCCGAACCGATGATGAGCAGAATGGCGCCCGACAGCGCGGCCGTCTCGACGAGGATCGGAAACACGCGGCGCCACGCGAAGCAGCGATAGACGAAAAGGCCGATCAGCACCGAATAGACGACGCCGACGGTCGCCACTTCGGTCGCCGTCGTCACGCCCGCGAGCACCGCGTAGCGGATGATGAACGGCAGGATCAGCGCCGGCAGCGCGACGACGAACAGCCGGCCGACCGCGCGCGCGTTGGCCTGGCCGACCTCGCGCCGGTCGTTGCGGGTGCGGAAGAACACCAGCAGCGCGAGCCCGGCCGCGGCGAGGCCCGCGGGCAGCAGGCCGCCGGTGAACAGCGCGGAAATCGACACGCCGGTCACCGCGCCGACGATGATCAGCACGAGGCTCGGCGGAATCGTCTCCGACATCGCGGCCGACGCGGCGAGCAGCGCCGCCAGTTCGCCCGGCGGCACGCCGCGCCGGCGCATCTCCGGCAGCAGCACCGGCGCGACCGCCGCCTGGTCGGCGGCCTTCGACCCCGAGATGCCCGAAATCAGGTACATCGCCGCGATCAGCACGTAGTGCAGCCCGCCGCGCCGGTGGCCGACGAGCGCGGCGAGGAAATTCACCATCGCGCGCGCGATGCCGGTCATCTCCAGCAGCAGCCCGAGCACGATGAACATCGGCACGGCCAGCAGTTCGATCGACGACATCCCCTGGTCCATCTGGCTGATGATGACGGACAGCGGAATCGTGCTGGTGAAATGGATATACGCGAAGGTCGCGGTCGCGAAGCTGAACGCGATCGGCACGCCGAGAAAGATGCACACGCCGACCATGCCGATGAAGTAGATCAGCAGATCGGCGTTGCCGAGATCGAAGGTGTTTTCGATGCGATCGAGCGCGAACCACACGACGGCGCCGAACGCCAGCACGCACGCGATCTCGATCCAGTGCGCGCCGCCGAGCAACTGGCGCAGCGCCACGTACAGCAGCAGTACGAGCGCCGCGAGTTGTCCGTAGGTTTCCCACGACGCGGGCACCTGCAACACCGGCGTCAGTATCGCCGCCTGCTGCCGCGCATAGTCGAGACCCGGAACGATCAGCCCCAGCGCGACGACCACCACCAGCAGCGCCGCGAGGCAGCCGGCGAGACGCTGCGCCCGGGGGCCGAGGCGGCTCAGCACCACGGTCATGCGCATGTGCTCGGTGCGGCGCAACGCGATTACCGCACCGAGGCTCACCAGCCAGAGAAACAGGATCCCGGCGACCTCGTCCGTCCATACGAGCGGATGGTCGAACGCATAGCGCCCCACCACGCCGGCGAACAGCAGGACCACTTCGGCCGCGACCAGAAAACCGCCCACGCCCTGGCTCACCCAGTCGACGAGCCGGTCGGGGCCGCGAAACAGACCGTTCACGGGCTGCGGTCCGGAGACCGTTCTCTGGCTGGCGCGCATCAGGCGAGCGGACCGGTGACGCTTTCGAGCGCCGTCCACAGCGGCGCGCCGAACTTCGCTTTCCACGTCTTGTAGAAGCCGGACTGGGTCAGCACCTTCTGGAACGCGGTCGCGTCCGGCTTCGCGAACTGCATGCCCTGTTTCTTCAGCGTTTCTTCGAGCGACGTGTCGAGCGCCTGGTTGGCCTTGCGCTGTTCGAGCGCCTGCGCGTCGAGCGCGTCGGCGACGATCTTCCTGTGCGCGTCCGGCAGGCTCGCCCAGAACGGGCCGTTGACCAGCAGCCAGTAGCCGACCCACATGTGGTTCGTCAGCGAGCAGTATTTCTGCACCTGGTTGAGCTTCATCGTCTCGATGTTGCCGAGCGGATTTTCCTGGCCGTCGACCACGTGCGTTTGCAGCGCGGTGTACAGTTCGGCCGCGTTGATCGTGGTCGGCGACGCGCCGAGCGACTGGAAGATCGACAGCGAGATCGGGCTCGGCGGCACGCGGATCTTGAAGCCCTGCAGGTCGGCCGGCGTGTTGATCTGTTTGGTGCTCGACGTGACCTGGCGGAAGCCCTCGTCCCAGATGCGATGCATCGGATGCAGCCCCGCCTTCTCGATATCGGCGCGCACCACGTCGCCGACCGCGCCGTCGAGCGCCTTCCACGCCATCTCCGGCGTCTTGAACGCGAAGCCGACGTTGTCGATCGCCGCGCTCGGCACCAGCGTACCGAGGATGTTGTCGCCGACCGCCATCATCTGCATCGCGCCCGAGCGCAGGTTCGACAGCATGTGCGTGTCGTCGCCGAGCTGACTGCTCGGGAACACCTGCAACAGCACCTCGCCCTTGCTCGCCTGCTTGATCTTCACGGCGGCCGCGTTGAGGTTCACGACCGTCGGGTGGCTGGGCTCCAGATCGAGCCCGAGCTTGATGACCGTCTTGCGTGCGGCCATGGCCGGCCGGATCGCGGCGGCGGCGGCGAGCGCCGTGGCGCCCTTCAGAACCTGCCTGCGTGTGATCGTCATGTCGATGTCTCCTGTTCGTTTTGTTGAGTGGGGTGTTACGGTGCCTTCAGCGACGCCAGGACGGCTTCCTCGTCCTGACCCAGCGCCGGGGCCGGGCGACGAAGCGCGCCGGGCGTGCCGGACAGACGCGGCGTGACGGCATGCATCGGAATGCTGCCGAGGTCCGCGTCCTCCATTTCGACCAGCACGCCGCGCCCTTGCACGTGCGGATCGGTTTCGAAACCCGATGCGTCGTAGACCGGTCCGACCGTCACTTCGGCCGCCCCGAAGAACGCGAGGTTCTCCGCCAGCGAGCGCGCGCCGATGAACGCGCCGACCGCGGCGTCCACTTCGTCGACGTGCGCGAGCCGGTCCGCATTGGTGCGAAAGCGCGGATCGTCGATCATGTCGTCGCGGCCGATCGCGCGAAACAGACGCTCGGTCATCGCCTGGGTCGACGCGGACAGCGCGACCCAGCCGTGATCGGCGGTCGGGTAGATGTTGCGCGGCGCGGTGATCGACGCGCGGTTGCCCGAGCGCGGCGGGATGCTGCCGGTGATGCGCCACGCGGCCGCTTCGGGCCCGAGCGTCGAATAGAGCGGTTCGAGCAGCGACAGGTCGATCACCTGGCCGCGGCCGCCCGGACGTTCGGCCTCGCGCACGGCGACCATCGTCGCGAACGCGCCCTGGATGCCGGACACCATGTCGGCCAGCGCAAAATTCGGCAGCGCGGGCGGCTTGTCGGCGAAGCCGTTTTTCGCGGCGAAGCCGCTCATCGCCTCGACGAGCGAGCCGAAGCCCGGCCGCTGCGCATACGGGCCGGTCTGGCCAAAGCCGGAGATGCGCACGAACACGAGTTTCGGGTTCAGACGCGCGAGCGCGTCGGGGCCGAAACCGGCCGCTTCCATGCTGCCGGGACGGAAACTCTCGACCAGCACATGCGCGGTCGGAATCAGCCGCGTGAGCAGCGCCTTGCCCTCGGCGCTGCGCAGATCGAGCCGGATGCTCTTCTTGTTGCGGCCGTAGACTTTCCAGTACGCCGCCACGCCGTCCTCGCGCCACGCGCGCAGCGGGTCGCCCGACGCGGGTTCGAGCTTGATCACCTCGGCGCCGAAGTCGGCGAGTTGCAGCGTCAGCATGTTGCCCGCGACGAGGCGGGAAAAATCGAGCACGCGCAGACCGTCCAGCGGACACGCGCGATCGGGCTCGAACGGCTGGGCCGGCGGGATCGTGGCGCTCATGTCATTGCTCCCGCGCGGTAGCCAGCACGCGCCGCGCTTTCTCGACCACCGGGTAGTCGACCATCACGCCGCCGACCGACACGGCCGCGGCGCCCGCCGCCTCCGCCGCGTCGAACGCGGCGACGATCTCGCGCGCGCGCGCCAGTTCGGCTTCGCTGGGCGAGAACACTTCGTTGATCGGCGCGATCTGCGCCGGATGGATGCACGCCTTGCCGCCGAAACCCATCGCCCGCGCGCGGCTCGCTGCGGCGCGCAGGCCGTCGAGGTCGCGGATGCCGGTGAACACCGAATCGATCGGCGCGGCGAGGCCGGCCTGACGCGACGCGAGCGCGACGGCGAAGCGCGCGTGCGCAACGGCGCCGGTTTCGTCGGCGACGTCGACATCGAGGTCGAGCGCGAAATCGACCGCGCCGAACATCAATTGCCGCACGCGTTGCGACGCCTGCGCGATCGCGGCGGCGGCCGCGATGCCGCACGCGGTCTCCAGGATCGGCAGCACCGCGATGCTGCCGGCGGGCTTGCCGTGCTTCGCCTCCCACTGCGCGAGCACCCAGTCGACGGTCGCCAGTTCGCTCGCCGTTTCGGCCTTCGGCAGCACGATGCCGTCGAGCGTGGCCGACGCGGCCGCCGCCAGATCGTCGAAGCAGAACGGCGTCGTCAACGCATTGACGCGCAAATAGACCTGGGTCGAGCGACGCTGCTTCAGCAGCCGCGCGGCGCTGTCGCGGGCGCGCGGCTTTTCCGCGACGGCGACCGCGTCTTCGAGGTCGACGATCACGCCGTCGGCGGCGCTGGCGAGCGCCTTTTCGACCTTGTCGGGGCTCGTGGCCGGTACGAACAGCAGGGAACGCGGGGGACGGACAGTATCGGTATCGGTCATGGACAATTTTCGGTTTCGATTATTCAAGCTCGCCCGGGCGGGCGCCGGCGCGCGCAAGCAGACGCCGGGCGCGCTCGACGATCGGCAGATCGACCATCTCGCCGTCGAACACGAACGCGCCGCGGCCTTCGGACGCCGCGGCGTCGAACGCGGCGACCATGCGGCGCGCGCGGTCGAGCGCCGCCGGCGACGGCGCGAACGCGTCGTTCAGGATCGGCACCACCGCCGGATGGATGCACGACGCGCCGTCGAAGCCGAGCGCGCGGGCCTCGCGCGCACTCGCGGCGATCGCGTCGACGTCGCGGTAATTCGCGACGGTGCGCAGCATGCCGAACGAACGGACGCCGGCCGCCTTCGCCGCCAGGTGCACGAGCAGCTTCGGCAGACGCAGCGCGTCGGGGGTCGGCTCCGCATCCATCGCGGTCGCGAGATCCTCGCCGCCGGCCGCCATCGCGAACACGCGCGGGCCGGCGGCGATCGCGCGGGCGTCGAGCACCGCGCCCGGATCCTCGACGAGCGGCATGAAGCGAAGCGGCCGGCGCCCGAGTTCGCGTTCGACCGGCGCCAGCCGGTCGGCCAGCGCCGCGAGCGTCGCGGGCGTCGTGACCTTCGGCACGACCAGCGCGGCGGCGCCCGCGCGGCACGCCGCGACCGCATCGAGCTCGCGCAGCGCCGGCTCGCTGTTGATGCGCACGAGCACCGCGGCGCCGGCCGCGCCGACACGCGGCACCGCGGACGCGAGCGCGGCGCGCGCGGCTTCCTTGCCGTCGGGCGCAATCGCGTCCTCCAGGTCGAGGATGATCGCATCGGCGCCGCGCCGGTGCGCGTTCGCGACGAAACGTTCGGCGCTCGCCGGCACGAACAGCAGCGAGCGGATCATGCGCAGGCTCCGTCGGCCCGCATCGCGGCGATGGCGGCCGCGTCGAGGCCGATCTGCGCGAGGATCTCGTCGGTATGCTGGCCGAGCGTCGGCGCCGCGCGGCGCCATACGCCGGGCGTGCCCGACAGGCGCGGCACGATGTTGTGCATCGGCAGCGGCCCAAGCTCCGGGTCGTCCACGTCGACGACCACCTGCCGCGCGCGGAAATGCGGGTCCGCCACGGCGTCGGCGATGTCGTAGACGGGGCCGGCGCTCACGCCGGCCGCGCGGATCTGCGCCAGCGCGTCGTCGCGCGAGCGCCCGGCGAACCACGCGCCGACGATCCGGTCGACCTCGGCGCGGTGGCGCACGCGCTCGGTGTTGGTGCGAAACCGCGGATCGTCGATCAGGTCGCCGTGGCCGATCATCTCGAAGATCCGTTTCGCCATCGCCTGGGTCGAGCCGGACAACGCGACGTAGCCGCCGTCCGCGCAGCGGTAGATGTTGCGCGGCGCCGACGTGTTCGAGCCGTTGCCGACGCGCCGTTTCACCTTGCCGGTGCGCCGGTAGATCGCGGCCTCCGGGCCGAGCGTCGAGAACATCGGCTCCAGCAGCGAAAGATCGATGACCTGGCCGCCGCCGTCGGCGCCATGACGCTCGCGTGCGAGCAGCGCGGTGACGGTCGCCATCGCGCCGGACAGGCCCGAGATCATGTCGGCGAGCGCGAGCGGCGGCAGCAGCGGCTCGCGGTCGGGAAAGCCGGTGCGCTCGGCGAAGCCGCTCATCGCCTCGACCAGCGTGCCGAAGCCAGGTTGACGCGCATACGGGCCGGTCTGCCCGAAGCCGGAAATGCGCACGATCACGAGCCGCGGATTGCGTTCGAGCAGCACGTCGGGCGCGAGCCCCATCGTTTCGAGCGTGCCGGGGCGGTAGTTTTCGATGAACACGTCGGCCGTTTCGACGAGCCGCAGCAGCGCGTCGCGCGCCGCCGGCTGCCGCAGGTTCAGCGCGACCGACATCTTGTTGCGGCTGTAGGTCTTCCAGTAAAGCGGCTCGCCGCCGTCGCGCCATGCGCGCAGCGGATCGCCGTCGAGCGGCTCGATCTTGATCACGTCGGCGCCGAAATCGCCGAGTTGCAGCGACAGCATGTTGCCGGCGACGAGGCGCGACAGGTCGAGCACGCGAAAGCCGCCGAGCGGTCCGGTGGCGTCGGCGTCGAAGCGGATCGGCGTGGCTTGCGGTGACGTCATGACGACGTCGCCTTCGGCGAGGGCCGGCCGGCACGCGTACGCGGCGCGCCCGCCCGCGCGGTGCCGCGCGGGTGCCGCGGGTGCCACGCGTGCGTTAGCGAGCGCCGCATTCGGCCTCGCAGACGATCGGTCGGGTAACGGCCCGTGGCGCTTGCCGCGGCGGCGGGGAATCGGGCCTCGCGGCGCCGCCGTCGACGGGGCCTGCGAGACGGACGTGCTCGTTGCTCATCTTCGTACAGTCGACTTGCAAGCCGTTGTTCCGAACGTTTCTTTGTCCGCATCGACACGGCAGGCTTGCCCAGTCAGGGTAGGCAAACGGGCATCATAGCCGCCGGGACCGGGGCCGGCCCATTCGGAATTGCGCTAGTATCTTTGCCCGATCCGACGGGTGACGGCCGCCGGTTTTCTGGGCTTTGCGCCGGCGACCACCGTGAAAGAGCCGTCGATTTCCCCGGCCGATGGCTCCGGCTTTCCCAACGGATGAGGTGATTCCGCGCTATCTGCCGTCGTCGGGCGCCGTCGCCGGCGTCCGAAACCGGGCGGCGCTGTCGCCCGCCCGAATTTATTCCGTTCTACCGAACACGCGCGCCGAACCGGCGTCCGTTGCTCGCGGCCTGTGGTAACCGACACTCGCTGTAATCAACGGGAAAGTCATCCGTTCCCGTTTTGATAGCCAAACGGCATCGGCAGGTCACACAGGTTTGCTTCAATCGAAGATCAACCATTCAACTGAAGCGCCTCACCATAACTACGGGACGAGTACATGACCAGTTCATACCGCCAGATCCGCCTGCGTAAAACCGTTGCCATCGCAGGTTTCGTGACGCTCACCGCCGCCGCGGCCTTCAGCGCCAATGCGCAGGCGGCGCAGACCAGCCTGCTCGAAACGGGCTCCACGCTGCTGTACCCGCTGTTCAACCTGTGGGTGCCGGCTTATACGAACGCGCATCCGGACATCAAGATCACGACGCAGGGCACCGGCAGCGGCACCGGCATCGCGCAGGCGATCTCCGGCGTCGCGCAGGTCGGCGCCTCGGACGCGTACATGAGCAACGGCCAGATCAAGCAAAGCCCGAGCATCCTCAACATTCCGCTCGCCATCTCCGCGCAGACGATCAACTACAACGTGCCCGGTCTGAACAACGTGCACCTGAAGCTCGACGGTCCGGTGCTCGCCGGCATCTACAGCGGTTCGATCAAGAACTGGAACGATGCGCAGATCAAGGCGCTCAATCCGAAGGTGAATCTTCCGGATCATGCGATCGTCCCGATTCACCGTACCGACGGTAGCGGCGACACGTTCATCTTCAGCCAATACCTGTCGTCCTCGACGCCGTCGTGGAGCAACAGCGTCGGGTATGGCACGACGATCAGCTGGCCGGCCGTGCAGGGCGGCGTGGGCGCGAACGGCAATCCGGGCATGGTTCAGGCGTCGCAGCAAACGCCGTATTCGATCGCGTACATCGGCGTGAGCTTCCACGACCAGATCAGCAAGGCGGGGCTCGGCACCGCGATGCTGAAGAACAAGGCCGGCAATTTCGTGCTGCCGACGAAGAAGACGGTCAACGCCGCCGCGTCCGCGATGAACGGCAAGACGCCCGCGGACGAACGCCTGAGCCTCGTGTTCGCACCGGGCGCGGATTCGTATCCGATCATCAACTACGAATACGCGATCGTGAACGCGAAGCAGGCCGACGCGACCACCGCCACGGCGCTGCGCAACCTGCTCGACTGGGCAGTCAGCCCGACGGGCGGCAATTCCGCGAAGTATCTGGACCAGGTTCGCTTCGTGCCGCTGCCGGCGAAGATCGCCGCGCTGAGCAAGGCGCAGATCGCGAAGATCCAGTAAGTGTAGCGTCCGGGCCCTGGGCGGCTGTCATGCCGCCGGGGCCCGTCACCGGATGCGGAAGTTCCCTGCCGTATTGCTCATGAATCCGTTTCGGTTGTCCCTCCAGGCGTTGGCGACGCTGATCCCGCTCGCGTTGCTCGCCATTTTCGTCTTCCTGACCGCGTACTCGTGGCCGGCCATCCATTTCAACGGTGTGCGATTCCTGTTCTCCAGTACATGGAATCTCGGCAATCTGTATGCGGACCCGGTCGTGCGTGACGGCTACTCCATCGCGGTCGGCGCGCAATACGGCATCGCCGTGTTTATCGTCGGGACGCTGGCAAGCTCCGTCATCGCGTTGCTGATCGCCATTCCGGTCGGCATCGGCGTCGCGCTGTTCCTCAGCGAATATGCGCCGCGGCGCATGTTGAGCGTGCTGTCGCAAATCGCCGAATTGCTCGCGATGGTCCCGAGCGTCGTTTACGGCCTCTGGGGCCTTCAGGTTCTCGCGCCGATCGTGTTGCGCGATATCTCGCCGGTCGTGTCGCGCACGCTCGGCTTCATTCCGTTTTTCTCGGGCCCGGCCACGTCCGGCTACAACCTGCTGACCGCGGGTCTCGTGCTCGCGCTGATGGTCGTGCCGGTCATCTCCAGCACGCTGATCGAGGCGATGCAGCGGGTGCCGACAGACGTGCGCGAATCGTGCTTCGCACTCGGCGCCACGCGCGCGGAGATGATCGGCAAGATCCTGTTGCCGATGGTGCGCACGCCGCTCATCGGTGCGGCGATCCTCGCGCTCGGCCGCGCGCTCGGCGAGACGATGGCCGTGTTGATGGTGAGCGGCGGCGCGCTGAACTATCTGCCGTCCACCATCTTCAGCCCGATCACGAGCATGGCGGCATTCATCGCGTCGCAACTCGACAGCGCGCTACAGGATCCGAGCGGCATGGCGGTGCGCTCGCTGGCCGAGATCGCGTTGGTGCTGCTGGTCATCGCGGTCATCGTCAACGTGATCGCGCGGCTGCTCACTTACCAGGTTCGCGGGGCGCGTCATGGCTGAACTCACGGCGACGAAGACGCGCGGCAACGCGATGCGCGGCAGCCGCGTCGTGTCCAATTTTGCGCTGGCGACGTTGTGCGCGATCGCGTTCGTGCTCGTGATCGCACCGCTCGCCGACATTCTGTGGCTCGTCTTCGAGCGAGGCGCGCGCGCGATGTCGTGGACGCTGTTCACCCAGGTCACGAACGGGATCAGCGGCGGCTTGCTGAATGCGATCGAGGGCACGCTGGTGCTCAGTTGCGGCGCCGTGCTGTTCGCCGCGCCGGTCGGCGTCGCGGCCGGCATCTATCTGGCCGAGTACGGCGTCAGCCACTGGGGGCGCAGCGTCCGGTTCCTGTGCGACGTGCTGGTCGGCGTGCCGTCGATCGTGCTCGGCTACTTCAGCTACGTGACGCTGGTCATCGGTCTCGGATGGCAGTTTTCCGCGCTCGCCGGCGCGATCACGCTGGCGGTGCTGGTCGTGCCGTACATCGCGCGCTTCACCGAACTCGCGATGCGGCAGAACCCGGCCGCGCTGCGCGAAGCGGCCTATGCGCTCGGTTGCAGGGAGCACCAGGTGGTCCTGCGTGTGCTGCTGCCGGCGGCACGCAGCGGCGTGTTGACCGGCATCCTGCTGTCGTTCGCGATTTCGGTCGGAGAAACGGCCCCGCTGATCTACACGGCGGGCTGGTCGAATTACCTGTGGAGCGGCCGGCTGACGCACGAACCGATCGGGTATCTGACGTACGTGATCTGGAGCTTCATCAACCAGCCGTTCGCGTCGGCCCATGCGCTCGCGTATGCGGCCGCGTTCCTCGTGATCATGGTCGTGCTGGCGATCAACGTGCTCGCCCGCCGACTGTTGAAACCGAGCGCGCTGGCGTGATCCGTGCCCGTCCGACGTCGACGGGCGCGCGAGCGGCCGGTCGGGTTCGCGCCGCCGGAACCGTCGGCGGGCAGAGCCCGTCGAGGTAACGCCGGAGCGGGCCGGCAATCGGCCGGCCTTCGTGTCGGCCAAACGGCGCGATGAACGCCCGGCGTCTGCGGCATCTGCCGCGTCTGCCGCGCGGATCCGACGACGGGCGACCCCGTTCTTTCCTGCCGCCATCCCCAAAAGCCGCGATCAAATGCCGCATAGCCGGGCTTCCGCCTGTGGCGGCGTATAACATTCCCGACTAGTACATGTATTTGTCGGGGATCACATGAATCGCATTCTGACTGCCGGACCTCATCCGGACGACCGGCCCCACTTCGCGCTGTGGTCCCTCGGTTTCCGGCCTTTCTATCTGGGCGGCGCGTTGTTCGGCTGCGCGGCGATGCTGGTCTGGCTCGCGATGCTCGACGGACACGTGTCGCCGCGCTTCGCGCCCGCGCTGCCCGGCCTGCTGTGGCACGTCCACGAGATGATTTTCGGCTTCGGCGCGGCGATCGTCGTCGGCTTCCTGCTGACCGCCGTGCGCGCATGGACGACGCGCAACCCGGCGCAAGGCGCGTCGCTGGCGGCGATCTGGCTGCTGTGGCTCGCCGGACGCGCGGCGGTCGGATTCGCGTCGCCGCTCGTCGCCGCGGTCGTCGACGTCGCGTTCCTGCCTGTCGTCGCGCTGGTGCTGCTGCGCGTGCTCGTGCGCGCGAAGAACCGCCACAACGTGTTCCTGCCGGTGGCGCTCGGCCTGCTGGCGGTGCTCAACGGCCTCTTCCATCTGTGGGCCGCTAACGGACACGCGGACTGGGCGCTGCGCAGCGCGTATCTGGCGGTCGGCCTGCTGGTGCTGTTCGTGACGATCATCGGCGGACGCATCATTCCGTCGTTCACCGTCAACGCGATTCCCGGCTTCGAGGTTCGACGCTGGCGCTTCGTCGAAGCCGCCGTCGTGCCGCTGACCGCGCTCGCGTTCGTGCTCGACGGCGTCGCCGCCGCGCCGCTCGCCGTCGCGCTCGCGGCGTTCGCGGCCGCGTTCGCGCACGGCGTGCGGCAGTGGGGCTGGCGCTCGTGGCGCGTCGGCAACCGGCCGATCCTGACGATCCTGCACGTCGCGTACGCGTGGATTCCGGCCGGCTGTGTACTGCTCGCGCTCGCCGCGCTCGACGTCGTCGCGCATACGGTCGCGATCCACGCGTTCACCGTCGGCGCGATCGGCTGCGCGATCGTCGCGATGATCACCCGCACCGCGCGCGGACACACCGGCCGCCCGCTCAAGGCCGGACGCCTCGACATCCTGTGCTACGGCCTGCTGGTGGCGGCCGCGCTGGCCCGCACGCTCGGGCCGTGGCTCGCGCCGCAAGCGCTGGGCGTGTGGATCGGCTTGTCCGGCGCGTGCTGGATCGTCGGCCTCGTCGTCTACTGCGTACGGTACGCGGGCTGGCTCGTGGCACCGCGCGCGGACGGCAAACCGCTGTGAACACCGCCGCTCCCGAAACCCTGTCCGCCGTGTCCGACCTCGATCCGCTCGTTTCGCTGCCCCCGTTCCACCGCCGGCTGTCGACGCGCATCGTCGTGCTGTCGACCGTCGCAATTTCGCTCGTGCTCGCGATGATCTGCGGCACGCTGTGGCTGTCCTGGCAACTGGAAGGCGCGGGCGCCGCGATCAACGATGCGGGCAGCCTGCGCATGCGCGCGAACGCCGTCGCGATCGCGCTATGGGAAACGCGCCTCGGCCAGCCGGCGCAACTCGACGAGCAGATGCGCGTGCTCGACCAGACGCTGCAACAGCTACGCGACGGCGATCCGGCGCGGCCGCTGTTCCTGCCCAACGATGCGCGGATCCGCCGCCAATTCGAACTGGTCGCGGCGACGTGGAACGACCGGTTAAAGCCCGCCGCCGAACACGCACGAACCTCGGGCATCGGCGAGCCGTCGGCGTATCTGGCGATCCTGCCCGGCTTCGTCGACGAGGCGAACCGGTTCGTCAGCCTGATCGAGCGCGAAAACGCGCGCAAGACCGCGTGGCTGCGGACCTCGCAGCTTGCGCTCGCGGCGCTGTCGTGTGTCGGCACCATTGCGATCGTTTATCTGCTGTACCTGTGGTTCGTGCTGCCGGTGCAGCGTCTGCAGGAAGGGCTCGCGCGGATCGAGGCGCGGGACTTCGACACGCGTCTGCCGGTCGATACGCGCGACGAGTTCGGGCACCTCGCCGAAGGCTTCAACCGGATGGTCGCGGAATTGCAGGCCCTTTACCGCGACCTCGCGGCGCGCGTCGACGCGAAGACCGCGCAACTCGCCGCGCAGAATCGCGAACTGGCGATCCTGTACGAAATGACCGCGTTCCTCAATCTGCCGGAATCTGCCGAAACGCTGTGCCGCGACTTCCTCGCGCGGCTGATGCGCGAGTTCGACGCCGACGGCGGCACCGTGCGCGTCGTGCATCCGGACGACGACAATCTGCATCTGCTCGCCGCCGAAGGGGTCACCGACGACCTCGCCAGCGCCGAGCAGTGCATGCCGGCGGGCGACTGCATCTGCGGCGACGCGACGACGAAGGACGTGTCGATCATCCGCGATCTGCGCGGCGTCGCCGGCGAGCACCGCGAGTTCGCGCAACGGTGTCTGCGCGCGGGCTTCATCAGCGTGGCGGCGTTCCGGATCGTGTCGCAGAGCGAGACGCTCGGTTCGTTCTCGCTGCACTTTCGTCGCGAGCGGCAGATTCCGCCTTCCGAAGTCCAGTTGCTTCAGACGCTCGGCCGCCATCTCGGCATCGCGCTGAAGAACCGGCGCCTCGCCGCGCTCGCACGGCAACTGGCGGTGTCGGAGGAACGCAACCTCGTCGCGCAGGGCCTGCACGACAGCATCGCGCAGAGCCTCAGTTTCCTGAAGATGCAGGTCCATCTGCTCGACCGCGCGGCGGGCGACGGCAAGCTCGACGAGGTGCGCGAGATCGTGCCGCTGCTCGCCGGCGGCGTCGTCGAAAGCTACGACGACGTGCGCGAACTGCTGCTGAACTTCCGCGCGAAGCTCGGCTCCGGCGAACTGCGGCCGGCGGTCGAGGACACCGTCGCGCGCTTCGGACGGCAGTCGGACGCGACGATCACGCTCGACTATCGCGACGAAGGCGGCCCGCCGCTGCCGGCCGACCAGCAACTACAGATCCTGTTCGTGCTGCAGGAAGCGCTGTCGAACATCCGCAAGCACGCCGAAGCGATGAGCGTGCGCGTGACGGTCGCGAACGGGCGGGACTTCCGCCTGTCGATCGAGGACGACGGCATCGGTTACGATCCCGCGGACATCGCATCGCGCGGCGAAACCCACATCGGATTCCACATCATGCGCGAGCGGGCGAAGCGGCTGTCGGCGGTATTGCGGCTCGACAGCACGCCCGGCCGCGGCGCGCGCGTCGAACTCGTGGTGCCGGCCGACGCGCGCCTCGCCGCATGAAAATCCCTGTCCCCGCTGGAAACCCCATGACGATACGTATCCTGCTGATCGACGACCACACGCTGTTTCGCTCGGGCGTCAATGCGCTGCTGCAGCGCCAGCCCGATTTCGAGGTCGTCGACGAGGCGGCGGACGGCGTCGAAGGGGTCAAGCGCGCGAAGCAGCACATGCCGGACGTGATCCTGCTCGATCTGAACATGCCTGGCCTGTCGGGCCTCGAAACGCTGCAACTGCTCGCGCAGGATCTGCCGGGCACGGCGGTCGTGATGCTCACGGTGTCCGAGGACGTCGACGAACTGACGGCCGCGATGCGCGCCGGCGCGTGCGGCTATCTGCTGAAGACGATCGAGGCCGACACGCTCGCGGCCGCGATCCGCAAGGCCGCGGCGGGCCAGCCGGTGATCGCCGAGCACATGACG
>Ga0164242_10002041_pt1 | contig 23509 bp, 25 predicted proteins | sample OricomgcompostMG_FD_108783 | JGI IMG/M metagenome (GOLD analysis project Ga0164242, IMG submission 108783) | Miracle-Growth compost microbial communities from Emeryville, California, USA - Original compost - Miracle growth compost (MG) ... | reverse complement strand
GCTGGGCGTACGAACACTTCCACACCCACCTGGTCTCGTTCGGCATGGCCGGCGCCCTGCTCTTCGTGGCCGCCGCCATATCGCTGCGCCTGCCCCGGCGTGGGGAAGCCTTCGCGCCACCTGCCGCGCTGGCGGCAAACTGATGCGCTGACCAGCCACGGATTGCAAATCCGTGCGCCTCGGCTCGATTCCGAGTCGAGCCTCCAAATTGGTGTAGAATGGCGGGCTTTAGACGATTTCCCTTTCTTACAGGGGCTTATCGTCTGTTTCCGGGAAAGCATCCCGGATTCCTGATGCGCCTGCCCACATGCAGGCGCCTGCCGGCGCGATGGCAGAGTGGTTATGCAGCGGATTGCAAATCCGTGTACCCCGGTTCGATTCCGAGTCGCGCCTCCACAACACCCTCTCTCGGGGTTTCTCCTACCCCAAAAATCCCCCAAAAAATCCTGGCTGTCGTGGCGAAAACGCGACAAATCAAGGGCTTACGCGTTTTTTGAAATTTCATCGTTTCATTTTCAAACTTTTTTGAAACGTTGATTTTTCAAATAGTGTTTGTAATGGTGTTTGTAATGAGTCTAGACTGCCGTATCCATTGCAAACATTACAAACATCGAGGTCCAGGGCATGGCTGAGAAACAGCTTACCGCAGTGGCGGCGAAGAACGCAAAACCAAAGGAAAAGCCCTACAGGCTTGCAGACGGCGGCGGGTTATATCTACTGGTTAGTCCGACGGGGGCGAAGTCCTGGCAATATGTCTACCGCCGGCCTGCGACGGGCAGGCTCGATACTATGACGCTGGGCCGCTACGATAACGGCGTATTGCTGTCAGATGCCCGGACAGCACGCGATGAGGCTAAGCGCCTGGTCTCCCTCGGGAAGGACCCGAAGCAGGCGAAGAGAGAAGAAAAAGCCGCCCAGGCGGCGGTAGAAAACGGGGAAACCTCATTTCGTGGGGTCGCGGAACAGTGGTACGCGAAGTGGAAAAACGGCGTGTCGGAATACCATGCCAAAAAAGTCTGGGAGCGCCTGGAAAAATGGGTGTTTCCCTCGATTGGCAAAATCGGGATTGCCGACATCGATCCGCCGATGCTATCCCAGCTTTTGGGCCGGATCGAGAGTGCCGGGGTGCTGCATACTGCGCATCGGGCGCGCATCGAGATCTCGATGATCTGCACGGCTGCGGTCAACACGGGGCTTATTAAGATGACGCCGACCGGCACGCTACGCGGGCGTGGCGTGCTGTCCCCCGAGCGCAAGCGGCACTACCCCACTCTCACCGATCCCATGGCTGTGGCCGCGCTCATGAGGCAAATCGACGATTATTCGGGCTCACCTGGGACGCGTCGCATGCTATGGCTCGCTGCGATGACCTTTCAGCGTCCGGCGCAGATTCGGCTCGCGAGGTGGGGGCAAATCGATTGGGAATCTGAGTGCTGGGCTTGTAGCCCAGACATGATGAAAGGGAGTTTGTACGATAAAGAGTACGGCGGGACGCACCTTGTACCGTTGTCTAACCAGGCATTGTCAATGCTGCGAGAGCTCCATGACCTTTTTCCTGGCGAGCTAGACGATTACGTATTCTCTGGCCGCAAGCGCGGTCAGCCGGTATCGGCAGAGACCGTCAACAAAGCATTGAGGTCGATGGGCTATGCTAAGAAGCTCACCGGCCATGGCTTCCGCGCGATGGCGCGCACGCTTCTTGCGGGCAAGCTCGGGGTCGCGGAAAAATTTGTTGAGCATCAGCTAGACCATGCTGTCAAAGGCCCGCTAGGTAATACGTATGACCGCAATCAATGGGTCGATGAGCGCCGGGGCATGATGCAAGTTTGGTCGGATTACCTGCATGCTCTGACCCCCACTCACAGCAAAGAGGATGCCGATGCGGTCGCGGTCTCGCTTAAATCCAGGCACGATTTGCGGCTTGCCGAATAGAGAAAAGGCCCGCTGTGCGGGCCTTTTTGCTACTTAGCTGGCTATCTCATCCGTTGCTCTGAGCTCCGCGCGCCAGTCATGCAGCACAAGCCAGCCCAGGGCTACGCCCATGGCAAACGGTGTCGGCGCCTGGTCGGCCATTTGCGTCAAAACGCCCCTATCTGCGGCGGATTCGAGCAGCGGCGCGCCCTCGGCATATCGCCGCGCGGTGCGGTCCAGGATCTTTAATTGCGCGATGCCGCGTGCATTGATCGTATCGATCAGCGCAAGATGCTCTGGCGTGGCTTCCGGTGTGCGCTGGAACACAAACGGGTGCGCGGCATCGGCATCACGCGGCCATGCCATCACATCGAGCAAACGCGCGTACGCAAGGCCGAAAATCAGGTCTGAGCCTATTGCTTCCTGGGCCGTCAACGCGGCGGCTAGCGCGGGCTCGTCCTTGATGTTGGTCATGCGTAGACCGCCGACACGGGCTAACCAGGCCTGGCCGGCCGGGGTGTTGAGTTCCGCATCGATGCGGGCGGCGGTATCGGTGGAAAGCCCGTGGATATTGAGGTTTGCCATTTTGAAGCTCCATGAAAGAGCCCCAGGCCTACGGCCGGGGCGGGGTTGAAAAGGGTTAAAGGATGCCGGCTTCGGCGAACGAGTAATTTGTTTCGCCGGCGACGATGACGTGGTCGATCAAGCGCACGTCAACGAGCGCCAGCGCGGCTTTGAGGTGGGTCGTGAGGCTGCGGTCGGCGCTGCTGGGCTCGGGGTGGCCGCTCGGGTGGTTGTGGCTCAGGATTACCGCGCCAGCGTTGAGTTTTAAGGCTTCCTTGATGATCTCGCGGGGGTATACGCTAGCCTGGTTGAGCGTGCCGCGAAACATCCGCTGATCCTCGATCAGGCGGTGTTGGTTATCCAAAAACAGCACATGGCATACCTCGTGGTCGAGCGTCGCTATCTGGCATTGCAAATAGGTTTTGACAGTCTTGGGATCGGTCATTGCTAGCGTCGCAAAGCGCATTTGCTCACGCAAAACGGCCTGAGCCGCCTCGATAACCTGCTCGGGTTTTGCCGGGTGATAGCCGCCCATCACGTCTTGCACCATCAATGCTGAGACATGAGTTTCCGGGGTGGATTCCGCGAGTGTCATTTGCTTCATTTGCCTTACTCCTGTTGATGATCCGTTAAATGCTTTAGGCTTTAAATAACTGCTGCTGGCTTGAAGATCCTGAGCCCGGAAGGCTTTTGGAATTTCGGTTTTGCGGGCATTGTTTGGGCTTGACTGCTGCTGCTGTCTCGTTAGTCCGTCGCCGTGCCGACGTAAGATCTCGCAGTGACGGCGGAAATGGGCAGGCGCGGAGGCCGCAGCCCGAAGCGAAGCGAAGGGACCGGGTGAGCACCTGGCGGAGCGCATCCATTGCAGCCGGGAGCGGAGAGATAGAGTCGGTGATTTCAGGCGACGGACTAACGAGACAGCAGTGTTTTGTCCATGTTGGAAAACCCGCAGAATCGGCCCAGCGGCGAGCGTGTCTCGTCACGGCCTACGAGGCCGGGGCGCAAAAAAAAGCGGCCCTGGGGCCGCTGTGGTGGGGTTGAGAGGGGTTAGTGCAAGGTGGTGGGGGTGACCGGCTCCCACTCGGCGTCCGGGTCGCGGGTCTCAAGCGCGATGTCTCCCACAAACCTTTCCAGCGCCCGGCGCATCGCGCGAGGTGGTAGCCTGGATAGTAGGCTGAGGGATTCTGGGTCGAGCAGGCCCCTGAATCCCTCGCCCCACGCGGCATTTGCGGTCAACTCATCAAAGATATGCTGCGCGATCTGCATGCCTTGCCCCCGTGTCGGGGGTGACACCTCGATAATGTTGAGGCGCGACAATATCGGTTTTGGGATCGTCTTTGTCGAGTTCGCCGTGGCCACCCATAGCACATGACTAGCATCAAACGGCAGGCTGGGAAATGAGCGGTCTTTGAAATGGCGTGCGGTCAGCGGCTCGAACAAGTCGTAAAACGCTGAGAGCGGGTTATAGCGACTGTCTGTATGGCTCTTGTCGATCTCATCGACTAAGACGATAGGGTTAGCAATCGGGCCGCACACGATGCGATTAAAGAGCAGGCCGGGCTTCGTGTTGCCCCAATACTCGTCCGACCCGTTGATCTCAGCGCTTATTTCAAGCGTCGCGACATTAATCGAGTCAAACGGCAAATTAAGGTGTTCCGCCAGCCAGCGCAACGCTGCGGTTTTGCCGATTCCGGGAGGTCCGACAAGCAGGGTTGGCGGGAGGTCGATGCGTCGGTCTCCGCGCTCGTTTAGCGCAAACCGGACGCGCAGCGTGCGGGCAAACTCGACAAAATTCGGGAAAGCTTCTTCGAACCCGTCAATCAGCGCAGGCCAGTCATCTGGGATGCGCTGGATTTCACGGCAGAAGCTCGGTCCGGCTTCCCGTATGCGTTGAGCTATATCGCTTATCCGGGCCTTGTCGTCTTTGCTCAGGGCTGATTTTCTCGAACGTTGCCAATGCGCGAAATCCTCGGCGGTGATGACGCGGACCCAGAGCTTTTTCTCTGGTGGCTCGGAGAGCGGCTGGCTAGCTAACTCATCATTGATCTCACGCATGAGCGCTGTGGCATCAAGCCCGTTACTAGCGCCCTGTGCAAGCGGCTCACGCGGCATAGTCTCGTTGCTGTCCCGGGCTAGATCGCCGTCGAGGCTGTTGTCGATCCAGCCGTCGTCGATCTCTACCCCCGCATCGCGCAGGTATGCGCGCAGGTCGTCGTTAGACATGCCCTGGCGCGGCTTGCTAGTTGCGATTAGCTCGATCCCGAGCGAGTCATCCAGGACAGCTTTGAGCTCGTCAAAATTAGCGATCTCGTTGTCTGCAACGGCGTTTTCAACGAGCGCGCCGAGTATTTCCAGCACGCGCTTGAGTGCTACGTATTGCTCTTCGGTCATCAGCGGCTGCTTGTCTTGCTCGACATCGCGGATCGCGGTCAGAAGATTGCGAGGTGTCGGATAGAGCCGCACTTGCCTGCGCTTGCCGCTCCCTGCTTCATCGGCTCCGGAGAGGCCGCAGAGGCGGAAATACTCAGCAAGCTCGCTGTCGCTCATGACGTGTTCAGGTGCCGTAGGTGTGGGGCTGATAGTCATCTGGATGTCATACGCTGCGCTGACTAATGCCAGGATGCGGGCTGTATCACTAACCCGCACATCAATCCAGTCCGACGTGATCGCGTTGTACAGCGCGATCTCAAGCTCTGTGTGCGCGTCCGGGTCTCCCCGGTCGAGCGTGGTTTGCTTGAGTGGTAAGAGGATAGATAGCAAGTTGCGAGGTGTTGGCCACACCTCGATTTCCCGACTTGTGACTGTGCTGATAGACATGATGCAACTCCATGACTCCATCGATATTGATTTTAATTGACTAGGCAATTGTCAAGACTTAAAGTATCTGTATGATACGACGTGTCAACATCAATCTCGCCGTCCACCCCCGCTTGCGCGGACTCTCGGACCACTTGATAGCCGATCTCGCCGTGCGCGCCATCGAGGCGCAGACACAGCCGCCGGCAGTGCCTACTTATCGCTACGATGACCGCGATTCTCGGCCGTGGCGAGCTTTTGGTTGGGCTGGCCGATGGGATAAGGACTGGGATTAGTGAGCTGAGCAGTCCCATTTTCTCGCCCCAGGAGCTGGCTGCGGGCCGATTCGGGAAAACCGTCCGAACCGGCCCACGCCGAAGGGTTTTGACTGTTTCGCGCGTCAAGAGCAAGCCAGGACGGGGCCCGTGTCCTGCCTCGCCTTCGGCTCGTGCGGGCCGCGCCAGCCCCGTCCTGGTCGGTCAGGGCCGACTCTTGACTCGCCACGGCTGTCATTCCGAGTCTCCGTTGTCCTTTTTCACGATTCGCACGCGGGCCGGGGGCGGGCTAGTTTCCGTGTTTTTGCTGGGCTCTGGCGGATCCGGAAACTGTCGCTCGATGCGGGATTTCGCGATCTTGAACAGTCCTGCGCACGCGATAAATTCGGCTGCGATCAGTCCTGCTGTGACGCCCAAACGGACTAGGCCGGAGGCTACGCCGTGGCTATAGAGGTCCGGGGCGTGCTTGACTACGTAAAGAGCCCCGAGCAATCCGAGTATGCTTGTGACAGCGGCTGCTGCACAGATAAGACCTTCTCGCAGGTCGGCGTTGAGTAGTTTGTCCATGTGTGTGCTCCAAAATTAGTCGATGTCAGGCGGACCGCCGAGATCCGGGTAAAACGGATTTTCAACTTCTGTTTTGAGGCAAAAAAGCTCAAACAATCCGGCTGGCATTTGCACTTTGCCGGACTCCCATTTTTTCCAAGAGATTGCCGCGACGTGCACGACTGCGGCGGCTTGTGCTTGAGTCATGCCGGCCTCGTCGCGGGCGGCTCGGATGGTGTCGGCGCTGGGAGTGAGTGGTCCAGTTGTCAGCATGTCAGTTCCCCTTCGGTTTGAGCTTGGGCTTGGCGCTCGCGGAAGCTGTTGATCCAGATCGCTGCGTAGGCCTGGACCTCATCCGTCGCGTCGAGGAAGGGCTCAGGCAGTAGCGCAAATAGCTCGCAAGATGTCAGCTCCCGGCCGTCTTCATCGATGACGCGGATGCCTTCCAGCTCGACGGGTTCGTCGCTGCATCCAACGTCAAGGATGCCGTCAACATCATCGGGGTCGTCGTCGAGGCGGAAGCTAAGATTGCTCGTCGCGCGGATCACAACATTGCCGCGCTGTGACTCGACCGACGCCGAGAAAACCCCGATGCAATCGGCGTTTGCGGGCTCTCCGTGCCATTCAATTTCTCGGCCGTAGCCAGTCACTGGGGCGGTTGCTTCATGGGACCAGCCGCCGCCTTTTGCGGTCAGGTTGGTGAACTGTTGTTGTGTCAAGGTACGCATGATGGAAATCCTCGAAAGTTGAGTCAAAAGACATTTCTTAATTCATCGCATGTTGTTATTATAGGGATAATAAGTATCCCTTACAAGCGGTTTTACGGCTATTCGACCAAGAAAGTTGATACAATGTGTATCCGTGTTGGAAAATCCCACATTCCTGGAATTCCAGGAATCCAGGCCGGGCCTGGCGACGGGCGGGTATGTCGAGGTTGGGGCGATGGGCGAGACGGCTGGCCAGGCGAGTCAAGGGCGGCCGCAGGCCGGCCGGCCGGGGTGTTGGGGCGGCCCGCACGAGCGCGTAGCGCGAGCCAGGACACGGCCCCGGCCGGCTCTCCCTTGACGCGCAGCAGTATCCCTAACACTGCCGGGCGCTCCGCCCGGCCTGGTTGCTTTTTGCCAGGCCGGCGGAGATGCCACACGGCGAGTGCCGCCGGAGGCACGAGGTCTGAGGTAGCTAGGCACATCCGGCGCGGGTCTGCCATGCCTATTCGGCGATTCCCGGTTTGCCCGGCGTGCGAACACGGCCTGGGGGAGCAGGCGCTCAAGCGCCTGCGATGGGGGCTAGGCCCCCAGTCTCTCATCATCCGTGATGTGTCTACAGCCCCGTCAGGGGCTGTCCCCGCTCTTACGGATGCTTGCTCCTGCCCCGCGTGCTTGTGTCGCCCCTAGGCCCGTACAGGGCCTCTCCTGCCATCAGAGACCAATTGCCGCTCCAGCCGGCGCTTTTGATACCTTCGGGGATGTGAGCGCCAGCACAAAATGGACAATGCTGGTCGGCGCAGCCGGGTACGAGATAAGCGGGTTAAGCCTAAGCATAGGCCGGTGCTATCTGCGTGAGTGCCGGGACGCAGTTACCGCGCCCACGAAAAAGGCCCCGTTCAGGGGCCGTTTCGGAGTCCGTTTCCGGCGCTGCGGTCGTCGGTCGAGGATGTTATGCCATGGCGGTCATGGCGCGGTCTGTGGCGCCTGTGGCGGCTCAGTTGGGCATCGGGGCCTGGATCCCGATTGCAGCAAATGTGATCAGCAACAGAAATGCAAAGAGTGCTGCGGTTGCTAGTGTGATAACCGCTGTCTGGTCAGTGTTGTGGTGCTTGACGTAGACCTTGCGGCCGATGAGACCGGGGAGTACGAGCGCGACCAGGATCGTGATGGGGATGGCGATTGCCGGGGTGTTTGACCTTGCGATGTCAGTCGCAATCAGAAGCATGTCGAAAAGCGCGAATACGGTGAGGATGCCAGCCATTTTTGATCTCCGGTTGTTTGCCGATTATAAGCCTCGTATCGAGCGCCGTAATAGTCCGGGAGCCTTGTAAATCCCCGTGGTGTGGGATTTATGAGTACCGGCGGTGCAGGCGTGCGGGCGTGGCATGATCGGTGGATGAAACAGCCGGGGAAAAAGGTGGCCTTCCTCGACTGCTCTCGACATTGTGTTCGGGGCGTTAAGCCCAGGGCATAAGCCATTTTGTGAACATGTCGCGCCGGCTCCACATATCGCGCGGGGTCAGGCAATTGCGCTCTTGCAGTACGGTGCGGTTAGTCGCGCAGAGGAAGGCTCTCGCGATGCTTGCAACAGCGATCACGGTGCAGCCGCTGCTCAGAGGGAATCCGAGCAGGCCCAGGTTTGTTGTGATGCTCAGCGCGAATAGAGACAGTACAAACATAACTAGCCAGACGTATTGCTGTGCGCGGGTTTGCCGGATCAAGGCTTTGATGTCCTGCTCGGTCCGCCCGAGCGATTCGGCGACATGCTCGAAGCGCGCGCGGGTGTCAGCAATGCGTAGCGCTTGCTCACGCAAGTCGCCGGGTAGTGCGCCCCGCTCTGGTTGTCGCATGGCTTGCGCTGTATTGACGACTTGACCTCCCATTGCAGCCAGGTTACTGACGAACTCCCGAGCGTGCCGGGCGGCGTGGGTGTAGGGAGTAAGGGGGTTGAGCGAGTGCAGGATGCCGTGCTTGACGGCCTGGGTAACGTCGCGGGTTTGCATGGCAAAACTCCTTCTATCATTGGGTTTTGTGGTCAGTGTTGGGAGATCGTTGCGCTGTTGCCTGCGGTCTCGGCTTGCTCTTTGAGCGCGTCAACCTGAGGGCGCAGCGTGCGGTCGGTTTGCTCGGCGAGGATCTGGCCCAGCAATACCGTCATCTTGCGCTCAGTTGTGAGCCGGTCAAAGTCGATTCGGGCACGATAAGCATTGAGCATCAAATCCTCGGCGGCTTTGGTTTCGGCGCTGGCATGGGCCATCTCAATAATCCAATCCGGGTTGCCAATGCGGCGTTCGACCTCTATACCCATCAGCTCTTTCTGCGACACGCCCGCCGTCATGCTGGAATTGGGGTGGTTCTTGAAATAGTTGTTCAAGAAGGTCGCGGCGGCCGGATCCTCGGCCATCGCTTGCAGCGATGCGGTGGTCTGCGGGTCAACGGTGGTCCATCGGTCCCAAGATACGGCGGGCTCTGAGGCCATGGACATGACGGCCTCGTAATGTGCCCACTCGCCCAGATAGGCCTTGTAGGCGGGGGTTTGCATCGCGCTGCCGTTCGGCGTCGCGGGCGGCGTTGGCTCGCTCAGCATGGACACATAGGCCTGGCGGGCGTCTCTCGCCGGGCCGGTGGCCGGGACGGACGTAACCGGCGTGTCTTCGCCAGGCGCTTGCGGACCATCGAAAAGCGTCGAGGCCTCGATGTCGGCGTTGGTGTAGGGGTTGGCATCGGCGGGGGTCGCGCCCGCCGCGCCGCACAGCTTGCTGCGCACGGTGTTGGTGCCGGCGAACGCTTGGCAGGAACCGACGCCCAGGTCGGCCAGTTGCTGGTCTTTAGTGACGGGCGGAACTGTTGGGCTATCAGTGTGTCCGGATGCGTCCAGCGCGCTCCTGAGCGCGGGGGGAAGGCGGCTGGCGTCGTAGTCCAACTTGCTGGGACCAGACCCGCCTACGGTCGCCGACGTGACGGCGCAGGACATTGGCGCAACGCCTTGGGCGGCCTTGATTGCGGCCTGCTCTTGAGTCTGGGCTTGGCTGTTCAGCGCGGCATCGTCGCCACGCTGGCGGGCGATGGCGGCGGCGTTTTTTGTGAGCATGTTGGTCGCCGCACCGATGGAGTCCTGGATCGTGCCGACAATCGAAGCGGTTGACTGGTCGATCTTGCTGCTAATCGCTGAGCGGGTTTGGCTGGCCTGGGCGTCCGTCTCGCGAATGCATGAGCCGCAGGTCTCAGCATTGGTGGTGATGGGTGCGGTGGACAGCGCGGCCAGGACGGCGGCGGCGATGAGGGTTTGGTTGATGCGGATCATGATAATGTCCTTCTGAGGATTGAGAATCTGCCGATATAGCGGGGATTTGCTCACTTAGTCGAGAGTTGCTTGCTAAGCGATGCCCAGGCGTCGTTAATCTGTTTTTGGCTCAACTGCTGCGGGGTCAAGCCGTTAGAGCCGAGCCCCGCCGCGACTCCCTGGGCAACTGGACCGGCATTGCTAACGGCTTGGCTGAGCTTGCTGTTGAGCTGGCTTTGCTCTTGGGAAATCGCTTGCTGGGCTTGGGATTTCGCGTATTGCGCGGCCTGCTGTTTGGCCGCATCGGCAATCGCGGTCATGTTGGTAATGCAGCCAGAATCCGGGCTGGAAAGTAGCTTTGTGAGCGATGCCACAACGCCACTCAAGTCCCCGCCGCGTGCGACATTGCCCATGACATCCGAAGCGTCAAACATGCATTTCTGGCTAGTTGCGCGGGCCTGTGCGGCGGTGGCATAGCCGTCGTTGGGCGTACCCTGGACGGCGGCGCGCACCGTGGCGACTTGGGCTAGTGCAGCCTGAGCGGCGGCGGCTTGCCCTTCGGTGACGGCCGCCTGCACGGGGCATGGCGCGGTTGTCGCGGCGAAGGCTTGTGCGGACAAGAGCGCAATACCCAGGCAGAGCGCCAGTTTGTTCAGTTTTGGGTAGGACATGATATTTCCTTCAAGGTTAAAGTGTTAAGAATCAAATGATGGTCTTGGCTACGGATGCGGCGGCTTTGCCGGTTGCTGCGGCCTTGGCGGACAAACCGCCACCGCCTTCGGTGGCTTCGGCTTTGGCTGCGCCACCTGCACCACCTCCGCTCATACCGCGCAGGGTGTTCCCGGCGTGATGGCCGTTGAAGAAGTTAACGGTCTTGTCTACGCCTGCGCCGACCCAGCCCAACAGCCTCGCGGGCATCTCAGTCATCAAGTTGGCGCAGGTGTGCACGAGCCCGAACAGGACTACGCCTGCGATCACGACGAGGCCCAGGATTGAGGCCAGGCCGGTGACGGAATTGCCTTGTACGCCGGCAATAAACGCGCCAAAGTTGTTGATAAAAAAAGTGCCGACGATGCTTTGCAAGGCCGAAGCTGCGAAAAACGCGACGACCATGAATGCGGGCCGTAGGAACACGTTGAGGCAGTAATGTATGTACTTGCTGCTTGCTCCGGCCATGAGGCCTTCTTGGCGCAAATCGGCTAGCATGAGCGAGGATATCGGGGCGAACATAAACGCTTCGAGGATCACGATCAGCCATTCAAGTAGTGCAGCAATCCAGGCCAGCCACATGATTGAGGGGATATAGAGCGAGAGGAACATGCCGAGTGCGAGGAATACCCAAGCGACGGTCTTTGCCATCGCGCCCATTGGTGTGTCCATGACGTGTGAGACGGCGAGACTGACGGCTTTGCCGTACTCTCCGCCGATTACGCCGGCTACTGCGCCGATGGGCTCGATGGACAGTACAGTTGTGCCCATGGTCATCAGGTAATCGCCCAGGTTTTTTGCGGCGACTACGGGGTTGACGATGCCGTTGCCGCCGCTGTTCGAAGCAACGCCCTGCACGATGGCTGTCGTGATGGACTGCCCGAGCGAGCGGTCGCCCATAGCGTTTTTCCCCAGGCCGATGTAGCCTAGGAATTTTTCTAGCCAGTCATCTTTCTGTTGGGCGATTTGCCCGCCCGGCGCGTCGGTATTAGCAGTCTGCCAAAACCTCGCAATGTCCTGGAAGTACGGGCTGTTCTGGATGCTCGCGAAGTTCGGGTTAAACGAAATTTGGAAGGCGTGCTGCGCGTCGTTGACGGCTGTGGATTGCTGTTGGAACGTACTGTACAGCAGGCCCAGCTTGATCCAGCCGCCCTTTTCCAGATCGCTCATAACCTCGTCGTTGAGCCCGGACACGTTGTTGTCCGTGGCGCCTACGATGCCCGAGCTGAGCTGCGCGGTCGCGGTCTGCTCGATGTCATTGAGGGCATCGAACGTTGCCTGGACAAACTGCGGCCCCTGCTCCATAGCGGTCTGCGCGGTGGGGTTGCTGTATAAGTAATCGGAGACTTGACCGTACACGCTATCCGCGAGCGCCGCGGTGTTGCGGACCAGCGAATCCGTTGTCATGTCGGCGGATTTGTGCACGGCCTGGGCGATGGCATCATAGTTGACGCTATTGACGCGGAAGCCGAATGCGCTGTTGACAGACTCCAAACCGTCGGCCATAGCGGCCGATGCGGCGTTTGGGTTGCTCCGGTTTTGAAGCTGGATATAGCCGCATTGACCAAAATCCCAGCGCGTCATGCTGTTTGGCGCGACGATCTTTTGCATTTGGATATCAGCGTGAGGGAGGCCAGCGCTGAGCTTGCCTGCGCCGTAGTTAAGCGCATCGGCGCAGAGCTCCAAGGCAAATGCGCCTTGGGTTGCGGCATGCAGGTCGCTCATCAGATTCGGGGCGGCGCTGCTCGAAGAATAGCTGGGCACAAACTGCATGACGCCACTCTCATCCGTGATCGCTTGCTGCATCACAAGATTAGTCATGCCGATGCCGAGGGTTGCGATGAAGATGACGATGGCTTGACTCAAAGAAAAGCCGCCCCAAGCGGGCAATCCGGTGATTATTGCCAGCACGCCCCGAATTGGCGCCCAAAGGCCGCTGAGCTTTTCGCCCAGCACTTTGCCTGTTTTTGCGCTGTCTGCGATCACCATGACGCAGGACCATCCGATAGATCCGACGAGCATCATCCAAACGCAGGAATTGATGACAAAAAATATGTCGCCGAGGATCGTACTTGGGGTGTTGATCGATGAGACCAGCGGGGCATCGACGAACGATTTGCCGAGCAAGCCTTCTAGCATCTTTTTGCTTTCGTCCTGATTCCCCGCAGCAGCGGTCAGGTTAGTCGTCGTGTACTGGCTCATATCCGGTGTCGTCTGCGCCTGCGCAGCCGGAATTTGTAAGCCGATTGACAAGGTGAAAAGCAACATAAGGCAATACCGGGCAAGGCGCGGCAACCATGTTGCTTTCTCCGCGCTGGGCTGGCTGCACGGAGAATTGCTTTTGAGTGCATTTGGTTGTTGGATGAGCGAGTACATTGCCGTTCCTTGATTAATATTGCGTTTAATTCAATTTCAATTTGATACAATGACAATAAATAAAAAGCATGGGAATTGATTAGCCATCATTCTTCTTGCGGAACTGTGGAAGTAAAGCAAGGGGATCGATTCCCAGCGTGGGGTCGTCAGCATCCGAAGGATTGTCTAACCGTGTTTTAAGCTGCTCTATCATCAATTTGCGTGTGTCATCGGACATAGAGAACAATTCTGTTGTCGGAGATTGATTCTGGGTGTCGTCGGCTGGGGTTTCGGGCACGGCTTCGGTGTCATCCAGGACATCGGGCACGTCCTGGGTGTCCGCCGGTAGGTCTGTTGGCGCCGCCGCATCGCCGGCTTTCTCGTCTAGGGCTTGCAGTAGCGCCTCCTGCTCGCCCAGAATCTCATCAAGCGTCTCGCGCGCGGCCAGGATTGCGTAAGCGATGCCCTCCGAACTGTCGGCCAAGGCGCTGGAATCGTTGAGTCCCGCGACAAGATGCCAGGCGAGGACTTTGCGGTCCTGTATGCCGGGTTTCGCGCCGCGCTTGCGCATCAATTCCAGCACTTGCGGGGCAATCCGCGCCTCCGCGTCCTCGACGGATTCCTGGACTGGTGCCACGGAGATGGAATTGAGTTGGAACGTAGATACATAAGTAGATACGCGCGCAAGGTAGTGCCTGCTGGCCGAAGTTGGCAATTGGCAATAGAGCCAGCCTCCGCGTTTTGTAATCGAAAAGTAGTTGGGCTGGAGCTCGGCCAGTTGCTGGATTTCGTCGGGTGTCATCACTTTTCCCCTTTCCTGTGAGCGGTTTGCTGTTTAGACATGGCGGCGCGCTCGCGGGCAAGAGTCTGCTGCCGGCGGCGCTCAGCCTCGGCCTGGTGCTTGCGGATGGCTTCCCCGCGCGCCTGGAACTGCGCCTGCCGTTGAGCGGCGGCGGCCGCACGTTGGCCCGCCTGCTGGGACTTTTGCAGGCGGCGCATGATCTGCCGCACAAAGATTTCGGTTTCTTCCCCATCGCTATGCGGCATCAATTCGTGGCGGCGATGAGTAATGCGGGGCGGCAAGGATTTATCAGCGCGCTGGCGCTGGATACTGCGGTCCGACCCCGTCCAGGGCGTGTCGCGGCCGGGGTTTGGCTTAAAGCCTAATTCGGCCTCGATCCGCCGGCTTGTCGCGCGATTGATCCACATATCAAGCGGGTTGTCGGGCACAAGCGAGCCGTCAGGCCGCACGCGGTTGTAGACCATGTGGATATGCACGGGGTGGCGTTTATCATTGCCATCGGTGTGCACGGTCGCTGAGTACAGGGCGTCTTTCAAACCGCGCTCTTCGCGATAGATATCAATCATCCGGCGGAGCTCTTCGCGCGATGGGTTGCGATCGGCTGGCTCCAAAGAAAAGATAAGATGCCGCACCGGATCCGTAATGCCAGGCCGGCGGCCGGCAATCGCGGACATCTCCGCAATGACTCCTTCGACGGTCTTGTCTGCGCAGTTGGTAAACGTCGGCTGCAAGGTGGGCTCGCTGGTATATTTCGACCGTTGAGAGATATAGCGCAGGCGCTGGGCAAAGCCGCCGCGCGCGGCGGCGCGGCGCGAGCCACGGCTCTGCCTGCCCTTCCTTCCGCCTACGCCTTTCACGACCACGACATTACTCCTGGGGTTAGAAATTGTGGCGCTGCCGGGTGCAGATGATGTCCTGCACCTTGGCTTGCTCGCGGCGCTGCTGAGCCTGCTGACGCCGTGCCCGATCTTCGGGCGAGATGTCCTTGCCGCGAGCCTTCGCGTCGGCGATCATCCGGTCGCCGACCTTGCGGGAGGCGGCGATTTGTTCAGGCGTGCGTGGGCCGTTGGGGTGAGGCAATGGCGTGTAGGTCTGGACCGGTGCGGGCCTCGGCGTGACGCGGGGAATTGGGAGAGGTTGGTATGTTGGCATTGTGATACTCCTGTATAGAGATGGGCCGGATCTACCGGCCCGACGGGTTAACGTTGGGCCTGGGCCTGGGCCTGGCGACGCGCGGCAACCTGCTGCGCTTGGCGCTGGGCGACGGTGTGCCGGGCGTGGTCCTCCTGCCGCTCGCGAGGCGATGGCGCGGCAACTTTTGGTGCCGTGGCCGGGGTGGCCGCAGGCGTGGCCGTAGCGGCCTTCTCAGGCGTTTTCTCGGGCGTCGAAGTATCGGCCTTGGCGACGGCATCCGCGTCCGCTGTGGGGCGGCTGGAAGCCTTCTCGATGGTCTCGGCCATAGATTTGGTCGAGGCTTTGGCCTTGTCAGCGGCGGCCTGGTTGATCGCGCGCCGTTCGGCGAGGGGGAGCGTGCCTAGAATGCGCTCCGCGCCGCGCTTTTCGTGCTGGACCGTGAAGGCAATGTGCGGTTCACGAGGCGGAGCGGCGGGCGCGGCCTTGCCGGTTTTCCGGGCTTCATCGGCGGCGCGAAGTCGGGTTTCCTCGGCGAGCCAGGAGGCATGCTCCTTAGGCGTGTACTTGCCTTCGACGAGGTCACGCGACGGCTCGGTCCAGTCGCTCCAGGTGCCTTTCGAGTGGTCAAAATCGCACTGGCAAACCGGCTTGCCGTTTTGCAAAATCTCAATATGATCGATGCCGACATCGAGGCCCTGCAACTGCCGGAAAACCTCGGCTTTGGCTTCCTGCAAGCGCGTCGCGCTCAGCTTCACGTCGGTCGGGGCAAGGGCGTTCTGGGCGCGCTTCGCGAAGCGCGATCCGAACGGCGGGACAACGGTGTCGTCCGGGGTTTCCGGCGTCGCGGCAGGTGGTGGACCCTGCACCTTTCCGGCGGGCTGCGGTCCGCGTTTGGGTGGCATGAGATCGGCCGGATCGATGCGCTCAGCGAGCCAGGTGTTGCGATGGCCGGCGACGGTCTGGGCGCCAGTCACATTGCCGGCCTCGTCGCGAATATCGCGCGAGACATCGACGGCTTGGCGGTCGCGCAATGCGAGGCGCACGGCATCGCCGGCCTTGAGCTTTGCGTCGTTCAGGGCGCGCTCAAGGTCTTTCCCCCAAAGCGTTTGAGTGGTGCCCTCGGGGGTGGAAAGGCTGACAAAGTAGCTAGGCTTTTCGCGCGGATCATTGCGGTATTTGGCTTTGCCAAAATCGAGGATGGTGCCCTGCACGACGCGCTCGCCGGATGCGGCCGGGCGCGGGATTGCAGCGGCGGATGGGCGGGGAGTTGGGGTTGAGGCCATGATGATAAGTCCTAAAAAAATGATGGCGACGACAGCGGCAGGGGTTATCAATCTACTTAGTCAGGATGGTGTGGCATCGCCAGGCCCAGAACAATTGCGCGGCAGTGTTGAGCACATAGAAGATGTTTGCGATGATGGCGAGCCCGGATAGAGCAGACCCTTCCGCGAGTGACTTTGCGGTGGCGGGGATAAGGATTGTCCAGCATGCTACGGTGAGGCAAAAGCTGAGCGCGACGCCGATGCGCAGGCGCCAGATCTGGGTGTGTGTGTAATATAAGATCATGATTGTGCCCCTTAAAAAACAGAGCCGACGGAAAGGGAGAAGGCCAGCGCGAAGGTTATCGCTCTGTGTCCTCCGGTTTGATTTTGAGTTTGACATCATCGCCGTCGTAGATGTTGATGATGCTGGCTTGGCGGCTGGCCAGGTACGCGATGAGCCACGGGATTGTTGATGCAGCCAATGCGATGCTTTTTGCATCGGCAGGTGCGAGCGTTGTGTGTAGAGCCAGTATTGCTGCTAATGTGGTGGTCACTGCCCATCCGAGTACGAATACCAGGTGGCTTGATCTGACGGTAATGAGCTTTATCGCCCGTGTCCGTATCGTTGAGACGGGGGAATCGTGGTGCTCGCCGGCCTGGGGTTCGGGGTCGGAATCGGCTTCGGTGGTGACCGTCTGACGGCGGGGAGCGGCAACTTTGGGGAGTGCGGCGGCTGCGTATTTCATATTCATAGTGGCCTCGATGGTGGAAGTTGGGTAAAAGTTAGAACCGGATGACGGCTGGTGGTGGGATCATGATGTAGCGGGCGGCTGTGTAAGTGATCTGGCAAAATTCCTCGACGACCGTGCGCACATCATCTGTAAATGGCCGGGACTCGTCCAGGTTGTCCGACATTTCGAGGATCCCCAGGACAAAGCCGCCGAGCACTTGTTTGCAACGTTCGACTTCGGCGCGGTCCTCATCGTCAAGGCGTGCAGGGTCGATGCCATCGAGGCGTAGGTTGGTCTCGGCGAGCCGATCCCACAGCCAGGCTAAGACGGTTTCGGCGTCATGGACTGACAGCGAGAGATCGGACCCGGGCGCCAGGAAACGCTGAAAAATCGGGTCAACATCATGTCCAGGATCGGCGGGATTTTGGCCGGCGCGGGGCTTGAGCAATGAGGTCATTTGCGGTCTCCCTTGGGTGCGGGTGCGGTCACAATGTCGCTACGGAGCTGCGCGACATTTTGCTCAAGGTCAATAAACAAAAGAGCAAGCTCTCGCACATTGATGCCATCGATTTCGTCGGACTTGGCGCTGTTGAGGTGATGTGCGATTTGATTAAGGTTGCTCTGCAATGGTTGCAGATTTCTGTACGCTGTCGCCGCGCTGACATCCAGGCCGCCGTAGACTTTTTTGGGCGGCTTGTCGTGCAGGATTAAGTACCGTATTGCCTCGGCAATGGACAGTCCTGCATCGCGGGCGCGGGCGGTCATCATGTCGTACTCTCCGACAGTCAACCTTACCCTGACCCGCTTGCAGCGCGGGTCAGGGGATGGTGGTCTGCCGCCGGAATTCCAGTCTTTGGACACGATGACTCTCTCTACAAACTAGCGTTGAGCCTGAGCCGGGGACTGGCTTGGGTTGTGGGTTTCAACTGGTTTCTGGCCCCCAGAAACACCGCCTGCGTCTTTGTGATCTGTATTGGTGGGGGGTTCGGGGGCCTTGACTGGGGTTTCGTCCAGCAGGGCCGACAAGGCATCACGCTGCGCACGGTTCAGGCGGGCCAGGAACGTTTCGCTTTGCACGTGCCGGCGGATCTGAGGGTGCTCGATCAAATAGCCGACAATGCCGCCCAGAACGGCGTTGCGGGCGGCTTGTTGGTTAGCGATGCGCGCCTCGATCTCTTGCTGTTGGGCTTTGAGTTTTGCGAGTTTTTCGGCGAGGTCCATTTGGGATTTCCTTTGAATGTTAAAATGTTTAAACAGTGAATATATATACATAGACTATCACTGTTCCTGGAAAAAAGGTAAAGGAAATCAATGCGATGCCGACAACGGGCAACACTTATCCCCGCCGCGTACTTCGGCGATGTTTTTAAATCAATTTGAGTGATTTCTAAGGGGCCGATCTAGTCCGGAGGTCGGGGATTTTGACCTGCCGGCATCGGTCGCCGGCCTCCTGGAGCGGGTGGCGGTGGGGTTGAGGCGCCAGGGGCGCCCCACTTGGTAGAATTAGATATAAGTCCGCGAGATTCAGAGGCAGAAAAATAATTATCAGAGTTCCAGTCTGAGTCCTTATTCCCGTTTGAGCGGTCGAGCACTGACCGGGTTAAATCGCTAAACGTATAGACCGGCTCGCGCAGGCGAAGCTCATCATTACTGAGGTTGTTGCCCTCTTTGTCGCAATCTTCCCAGTCCCCGGGGGCGAGGAAAATCTTCGCGCCCTCTTGCAGCCGCCGCACCTTCTCGCTGAGTGGGTCGAGGCCTTCATCGTGCGCAATACCGACGAGCTTTTTCCACGGGCAGGCGTTGAGATTGGCGAGGATCAAGACCGGCTTTCCGCGTCGAGCTTGCCCTGACGTGTCGAGCTCGACAGTGCGATGCTGAGCAGGCATCTCGTCCAGAATCGTCCCGACCCTCGGCGTCAACTCACGCCAGGAGCGCATCTCGCCATGCTCGTCAAGCGCTTGCATTTCGACGCCCGCCGCGATAACGGCCTCGTCCTCTATTTTGGACAAGAGGTACTGGTCAAAGACTTGCAGACTGACGAGATCACCATGCTCGTAGTCATCACGCCATGTCCATTCGGTGAGCTCTAAAAACCGGGCATAGTCGCCGTGCTGCCTGACCATTTCTCCATCGGTTTCTACGGCTGCTGTCCCTGTGATCCGGTCCTGGACTTCGAGGCCAGATACTCCAAACTTTGGCGCAAGCTGACCGTTCTGGCCGCGCTCCAGGACGGCCCCGGTTGCGGCCGACCAGGCCTGCAAAAGCGGCTCCGGCCAATGTTGATAAAACTCGGGGTCCTTAAAATTTTTCTTGGGGATCGCTTGCAGCGTGCGCCAGACATTGATCGGCAACGTGATGCCGCCGACGGCGAAGGTATTGATGCCGTGGCACCTGGCCGAGTAGCCGTCTTTGCTGTAGACCGGCACGTCGCTAGTGTCGGTCCCTTCGGCAAGCTCAGCGTCGATCTTTACCGTGTCCGGGCCGTTTTGCCTACCCAGATTTTTTGTCACATACTTGAATGCATAACTCTGAACAGCATCGATCAATCTAGCCGTATAGAGCTCAAGATCTTGCTTATAGACAAGCATTCCCTCGTAGTCGTTATCGTTCGGTTTGACGGGGCGCTCAATGACCTTTTTTTTGTCGCCATCTTCGTATGGTCGAATGCGAGAAATTTTGACCCGGTGTAGGTTTGCGCCTGCCTCATTAGCATTTCCTTCGTCGCGTCCGCGTCGGGTTTCGTGCAAAAATTTCGTGCGTAGCAGGCGGCAAAAGGCCTTGAAATCCTGTGGTTGGATAAATGAAATCAGGTTCCAGTGCGGCGTCCCGTCGCCGTGGGATTCGGCTGTCCAGTAATACAGGTGCTTGATCTTCTGGTGGTTTAGCAGCCGCAAGAAATCATTAAATAGCTCGGTTAAGTGCTGTGCGCCGGCCTTCACAGAAGCCCCGTCCCAGCGAGGGTTTGGCGCGTTGCCGGCGGTGGTGCGATGGTATTTTGACTGTAGCGTGATAACCGAAAAAACCGGCATGAGCCCAAGCGTCTTGATTGCAAATCGTGCAATGCCAATGGTGCGCTCATACATCTCCCCCTGGCGGGCCGATGCGCTTCCGGAACTGGCTTGCAGCAAGTCCCATTTAGACGCAAATTCCCCGGTCTTGGGGTTGCGCAGATACTGATTTTCCAGCACGGATTTTTGAAAACAGTCTTGTGCCTGGATACGCCGCACGGTCGAGGGTGTGACGGCTTTCCAACCGCCCTTACCGCCATGGAGGGCGAGGCCGCGCGCGACGTACTCGACGGACTGCATGTGCGCTTTACGGATCTTGCCCGTCCACCATTTAAGATCCGTCGAGCGGATGATAAGAGGTAAGGGATCGAGGTCGAGCTTGTCGTCCAACAGCTTGTCGTCAACCAGCACTTGAGCGCGGTCAAGCAACGGTTTCATGCGACGAAGTATCTCCCGCCGCTGCACACGCTGGCCGGCCTGCTCGGCCATCCGGACGTAGTATGGATAGCTGCGCTCATAGTCGCGCAGCTTGCCGAGATAGACCATGCTGGCGATGCGAGCCCGTGTCGTAACGTGCGGATCGTGCAGGACTTCATAAGTCAATAGTGAGCATTCTTCTTGATAATTCTTCGCAATATCACGTACGTTTTTGTCGGTGCTGTCGCACCGTAAATCACTGTCGATGCTCCGGATCTGGGCAAACCCACGACGTGAGACCTCGACGAAATCGGCGAGTGCCTGGGAGTCGTCTGTATCGAAAAATGGAGACAGTCGCCAAACCAGGCGGCTGGTCCAGCATGTGGGCGCCTCGTTGAGTAATTCCAGAGCCTGCCCGGCGGCCGGGTGGCGCTCAAACGTACCGACAAGACGCTTGATTTCGGCTTGCTCGGCTTGCAGCAGGGCAATGCCCTCATCCCCATCGTACAGGACTGTGGTCCCCATGACGGCCAGGGTTCCCCGGCCTGGCGGCGGCACGGGGGGTAAGCTGTCTAGTACCTCCGGGTCGGTTTCCATGGGGGCGAACTTGCCGCCGGCGGCAAGGAATTTTTTGCATCGCTGGTGATTAAGCAAGTCTGGGGACCAGCGCCCGACCTCGACCATCCCGCATGCGGTGGTCATGGAGCCGTCTTGCCATTCCCACAGGATCACCGTCTCATCGCGGATCCAGCCGATGGCCTCGGCCTGATCGTTGTCCAGGTCCAGAAGTTCCGGCACCGGATATTCGACCAGCGTCTCTCTGACGGCCGAAAACCAGCGCATCGGCAGGAGCTCCCCATGTACTGTGCGCGCTTGCCAGCACTTGTCTACAACGTACCGCCGCAGTGCGGGACTGCGAGGCAAGATAGAGTCAGCCGGCATGTTGGTTTTAATCGCGAGTTCGTTTTCGATGAGCCATTCCCGATCACTGTCCAAGAGCGTATCGGGGGGCGTGTTGCGCAGGTTAACCAGGCGCTCTTGACGTGCGGTATGCTCAGCCAGGGCGGCTTTCCTGGCCTCTTGCTGGGCTTGCTTATCTTTTATTTTTTTGGCCTCGTCAGGGTCGAGACTGGTGATCTCAAGCTCAAGCCTCCGAATCAGTTTGTCATACTTGTCATTGATTTTCCGGGCTTCGCGCGCGATGGCATTGCCGCTTTCCAGGCCGACAAGAGCAGATGCCCGTTCGGGGGTGTCGGGCATCTGTCGCACGCGGGCATGCTTGTTAAATTTCCATGACAGGATCTCGTCGCGGGCTTGAGCCTTGATCTCTTTAATTTTGGTCAGCAGCTCTACCTTCGCCTCGGTCCTCGCCTCTTCTTCGGCCTTGGCGCGATCAGCCGCCTCAGCCTCGTGCCGTGCGGCGGCCTCGCGCGCGGCTTGCTGCTCATGGGCTTGCCAGTAGGTCCGAATATCGTCATTAGTAATCAGACAGCCTGCCGCCCAGGCAGCCCGCTCTGCCTCCGTTGAGTCATCTCGCCGCCGCCAGACGCGGCCGGGAATCATCTGGGAGATGATCTTGTCCGTGACTCGGCCGCTTCGCCGGTCTTCTTCCTCGCGCCGCGCGAGACGCGCGGCCCAGGCAATGGCGTCAGCGGCCCGGCGGCGGGCGGCTTGGGCGATGGCGATCTGTGCCTGCATCTCGTCAACACAGAGCATCTGATACCCGCCTCCGGCCATCAGAATGTCGTACTCGTCGGGGTGGCGGTCATCGTCGTCAAGCAAATGGCTTGAGCGCAGATAGCTATCAAGCCGGGATGCCTTGATGGTGTGCGTGTACTGTGTGACGCCAGGAGTCATTTGCGGCCCCATTCTTCGGGCCAAATTCCGCACTCGCGCCAGTCCAGGTCCTGGATCTCTTCGTCGGTCAGATCATCAAGAGATCCCCGGAAACGGCAGGCATGAAATTTTCTTTCATGCCTGTCTCTTTCTTCCATGATGCCCGAAATCCCCCGTGAGTATTGAGGATTCGCGAAAACCGTCTGAGCGTTAGCCTCACTCAAGCTGATGTTTTTTGGCGACACATGAAATTTTCTTTCATATTCGGCCGGAGTTTTGTATAATTCTTTCATGATCTTTCCAGGTCATACCGTATCAGAGGCAAACAACCTCACCCCCGCCCCCGCCGGATGCCCCCTGCGGGGGCTTCTTTTTGTGCGGGCGAAATGTCGGGCACGGCGGCCAGGACCTCAGCCAGCAATGCCGCTCTGGGGGTCGAGCGCCGGATGGATTTTTTGATCAGGTCATCAACCTCGGGCTCGGCCAGGAGCGCAGCTAGCGTGTCGATGTGAGGGGTAGCGTCGCGCAGGTCGCTCTTGAGCTGATCAGCGGGCCAGACTTTGATATGCCCGACGCGCAGCGGTGCGGGGACTTCCCCCAGGCGCACGCGGCGCCATAACGTCGTCGGGCTGGTGGACAGCAAGCGGCACATGTCGGGGGCGGTAAACGCCGGGCCGGCGAGCGTCGGGGTAACGATAGTTGCAGCGGATGTCATGATGCAGCGTCCCAGCCAGACACCAATAGCTAGTCATCTGCGCAGGAGTGCGCTGAGTGTGATGTCTGGGTTTCCGGGTTGGCCCCCGGTGGGCTCGCTGCTTGTCGAAATCGTTGGCAGGTGCTACCTGCGAGAGCCTGGGCTCCCATTTCCGTCTGCGGGATAGAGGCCGGACCGCTGAGTCCGAAATCTCGGCTAGAGCAAATCGCCAACTGCATCGATCATTTGCTGACAGTCAGGATCTTGGTAGATCTAATCGCGATGCCCCGCGAAGCAAATGACAGGACCATGTTACCAATGTCCGACACGGCAGTTCAAGGGACTTTTCGCACGATTAGATAGCCCTTTATTCTGTTGAGCACCCGTGGATCGTGTTTGTAATGGCGTTTGTAATAGATTTTCGGCTACCAACAAACATCAATATTCACGGGCGTTTTTAGCGATTGGCTGGAGGCGAGT
>Ga0164242_10002040_pt1 | contig 23512 bp, 18 predicted proteins | sample OricomgcompostMG_FD_108783 | JGI IMG/M metagenome (GOLD analysis project Ga0164242, IMG submission 108783) | Miracle-Growth compost microbial communities from Emeryville, California, USA - Original compost - Miracle growth compost (MG) ... | reverse complement strand
TCGTCGAGGACGGCCTTGAGCCGCTCCTCGAACTCGCCGCGGTATTTGGCGCCGGCCACCATCGAGCCGAGGTCCAGCGCGATGACGGTCTTGTCGCGCAGGCTTTCCGGCACGTCGCCGGCCACGATGCGCTGGGCCAGGCCCTCGACGATCGCGGTCTTGCCGACGCCGGGCTCACCGATGAGCACCGGGTTGTTCTTGGTGCGACGGGACAGCACCTGCACGACGCGGCGGATCTCGTTGTCGCGGCCGATGACCGGGTCGAGCTTGCCCTCGCGGGCCCGCGCGGTGAGGTCGGTGGAGTACTTCTCCAGCGCCTGGTAAGTGGCCTCGGGGTCGGGGCTGGTGACCCGGGCGCTGCCGCGCACTTTGACGAAGGCCTCCCGCAGGGCCTGCGGGGACGCGCCGTGCCCGGTGAGCAGCTTGGCGACGTCGGAGTCGCCGGTGGCCAGGCCCACCATCAGGTGTTCGGTGGAGACGTATTCGTCGTCCAGCTCGGTGGCCAGGTGCTGGGCGGTGGTGATGGCGGCCAGCGACTCGCGGGACAGCTGCGGTTGCGAACTGGCGCCGCTGGCCTGCGGCAGCCGGGCCAGCATGCGCTCGGCCTCGGCGCGAATGGTGGCGGGCTCGACACCCACGGCCTCCAATAACGGCGCGGCGATCCCGTCCGCCTGCGTCAGCAGGGCCATCAGCAGGTGGGCGGGCCGGATCTCGGGGTTGCCGGCGGCCGAGGCCGCCTGCAGCGCCGCGGTCAACGCCGCTTGCGTCTTGGTGGTCGGGTTGAAAGAGTCCACGACGACCTCCGTTCGGGTAGTGGCAAAAATGCTTGTCGGGTTGTTCAACGCCGTCAAGGTTGAGTCTGTTCCGCTCAACTCTATCGAGTTTTGGGCGCCCCGGCGTACGGGGTACCCGGAGAGCGATGACGCAGACGACACAACCCCAGATGCGCACCCAGGTGCGGGCCGATGTCCCAGACTCCGAGCGCGCTCCCGCGCGGGCGCGCCGCGACGGCAAACGGGTGGCCCGGCTGCGGGCGGGGGCGGTGTGCTGGCTGGCGATCGTGGTCTGCTGTCTGGCCGCGGCCGGGCTGGCGGCGACCGGCGCGCGCACCGGCCTCGGCGGCGACAGCCGGGCGCCGGTCGTGCCGGAAGCCGGGACGTTGCAGGTCAGCGGCGCCGGCACCACGAAGTCGCTGCCCTGCCATGCCGGCTACCTCTCGGTGAGCGGAAAAGACAACACGGTCACCCTGACCGGGCACTGCACCAGCGTCAGCGTCTCGGGCAACGGCAACCGCATCGCGGTCGACAGCAGCGACGCCGTGAGCGCCGCGGGCGCCGGCAATGTCGTTGTGTACCACTGGGGTTCACCCAAGGTCGTCAACGCCGGCTCCGGCAACGTCGTTCGACAGGGCTGAGCCGGCGGCCCGCGAGCCTAGAATCGGGCCCCGTGAGCCTCGAGGACGCCGACGCGCTGCGGGTGCTGCGCGACGCCTTCGCGCCCTGCGATGCGGGCCGCCCGGGCGATTCCGGTGATCTGGTGCACCGCTTCTATACGCATTGGTTCGCCCTCGACCCCTCGGTGCGCGATCTGTTCCCGCCCGAAATGGGCGCCCAGCGCGTGGCTTTCGGCCACGCGCTGCACTGGGTGTACGGCGAGCTGGTGGCGCGGCGGGCGCAGGAACCGGTGGCGTTTCTGGCCCAGCTCGGGCGGGATCATCGCAAATACGGTGTGCTGCCCCGGCATTACCAAACGCTCGGTCGCGCGCTGCTGGCCACGCTGCGCTCGCATCTGGACGCGGCCTGGACCGACGCCGTCGAGGACGCGGCCCGCACGTCGCTCAACCTGATCACCGGGGTGATGAGCGGGGCCGCGGACGCCGACGAGGGGCCGGCCTGGTGGGACGGCACCGTCATCGGGCACCTGCGGGTGTCCCGGGATCTGGCGGTGGTCCGGCTGCGGCTCGATCAGCCGATGCCCTATCACCCCGGCCAGTACGTCAACGTCCAGGTGCCGCAATGCCCGCGCCGCTGGCGGTATCTGAGCCCGGCCATTCCGGCCGACCCGGGCTGCGGGATCGAGTTTCACGTCCGCCTGGTCCCCGGCGGCCTGGTCAGCACCGCGATCGTCAACGAAACCCGGCCCGGCGACCGCTGGCGGCTGTCCAGTCCGCACGGCGGCCTGCGGGTCGACCGCGACGGCGGCGACGTGTTGATGGTCGCCGGCAGCACCGGCCTGGCGCCGCTGCGGGCGCTGATCATGGACCTGTCCCGGTTTGCGGTGAACCCGCGGGTGCACCTGTTCTTCGGTGCGCGCTACCGCTGCGAGCTCTACGACCTGCCGACCTTGTGGCAGATCGCATCCCACAATCCGTGGCTGTCGGTGTCGCCGGTGTCGGAGTACCGGGCCGACCCGCCGTGGGCCGCCGACTATCCCGACGTCACACCGCCGCGGGGGCTGCACGTGCACCAGACCGGACGGCTGCCCGAGGTGGTGACCAAGTACGGGGGCTGGGGCGACCGGCAGATCCTGATCTGCGGCGGGCCCAGGATGGTCGCCGCCACCAAGGCCGCGCTGATCGCCAAAGGCGCTGCGGCCCAACGTATTCAGCACGACCCCTTGTCGAGGTGAGCTAGCCATGGATGTCGTCGCGCTGCGTGATCCCGTGTCGTCGGTCGTCGCCCGCTTCATCCCGCGGGCGGGCATGATCGGCACGTCGCTGCGCGACGGCGAGGTGGAGCTGCTGGGCCAGCGCCGTGGCCTGGACGCCTACGTCGCCGACGGCAAGACGATGGGCATCCCGATTCTGTATCCGTGGGCGAACCGGTTGGGCGGCAACACTTATGCCGCCGAGGGCGCGACGGTGACCCTGACGCCCGGACGCAACGGCGTGCGCGCCGACCCCAACGGGTTGCCGCTGCACGGCGTACTGGCCGGCTATCCCGGCTGGCGGGTGACGGCGCAGACGGCGAACGAGCTGACCGCCCAGCTCGATTTCGGCGCCGATCCGGAGTTGTTGGCCGGCTTCCCGTTTCCGCATCTGCTGCAGGTGGCGGTGCGCCTGGCCGGGCGCACGCTGACGCTGACCACCACGGTCACCGCGACCGGTGACACCGCGGTGCCGGTGTGCTTCGGCTTTCACCCCTACCTGCAGCTGCCCGGCGTGCCGCGCGCCGAGTGGGTCATCGAGACCCCGCCGCTGCGGCATCTGGGGTTGGACGACCACGGACTGCCCACCGGGGAGTCCGAACTACAGCCGGAACGGCGAGAACCGCTGCGGGACAAGACGTTCGACGACGCCTACGACCGGGTCGACGAGGGCGCGGTGTTCGCGGTGTCCGGCGGCGGGCGCCGGCTCGAGGTATGTTTCGAGCACGGATATCCCGCCGCGCAGATCTTCGCGCCGCCGGCCAAACCCGGCGAGGAGGCCGTCATCTGCTTCGAGCCGATGACCGCGCCGACCGACGCCCTGCGCCGCGGCGGCTACCGCCGCGCACACCCCGGCCGGCCGGCGGCTACCCGGTTCTCGATCCGGGTGTGATCGCCCCGGCCGATGGGGCGCGCGCGGCGCGACTGGAGAACAGCGAGCGCGGCGTGACCCGTGCCGACACGTCGGGCCCGACCCGGTTCATGGCGCCCAGGAACGACGAACCCGACGCGACCGGGGCCGGCCCGGTCGACGAGATGGCGCGTGCCAGGCCGGGGTTCAGGCTGAAGAGGTCGTGCAGATACCCGTACTCGTCATTGGGCCGCAGCAGCACCTCCCGGCGGTCCTCTACGCGGTTGACCAGATTCGGCGGCAGGAAGCGGCTGACCGGCGGGTCCTGGGTGCCGACGTAGCTGCTGGGTTCCAAACCCAGCAGCGGGGGCGGCCAGGTCAGGGTCGATCCCTTGGCGGTCGCGCTGACCGGCGTGCTGCCGCCCGGCGTGGGGTCGCCCGACGTGCCGGGCTGACCCGGCGGGGCGGCGCCGAAGGCTTGACCGCCGGTCGATGGCATGGAGGGCGGCGGCGCGGTGGGCGGCGTCGGCGGTGGCATTGTCGGTGGCATTGTCGTTGGCGCGGTCGGCTGCTGCGCCGATCCGGAGGATGCGCCCGCCATCTGTTCGAGGTACTGCCGCCAGGCCTGCAGGTAGCCGAACAGCTGCTGGGAATAGTCCGCGGGTGCCGGCGGCATCGGCGCCGGCGCAGCCGCGGGCGGCATGAACGGCGGCGTGAACGGCGCGGCGGGGGACGGCGTGGCGGCGCACATGGCCGTCCACCGCTCCAGCAGCTCGCGCCACGCCTGCAGGTAGGCGAGCAACTGCTGGTTGTAATCCGTTGTGGGACCGAACATTTCCTGACCTCCCGCGGGTGGTGGGATGAAGGACGTGGGGGCGCCGACGTCCAACGGGTGCGGCAGCGACCGTTCGCAGAATTTGGAGTCGAGGATGCGCAGCGCCCGGGTGTCGGCCGGCTCGCGGTTTTCGATGTCGAACACATAGCAGTAGTCGCCGGCCGGGGTGGGCATCCGGATCGGACTCGACAGACCCTGGTCGAGAAAGCCGAAGGGGAACTCCCATGAGAGCATGGTCTTCTCGCGGCGGTCCAGGCCGCCGGATTGGACCCAGATGTAGTGGTCGAGAATGGCGTTGACGGCGTGGCGCCCCGACTCGCACGCCGCCTCCATCGACGTCAACCGGGTGAACGTCTTGTTCCACGTGCCGGCGAAGACCACCGCATTGTTGTGCACCTGATAGCCGCCGTGGCGAGCCTGCCAGACGTTGCGCCGCCACAGATCCTCGAGCCACCAGTCCTCGGGCGGCACGCTGCTCCACGACGTGCCGTGCGGGTTCCACGGGTCGCTGCTCGGCCGGTTGTCCCAATCCCCCACGATGGGAACCAGATACGGTGTCGCGTTGCGCACCGCCCGGCCCCGGCCCTGACCGGGCCCGGATTCCATGATCAGGCCGCGGTCGAGCGCGTACCACACGGGCCGGGGCATGAACTCCTCCCCCGCCGGCCCGGTGCTGCTGGTGAGCGCGGCAACGATCTGGCGCCATACTTCCGTGGCGATCTCGTCGGGCGTGCAGTCGCGGGCCGCCTTGCCGCGGCCGGACTCGTCGACCAGGTGCGAGGACGCGGCGTTGAAATCGCCGATGTCGACCGAGAGCACCGAGACGTGGCCGTCTCGATCGAGAATCGGTGGCCTCTCCCACATTCCGGTCTGGTTGATCGACGACAGCGCCCATTCGGTGCCGGCGTAGAGCAGGTGCCCGCGCAGCAACTGGAACTCGGTGTCGAAGTAGTACTGGATGCCGCACAGCGTTTGGAAACGATCCCAGGGTACCCGCCCCAACTCGTCCATCGCGTACGGATCGCGGCGGTGCCGGGGCCGCGTCGATTGCGGCTGCAGCGGGCCGTCGGGCGGCGGGACGGAGGTGGCGAAGCCGTCCAGCCCGGCCACGGTGCCGCCGGTGCCCGCGGCTCGCATTGGGGCGGTGAGGAATTCGGCGCCCGGGGCGTCGACGGCGACCACGATGTAATCCGGTGTCACCCGCGTTCCGTCGGTCAGCGTGATCTGCACCCGGGGCCGCAGATGCGGTGGCCGGCTCGGGTCGACGGGCACCGGGTCGAGGCGGGTCGCCGCGGCGCGGACGAAGCGGACGCCGAGCGCGACGAGGTGGCGGTACCAGTGGTCGAACCACGACTCGGTGGTGGGACCGTTGAGCACGCCGTCGGCCTTGTCGTCGCGGCGGTCCATGTTCAGGTACAGCTGCAGATAGGTGCTGATGTTGGTGCGCGCGTCACCCCAACGGGAGTCGAAGGCCACCAAAACCTTTGGCATCTGCCGCAACAGCGCGTCGCAACGCGGCGTGTAGGAGTACTGGTTCAACCCGGTGCGGCGGTCGTGGCCGACGAAGAAGTCGTAGGCCGACATGTTCTGCAACTCGCGCGCCCGGCGCAGCGGACTGGTGACCAGGTAGCGCAGCATTCTGCCCTGAAAGGTCGCGACGTCGCCGAAGGTGAGACCCACCGTCGCGAGTTGGCCGAGGATGCCGAGGAATTCGGCGCCGCTGCGCGGCAGTTCGCGCGGGAAGACCAGCGACGGCTTGCCGTCGATGGTGACGCCCTGGGTGATCACCCGCCGGACGTTGTCGTAGACGGTGCGCGCGGTCGGAGCCCAGCCGCCCGGGTTCCTGAGCTCGTAGACCGGGATGCGCTGGAACAGGTCCCAGATGTGCAGGTAGTAGGCCGGGAAGAAGCGGAAGCCGTGTTCGCCGGCGACGGCGCGCCCCGGGTCGGTGGGCCGGCTGGGCCGGCCCGGGAAGGGACGCAGTTCGGCGTGGCTCCCGTCGTGGGTGCCCACGGTCGAATATTGCGACGCGGCAAGGCCTCCCAGCTTGACGGGCGGGTACGTTCCGGCCGGCGCGGATCCCAACCCGTTGCGTTCGTCCTGCTGCGCCTCGTACACCGTCACGACGAAGCCGCGCTCGGCGAGTTCGTGGGCGGCGGTGAGCCCGGCGATGCCGGCGCCGAGCACCGCGACGGTGGGACGTCGTGCCTGCGACGCCGGGGTCCGGATGTGCTCGCTCATGCGCCCGCCCGCAGTTCGGACAGCAGCGCGGGCTGGGTGGCGGCCCGGACGGCCGCGTGCACGTAGGCCCGCAGCGCGTCGTGCGCGCGCTGGACGTCGTCGAGCGAACCCCGCACACTCACGGCGCCGGCCTGCACCGCCTCGCCGAGCCCGACCTCCGCGTCGAGGAGCGCCAGGATGGTGTTCCGCGAGGTGACGATGCGCACGGCGGCCTCGCGCGGCGCCCCGTCCGACACGTCCAGCCGATCACCGCCGCACAGGGTGAACGCCTCGCCGTCCACGTCGAGCCCGACCACCATCGCGCCGAGCTCGGCGGCCAGCAGCCGGTAGCTTGCCGGCACCTCGTCGTGCAGGTGCTCGACCGAACGCCGCAGCAGTGACGAAACCCGTTCAGCCATGGAGGAACTCGAATACACCCGTGCCGGCGAAGTCGAATTTCTCGCCCCGCACCGTGCCGCGCGCCGCCACGGTGCCGTCCGTCTCGCACAGCACAGTCGATCGGTCGAGGCGGGTTTCGCTCGGTTGCGCCAGGCGAACATAGGAGCGCGAACGGAATTCGGCGCGCACGGTGTCGGCGGCCCGTGTCGCGGTGATCTCGATCCGTTCCGGCACACCGGGCACCTCGCCGTCCAGCAGCAGCCGCATCGGCGGGGGCAGGGTGCAGTCGGCCGGCCGGTCGAGCGGGCCCTCGGTGCGTGCCCGCACCGCCGCGTGCCGGAATATCGCCGCCGGCTCGTCGCGATGCCACACGTACAGCGACCGGGACACACAGCGCAGCCGGCTCCGGTCGGTGATCTGGGCGAACACCATCGACCACGGGTCGTCCGGCCCGGCCGGCAAGATGGTGCCCCACGTCCAGCCGAAGTCGTCGCCCCACCGGAACCGGCCCCAGTTGTGGTCGTGGTAGGCCAGGTCGTCGCGCACCCGGTGGTCGGCGCCGCCGATCCGCAGCCAGCCGTCGGCGCGCAGCCTGGGCACGAAGAGCCAGCTGACCCGTCCCTCGCCCGCCGGCTCGTTGCGCACCACGAACGGCCGGCTGGTCGAGGTGAAGTGCAATTCGCCGTGAATGTCCTTGTCCGGCAAGTCGATTGCCACCCGGTAGCCGTCGGGTACGATGGTCATCCGGTTGCCACCGACGGACAGTTCACCCAGGTCGGCCGAGACGTGCACAGCTCGCTCGTCGAACCGCGCCACCGCCCCGGTCCAGCGCTCGTCGCGCGCGATCACGATCACCCGCGGGGTGAGCCGCGCCCCGTCCGCGCCGAAGGCTTCATTGTTGAAGCTGAAGTTGATCAACAGTCGCACGCCCCGGCCGTGCACCACGAAGTGATGCCACTCCTTGAAACCCGCAGGCCGGGCGGTGGCCAACACCGGGGCGCGCAGGAAGTCGCTGCGGGCCAGGACCGCGCTCATCGCAACCACCGCGCGGTCGATGCCACCCCAGCGACTGGAAAAGACTGTGCCACAGCACAATCGGCCAGCCGCGCGATCCCCGCACCGACGCTCGCCACGCCGAGCAGCAGGTGCACGAAGTCGTCGGGGGCGCGGGGATCCGCGGCTGCGCGGGCGCCGTCGCCGGCCAGGGTGTGCACCACGTCGGCCAGCCCTGCGAGGCCGACCAGATAGCCGATGAAGTCGCTCTGGTCGGCGAGCGCGTCGCGGGGATCGGTGAGCGTCATGCGTACCCCTCGGGCCGCAGCCGAGCCAGCACAGCGTCGTCGAGCCCGTGCCCGATGAACGCGTCCGCCAGCAGGTCCGCCCAGGCGTCCGGGCCGGCGTGCGGCGCGGCGGGACCGCCGAGAACGTTGAGGCTCACCATCTCCCAGACCCGCCGCAGGTTCTCCACCGCTTCGGAGGCGACCAACCCGTCGCGTAGCCGCGCCCCGCGGGGCGTGTTCGCGTACCGGCGGCCCTCGGCGACGAGCAGGTCGTGCACCCGGCGGGCGGCCGCCGGGTTACCCAGGACCGCACGGCGCGCGCCGAGCAGCAGGTCGAACACGGCGCGCTCCGCACCGTCGGCGTCGGCCGGCGGGGCGGGGTTCAACCCGGGGGCCTGCCGCTCGACGAGGTCGAGGGTGAGTTCGCGGATCCGCTCGAGTTCGGCCAGCATGCCGATCAGTGCCTCGGGGTTCATCGCGCCCGCCCGTGCACGTAATCGACCAGGGCGGCCAGCATGTCGCGGTGCCGGCTGCGGGGAAACCAGTCCAGGCCGGCGAGCACGGCGGCGGCCTGGCGGGCCTGCCGGACGGCGACGTCGCGGGCGTGGTTGAGCGAGCCCACCCGGTGCATCAATTCGTAGAGCCAGCGAATGTCGTTGAGGCTCTTGACTTCCGAGTGGTGGTGCCGCCGCAGCCGGGCTTCGATCTCGGTGCGGCCCGAGACGGACAGTTGCCCGCCGGCGGTGAGCCGGTCCAGCAGCTCGGTCAGGTCGAACTCGGCGTCGGGGCTCGGGCGGCGCCGGGACAGGATCTGCACCGCGCGCTGCTGGTCGCCGGGTTCGGCATGCCGCAGGGTGTGCAGCAGCATCAGGGTGCGCTTGCCCTCCCACAGGTCGCCGCCGATCTCCTTGCCGTACTCCTGCGGGTCGGCGCGCAGGTTGAGCAGGTCGTCGGTGATCTGGAAGGCCGCCCCGAGATGCCGCCCGAGCGACTCCAACGGGGCCATCCGGTCGGGTGTTGACCCGGCCGCGACGGCGCCGGCCTGCAACGGTGTGATGAAGGAGTACCAGCTGGTCTTGAGTTCCACCATCTCGAGGTAGTCGGCGTCATCGAGCCGCCAGGTGTTGGAGTGCACCCAGTCCAGCTCGAGCGCCTGGCCGTCGACGGTCTTGCGGGTCATCGTGGCCACGGCACGCAGGATGCGCAGCGCGGGCCCGAGCCCGACCCGCTCGACGTTGTCGAGCAGGGGTTGCAACGAAAGCGAGAGCATGGCGTCGCCGACGTTGACCGCGACCGGCACGCCGTGGTCGATGTGCAGCGTGGGTTTGCCTCGCCGCCACCATGATTCGTCCTCGATGTCGTCGTGGATGAGAAACGCGTTGTGGTAGAGCTCGAGCGTTGCGGCGGTCGGCAGTATCGCCTCGAGGTGGCCGCCGAGCCCGAGGCAGGTGGCGATGCTCAGCGCCGGCCGGAGCGCCTTCCCGCCGCGCAGCGGGTAGTCGAGGATGAGCTGGTACAGCCCGTTCGACCCGCGCTCACCCGAACCGTACAGCCGGACGATCTCCCGGTCGCAGGCTTGTTTGCACGCGGCGAGGTAGTCCTCGAGCGGGTTCAGCGCGGCGACGGCGGGCCGCGCGTCAGGCAGGGTCGACGTCATCACGCGCGGAAGACGACGAGCCCGCCTTCGTCCTTGATCCTGAGGGCGTAGCTGAGGCGGACGTCGAGTTTGATCGTGTTGTTGGTCGTGTCGCCGACGACCTCCAGACCGGGCGGGACGCTGACGGCAAGGTCCACCGCCTCCTCGCCCGGCGAGGCCTCCGCCGCGCCCCCCGGTGCGATGCGCTGACGCCGTCCGAGCAACCATCCCCGGACCTGTGGATCGGTGGCCAGCGTGTCGACGCGTTGCAGCGAGTTGATGTTGGCCGGGGGCAACAGCACGTCGGTGCCGGCATACCCGTTGGCGATGGTGCTCGCGGCCAGTGTCTCCACGCCGATGGTGTCGGTGATCAGACATGACGGGGCCCGGTATCCGCCCTTCTCGACCTTGGCTCGGGCCTCGATGAGCGCGGTCAACAGCTGGGCGGGGCTGATCCCGGGCACCAGCTGCGACGGCGTCGTCGCCGTCAGGAGCCCCGGGATCACCGCGGCGTCGAAATCGGCGGCCAGCTTGGCGGTGTAGTAGACGATGGTGGCCAGCAGTTCGTCGGGCGTCGGGGCGATGGCCGCGGCCAGCGTCACCTCGAACGGCTTGGGCAGCGAGGTGAGCGGCAGGAAGTTGTTCGGCGGGTTGACGTTGTCGTTGGGCACCGTCGTCTGGCTGGGGTCGCCGGTGTCCCAGTGCGGGATGGCCTGCCAGGCCACGCTGCACTGCTCGAACGTCTCTTTGACCGTTTGGTTGGCGAGGGCCAACCGCTCAGCGTTCAGGTACATGGGTGCGGCCCTCCTGCCTGTCGCCCAAATCATGGCAGACAGCCCAGCAAACGCGTAGGGCTTTGCCGCACTACCCCGGAAATGGAGTAGCGCGCTACTTGTTCTGCAGCGCGATCTCCTGGCCCGGCAGCATCTCGCCGCGGGCCACCGCATCGCAGTGCGCCAGGTGCAGCGGCGCGATCGGGTCGTCGGGCAGCATGTCGCGGCAGCGCTGGAAGGCGGCACGCGCCGCGTCGACGTCGCCCGCGTCGAAGAGTGCGAACGCCTCGTCGAACGCGGGTTGCGCGGCCCGCTTCGCGGCGCGCAGCGGACCCGAATCCCCGTTGTAGACCTCGTAAATCGTCACCGGCCGGCGCCGGTTGACCACCATCACCCGCTCCATCCTTCGGACGTCGAACTCCTCGGAGCCGGCGATCCGCTGATAGGTGCGATCGGAGATGAGCAAGGCGGAGCGGTAGCGCTTGTTGGTGCTCTCGATGCGCGCGGCGAGATTGACCGCGTCGCCAATGATGGTGAGCACCATGCGGTTCACCCCGCCGACGAGCCCGACCGCCACCGCGCCGGTGTTGATGCCGATGCCCGCCCGCAGCTCCTCGGAGCCCAGCGCCCTGCGCTCCTGGTTGTGCTCGTGCAGGGAGCGCAGCATGCCCAGTCCCGCCCGCACCGCGTCGGCCTCGGACTCGAAGACGGCGACGATCTCGTCGCCGCGCACGTCTTGAATCATGCCGTGGTAGCTGATGATCGGCAGTTCGACCGCCCGCAAAAAGCCCATCGCCAGGTTGCCCGCCTCGGCGACGTTCATGTCCTCGATCATGGCCGTGTAGCTGCGGATGTCGCTGATGAGCACCGTCATCTCGCGTTCCACCCGGTGACCGTTGCGGACGCGGCGAAGGTCGTCGATGTCGAGGATGCGCAGCAGTTCGTTGGGCACGAATCTGGATTGCACGTCGATGAGGGACTGCCGGTACTCGTCGGCGGCGCGCAGTCGCGCTTCGAGCTGGAAGCTCCACAGCGGCGCGGCGGCCTGGGCGCACAGGAAGGCAATCGCCTCCTCGTGATCGGCGCCGAAATTCCTGCCCGGTTCGCCCTGCTCGGCATAGATCACGCCAAGTGTCCTGTCGTGCAACGCGATTGGAGCGGCAAGGACGGAGTTGGTCGCCGCCGCACGGTCGGCGGCGACGATCACCGGCGCGCCGCCGTCGATCACTCGGCGCACGACGTCGCGGCGGTAGGGGACCTCCGTCCACGGCCCTTCGACGATCAAGACCTCTCCGTGATCGTGGATGGCCCGCACCGACTGGTTGTCCGCCTCGCCGGTGATGAACAGGACGCGGCCCGCGCCGGTGGTGTCGGCGACCGAGCCCAGGATGATGTTGGCCAAGGCGTCGGGGGTGCGCGCCCCTGACAGCGCGTGCACCAGCTGGTGGGCGCCGATCGGGTCGATGCCGGCCGAGCCCGTCCGAAGATCGCGGCGCAGCAGCCACGGGTGTTCCCGGGCCAGCCAATCGGCGCGCACCGCGAAACCCAGATTCAGCCAGCGCTGGTAGGCCGAGCGCAGCATGTGTTCGCGCAGGGTCTGCCGCCCGGTCTCGGCGTAGAGGGCGGCGGCCTCCTCGTGGGCGCGCGCACCGATCGCCGGCAGCCGGTGCTCCTCGGCGAGCTCGATCGCCTGGTGCAGGTGACGTTCGGCCTTGCCGTGCTGCCCGCGCGCCCGCGCCCACGCGCCCTGGATCAGCGCGTAGGGCGCCGCGTAGTTCTCCGGTGCGCCGGCCGCCCATTTGCGGTGCGACGCAAGCGCCTGGCGGACGAACCGGATGGTTGCGGAATCCCTTGGCGCACAATGGATCATGCTGAGCGCGCCGATCAGGTGGACGAGTTGTGAAGCCGCGACGCCGGCCAACCCGCCGAGATGCTCGATCGCCTCCGTGGTGGCCTCGGCCGCGCCGGCGTGGTCGCCGCACCAGAAGTGCAGGCCCTGCTTCATGGCGGCGGCCGCGCCCAGGGCCACCTCGTCGCCCTGCTGCCGGGCCGCCGGTAACACCTGCCGCTCGTCGTAGCCGCTCTCGCCGGCCAGCAGGAAGGGATCGGCGCTGCGCCCCATCAGGTTCAGGCAAAGCTGTTGCACGGCCTGGCACAGCGCGCTGGGCACCGGCTGGGAACGGATGTGCGGGATGAGGGAGCTGGCGAGGGCGTCGATCTCCGGGAGCGGCCGGCCGACCCAGAACGACTGGGAGAGCAGGACCGCGGTCAGGAATCCGGCGTTTTCCTGGTCGCCCCGGTCGAGCGCCTCCTCGACGGCGTCGCGCAGCTCGCCCAGGCCGTCGCGGATCGGGTGGCGCCAGTGGTGGATGTAGTCGAGGTACATGAACACCGTCTGCGGGCGGGCCTCGCGGAGTTCCGGTCGCTGGGCCAGCAGCATGCCGACCTCGCCGAAGCGCTGGCTGCCCGCGTGGTCGCCGAGCAACACCAGGACGATCCCGTAGCCGGTGATGACCAGCGGCGAGGACGACGTGTGGCCGTGGGCCAACGTGAGCTCCAGTTGCTTGCGCACCAGCAGGGGTAACAGGTTGGGCCGCACCAGGACCGCCATGTTGCACAGTTCGGCGAGAATCGGGTGCAGTGCGATGACCCGCTGGTCGGTGCAGTGCGGCAGCTGCAGCAGCCGTTCGGTGCTCCAGCGGGCCATCGTGAGCCGCATCCGCACGATCGCGTTGCCCATGCGTGGCTTGCCCGCCTGGGTCGCCACCCGTTCGCCGAGCTCGTCGAGGGCCGCAAGCCCGATCTCGAGCGCCTCCTGCAGACGGTTTTCGGCTACCCTGCCCTTCATCCGCAGGTAGGCCAGTCGCGCGCGGTCCGGGGGCTCGCGCAGGAACTCCTCGGCCTCGTCGAGCAGGGTGTTGAGCACCGGCACGTCACCGACCCGCAGCGCGGCATCGGCGGCGTCGAGCGCAAGCTCCCGGGTCAGCACGAACTGCCCGGCCCAGCGTTGCTCGCCGAGCAGGTCCAGCGCGTCGCGGCAGTATCCGAGCGCCAGGGGGAAGGAGGCCTGCGCCCGGGCCTGGTGCGCGGCCCGCCGCAGCACCTCGACGAACCGGGTGCGTTCGGCCTCGTCGGCCACGGCGAGGCCGCCGACGCCGACGTGGCGGGCGGCCTCGAACAGGCGATCGTCGCCGAGGGTGATCAGCCGCCGGCCGATGCGCAGGTGCACGGCGCGCATCTCGTCGGGGGACAGTCCCGCGCGCGCCGCCTCGGCCACCCGGTCGTGGCTGAACCGGTAGCGGGCGTCGCGGCTGATGGCGTTGCTGATCCGCTGGCCGGTCATGTCGAGGGCTTCGAGCAGGCGCAGCTCGAGGCAGGCCCACAGCGCGTGGGCCACGACGTCGGGCGTCCGCGCGGCCGCTGCCGCGGCGTCGTCGAGGTCGAATTCGCCGCCGATGCACGACAGCGCGCTCAACACCTCCCGGTCGGCGGGGCGGAGCTGGTCGAGGTAGCGGCCGAGGAACTCGGCGGCGGTGGCCGAGACCTCGATCGAGGTGAGCACCCGCAGGTCCCAGCGCGGGGGCCCGCCGGAGCCGACCGGGAGCAGCGCGCCTTCGCGCTGCGCCCGGTACAGCAGCTGACGGACCTGCAGCGGGTTGCCCCCGGTGCGGTGGTGGAACTCGGCGGCCACCTCGGGCAGCTCCCCGCTTTGGCCGCACACGGTGGCGAGCAGCTCCTCGACGTCGTCGCGGGCCAGCGGTTCGAGCTCGATCGTGGTGAGGTTCTCCGCTGCGATCCCCGCCGCGGCGGGGTCGAACCCGCCCGCGCGGTGCGCGCCGACGACCAGCACGTCGCGCAGCGACACCGTCAACAACTCGGCGAGCAGCAGCAGGGTATCCCGATCGGCCCACTGCAGGTCGTCGATCGCCAGCACCACGGTCCGGTAGGACGCGGTGGCGGACAGCAGCCGGGTGGCGGCGCGGTGCAGCTGCCGGCGGGAATCCGTGGCGTCGAGTTCCGGGTGGGACGCGGTCTCGCCCAGCACCCGCGGCAGGTCGGGGACCAGTTCCCCGAGCACCCCGGCGATCGGCGACACCCCGCCGGCCAGATCCGCGCGCCAGCGGTCACGTTCGGCCGGGGCCGTGGCCGCCATGGTGCGGACCAGCGATCCGAGCGCGTCGCGCACCGCGGCGTACGGCGCCGGCGCGCCGTCCCGGCACCTGCCGTAGGCGAAGACACAGCCACGCCCGGCCACCTCGACGCCGAAGGCCTTCATCAGTGCCGACTTGCCGACGCCCGGCACCCCGCTGATCAGGACGCATTCCCCGCCGCCGCGCGCCGCCGCGTCGACCGCGGCCCGGAGCCGGGCGAGCTCCCGCTGCCGGTCGGTCACCCGGTCGTCAAGGTCGAGCACCGGAGCCGTCACGGCACGGCGCCCGCTGTGGCTAATTTGCTGCCCCGCCCGCTCAGCGGTTCTCCGCTGGTCACCGGCCGACTATAACGCAGGCTCGGCAAATCGGCGGAGTGAATTCAGCCGCGCGGCGATGCGGGTCTGATCAGGTGCGGGTCCCGCCCTTGCGCGGCTGCCACACCACCAGCGCGGTGCTCTTGGGCAGCACCGCTAGGTCGCGCCGCTGGCCGGCGCGCACCTGCGCCAACTCCTCGGTCAGCTCCTTGACCCGCGCCTGCAGCGCCTCGACCTGATTGGTCAGCTCGATGATCCGCTTGATGCCGGCCAGGTTGACGCCCTCGTCCTGGGAGAGCCGCTGCACCTCGCGCAGCAGGTCCACGTCGTGCTCCGAATACCGCCGTCCCCCACCGGACGTGCGCTGCGGGCTGACCAGGCCGAGCCGGTCGTAGGTGCGCAGCGTCTGGGCGTGCATGCCGGCCAGCTCGGCGGCCACCGAGATCAGGAACGTCCGGGACTCGTGTCCTTTCCGGTTCTTGGCCATCAGCGGTTACCTGCCCATCCCGCGCGTGGGTCGAAGCCGCTGGCGCGCTCGGCGGCCGCGTAGGCCTCCAGCGCCTCCTGAGCGGCGCCGTCCAAATTCGGTGGCACCGCGACCTTTACCGTCACCAGCAGGTCGCCGTGGCCGCCGCTGCGCTTGGGCACCCCGCGTCCGCGCACCCGCAGGATGCGGCCGTCGGCGGTGCCCTTGGGCACCCGAACCCCGACCTTGCCGTCCAGTGTGGGCACCGATATGGTTGAACCCAAAGCCAATTCGGTGAAACTGACGGGAACGGTCACGGTCAGGTCGTCGCCGTCGCGGCCGAACACCTTGTGCGGCCGCACATGTACCGTCACGTACAGGTCGCCCGACGGCGCGCCGCGCAGCCCGGCCTCGCCCTGACCGGGCAACCGGATGCGCTGCCCGTCCTCGACGCCGGGCGGGATCCGCACGTTGATGGTGCGGGTGCGGGTGGTGACCCCGGTGCCCTTGCACTCGTCGCAGGGGTGCTCGATGATCGAGCCGCTGCCCCGGCAATCGGTGCAGGGCTCGGAGAAGCCGAAAGCGCCCTGGTTGCGGCTGATTACGCCGGAGCCGTTACAGGTGGGGCACACCTTGGGGCTGGTGCCCGGGCGTGCGCCACTGCCGTGGCAGTTGGTGCACGGCGCCGGGCTGGTCAGCCGCAGCGGCATCGCCACGCCCTTGGCGGCCTCGACGAAATCCAGCTGGGTCTCGGTCTCGAGGTCGTTGCCGCGGCGCGGCCGGCTGGGCCGGCCGCCCGAAGCCCGCCCGAACAGGCCGCCGAACAGGTCGCCGATGTTGGTGCCGCCGCTGCGGCCGGCGGCGTCGAACAAATCGTTGAGGTTGAACTCCGCCCCGTCCCCGCCGACGTTGAAGCCGCCGAACCCACCGGTGTCGAACCGGCGCCCGCCGAAACCGCCCCCGGCGAAAAGCCTTCGGGTTTCGTCGTATTCCTTGCGCTTGGCCGGGTCCGACAACACGTTGTGCGCCTCGGAGACCGCCTTGAATCGTTCGCCGGCAGCGGGATTGTCGGGATTGGCATCCGGGTGTAGATCGCGCGCCAGCTTGCGGTAGGCGCGTTTGATCTCTTCGGGACTGGCGTCAGAGGAGACGCCCAGCTCCTTGTAGAAGTCTTTTTCGACCCATTCACGCTGGGCCATGCCGCGTCACCCCCTCACCACTTTCTGTTGGTCTGTCTTCCAATGTGCTGATTGTGTGATCTAGTCACCGGATGCGCCGGCGTTATCGTCCGATTCGGGCGGACGGGTTTCGGCGGCCGCGGCGGTGGGCTCGTCGGTGGCCGCGGCTTCCCCGTCGCCTTCCTCGGTGACCGTGTCCACGACGCCGACCAAGGCGTGGCGCAGCACCTGATCGCCGAGCTTGTAGCCCTGCCGCATGACGGTGCCGATGACGGGTTTGGAGCCGTCGCCCTCGTGCTGCACGGCTTCGTGCAGCACCGGGTCGAACTCTTCGCCCTCCTCACCGAATGCGGTCAGGCCCAGGCCGGTCAGCGCGCTTTCCAGCTTGTCGGCCACCGACTTCAGCGGCCCCGACTCCAGGTCGCCGTGCTTGCGTGCCCGCTCCAAATCGTCGAGCACGCCCAGCAATTGGTTCACCACGGCGGCCTTGGCCCGGTCCGCCGCGGCCTGCTGGTCGCGCAGCGCCCGCTTGCGGTAGTTGGCGAAGTCGGCCTGCACGCGTTGCAGGTCGGCGGTGAGCTCGGCGACCTTGTCGGCCGCGGCGCCGCCCGACTCGGCGGTCGCGGCTTGCGGCGCCGTCCCTCCCGGCGTGTCGCCGGGAGGGACGTGCCGGACCTCACCGGTCTCGGGATCGATTCGCCGCTTGTCGGTAACCGTCACCTGTTCCGGCGGGTTGCCTTCCGTCTTTTGATTTCCTTGTGTCACTTGGACTCCCGGTCATCGTCGACCACCTCCGCGTCCACAACGTCGTCGGCGGATCCGGACCCGCCGCCGGCCGCGGCACCGTCCGGCCCGCCGGCCTGGGCGGACTCGGCCTGGGTGGCCTCGTAGATTGCCTGTCCCAGCGCTTGCGACTCCTGGCCGAGCTTCTCCATCGCCGACTTGATCGCGGTGATGTCGGTGCCGCCCAGGGCCGTCTTGGCGTCGGCGATCGCGGCGTCGACCTTGGACAGCGTCTCCTCGGGAACCTTCGAGCCACCCTCGGCCTCGCGCTGGTCCTTGACGAACTTCTCCGTCTGGTAGACAAGCGATTCCGCTTGGTTGCGGACGTCGGCTTCCTCGCGCCGCTTGCGGTCCTCCTCGGCGTGCGCCTCGGCGTCCTTGATCATCCGGTCGATCTCCTCCTTGGACAGGCCGGAGCCCTCCTGGATCTTGATCGTGTTCTCCTTACCGGTGCCCTTGTCCTTGGCGGTGACGTGCACGATGCCGTTGGCGTCGATGTCGAAGGTGACCTCGATCTGCGGCACGCCGCGGGGCGCCGGCGGGATTCCGGTCAGCTCGAAGGAGCCGAGCAGCTTGTTGTGCGCGGCGATTTCGCGCTCACCCTGGTACACCTGGATCTGCACCGACGGCTGGTTGTCGTCGGCCGTGGTGAACGTCTCGGACCGCTTGGTCGGGATGGTGGTGTTGCGTTCGATCAGCTTGGTCATCACGCCACCCTTGGTCTCGATACCCAGGCTCAGCGGCGTAACGTCAAGCAGCAGAACGTCTTTCACCTCGCCCTTAAGCACACCGGCCTGCAGGGCGGCACCCACCGCGACAACCTCGTCGGGGTTGACGCCCTTGTTGGGCTCCTTGCCGCCGGTGAGTTCCTTGACCAGGTCGGTCACCGCGGGCATCCGGGTGGAACCACCCACCAGCACCACGTGGTCGATGTCGGACACCGAGATGCCGGCGTCGGCGATCACCGACTTGAACGGCTGACGGGTGCGGTCCAGCAGATCCTGGGTGATGCGCTGGAATTCGGCGCGGGTCAGCTGCTCGTCGAGGAACAGCGGGTTCTTGTCCGCGTCGACGGTGATGTAGGGCAGGTTGATCGAGGTGCTCTGCGAGCTGGACAGCTCGATCTTGGCCTTCTCGGCGGCCTCACGTAGCCGCTGCATGGCCATCTTGTCCTTGGTCAGGTCGATGCCGCTGGTGCCCTTGAACTTGTCGACCAGCCAGTTGACGATCCGGTCGTCCCAGTCGTCGCCACCGAGGTGGTTGTCACCGCTGGTGGCGCGGACCTCGACCACACCCTCGCCGATCTCGAGCAGCGAGACGTCGAACGTGCCGCCGCCGAGGTCGAAGACCAGGATGGTCTGCTCCTTCTCGCCCTTGTCCAGGCCGTAGGCCAGCGCGGCCGCGGTCGGCTCGTTGACGATGCGCAGCACGTTGAGGCCGGCGATCTGGCCGGCTTCCTTGGTCGCCTGACGCTGGGCGTCGTTGAAGTACGCCGGTACGGTGATGACCGCGTCGGTGATGTCCTCACCCAGATAGGCCTCGGCGTCGCGCTTGAGCTTCATCAGCACGCGGGCGCTGATCTCCTGAGCGGTGTATTTCTTGCCGTCGATCTCGATGGACCAGTCGGTGCCCATGTGCCGCTTGACCGAACGGATGGTGCGGTCGACGTTGGTCACCGCCTGGTTCTTGGCGGGCTGGCCGACGAGCACCTCGCCGTTGCGGGCGAACGCGACGATGGACGGGGTGGTCCGCGAGCCTTCGGAGTTGGCGACGACGACGGGGTCACCGCCCTCGAGGACTGCGACGACGGAGTTGGTGGTCCCGAGGTCGATACCGACCGCACGAGCCATAGTGATTCCTCCTGGTTATGTAGAGCCTGCTGTGGTGTCACTATGCTGAGTGAACCCCGCTCAAGCCTGCCCGTGAGAACAGTGGGCTGTCAACCCAGCATTCAGTCCGGTTCGCTCAACTTGTCGAGAATGGTAACGGCGCGCGGCCGCATCTTGTTCCCGGGGGCTATCGTTCGAGCCAGAATCCATCTAACGGTGATAGAATTCTGTTAATTTCCGTTAGCGCGCGCGAAGGCTTGCCGATGTCTACCGATGAACTCGACCAACTCTTGCTCGATCGGTTCAACTTGCGCCGCTCCGACCTGATCGCGGCGCTTAAAACGCTCCCCGCGCACCGGCCGTGGGCGGCCACGCTGACCACCGACGAGGCCCGGCTGCTCGATGACGCCGGTTTCACCGAAGATCCCGGAGCCTACGCGGAGATCGCAGCCGACGTCACCGCCCATATGGCCAGGCTGTACGGCACGGCCTACAGCGCCGCCGACGTCAGCAAAGGGCTCGGCGTCAACGACTCCCGCGTGAGGCAGCGCCGCCTCGCCCACACGCTATGGGCTATCGACGACGGCGGCACCTGGGTGTACCCCGCGATCCAGTTCGAGATCGTCGACCGCGGCCGCGACGAGCCCCTCACGCTCAAACAGGTCCGCGGCCTGGACGCGGTGCTGCCGGCTCTGCTCGCTAGGGACCTGCATCCCACCGCGGTGGCCGGCTTTCTCATGACGACGCAACCCGATTTACGAATCGACGGTCAGCCGAAGTCGGTGCGGGACTGGCTGTTACACGGTGAATCCGTCGGGCCGGTACTCGAACTGATCGAGATCGCCGATTGGACCGCGACTTGACCGTCGACCCCATGCTGCCGGAACCTCCGGCACCGCACATATTGCGCTCGCTCGGCATCGGCGACGACGAGATGCGCGCGATCGGCGTCGATGAGATCTGGTGGCGTGTCCATCGCACGGCGGGCGAGCACGTCTTGGCGTGGAATGCATTGCGCACCTTCGGGCCGGTGCTGCGGTTCGACCCGCACCCTCTCCCCAGGGGGGAGCATGCCCGGCATGGCGTTTGGTACGGAGCGTCAAGTCCGTGCGCCGCACTCGGCGAGGCATACCAAGTCGACCGGACCATTGACCGCGAACGCGGCCGCCCCTATCTGACCGGCTTGTCCTTCACCCGCCCGCTGCGGGTCCTCGACCTCGCCGCTGACAGCCGAGGGGCGTGGGCCACCCGCGTCGGCGGCACGTTCGCCATTTCGACGGCCCGGCACACCGTGACTCAGCAATGGGCGCGGCACATCACAGCCGCATTCCCCCATCTCGACGGCCTGCGCTACAACAGCCGATTCGCCGGCGACCCATGCCTGGCGCTGTTCCCGCCGGCCGCATCCGCGATGCCGGCCAGGCCGAGATTGTCGCTACCCCTCGCCCATCCGGATCTGGCCGGCCGGGTCGCCGGTGCGGCGAAACGTCTCGGCTACGGCGTGGTGTGACGGCGTCGACGCGTCGATCACGCCGCGATAAAACTTCACCATCGGCGCCGCATCGATGCCCGCCGCGCCGCAGCGACCACCGCCGCGGTATGCGTAACCTGAGTCCCGCGATCTGAATTGTCTGGGGAGCGGCAGGTGCGGTTATCGGAGAATGCCCGGCGGAGCCTGGCCGGTGGTGCACTGCTGCTGGTGGTCCTGCCGGGCGGCGGCGGGCTGGTGTCCGGCTGCAGCACGGTGATCGGCGGCCGGCCGGTGGCCTCCCCGGGGGCCGGACCCACCGAACCGTCCTTCCCCACGCCCCGCTCCACCCCGCCGTCGGCCACCGCCGCCCCCGCGCCGACGGCGCTGCCGCCCCCGAGTCCCTCGGCTCCCGCCGGCGCCATCCCGCTGCCGCCGGACCAGAACGGCTACGTCTTCATCGAGACCAAATCCGGGTCGACCCGCTGCCAGATCAACAAGGACACCGTCGGCTGCGAGGCGCCGTTCACCAACTCCCCGCTGCAGGACGGTGAACACGCCAACGGCGTCAGCATCAACGCCGGCGGCAAGGTGCAGTGGGTGCTGGGCAACCTGGGCGCCATCCCGACCGTCAAGCTCGACTACCGCACCTACAGCGCGCAGGGCTGGACGATCGTCGCCAACGCCGACGGCACCCGGTTCACCAACGACCAGACCAAGCACTGCATGTTCGTCAGCATCGAGAAGGTCAACACGTTCTAGGGGCCTGAAAGCCGAGGTAGTGGGCTTACTTCGCAGATGACGTCCGCAGTGCGTCCGCAGCAGATGGCTTGAGCACCGCGCCGCCCACAGTCCGAAAGTGAATTGGTCAACAAGCTCGCGGCGGTAGCCTTTTCCCGTGCGCGGAAGGGATGGCGATGCTGTCGGGAGGGGTTGGCGGCGCTCCGGGGCTTACTGCCCTGACCGATGTGCAACGGGAGTGGTTGACCAGTCACCGCGAACTGGTATGGGGATGCGATGCAGCTAAAGCATCTCACCATCGCCGAGCTGGTTGCCGGGGCTGGCGGTGATCCGTGGGAGGTCAACCGGACCTTGCAGGCCGGCCGCCCGGCCCAGATTGAGCGTTTGGCAGAAGCTTTCCACGGCGCGGGGCGTCACACCGCCGAGTCCGACCATGCATTCGCGCAGGCGCAGCAACGTTTCAATGCCGCCTGGAACCATCAGGACGGCGGCCCCAACCCGATCAATAGCTCAGCGGAAGTGCAGCGGACCGTCAAATCCCTTGGCGCGCAGTCTGAACAGTTGCCCAAGATCGGCGCCGACTTGGAAAACATCGCCGCTGCATTGTCCGAGGCGCAAAAAAGCGGTGCTGCCGAGATCGCCACCTTGGAAGGTCAGCTGGAGCAGCTCGACCACATGATCGACTTGGCCGAGCAGGATCTGCGGGACCACCCCGACGCGGCGAGCCAGCAAGAGCTGCATGCGATTATCAAAGCTCTCCGAACGGCTGCGGTTAATGACACCAAGGATGCGCTCGGCCAGCTGCATGCCACCCGCGACAGCTATTCGAGTTCCCTTCGCAAAGCGCAGACCAACTTGGCCAACGACGGATACGACCCCACATCGACCTTCGGTGCCGACGGCCATGAAGCCGAAACACCCGACCAGGCAAGGCAAGACGTCACCGATGCCCTGGCGGGTGACAAGGGGGCCGCTTCCCGCGTCAACGGCGTCCTGAACTCGATCACCCCCGACCAGCTGGCCGGGAAGGTGCCATTAACCGCCGAGCAGGCTTCGGTGTTGAGCCAACTACAGGCGCAAGAACATGGCATGTCTATGGATGCGCTCAAGACCGCCGAACAGCGTTTGGGCGACGAGAAAGGCGTGATCGGCAATTCGTTGCAGCTGATGAGCAACCCGAATCTCATGTTCCCTCAGACCCCGCTGAGCATTGGCGCGAAGCAGGGAACCGACATGGTCAAAGGTGGGGCCAACCAGTTGCCCACAAGTGTTCAGCAGCTGCTGAATTCACCGCGACCGGACCTTCGCCACCTGAACCAGCTCGCTGACATCGTCAAAGACGGCAACCACACCTTCCAGGCCAACACCGACTTGGACCGTGGGATGGTCAAGCAGGCATCGACGCTCATGAATAGCCCGTTTTGGCGTGCCGGTGAAGGCGGTCCTGGCGACCTCAACCCCGGCATCGACCCCACGGTTTCCAATGTCTTATCGGCGGCATCACCTGATCACCAAGTGGTGCACGACGCCATGACCACCGGCGACCATGACCGCTTCCTGCAGAACCTCACACACCATTCCTGGCAAGACCACGGCCAGGCGGTGAGCTCGCTGTTTTCTTGGACTGGTGATGCGACCCAAGGAGCCGAAGCAAGCATCGCCGCTCAAACCGCACACGCCTACAGCACCTACATCGGGCACCACCAGCAGGACCTATTGAACCTTCCCGGCAATCACACCCTCGGACAGGTCAACCCCAATCTCGTACAGGGCATGGCCCACGGTTTGGGGCCTTACGTCGACAACATCGCCGGTACGACCGGCGGACTGCCAGGATTCGGCGACTCCCTTGACAACGAGGGCGACACTCGATCTGGCGCGCTGCCGGTCGCCAAAGGCGTCTTCTCAGTCCTCAATAGCGACCAAGCCGCGGGCCAATACTT